>WNFM01038112.1_pt1 | contig 37014 bp, 35 predicted proteins | sample 5400271 | NCBI WGS metagenome assembly WNFM01 (sample SAMN13153352, study PRJNA577476) | soil metagenome | isolation source: 60 cm saprolite on Douglas fir-dominated hillslope | place: USA:California | collected 2013-09-17 | reverse complement strand
GCGACCACCAGGACGAAGACCGCGACCAGCGCGATCAGTCCCTCGCGGATGAGGTCGTAGGGCATCATGCGCAGCCCGCGATAGTAGCTGGCCTGGTCGAGGACTATCACCAATGCCTGAAAAGCGGGTGTCGCATTGAGCAACGGCAATTGCAAACGGTTGATGGCTTGATCCGTTTGCTGGGTCTGTTGTCCCCGCTGGCCGTGCGCTTGTTGCAGGTGCGTGCTTGCGCTCGTGAAGACCCAGAGCGCCCCGCGAATGCGGTGATTGAGCCTCTGATGCTGGCCGTGTTGGCCCAGCGCACCGGCGGGTCGCCTCTGACCATGACAATCGGCACTGATCTCGGACGGAAGTAGCACGCCTGGGTGGCTAGTCTTCCACGCTCCCATGATGGCCCCGCCTTTCTGGCGAACCATCTGGAAAGGCTGGCTCTCTTTGCAAACGCTTGCTTCCGGGCGCTCATCTCGCTTTTCACCTCCGTTTGTAAATTGTGGGTAAGAATCAGTTCTTTAGACGGGGGAGTCTTCAGATCCTATGTCGTCGAGTCACACGTCTTCCAGGGAACCGTTGGGATTTGCAGCATGACGAGCGTTTCCCTTAGTTCTCTCTCAGCTTTACTATAAATAATAAAATATCAAATTTTTTATGTATTGACTATATTAAAAAAATGTGGTATAATAGAAGAGGAACAACAGCATCTACAACGCTCTTGCTTCCACCAGAAGCGGCTTCGGCACTTCCCCTCTTCTGTGCTACCCCAGTAAGGCCACGAAACATCCCCTATGTCGATTGGGCTAGGAGCCAGGGATACGACACCACGGTGTTCTGACATTGCGGAGACCGCACGAAAACCTGACTTAGCATACAACTACTGTTGTTCAACTGCACCTGTTAATGCGTTCGTGCATATCAGGCTGTATTTGAGGAGTCAATTGAAAGCAGAGCTGTTCGCCAACGAAGAACAGCAGAAAGAGTCAAGAACATGGCAGTTTCTTACACAGAAATCGCAATTGCACCAGAAGTTACCCGGTTTATAGCCCAGCCTCACAAGCTGCTCATAGACGGGGAGTGGGTCGAAGCCGCTTCCGGCAACGTCTTCCCGGTCTACAATCCAGCGACGGGTGAGATCATCGCCCAGGTGGCAGAGGGCGACAAAGAGGATATTGATCGTGCTGTTCGGGCGGCACGTAAAGCCTTTGATGGTGGCCCCTGGCGCACCATGACCCCTTCGAAGCGGGGACGCTACATCTGGAGGGTTGCTGAACTGCTTGAGCAGCATAGTGAGGAGTTTGCCCAACTCGAATCGCTTGATAATGGCAAACCCATCACGGAAACCCGTGCGGCTGATGTCCCCCTGGCAGTGGATCTGTTCCGCTACATGGCGGGCTGGGCCAGCAAGATTGAGGGGAACACCATTCCCATCTCCATGCCAGGCAAGTACTTCGCCTATACGCTGCGAGAGCCCGTCGGCGTCGTTGGTCAGATCATTCCGTGGAATTTCCCCTTGCTGATGGCCGCCTGGAAACTGGGTCCAGCACTGGCAGCAGGATGCACGATCATCCTCAAGCCGGCGTCGCTGACCCCACTCTCAGCCTTGAGGCTTGGAGAGCTGTTCATCGAGGCAGGCTTCCCTGCGGGTGTGGTGAACATCGTGACAGGACCTGGTCAGACAGCAGGGGCAGCGCTTGCCGCTCATCCTGATGTCGACAAGATCGCCATCACCGGGTCAACAGAAGTTGGCAAGCAGATCGTGCATGCAGCGACCGGCAACCTCAAGAAGGTCTCGCTTGAATTGGGTGGGAAGTCGCCCAACATTGTCCTGAAAGACGCGGACATGGAAGTCGCCATCCGGGGCGCTGCCAATGCCATTTTTTTCAATCAGGGACAGGTCTGCTGCGCCGGTTCGCGTCTCTACGTTGAGCAAGCGGTGTTTGAGCAGGTCGTTGAGGGCGTCGCTGAGCATGCCAGGAAGATCAGGGTCGGCCCAGGCCTCGACCCGGAGACACAGATGGGGCCGCTGGTATCCGATCATCAATTGCGCCTCGTCTCTGGGTATGTAGAAGCTGGCCTCGCCAGCGGGGCTACGGCACTCAGTGGAGGTCGCAGGTACGGCGAGCAGGGCTACTTTCTCGAGCCGACGGTCTTGACTGATGTAAAGCAGGACATGCAGGTTGTCCAGGAAGAGATCTTTGGACCAGTCGTGGTCGCCTTGCCGTTCAAGGAACTCGACGAGATTCTCCCCCTTGCCAATGATTCGATGTACGGGTTGGCTGCAGGCATTTGGACAAAAGATCTCAGCAAGGCACACTTGCTCGCCGCGCACCTCCATGCCGGGACGGTGTGGATCAACTGCTACAACGTGTTTGACGCGGCCATGCCCTTTGGTGGCTACAAGCAGTCTGGTTGGGGCCGAGAAATGGGACACGAGGTGCTTGAAAACTACACCGAGGTCAAGTCGGTCTGCATTAGACTGTAACATCCTGTACGAAGTCTTTGATGAGGAGATGAGGGCATTTCATAGACGAGGGAACTAGCCTCATCCGGGGTTAGTTTACCCTCCCTTTTAAGAGTTTAGGAAAGGAGAAACCGCTAATGAAAGCAGCAGTCGTGCATGAGTTCAAAGCACCGCTTCGTCTTGAGGATGTCCCCTAGCCGGAGCCAGGCACAGTCGGGTGACCACCCCTGGCCAAGACACCCACACATGCATCCGGAAGCCAGAGAAGGGCTGCCGGGTAGTACATCGGGTTAGTTACATGAAAGGACCTGGAGATTTATGGATACAAGTAGAGCGGGAGGACCATTCGCCGCTCCTACCCCCGGCATGGTATCCCCTACCTCCGTTTTTCGCTACAAGCAGCGCCATCCCCTCAATGCCATTTTCGAGCCGAAGAGCATCGCGGTAGTTGGGGCGACGGAAAAAGCAGGCAGCGTCGGGCGTACTATCCTCTGGAACCTGATCAGCAATCCATTTGGGGGAACGGTTTTTCCCGTCAATGCCAGGCGCGCCAGCGTCCTGGGCATCAAAGCTTACCCTAACCTGGCTGCCCTGCCCGAGCAGGTCGATCTCGCGGTCATTGTCACGCCTGCAGCGACCGTGCCAGGTATTATTGCCGAGTGTGTCGAGGCTGGCGTAAAAGGGGCGATTATCATTTCGGCCGGTTTCAAGGAAAGCGGCGCAGCGGGCGCTGAGATGGAGCAGCAGATCCTGGAGCAGGCGCGCCGGGGGAAGCTGCGCATCATCGGCCCCAACTGCCTTGGCGTGATGAGCCCGCTGACCGGCCTCAACGCCACCTTTGCCGGTGCCATGGCCCGACCCGGCAATGTTGGCTTCATCAGCCAGAGCGGCGCCCTTTGCACCGCCGTGCTGGATTGGAGCCTGAGCGAAAACGTTGGCTTCAGCGCCTTCATCTCCATCGGCTCGATGGTGGACGTGGGCTGGGGCGACCTCATCGATTACCTGGGGAACGACCAGCAGACCACGAGCATTGTCATCTACATGGAGACCATCGGAGATGCCCGGTCGTTCCTCTCCGCTGCCAGGGAAGTCGCCCGTACCAAACCAATCATCATTATTAAAGCCGGTCGCACGCAAGCGGCGGCCCAGGCGGCGGCCTCGCACACCGGCGCGTTAACCGGCAGTCACGAAGTTTTCGAAGCGGCCTGCCGTCGCAGCGGGGTGCTGTCCGTCAACCGCATCGACGAGCTTTTCTCTATGGCCGGAGTGCTTGCCAAGCAGCCGCGCCCCCGGGGGCCGCGCCTTACTATCTTGACCAACGCGGGCGGCCCAGGGGTACTGGCGACCGATGCCTTGATTAGCGCCGGGGGCCGACTTTCTGAATTGTCGCCCCAAACCCTCGCCGCGCTCGACCAGATGCTCCCGGCACACTGGAGCCGCAGCAACCCGGTGGACATTCTGGGCGATGCCGACCCTGAACGCTACGCCAAAGCGCTTGAGATTGCGGCGCAAGACCCGAACAGCGACGGCTTGCTGGTCATCCTGACCCCTCAGGCGATGACCGACCCAACCCTGACCGCCGAGCAGTTGAAGCACTACGCCACGATTACCGGCAAACCGATCCTCGCCAGTTGGATGGGTGGGGCGGAAGTGGCCGGCGGCAATATGATTTTGAACCGGGCCAGTATCCCCACGTTCCCCTATCCAGACACCGCTGCTCAGGTATTCGATTACATGTGGCGCTACAGCTCCAACCTGCGCAGCTTATACGAAACCCCGCTCCCTTCCCTGGAACTCGACAAAGACCGGCCTGACCTGGCCAGGGCCTCGAAGCTGATTGAAACCGCCCGCCAGTCGGGCCGGACTATTCTCACCGAGGTTGAATCCAAGCAGCTTCTGGCCGCCTATGGCATCCCAACGGTCGAGACGCGGGTCGCCACAAGCGAAACCGAGGCCGTTGCGTGTGCGGAGGAAATCGGCTACCCGGTCGTGCTCAAGCTCTTTTCAGAAACGATTACCCACAAGACCGATGTGGGCGGTGTGCAGTTAAATCTGTCCGGGGCGGACGCCGTGCGCATCGCCTACCACGCCATTGAAGCTGCGGTCCGCGACAAAGCCGGGGCCGAGCATTTCCTGGGGGTGACCGTCCAACCTATGATCCCGCTGGACGGCTACGAGCTCATCCTGGGCAGCAGCCTCGACCCGCAGTTCGGCCCGGTTCTGCTCTTCGGTTCGGGCGGGCAACTCGTGGAAGTCTACCGAGACCGCGCGCTTGCCCTCCCGCCGCTCACCACCACCCTGGCGCGGCGCATGATGGAACAGACCCGCGTCTTTACCGCCCTCGAAGGGGTGCGCGGCCGTCCGTCCGTTGACCTCACCGCACTTGAGCAACTCCTGGTTCGCTTCAGTTACCTGGTAGTAGAGCAGCGCCAGATTAAGGAGATCGACATTAACCCTCTGCTCGCCTCTCCGGGACGGCTGCTCGCCCTCGATGCGCGGGTGGTACTGCACAGAGCGGAGATCAGCGAGGATGAGCTGCCCAAACCCGCCATTCGCCCTTATCCGCTGCAGTATGTGCAACCCTGGACGCTGCTTGACGGCACCCCGGTCACGCTTCGCCCTATCCGCCCGGAGGACGAGCCCCTCATGGTCAAGTTTCACGAAACGCTTTCGGATCGCAGCGTCTATTTCCGCTGGCTGCACATGCTGCGGCTTAGCCAGCGGATCGCACACGAGCAGTTGATCGGCATGTGTTTTATTGACTACGACCGGGAGATGGCGCTCGTCGCCGACTACCACAACCCGCAGACCGAGCAGGATGAGATTATCGGCGTGGGCCGCTTAATCAAAGCCCACGGCGCAAATGAAGCCGAGTTTGCTATTCTCGTCACTGACCAGTTCCAGCGAAAGGGGATGGGAACCGAATTGCTGCGTCGGCTGATCCAGTACGGCCACGACGAAAAACTCCAGCGCCTCACTGGTGATATCCTTGCCGAAAACCAGGGGATGCAAGGGGTTTGTAGGAAGCTGGGCTTCCGCCTCCAGTATTCGCCAGAAGAGCAATTGATGAAGGCCGAACTTGAACTGTGATGCTCATGTAGTAGCGCGTTTGCATAGCAAAGAAAGGAAAGGAAAGAGAATGAAAGCATTTGTGATGAAAGCTATAGGGCAAGTGGGGTTCATGGAGAAACCTATCCCCCACGCGGGTCCAGATGATGCCATTGTCAAAACGACCAGGGCCCTGATTTGTACCTCGGACTCTCATACGGTAGGCGGCGCTATTGGCCCACGAGAGAACCTCACGCTTGGACATGAAGCTGTTGGCATCGTGTACGAAGTAGGCAGCAATGTCAAGCTTTTCAAACCAGGTGATCGGGTGCTGGTTGGCGCGATCACACCAGATTGGGGTGATCCCGCCTCGCAAGCAGGTCATTCTTCTCAATCCGGTGCGCCTCTGGGAGGATGGAAATTCTCCAACTCGAAAGATGGGGTATTTGCCGAGTACTTCCATGTGAACGAAGCCGATGCGAATATGGCTCTTATTCCCGCCAGCGTACCTGATGAGGTGGCCGTCTACTGCGCAGATATGCTCTCAACGGGGTTCATGGGTGCGGAGTATGGAGACATCCCTATTGGTGGGACTGTGGCAGTCTTTGCACAGGGTCCGCTGGGGCTCATGGTAACGGTTGGGGCGAAGTTGCGCGGTGCAGGGCTCATCATCGGCGTAGAATCAGTCCCGCGCAGGCAAGAACTCGCTCGCACATACGGGGCAGATGTAATCGTTGATTTCACCAAAGAGGACGTTGTCCAACGCATCCTTGACCTTACAGGTGGAGAGGGCGTGGATACAGCCGTCGAGGCTCTAGGCGCAGATATCACCTTCCAGCAGGCCATCAAAGTCACGAAAGCCGGTGGCACCATCTCAAATATTGGCTACCATGGTCAAGGTGATTTTGTCCACATTCCTCGCATCGAGTGGGGTGTTGGTATGGCTGAAAAGACCATTAAGACTGGTCTCTGCCCTGGTGGCCGTTTACGCATGTCTCGTCTCCTACGCGTGCTAGAGATGAAGCGCGTTGATCCAACGCTCATGACGACCCATACCTTCCCCTTTGAGGAGATAGATAGAGCATTCGAGATCATGGATAAGAAACTGGATGGTGTCCTGAAGCCGCTCATTGTTTTCTAAATGGGACTCTATAGTGGCCTGGCATCGACTCTCTCTGCACCAGGTTAGCCAAAACCGTCCCGTCCTTGCTGATCTCCTGCATGGCAGAAGCGGAAAGGTCAGACACAGATGGCTCATTTAACGCTTGTATAACGCTTTTTCTAACGCTGCGGAAGTATCCTTAAGAAGAGCAGAAGGCATGACGTGGAGAGGAGATGCCAGGAAAGTAGTGTTCCCCTCTTCCCTGTATACTCCATTCGCTCGGCAAGGCCATCCAGGCGAGTGGAGTATCTTTTCGTCAACATGGTACTGACAGGTCATAGGGTTTCTGCGTAGAAAGCTCCAGCACATGAAACACCCGGCAGCACGGAGTCCCCGTATTGATGCGGTTACATAAAAAGTGACGTAGGGCGTGACATTATTTATGAACAGGAGGCAAGGCCCATGTTTCACCAGTTGCTTGTTCCCGTGGCGAACAACCTATATCTCTCCTTTCTCGTGGGTATTCTTCCCATGCTTGTCGTGCTCGTCTTGCTTGGTGTGGTCAGGCGACCAGCCTGGCAAGCGGCGCTTGCAGGGCTCGTCATTGCCCTCATTATTGCGGTAGCGGTCTGGCAGATGCCGCTTGGACTGGCATTCAACTCAACGCTGAACGGCTTTGTCTTCGCGTTGTTCCCCGTGATGTGGATTGTCTTTAACGCGATGTGGCTCTACACGAGTGCCCATACCGAGGGCTTGCGCGAGGCCGTCCTGGCAGCGAAGGGTTGCCCGATCCATATCCCACCCAAGCAGGTGGCACGGGCAAGATAGCATACGTAGCAGGGAATTTTCTCCTGCATTTCGGCGCTTTCGAGGACACATCAAGTCCCATATAGATCTGTAGTTCGTTTTCCATCTCCATATTGAAGGGGAGATGACAGGCAGGGCCTCTGGCCCAAGATTCGGAAAGGAGAAGTATGTTATGGGAACATTGAATGGTGCTGTTGCTGTCGTTACCGGTGCGAGCAGAGGCATCGGGCGTGCGATCGCGGAAGAACTGGGTCAAGGTGGAGCAAGGGTGATCGTGAACTATTCCCGGAGTAAGGAACCGGCGGAGGATCTGGTACAGAAACTCAAGGAGCACGGATCGAGGCAGGCGGTCGCGATTCAGGCTGATGTGTCAGATGCGACTCAGGCAGCCAGGCTCATCGAAGAGACGATTCAACATTTTGGCCGCATCGACATACTGGTCAATAACGCAGGCATCAATCTGGACCGGACGATGAAGAAGATGACCGTCGAAGATTGGAATACCGTGATCCAGGTCGACTTGAACAGTTTTTTCTACACGGTTAAAGCCGCACTCCCCTATTTCACGGAGCAGAAAAGCGGGACCATCATCAACATCAGTTCCTTTGTTGGACAAATGGGCAACTTCGGCCAGGCCAACTACGCGGCAGCCAAGTCAGGCATCATTGGGTTTACCAAGACCGCCGCCTTAGAGCTGGCTCGCTCCCACGTCACCGTCAATGCGATCTGCCCTGGGTTCATCGAGACCGAGATGTATGAAGTCATTCCTGAGAAGGTGAAGGAGGCCATTCTCCAACGCATCCCCCTTGGGCGCGTTGGGACCCCGCAAGAGGTTGCTCGCGCCGTTCGTTACCTGATTGTCGACGGGGAGTATATCACCGGTCAGACGCTCAACATTAATGGCGGCATTTACATGTAGGAAATGGAGGGGCCCGCTTTTTCGGGCTCAATGGAGGGAGGTCGCAAGTCATTGCATCCTCCCACTCAACAAAGAGACGTTTTCTATCTCAACAGCTAGAAAGGGAGGGCATCGTTATGGCTGAATTGCAAGATGCGGTCATTGTGAGTGCCGTGCGTACCGCAATCGGCACGTACGGCGGTGGACTGGCGGAAGTGCCAGCGGTAAAATTAGGCGAGATTTGTATTCGGGCAGCATTGCAGCGGGCCGACCTCAAGCCGAACCAGGTGGACGAGGTGATCATGGGCAATGTGCTACAGGCGGGTCTGGGACAGAACCCGGCGCGCCAGGCGGCGGTTAATGCTGAGTTGCCTGTTGAGGTTCCTGCCATGACGATCAACAAAGTCTGTGGTAGTGGCCTCAAAGCAGTCATCCTGGCAGCGCAAGCCATCAGGCTAGGTGACGCAGATATTGTCGTTGCCGGCGGCATGGAGAGTATGAGCCAGGCGCCCTACCTGCTAGAGAAGGCGCGCTTTGGCTACCGTATGGGTGATGGCCAACTGGTTGATGCGATGATCCGGGATGGTTTATGGGATGCATTTCACGATTGTCATATGGGCATCACGGCAGAGAATATCTGCACGGAGAGTCACTTGAGCCGGGAAGAGCTCGATGCGTTTGCCCTGGAGAGTCAGCGGCGTGCGGTGCATGCGATTGAAGCCGGGACCTTCCGCGCTGAGATTGTGCCCGTGGTGGTGCCTGGCCGAAAAGGCTCAACCTTCTTCGAGCAGGACCAGCAACCGCGAGCCGAGACCACGGCCGAGGCGCTGGCCAAGTTGCGCCCGGCCTTTAAGAAGGACGGGATGGTCACGGCAGGCAATTCGTCTGGCCTCAATGATGGAGGGGCAGCCGTTGTGGTGATGAGCCGTACGAAAGCGGAAGCACTGGGTTTAAGGCCACTGGCCACGATTCGCAGCTATGCCTCAGCGGGGGTGGATCCGCGCATTATGGGCATGGGGCCGGTGCCCTCCAGCAGGCGCGCGCTGAAGAAGGCGGGCATCTCGGTGGCGGACCTGGATGTGGTGGAGGCCAACGAGGCCTTTGCTGCGCAGTGTGTCGCAGTAGGCAAAGAGCTCGGGTTCGATCGCGCGAAGCTCAACGTCAACGGTGGCGCCATTGCCTTAGGGCACCCGATTGGCGCCAGTGGGACGCGGGTGCTGGTCACCCTGCTCTATGAAATGCAGCGACGCAATGCTCACTACGGGCTGGCCACCCTGTGTATCGGGGGCGGTCAGGGCGTGGCCATGATTGTCGAGCGCTGGTCGTCTTGAAGTGCGTGTGTTCACAGCCTTCGACGCTGCGTGATGAAAGCTCTCAGCGCCTCAAGCACACTCGAATAAGACGATTGCCTGATGCTGCGTGATAGAGTCGGGCGGCAAGGGTTGATGGTTGCCGGCAGGAAACGACTGGTCCCATCCAGCCTGGACGCCTGATCCAGACAGGAGCAGGGTTACCAGCGTCGAACGGAGGCCGGGAGCGCATACAATGATGCGCGTTTCTGAAACTCCCTACGGCTCAAGCCGAGGGGTTCTTGGTTTGCTTGCACTCTCCCTACCCTGCGATAGGGCCTCGTGCAAGGTCTGCAAGACTTTCAAGCCGACGAACTCTGGCGTGGAGGATATCCGCGCTTCGTAGCGAAATGCTCGTCTTTCGTCCGTTGTTACTCTTGTTTGCGACTTGCGCCCGTTTCCAAACGCTGCTACGCGGAGTAGCCAAGCAAGAGAAGAGAGAAGTGGTATGCACTTGATTGATACGGTAGTGCTTTTACCCGCGAGACCGATTTATCGTGGAACCTGCAAACACTATTCGTTTGTCAAATGTACTATGGACACATTCTTGTAGAGGGAACAAAAAGTGGAAATGGTTCTACCGCCTGACGGCGGGCGGCTATCCATCCCCAGGTCTGAAGACCGGGGCCTTTCGCCGCAATTTGGTAAAGTAAAGCAAAAACAAGTGACAGTCAAGATGTATCGCAGGTGACTGCGAGAAAGATGAAGAGAGAAACAATGACAGAAAAGAAAGCCAATGAAGCCACATGGGCGCTGGTCAAATCCTTTCAAGAGACAAACCAGGCCGTCGTAAAGAGTATCATCGCCGCCCAGGAGCGCACCACGAAGTTTGCACAAAGCTTCTTCAGCGAAGGCATGGAGATCCTCAAGGCAAATCAAGCCGCAGCGGAGGGTATCGTCGCCGCCCAGGAGCGCACCACGAAGTTTACTCAGAGCTTCTTCACTGAGGGAATGGAAGTGCTCAAGGCAAATCAGGCCGTGTCGGGGAACATCGCCGCCATCCAGGAGCGCAACATGCAGTTTGTCAAACGCTTCTTTACCGAGGGAGTGGAGACCCTCAAAAGCCAGGCGGAGAGTGCTCGTGCCCTGGTAGAGGAGCTGCAACAGAAGACCCAGGAGCAGCAGGAAGCGTTCCAGCGACTCACACAAGAGTCAATGGAGGCCTACATGGGCTTTTTCCGCGACCCACTCGCCGCCTATCAGCAGACGATGGATGCGGCTCAAGCTGCGACTCGGCAGGGACTGGAGAGTATGCAGAAGGTGACGCAGCAGACGGTGGATGCCGCTCAGAAGGCGAATACGTCACCAAAGCATTAGCAAGCTAAGGCCTTGTGACGAAGTTCCCCATGGTTTGAGAGAAGATCCGTTGTTTCGACCTTCACAAGCAAGGGGAACGACGCACATGGACCAGCTTGGCCCATTTCCATGGTGTCATTTTGGAACTGGCAGCATGCGGTCGTGTTTTGGCTGAGAGGTACGGTGGTTTCTCCAGTTACCGAGATCGCGCAGGACTGATGCGGACGCGAAAATGTACCATCGATCACACGGTCGGCCATTCATGGCCTGGTCCGGGGAAAGGAGCTATCTCTATGACAGATACAGTATCGAGCGAACAGAATCCCTTCGAGGCTTGGAGCAAGCTGATTGAGCGCGCCATGAAGGGAAATCCAGCCATGCCCACAACGGTCGAGCACGTCCAGGAGGGTGAGAGTGATCCCTGGCTCACGCTCATTGACCAGTTCTGGCAGGCCAATCCGTACAGCAAACTGGTCCCGCTTAATCCCGCCGAGATGATACGTGCCTTGCAACTGATCTGGCTCGATGCCGTCAGGAACCCGGACCGCGCGTGGGCCACCTATACTGATTTTGTTCAACAGTATGCGAAAGTGATGACCGCGCCTGGCCTCACGTTCCAGGGACGCGGGAAGCCTGCCGAGCCGGTGATTATAGCGGAGAAAGGCGATAAACGCTTCAGCGCCCCGGACTGGGAGCAGAATCCCATTTTCGATGCGCTCAAACAAACCTATCTGCTTACTGCCACGACGCTGCTGAAGACCGCTTCGGAGGTCGAGGGTTTGGATGAGCAACAGCAGCGCAAGCTGGTCTTCTACCTGCGCCAGTTCCTGGATGCCATCAGCCCGACGAACGTGCTCTTCACCAATCCCCAGGTGCTTCATGAGACCGTGCAGAGCGGTGGGAAAAACCTGGTGACCGGCATGGAGCATCTCTTACGCGACCTGAACGCTGGGCAAATGAAGATGACCGACACCGATGCGTTTGCGCCAGGACGCAACCTTGCGCTGACGCCCGGTCAGGTGATCTACCGCAACCGGCTTGTCGAACTGATCCAGTATACGCCCACGACCAGGAAAGTCTACGCGATTCCCCTGCTTTTTATCCCACCGTGGATTAACAAGTACTACATCCTGGACATGCAGCCGCAGAGCAGCCTCATCAAGTTCCTGGTGGATAACGGCTTCACCGTCTTTGTGATCAGTTGGAAGAACCCGGACGCCTCAATGGAAGAGATCAGCTTCGAGAACTATCTGACGCTCGGACCGCTCTCGGCACTCGACGTCATGAAAGAGATCACTGGCTCGCCCAGGGTCAACGCCGTTGGCTACTGCATCGGAGGCACGCTGCTCTCGATGACCCTGCCCTATCTCGTGGCGAAAGGGGATGAGACGATCAACTCTGCCACGTTCTTTGTCTCCCTGCAAGATTTTACGGAGGTTGGCGATACCTCGGTCTTCATTGATGAGCCGCAGGTCGCCTATGTAGAAGGACAAATGCTGGAGCGTGGCTACCTGGAGAACCGCTCGATGGCAAAGATGTTCAATATGCTGCGCGCCAACGACTTGATCTGGAGCAATGTCGTCAACAACTATTTGTTGGGCAAGGAGCCACCTGCCTTTGATTTGCTCTATTGGAACGCTGATGGCACGCGCATGACTCGCGTGGCGCATTCGTTCTACCTGCGCAATACCTACCTGGAGAACAATCTCATCAAGCCGAAGAAGATTGTGCTGAAGGGTGTTCCCATTGATCTCAAGCAGATCCACCTCGATATCTATGCGGTTGGCACCGAGCAGGATCATATTGTGCCCTGGAAGTCGGCCTGGCGTATCTCGCAGCTTGCCAGTGGGAAGGTGCGCTTTGTCCTTGGTGGGAGTGGTCATATTGCTGGCATCATCAATCCACCGAGCAAGGGGAGGGGGTATTGGACGAATGAGAAGCCTGTGAAGACCGCTGACGAATGGTTGGAGAGCGCCAGGCAACACAAGGGCAGTTGGTGGGCGGACTGGCTGAAGTGGCTCAGACCTCGCTCTGGTGAGCAGGGAGCGCCGCCATCGATGGGCAGTACGGCATATCCCGCGATCACGCCAGCACCGGGCACCTACGTGCTGGAGAAGTGAACATGCCTCAGACGATCCGAACGTGCTATCGTGATCACACATCAACTACTTCGGTGCTTGCCCCTTTCGCATTTTGCTCGCTTTATGAAAGAGGCCACTTGATGTGGTCGATCGATTTCGCCACCAATATCAATGGTGGGATTTACTTGTAGTAGTTTTTCAGTGAGTTATGATAAGGAGAGTCACCTGGTATGAGTACCAACCTCAGTTTTGAGAATACCGACAGTATCTTGATTGAAGATCGGGTTTTCGTCCCGTCCAGCGACGTTGTTAAAAATGCCAACATTACCGCCTACATGGAGTCCAAGGGCTTCGATAACTACGAGGACTTTTACACGTGGTCGCTGGCTAATCGAAATGAGTTTTGGGAGGATATGGCAAGGGAACTGGACTGGTTTGAACCCTGGCAGACGACCTTTGAGTGGACGGACAAGCCTTTCTTCAAGTGGTTTGCGGGCGGAAAGTTCAACATTGTCTATAACTGCCTTGACAGGTATATGGGTACTCCGGTCGAGAACAAAGTCGCGTACTACTGGGAAGGAGACGATGGTTCGACTCGCACCCTCACCTACAAAGATCTTTACGCGATGACGAACCGACTGGCGAAAGGCCTGCAAAATCTGGGCGTGAAGAAGGGAGACAGGGTAGCGATTTATATGCCCCTTATACCCGAACTGGTAGCGGCAGTGTTAGCCGTGGCCCGCTTGGGAGCGGTGCATATGGTGGTATTTGGCGGCTTTGCAGCCAGCGCCCTGCGCGATCGCATCATTGACTGCGATGCCAGGGTGCTCATTACTGCCGATGGCAGCTATCGCGGCGGCAAACCGATCGAACTCAAGCACATCGCGGATGAGGCCATTGCCGAGACGCCCACAGTCGAAAAGATGGTTGTCGTCCGGCGAACGGGGAAAGATGTGCCAATGAAGGCAGGACGGGACATATACTGGGACGACCTGCTGGCAGATATTCCTGAAGATACTTACGTACCTTGCGAGCCGATGGACAGCGAGGATATGCTCTTCATCCTGTACACCAGCGGCAGCACAGGCAAGCCAAAGGGAGTCGTACATGTTCATGGCGGCTACGCTGTAGGAACATCCGCCACCACCAAGTTCGTCTTTGATATTAAGCCAGGCGACGTGTTCTGGTGTACCGCCGATGTGGGCTGGGTGACAGGTCACACTTATGGCATTTACGGGCCGCTCATGAACGCGGCGACGAGTATCCTGTTCGAGGGTATACCGACCTACCCCGCCCCCGACAGGTGGTGGAGTATTATCGAGAAGTACAAAGTGACCATACTCTACACCGCCCCGACCGCCATTCGCAGCCTGATGCGGTTCGGCGACGAGTTGCCGGCACAGCATGACCTTTCTAGCTTGCGCCTGCTCGGTTCAGTGGGAGAGCCGATCAACCCGGAAGCCTGGATGTGGTATCGCAGGAATATTGGGCGTGACGAACTGCCTATCATGGATACCTGGTGGCAGACGGAAACGGGTGCGATTATGATCAGCCCCACACCCATTCTGCCACTCAAACCAGGCAGTGCCAGCCGCCCGTTACCGGCTGTCGAGTCTGACGTAGTTGACAAAAACGGCAACCCCGTTGGCAAGGGCAAAGGCGGCTTCTTGATTGTACGCCATCCATGGCCCAGCCAGATGCGCACGATTTTCGGCGACCCGGCTCGTTACGAAACCTACTGGGATACTATCCCCGGTGTGTACTTTGCTGGTGACGCTGCACACATCGATAGCGACGGCTACCTGCGGATTCAGGGCCGCGTGGACGACGTTATTAAGGTCAGCGGTCATCGACTGGGTTCCATGGAAATCGAGTCGAGCCTCGTTAGCCATCCTGCCGTAGCAGAAGCGGCAGCCATCGGCAAGCCGGACCCGGTGAAGGGTGAGCATGTCAAGGTGTTTATCATCCTCAAAAATGGCGTCCAGGCTTCAGACGGCCTGGCGAAGGAGCTAAAAATGCACGTTCGCTCAGTCGTTGGCCCGCTCGCCACACCTGACGAGATTGAGTTCGTACCAAGCCTGCCCAAAACCCGTTCAGGCAAAATTATGCGGCGTGTTATCCGAGCCAAAGAACTGGGCGAACCCGTCGGTGACATCAGCACGCTGGATACTTAGAAATGATTCCTCTCGATGTGAGGCGGATTACAACAGCGGCTCGCCTCAAATCGGGCTATCGGATAGTTCGAAAATCGGTGCAATCTTCTTGCACTGAAGTTCCAGAGTGGACTGGCGGAAGTGTCCGCAGTGAAACTAGGCGAAATTTAAGGAAATGTTCTATGATTGTAAGCGAAGTGATGACAACCAGATTGGTGACTGTTACACCCCATGACACGCTTAGCCACGCGGCGAACCTGTTACGGCAGCATCAATTTCATCACCTGCCGGTAGTGCGAGATGCAAGTTCACACGTACCATGGGAAGCGGATCAACCAGCGCGAAACTCTTTGCCTGTGCTAGAGGGCCTGTTAACCTCGCAGGATATTGACCTGGCAGCCGCAGTGGGGACGGAAAGCCCAGGCGATGCAGAGCATTCGCCCTGGGAGGAGCGGAGTGTAGCTGAAGTGATGCACCGCTCCATTATCCGTGTGACTCCTACTACCAGTGTAGCGGCGGCGGCGCAGATTCTTGTCGAGCAGGGCCTGAACTGCTTGCCGGTTGTAGAATACGTGGATGCGGAAAATATGGAACAGCTTTCGGAGACACCTGATTTCCTGGTTGGACTGCTTACACGTAGCGATCTGCTCGTAGCGCTGGCAAGGACTCTTGGGGCGTTTGAACCGGGGACGGAGTTACTTATTCCACTTCCCGCAGGTGATTTGACTCCGCTGGCCAGGATGCTACTGCTGGCGGCAGGACTGCATGTGAAGGTGCAAAGTCTAATAGTTGCGCCACCGAGAGATAGCGCTCCTCGTGTTGCAACAGTGCGACTAGGGACTATTAATCCCGGCCCCCTACTGGTACGTTTGCAGGAAGCCAACATCTCGTACAAGTTCGCGGACTTCCAGCCGGAGAGTGATTCACATGCTTCATGAACACACTCGTTCGAGGACTCGTCTCATATTTGACCAGAGTGAGCTTGCCTATGATTTCGGCGCGGAGCATCCATTACAGTCTCGCCGCCTGGTAGCCCTGATGGACCTGCTTGAGACCTGTGGATTGTGGAAGCACAATGACGATCAGAAACAACTACCCTTACGCGCCGCCACGGTCGAGGAACTAAGCCTGGTACATACTGCGGATTACATAGCTGCGGTGCAGCGTCTCAGCGCCTTGCAAGAACCCGCGACAGGCGAGGATGAACGGCAGGATTTAGCTTCAAAATATGGCTTTGACGAGGGGGACACACCTGCCCTGCCTGGAGTGCATGAAGTTTCGGCGCGGATCGCAGGTGGTACTATGGTGGCGCTGAGCGCGGTCATAGGACTGCCGGAAGGAGGAGGCCTTTCGGAAAACGACCGCCCTCTCCATGTCTTTCATCCTGCCGGGGGGCTGCATCATGCCTTGGCCGATCGTGCTTCCGGCTTCTGCGTCTACAACGATATTGCTGTGGCGATTGCCCATGTCCTGCGCTCGAGCGAAGCAAAGGTGCTCTATATCGACTTTGACGCTCATCATGGTGATGGGGTGCAGCGCTCCTTCTACGATGAGCCGCGTGTGATGACGATCTCGCTCCACGAAAGCGGGCGCTATCTCTTCCCAGGGACAGGGGATGTGCTTGAACTGGGAGAAGGGTTAGGACGCGGCTACTCCGTGAACGTCCCCCTGGAACCATTTACCCAGGACGATTCCTATATCGAGACCATGAACGCCATCCTTCCCCCTCTAGTCACCTCGTTCGCTCCCGATGTGCTCATCTCCCAGCACGGCTGCGACACGCATGCCTGGGACCCGCTCACCCACCTGTCACTCACCATGCGGGGTATCCAGGCACAAATGAAACTCGCCCACCAGCTAGCACATACCTATTGTCAGGGTCGCTGGGTAGCGGTAGGAGGCGGAGGCTATGATCTCTATCGCGTCGTGCCACGTGCCTGGGGCATGCTCTGGGCCGAGATATCGGGACAACCCGTACCTGAGAAGTTGCCAGAGGCATGGGTCCAACGCTGGAAGCCGGCATGGCTTGCTATGGAAGAGCAAGAAGAAGCTACGCAGCAGGCGCTGAGAAAAGCGGCCAGCTCGGTGAACTTTCCAACCACCTTCCAGGATCGCCCCGAGGACTTTCCGGCCTCACCTCGTCGCTGGACAATTACGCATACGAATCGGCGCACAATTGCGCTGGTGCGCCATCTCCTGGTACCTCCTACTGTACGTAAAGCCTTCCCTTCAAATCAACGCTTATCACCAATGGCCGGGATATTCGACCTGTTGCACCTGCGTGGAAGCCAGACCCCTTCACGTAGCAAATCGCTCGAGACGCCTGCCGGCCTGCTGCTCCTCCGTGACTTTTGTCCGCCATCTCTCGTCGAACGCCTCAGAGCGGACAGCGGATTGCACACCTTTGCTCGCTTTCCAGAACGGGAACACCAGCTCCTCCTCAGTATCGCCAGGAGCCCGGATTGCGCGCTCACCCTTGCACATACGCCAGCGGGTGATATTGTCGGTGAAGTGACACTGGCTCCGGGTGATGATTGGTGGGAGGGCTTTGAGAATGTGTATGAGGTGACTACCGAAGTCAGTGCAAACTGGCGAGGCATGGGAATAGCGCGGCATCTACTGGCGTTCGCACTGGAACTGGATGCCCTGGAGGATATGATCCTCTTCGCAATGGGGTTATCATGGCACTGGGATACCGAAGGCCTAAAAATCTCTGTTCATCACTATCGAGAACTGATTTCGCGCCTGTTTGCATCACAAGATTTTGTGGAACATGCAACGACCGAGCCTGATATCAGTATGGAGCCTGGAAACATCTTGCTCGTGCGCGTCGGCAAGAACGTTAATCAACATATTGTAAATCGGTTTTTCAATCGTCTACAAAGTGCTTCCGATCTTTCCCGCCTGTAGTGATTCACACACATTGACGAATGGCTCGCGGCTCGCTCGGATTGACACAGGTGGCAGCTTTGCCCATCTGTACCGCTTATCGCTCAACACAGACTCAGTGGGTCCTTACTATGCCAGGCGACCACCTACGAGCCATCCAAGACCGAACGTGATAGCGGCAGCCAGTAATCCAAGCAACACCTGTCGCCCACCTGATTTGAGCAGCGATGCTCCAGTGGTGAGCGTGATGCCTATACCAACAATGAACAAGCCAAGAATGCCAAGGAACAAACTAACCAGTACAGCCATCCATCCACTGCCGAAAGCAAACGGTAACACAGGGATGGCGGCTCCCACCGCGAAGAGCATGAACGAGGTAATCGCAGCTTCCCAGGGAGAACCTCCCAGTTCTTTAGGATCAATGACGAGTTCTTCGCGAGCCAGCGTATCGAGCGCAGCTTCATATTTTCCATCCTGCTTATCAGCAGCAATGATACGTGCAGCCAATTGCCTGGCGGCCTCCGGCTCAACGCCTTTGGCCTGGTAGATGAGCGCCAGTTCTTCCTGCTCTTCCTGGGGAATATCGGCAAGTTCCTGCCGCTCGACCTCAATTTGATGGGTATAGAGTTCGCGGGCGCTCTGCACCGAGAGCCATTCACCAATCGCCATTGAGAGTGCTCCGGCGAGCATACCAGCTAAACCAGTGAAGAGAATGGTATGCCCTGGCAGGTTGGCTCCGGCAACACCCATCACAAGGCTGAGGTTAGTGGTGAGGCCATCGCTCGCCCCTAGTACTACTTTGTTAGTTTCTGCGAGGGCGAAAGGTCTTGATCTGGTCGGTCTGAATGAGCCAGAGGACGAGATCCTGGAAGAGCCAGAGCAGTACCTGGCGATGGACGTGAGGCAGCGAGCTACGCGTGACTGAGGGGGGGGAAAAGCCTCGCCAACAGGCAGAGGAAGCTGCAAGCGTTGCAGCGCGAGGAAACTATAGGCCAACATGACCAATGCCAGGTGCCGATGCAAGCCGTCCCAGCGTCGTCCCTGGAAGTCATCCAGGCCACATTCCTGCTTGGCATCTTCATAAAACTGCTCGATGACCCAACGCGCGTGAGCCAGGGTGACCAGTCGCTCCAACGAGGTGTCTGGGGGCAGCGAGCTGAACCAGTACTTGGTCTTCTCCGCTTCTTGCTCCCCTGCGGCCTCCTGCTTGGCGGTGCCGTCCTGTGGCACCGGCTCAGTGGTGGCAGACTCTTGACTCGTGGGTGCGGGGACAGGGCGCTCGGCGAGCAACCAGCCCTCGGGTCCGGTGTGGACGCGGCTGTGGCTGGTGCTGTGGAGCTGAGAGCCGGTGGCCCAGTGGACGCGCAGCGCCAGCACCTGCGCCTGCATCGTGCCTTTGGTGCCCTCGCGCCAGCCAATGGTCTGCCAGGCGTCCTCTGGTTGGGCCTCGATGAGCTCTTTGACCGAGTACAGCGGGGCCGGACGGGGCTTGCGCGGCTGCCCGCGCCCCCCATACGTGGGGAGGTGCTCTTTGGCCGCCCGCACTTCGTCGGGCAAGCGCACCCCAAAGGTGCTTTGCACCGCACACACATAGGGCACCTGGCGCTCATCTAACCCGGCCAGGAAGTTCGGATTGTCCCCATAGCCCGCGTCGACCACCACAGCCTGGATCGGCACGCCCCACTGCCGGGCCAGGTCGAGCAGTCCCAGGGCGATTTCGGGCTTGGTTTGCTCGCCGAGCTCGGCGGGCACGTGCGTGCGCTTGCGTCGCTCGTCATCAGCCACCCAGGACTCGGGCACAAACAGTTGGGCGCTCACCGGCCAGTGGAATGGCGTGGAGCTAGCCGGGTCGTCGGCCAGATACTCAGCGCTCACCACCACCTGGCAGTTGCCGATCTTGCTAAAGCCGGCCGGAATATTGGGGCTCGACCCCCACCGATTCCGTCCCTTTCTTGGGCAGCCCGGTATCGTCGAAGACCAGCACCCCGCTCGTCGGCGGGTGGATGGCCAGCAGGCGCTGGACGCGCGCCTCGTCCAGCGCTTGAGCATCCCAGGCCGCGTCGGTCAGCAGGTGCTGCAAGCGCTCGGTCGAGGTGCCTGCCACCGCCGCGGCGATGGTGTCCGCCGTCTTGTGCGGCAGATCGGTCAGCAGACCGGTGAGGTAGCGCTCCATGCTGTCTCGGCTCGTGTGCCGCCAGAACAGAGGAGCGAACGGTTCTAAAAACGCTGCCAGTTCCGGCAGCGCATCAGGTGAAGCTTTGGGGACTCTGTTAATTTTCATGCTTCATTCTACCACAGAAACTAACAAAGTAGGATTAGGAGGCCTGTTGTCTCAGCTGTCGCTGGGCTTCCAGCTTGACCAGCTCCATCAGGTACTCAATCACCACATAGCTCTCGAGTTCCTGGCGTTCCTCTTCGGTCAGCGAGCCGTCACGCTCGGTATGGATAAGTTCGTATGCTCGTTCGGCCACCTCGGCAGATGGATGGAACGCCACGATTTGTTCAGGAGTGGGATGATTCGCGAGAAACCGTGCGATTTCCGTCGCGGCTTGCGTTTTGAGCAGCATCACGACTCCTCCTTCTCAAACGCATCGAATACTTCGTGCTTGATGATCCATCAAGAGCATACCACAGAGGAGACGGTGTTGCAAAAACACAGGTGATAGGGGCAGCTTTCCCCTTTTTCATTCAGGAGGCAGTGGCTTCTCCGTGGCTGTCTTGCTCAGCGTAACCTGAGCGCTATCAGCAGTGACACCCACAGCGATTCCTTCTTCATGGAGCGCGGGCGCAATCTTCTTGCGCAGCTGCGCCTCCATCAGAGCGGTCGCAATCGCCATTTGCGCCTCGGTCAGAGCCTCGTCGACGGTGGCAGCTGTCACCGTCGCAGCCAGTTCCGCAATCGTGACCTCCTAGTGATCGCCAGCCCGGCACACTGTGATGCCGTAGCTTGCCGTTGGCATGTTCCGCTCCCTCAGCAATACAAATCGTGCTCCACTCCTATCCTACCCGACTCACACCGAAAATACAAGCAAGGACTTGCCATTCTTCCCCGCGCTTGCAGCGAGGGCGATTTCGGCTCAAGTCGGGAAGTTGCTATCGTTACTCCAATCGCCGATGTGCTCAAGCGAATATGGTACACGTGGCAGTTTTTTGCTGCTTCCTGTCTTTTCTGCCACTGGCAGCAGGAGGCCGTTCATGGCAGAATCGTAGTAGATGGATGATTTCCTGCCAGTCATTACTCTGGGCCTTCCGGTTCTCAGAGGCCCGAAGAGAGGCACAGGCAAGGATCTCTGGATCGAGCAAGGATAGGATGCCGCTCGGACGCGCTTATAGCCTGAACTGTACTGTTTAAACGAAGGAAAAAGATCATGCCACTTGTTCGCATCTCGCTGATGCAAGGGAAGCCGGCACACTTTGGCAAGGAGGTCGGGGAAATCGTCTACCAGGCCATGCGGAGCGCCATCGCTATTCCCGCACACGACCATTTTCAGGTTATTACCGAACATGATCACAACAGCCTGATCTATGATCCTACCTTCCTGGATATTGAGCGCACGGACGACATCATCGTGATCCAGATTACGTTGAATGAAGGACGCACCCTCGAAGCAAAGAGGGCCTTGTACCAGGAGATCGCGGGGCGGCTCCATACCGCCCTTGGCATCCGGGCAGAGGATGTCCTCATCAATCTGGTCGAAGTCAAAAAAGAAAACTGGTCGTTTGGCAACGGCATCGCCCAGTACGCCCAATAGCCACAAGGAGTTTCACAGATGTCATTTGAAGCACGCATGCAAGCCTTGGGTCTCATCCTCCCCGAGCCGCCCAAACCCGCCGGTCATTTTGTGCCGGCTGTCCAGATAGGGAATCTGCTCTTCGTCTCCGGCCAGATTTCTGTGGGTTCTGGCCAGGCCCTCATCAAAGGAAAACTTGGCAGAGATCTCTCGATTGAACAGGGACAGGAGGCGGCTCGCCTGGCACTGCACAACGTCCTGGCCGTCATACGCAGTAGCATCGGCACGTTAGATCGGGTCAAACGCATTATCAAGCTCAACGGGTGGGTGGCATCCGCCGAGGGCTTCAACAGCCAGCCCCAGGTCGTCGATGGCGCGTCGATGCTCTTAGAAGAGATCTTTGGAGAGGCCGGTAAGCACGCACGAGCTGCGATCGGCGTGGCCGAACTGCCCCTGGGAGCGTCTGTCGAGCTGGAGCTGATCGCTGCGGTGGAATCCTGATGGAAGCTACCTAGAGTGCATCGCTCCGCATCGAGGAAGCTCACCGGGCGTGCCTGTTTGTATCTCAAGAGAGAAGCAGTTGTTTGCCCCCTACCTATTCAGGAGATTTTCCCATGAACCTGACGCTGTTTCACGTTGACGCTTTTACTAACCGGCCATTTACCGGCAATCCCGCGGCGATCTGTGTGCTGGATGCTCCGGCTGATCCGGCCTGGATGCAGGAGGTGGCACGCGAAATGAATCTCGCGGAGACCGCCTTTTTGCACAAGCAGGCCGATGGATACAGCCTGCGCTGGTTCACGCCCCTGGTCGAGGTCGATCTGTGTGGCCATGCCACACTTGCCAGCGCCCATGTGCTCTGGGAGCAAGGCCATCTCTCCGCTGTAGTGCAGGCGCGTTTTCACACGAAAAGCGGGCTACTCACAGCAGAACGCCGGGGCGAGTGGATTGAACTGGATTTTCCCGCAAAGCCGGCAGAGCCTGTTGAGAGCATGCCTGGCCTGGAGGAAGCCCTTGGCGTTCAGCCTGTTTACTTAGGCATGAGCGAGTTTGATTGCCTGGTTGAGGTCGAGTCCGAGGCGGTGGTGCACGAATTGCAGCCCAATATCGCGCAACTGGAGACTATTCCAGCACGCGGGATCATTGTGACCAGCCGGTCCAGTACGCCCGGCTACGATTTTGTCTCGCGCTTCTTCGCCCCTCGCGTCGGCATCCCCGAGGACCCTGTGACCGGCTCCGCGCACTGCGTTCTCGCTCCTTTCTGGAGCAAGCGCTTCTCCCGTGAGGCGTTGACCGGCTACCAGGCTTCAGCGCGTGGAGGCATTGTGCGCGTACGCATGGATGGTAAGCGCGTCCGGCTTGGAGGTCAGGTGGTGACGGTGCTACGCAGCGAGCTGGTGGAGCGCGCAGCTTTCCAACTCTCAGAAAATTAGGCGGCAGCTGCGGTGTAATTGTAAGAGAGGCGATTGCCTGCCTCGCCTTTTAGGAGTCACACAACCATGCTTAAGTCCTCGCATACCGCCCGACTTCGCATCCCACGCTTCAGTATGCAACTTCCCCGCGAGTTGGGCAACGGCGGCCCCTACTTCGCCATGGTCTTGATCAATGCGCTGGGATATGGACTCTTTGCGCCCTTCTCGATCTTATATTTCCACCTGGTGGTCGGCCTCTCGCTGCCCCTCGTGGGTCTCGGCCTCACGGTAGCAACGGGCGTCGGGCTTGTGGCAACCCCGCTGAGCGGCCCGCTCATTGACCGCTTGGGAGCGCGTTTCGTGGCAGTGATGACGAACCTGCTGAGAGCGGTCTGCTTGGCTGCCTACCTCATCGTGCATTCGTTCGCAGGGTTCCTTATTGTCGCCCTGTTGCTGGCCGCCGGCAACAATAGCGCGGGAGCCGCAGGGACCGCGCTCGTTGTTGACCTGGCAGCTCCCGAGGATCGTGATCGCTGGTACGCACTCAACCGCATGGCCTTCAATGCGGGAGCGGGAGCAGGCGCGCTGCTGGCCGGGATACTCGTTGCCGTCGGAGGAACGGCAGGCTATCGTTGGGTTGCCGGCCTCAATGGGCTGAGTTTCGCTCTGGCGGCGGGTCTCCTCCTCCTTGTGCGGGTCCATCGTGCTACTGTGGCAACGGAAGCTGGGCGCGGCACCTATCGCACGGTGCTGCGAGATCGCCCCTTCCTGGGGCTCGTGGGAGCAAACACTATCCTCTGGATAAGTGTCGTGGCTCAGGAGGTAGCGCTACCACCATACCTGATCCTGGTAGTCCACGCGCCTGCCTGGATAGTTGGGCTGTTGTTCGGCCTCAATACGGGAATGGTCGTGGTGCTTCAGATGCCGGTCATGCGGGTGGTGAACTCCTGGCAGCGAACGCGCAATATAGCTGCCAGCGGCCTTGGGTATGGCCTGTCCTTTCTGCTCTTTGCGGTAGCACCGTTCGTGGCGACGGGCTTGCTTCCCATCTATCTCTGCACGTGTATGATCCTGTACACGCTGGCAGAGATCATCTACGGCCCGACCTCCAGCGCGCTGGCGGCCGCGATTGCTCCTATCGGCATGCAGGGTCGGTACCTGGCGATCTTCCAGCTTTCACTGGCGAGCGCGGTGACGGTCACGCCTGCTCTGGCCGGCTCATTGCTGGCCACTAGCCCACAGGGGTTGTGGCTGCTGCTGGCGCTACTAATGGTGGGAGCAGCCGCATTGATCGTTTTGCTGGAACGTGGATTGCCCCAGGCCGCACTCCGAACTGCGAAGGGAGCAACCACGACGAGTGTACAGCAAAGGGCTGGCGATCTCGAATGCTCCAAACCCTGTGCCTGTAAATCTGGGCTGAGTTAACACTACCTGAAAGGCTGGTTTTTTGTATGATTAGCAAACAGACTGCGGAGCATTTTAACTGGCGCGAGGTCTGCGACGGTTGGTATTTGCTCAAACAGCCGACCCGCCTGACCATTTTGCAAGAAAGTATGCCTCCCGGCACAAGCGAGGTTCGGCACTATCACCGCGAAGCGTACCAATTCTTTTTCATCCTTTCTGGAGTCGCCACACTGGAAATCAATGGGAAGCCGGAGATCCTGCACCCACAAGAGGGTGCCGAAGTGCCACCTCTGACGCCGCATCAGATGTGGAACCTCTCCGATGCGCCTGTGGAATTTTTGGTCATTTCCCAGCCCAACAGCAGAGACGATCGCGTCTTTGTCGCTGCGCCTTCGGATGGTGGAGAGTGACAGGAGAGCGCCAAATGGTCAGTATAAGCAAGCTCATGCCATCTGACAGGGCGGCCTGGGAAGCCCTGTTCCGCGCGTACATCGACTTCTATCAGCGGGTTGAGCCGCCTGAGATGTACGAGCGGGCGTGGCGCGAATTCCAGACGGACGCGCGCCTGCACGCCTTCGGGGCAAGACTAGATGGCAGGCTTGTCGGGATCACCCACTTCCTCATCCATCCCAGCACGTCAGGACCAGATGTTTGCTATCTCCAGGACCTTTTCACCGCCCCAGACGCCCGCGGCAAAGGCGTGGCTCGCACCCTGATTGCCGCCGTGGTCGACTGGGCCGAGGCCCGCGGCGGCTGCCGTGTGTACTGGCACACCCAGGCGTCCAACAGCACGGCACGATACCTCTACGACAAGGTGGCTGAGAACCGTGGCTTCATCCGATACCAAATTGACCTGTCGCGCTAGTGCAGGAGCGTTCCGGCTTAGCCGGTTGTGGGGCAGGCAGGCTGCGCGTTCTATGCCGAGGCGGGCTGAAAGAATGAGCGAAAGAAGTGAGGAAAGCATATGCGAACTGAGATTGAAGATGCGAGCACAAGATTAGCTGACTATGTCCGAAAGACACCGGTCATTTCTCTCGAATGTGGAGCCTGGGGGTTCGATGCGCACCTGGTGCTCAAACTCGAACAGCTTCAACACACCGGTTCTTTTAAGGTGCGAGGGGCCTTCAACCGCATTCTGAGCCATCACGTGCCTCCGGCCGGAGTCATCGCGGCTTCGGGCGGCAATCATGGGATAGCCGTCGCCTATGTCGCGAAACAGCTCGGCTATCGAGCAGAAATTTTTGTCCCGGAAGCATGCCCTCCCGTGAAAGTGGAGCGTCTCCGCAGCTACAGTGCGCAGGTCCGTCTTGTTGGAGCCAACTACGCTGAGGCCCTGCTGGCAAGTCAAACGCGGGCGGCGCAGACGGATGCTCTGGTGGTCCATGCCTACGATCAGCCCGAAATCGTAGCCGGCCAGGGCACCGTTGGCTACGAATTTGCCCGGCAGGCGCCTTCGCTTGATACCGTGCTGGTCGCAGTGGGGGGAGGAGGCCTGGTTGGGGGCATTGCGGCCTGGTTCGAGGGAAGGGTGCGCGTCATCGGGGTGGAGCCCGAGTCGGCCCCAACCCTGGCAGCCGCGCTCAAGGCGGGTGAGCCCATCGATGTCGAGGTCGGCGGGATAGCTCTTGATTCCTTAGGGGCAAGGCGCGTCGGAATGCTCGCCTTCTCGCTGGCCAAACGCTACGTGAACCGCGTCGTTCTGGTCAGTGACGAGATGATCCGGGCAGCGCAGCGCGCACTATGGAATGATTTGCGCATTGTCGCAGAGCCAGGAGCGGCGGCTCCCGTCGCGGCGCTGATCGGAGGGGCGTACCGACCTGCACGCGGTGAACGAGTGGGTGTGGTGATAAGCGGCGGCAATACCGATCCGAGCCAGCTTGTGTAGGGGGAATGGGTGAATTAAGCGGACACTGAGAGGAAATATGGAACTGAACAACCCAAAAGTGACGCACATTACTGATTCACAGATTTCCTCCGCCGGAATATTGCTAGCAGAGACGTTCTTTACCGATCCTCTGAATCAGTACGTTTTCCCTGATCCGGAGGAGAGAAGCCGGGTCCTCTCGTGGTATTTCGCCGCAAGTGTCCGCGAGGGAGCTTTCTTGCAGAGTGTGTATGTCACCGGTGAGCCAATCAAGGGCGTTGCCGTCTGGACTCCTCCTGGTTTTCATGAGAGAACGCCGGAGAGGGCAAGACACAGCGGTTTGGATCAGATACAGAGGCAGTTTGGTCCACAGGCGTATCAGCGCTTTACAGGCGTCATCAATCACCTCGCGCGTTTCAGCTCACAAGTCGTACCACCTGCTCACTGGTATCTTTCTCTGATCGGGGTCTTTCCCGCTTGTCAGGGACAGGGAATCGGAGGAGCCTTACTCGCCCCGGTCCTCTTGAAGGCTGACAAGGAAGGCACTTGTTGCTCACTAGAAACCTTTGAAGAGAAAACTCTTTCCTTCTACCACCGCCATGGGTTTCAGGTGGTGGTCGCAGAGATCGAACTATACAGCCAGCTACGTTTCTGGACTATGCGTAGATCTCCACGCACCAGTCCCAGACCTGTAAGACCCCTCTCCTTAGCTGGCATAAGCTTCTGCCCCAAGGAAATGAAGGGACACATAGGGTTCATCTCCGATGACCCGGCTATCATGACCCGGCGCAATAGCAAAGACATCGCCGGGGGCCAGTTCATAGACCGTGCCATCTTCCATGGCAACGGCTGCCCTCCCAGAAATCACCATCCCCACATGCGCGACCTGGCAGATGGCGGTGCCAGCCACCGGACCAACATGTGTTGACCATTTCCACCCAGGCTCATAGGTGGCTTGCCCAATGGTCATGCCGCCGAGATGGACTAACGCGAAGGTTCCTTTTTCAAAGGTGCGAAGCTCGTCGGGGACGTCAAACCGTTTCAAGATTACGGAGTCCATCGATCACCTCTTAGTAAGAGTGTTTAATCAAAAAGCACGCCAAGCAGATATTGCTGCATCAAAGATGCCATATTCCGATCGTCCCTGCCAGAGGTAGAAATGACGCGGAGCAGCAAAAAACTGCCAATAACGGGCGGAGCGTTCTACGCCGAGGCGGACTGAAAGGTGGTGCGGTACGACTGGGGCGAGAGGTGCAGGAAGCGCCGGAAGTGCAGGCGCAGCGTGGCCGCAGAACTGAAGCCACAGCGGGTGGCAATGCGCTCGACGGGCTCATCCGTGGTTTCCAGGAGGCGCTGGGCGAGGGCGATGCGCTGCTGGAGGAGCCAGTGATAAGGGCTGGCACCCAGCGTGGAGCGGAAGCGGCGCGCAAAGGTGCGCGGACTCATGACGGCGCGGGCGGCCATTGCTTCGACGGTGAGGTCTTCGTGCAGGTGGGCGGCCATCCAGCTTAGTGTGGTGCCGAAGGGGTCGTCTTCGGAGACGTCGACCAGCGGCGTTTCGATATACTGCGCCTGGCCGCCAGGGCGCTGCGGGGGCACGACCATGCGGCGGGCCACGGCGGCGGCAATGGCCGCTCCGTAGTCCTGGCGTACGACGTGCAGCGAGAGGTCGATAGCGGCGGCGGTTCCGGCGGAGGTGAGGATTTGCCCATCATCGATGAAGAGCACGCTGGGATCGACCTGCACCCGGGGGTAACGCGCGGCTAGTTCAGCGGCCCAGCGCCAGTGCGTGGTGACGCGCCGGCCATCTAGCAGCCCGGCTTCGGCCAGCACAAACGTGCCGGTACAGAAGGAGAGGATGCGCGCTCTGCGCTGATAGGCCAGGCGCAGGGCATCGAGCAGGGCTGGAGGTAAGGGCACCAGGCCGGGGCGTGGGCCGGGGACAATGACGATGTCGGCCTCGGCCGCGTCCGAGAGCAAATAGGGGGCCGTGATCTGGAGGCCCGCAAAGGCGTGCACGGGGCCCGGCTCGGCGGCACAGAGCAGAAAACGATACCAGGGGACGCCCAGTTCGGGACGTTCCACGGCAAAGACCTCGGTGGCCACGCCCAGTTCAAAGGGATTGACGCTGTCGTAGATGAAGGTGGCGACGGTGGACATGGCGGTTTATTGCTGCTCCTTGTCTGTTCTCCTGCTGGCAGAGCGAAGCTCTTCCTGGCAAGATTATAGCAGAACGTATCTTTTCTGCCAAGAGAAGGAACTGCTCGGCTCTCTATCCTTCCGGGTGAAACGGGCAGAAATGTCCATTAGGCGACCTCCAACAGGATACGCAGCCGCAGGTTGCCTCGGTTGCGATAGCCATAGCCTTGGCGCATGATGGCTTTGGTGCGATTGTTCTTACCTTCCACAAAGCCATTACTCAAGCGTGTGGGCAGAAAGTCAAAGAACGCCAGGATTTCCCGACGCCAGTTGCGAAAGGCCGACAAGGCTTTGCGCAGTTCTGCTGGCCCATGGCTTTTAACGCGGGTGATCCAGGCATCCAAGCCGCTGGCAGCCGTCGAGGCTTCAGCGGTCTCATACCAGGAGCGCAGGTCGTCCTTGAGCTGCCAGGCCCTGCCGATTTCAGGAAACAGGAGAGCTAAGTTAGCCCTACTCTGTTCCTCCTCGCCCGAGAGGTCTTCGCGGTTGCGTAAGAAGAGAGGTCGTTGGCCTTCTAAGGCCGTTTTGCCCGACTCACTCTTGGCCCAGCGGGTGATCACCGACTTCACCGCTTTGCCCACATGCTGGATGACAGGAAAGTGATCGGCCACGATGCAAGCCCGCGGCAGGCACAACTGGACGGCTCCCCGGAAGGTCTCGCTCATCTCCATGCTCACCGCTTCCACCCCATCGCAGTCGGTGAGCCGCTCGAGCAGACGCACGACATCGTCTTGCTTCCGCCCAGCACTCACCTCGAGCACCTGGCGGGCGTCGAGGTCGCACAGGATCGTGTCGTAGCGCTGTCCCTTGCGCCGGGCAAACTCATCACTCACGAGATCGCGTGGCGTCGGCAACGGCTTGCCCTCCTGGACGCTCAAGCCGCGCTTGGCCAACTGAGTGCTGGCCACGGTCTCCAGACAGCCTTGCACGAACCGTGGACCCACCCCGTACTCGCGGGCTACATGCGTGATCGGACGGCTTGAGGCTTGCTGGCCGATCACCTCACGCAGTCGCAGCGTCGTGCGCTTGCTTCTGCCACAGGCCTGATCCGGCTCGGTGAAGGCTTTGCGGCAGCGCAAGCACCAGAAGCGTCGTTTGTAGAGCACCACTTCGACCCGATGCCCTCTCAGGGGCACATCCCGTTTGCTGCGCGGGCGCACGTCGTGTCGTTTGACGCACACGTTCTGACAGTGCGGGCAACTGGCTCGCTCATTGGTTCCGATCACTTCGATGCGAATCGTTCCATCCGGCTGCAGCTCTTGTTTGCGTCGCCGCAGCCCTTCTAACTCTAAGGGCACCACGATCCCCTGGTCTTGGTTGGCTTCTTCCTCTGTGCTATGCTGCTGAGGCATTGGCTTGTCCTCCTGTTGGCCTGGTAGTGTTTTCGAACCCTCGTCCAACGAAGGACAGGCCTTTTTCAGCAATTTCTCCTCACTTTCACCCCAAAGGATAGAGAGCCAACTGCTCATGAGCGACGCACGACCGTTTCGATTTGGTCTCGCAGTGACAGGAGGCGTCTCATCACGGGAAGAGTGGATCGGGCTGGCACGCCGGGCCGAGGACATGGGCTATGCGACGCTGCTGGTGGCCGATCACTACGTCAATGAATACCTGCCCATCGCGGCCCTCATGGCGGCAGCCGATGCCACCAGCACGCTGCGGGTCGGCAGTTATGTGTTCAACAACGACTTTCGCCACCCGGTGCAGCTGGCGAAAGAAGTGGCTGCGCTTGATCGGCTCTCGGGTGGGCGCTTTGAACTGGGCCTGGGAGCCGGATGGTACCGGCCAGAATACGACCAGGTGGGCCTTCCTTTCGAGAGCGCCGGCGTCCGCATCCGGCGTTTAGCGGAGGGGGTGTCCATCATCAAGCAATTCTTCACCCAGGATTCCGTCACCTTTTCCGGCGACCACTATACCGTGGCCGATCTGAAAGCCTTCCCGAAACCGACTCAGCGTCCCTATCCCCCCATCCTCATTGGCGGTGGAGGCAGGCAAGTGCTCACGCTGGCGGGCCGAGAGGCCGACATCGTTGGCCTGGAACTCCGGGAGAAAAATGACGGCACCGTCGATGCCAGCGAGCGTACGGAGGCGGCTCTAGCACAAAAAGTGGAGTGGGTGCAGCAGGCAGCAAGCGAGCGCTTCTCGACAATGGAACTGAACCTGCTGATCCGTGCAGTCATTCTCACCGAGGACCGGCAGCAAGCGGCTGAGAAGCGTGCCCGCGAACAGTGGACAGGGGAGACAGTGACAGCAGAAGAGATCTTAGCCAACCCCTACCTGCTCATCGGCCCGGTCGAGCACGTCGTAGAAGCGCTTCTACGACGGCGCGAACAGTTTGGCATCTCGTATCTGACAGTTCATGTTAGAGACGCAGAAGTGTTCGCGCCTGTGGTTGCGCACCTGGCAGGCTTATAAAACAAAGGGTGAGGGAAACGAGGAGCTTCATGAGCAACGAGTGTGTCTTTTGCCGGATCATCCAGCGCCAGCTTCCTGCTTGGATTCTCAAGGAAGACAAGCACATTATCGTCTTTCCAAAAACAACCATCCGCTCGTGGTGCCCAAAAAGCATCTTCCCACGATTTATGAGTTGGATGAGCTGACGGCGGCCCAGGTGATGCAGGCGGCGGTGCAGATTGCGCGGGCCGTGAAAACTGGATTACCGTGTGAGGGCGTCTATCTCACGCAGGCCAACGAAGCCGCGGCAGGGCAAGACGTGTTCCACTTTCATCTGCATGTGTATCCCCGCTGGAGCAATGTCGACTTTGCGCAGCAACAGGCGCCTGAGGAGGTGTCTGAAGAAGAAAGACGAGCGGCCTGGCAGAAAATACGGAGCGCATTAGCAAAGCGGTGACGGACTCCTCCTTGCCAGATCGGTGGGGCACCGCTTCGTATCTCCCACCGCTTCCGAACATGCGGCGACGCGGATGCCACCGGCAAGAACGATCCGTCCCCACTGGGTGGGATACGGCTCGGCAAAGCCAGCTAGATCGAAGAAGAGGCAGGAAAAGGGCCGCGGCTCGGTTCTCTATAATCGCTTGTTCCCGAACATCCTAGGCCTGTTCCGGGTGCGTATGATTACACTGATTACACTGCTGCCATTGATTACGGCGTTGACACTTCTTCCGTTTCCTTCACGCCGGAACGTCCTCTACACTATGCGGCCGATGTGCAGGAGAGAATGACCTCGATAACGCTTAGCAAGGAGAGCGCAATGTTGCAAGGGGAAGACCATCAACAAGAACTTGCTGCTATGAGTGTCATCAATCGTAATCAGCGTAATCCACGAGACGCTCATGTAGGACTACACCACCCAGGATGAAAGTGCCGTTTTCAGTAGAGATGCGCAACGAGATGGTCTCCTCAAGCGGAGAAGTGGCAAGGTGGGTGATGATCCTATCCGCATCTCCTTCTGCTGTGGTCTGCTCTCGCTCATTTCTCCTGCTGGTTCTCAGCACGTTTGCCAGCCTGGAAGAAACCCGGATCGGATGAGGCCACTCGTTCCCCACGCATGAACCCGGTCAGGAAGGAAGGGGTGGGATGACGGGAGTGCTCGATGGCTGTGATGACTGCCTCGCGGTCGTAATCCACGCGCCGCAATTGGATGCGGTAGCCCTGCTCGTCGGCATCCAGAAGGACATAGGTCGCCTGGAGGCCCGGCGTGACCGGATTGCTGATGCTGCCCAGATTGATGACATGTCTCCTGCCAACCCGGCGATCGAGCGGAACATGGGTATGCCCAACGATAACCAGGTCCGCCTCGCAGCCAGTCAGCCGGTGCTCCAGTTGGTCATCGCTGTGCCTGGGCTGCAGACCCGGTCCGTCGTCTCTGCCTGGAGAAGCATGCACGCCGAGCACGCGCGTGCCATCGGGTAAGGTCAAACGAACTTCCAGCGGCAAGTTCATGAGCCAGTCCAGCCAGCCCGCAGCGCTGAGATAGCCTCTGGTCCAGGAGAAGCTTCTGACCGCCTCGATGACCTCTGGCAGCAGCGTGGGGTCTTGTAGTGCTTTCTCCGGTGGCACCGGGAGATCCCCCGTCACCACATAGCGATCCGTGTTGCCACGAGTGAAACTGGCATGAGAAAGGGCGGTAATTTTCTCAAGCGGGGTCACCGGATCGTAGCCAAGCGCGGCGAAATCACCCAGCACCCAGTACGCATCCACCTTGCCCTGGCTCTGAATATCGGCTAGCACAGCATCCAAGGCGAGCGGATTGCCGTGAATATCTGAGAGGATGGCCAGACGCATCAGCACCTCCTGTGTGCTCTTCTGCTATGAGAGTGGCTGATCCTGCATTGTATCACGGCAGAAAGTTGCCTATCATCTGATACTCGTTGAGCATCGCGTGGGTAATCAACGTAACCAGTCGCCCAGTTCAGAACCACCGGCGGAAGTTCAAGCATTGCTTCCCGGGGAAGCAGACCAGGAAGGTGCAGGAACAACGCCGCATGAAGCCTACCCTCAAAGGAACCGCTGCCCTCCTCGTCCACGAGCGCGGATGGTGCGTTTCGACCCGGCTGGTCAGGCGTGGTGTGACCGCCTTGAGTGTTGGGATTACTACCGCTTGATGAATGGAGTATCGCCGTCTGACAGAGCGGGGAGGCAAGCTCCTCATCGAAGAGGGGATGGAGGCGTGGGCGACCTACATAAGAACGCAACGGGCCTTTCTTGTGAGCTGGGCCACCCAGGAGGCCTTAGCACTGTGTCGAGCGCTCGGCATCCAGGAGCCTGAATTGTCGGGCGAGGTGAAACGGCTCGTGGAGACGCCAGAAGTACCACCATAACAGAAACTCGTCTGAGAGAGCACGAGCAGACCGAATCATGTTCACGAAGGTGTTGGACGATCCTGGGATGGACAGGGCGAGTTCAAGCCGATTGATCGCGTACTGCAAGCAGTTCTGGATTGTGCTTTACCCACTCTCTGATGAGGTCAGGAGCGAGGGTCAACGCTTCCTGTAAGCGAGCGGCCGCTTGCTCTCGCTGCTTCTGCTGCGCGTAAAAGCTGGCCAGCTTATAGAGGAACCACCCTTTCACCCAGGCTGGCACCTCGGTCTGAACGACTCGGTTGGTGCACTGCTCTCGGACCTGCATCGCCCGTGGCAGGTCATGGCGGTCGAGATAATACTGGATGAAATGCTCTTGCAGGTGCTCGTAGCCATTGCCCAGGAAGGCTGTATACAGCGGATGTCCTTCGGTAATGGCGCTGAAGCGGTGGGAGTCCATCAGATCGGCTTCGCTGAGGCGCTCGGCCAACCCTATTAGGTCGGCGTACACGTGCTCAAAGTTGGCGTGAACGTCTTCCCAGGGGCGCAGTTGGTGTTGCGCAAACACCCGCGCGTTCATCTGGTCAACGCTCGCTTCGCGCGGCGGCACCTCCTGCTGCGCCAGGATGGCATTCACCTTCTGGATGAGGTTCTGCTGAAGACAGAAGGTCATATGCGCCAGGTGATCTTTGGCCGACCAGCGTTCCGGCGTCCCAATGGCAGTGCGTTCGCTCTCGTCGAGAGCCTGCACAAACGCTGCGGAAGCTCGATGGCTCTGCTGCAAGAGGGCGAGGATGATGGTCTTCATAGACTGTGCGGTCAAGGGAGTCCCCTTTCCTATCTTGCCATAACACCTGCTCCGGTGAGAGTATCTCACGAAAAGCAGTCAAATGTGGCCCGCATGTGCCGGTTGATCTCTCTGCTAGTGCATGTGCCTGATCTCCTCGCCCAAGAGACAGGGAGTGGAACAGGTACGATCCTCTCATTTCCACCTGTTGCATGGAACGAGCCGCCGAAAGAGGCCATGGTTCCACATGCTTCCTGGATGATTCCCCTGTTTCGCGCCGAGTTCCTCCATTTCGCCTTACAATCGGTGGCTACGTGTCTTCTGTCTCCCCTATGAGAGGGAGCCCAAGAAGGTGTTCTGCCACTTGTGCCCGCTCGCTGTCTCCAGGAGGTGGAATCAAGCCAAGTCCGCCTGTGGGTAAGAAGGATAAACGACCAGCTACTCGAAAGCCAGCTTTGTGTATCCCTCGTTGGGAAGGCGTATTCTCTCGCAGGTGCATGATCCAGAAGTACTCCTGCTCCTCTGTCCGCAGGATGGCTTGCAGCAAGTGTGGGTAAATGCCGCGACCGCGCCAGTCGGGGTGGGTCACAAACCCGTACAAGTACCGGTGGTTTGGTGGGACGTGCAAAGTGACACGTCCTCCCAACAAAGCAACCTCTCCCGTCGCTGACCAGCCCACCGCAACAGGCAGCGTTCCCAGACGAGCGAGGTAGGCACGATGTCCAAGCCCGAGCTGTTCTCTCATAGCTGCCTCAGGAAATCCCATCAGATTTGAGAGCAGTTCAACGTGCTTTGACTCTTCAACAGTCAAGCCTGACACACCTGAGCAGATGGGCAGGGCATCACCTCTCCACCAACTCCACAAGAGCCACATGGGCTTGCCCAATGCAAGTGGTTCTGCTTGCTCTTGCATGGCCTGTCTCTCCTGAGCTCGATCTGGAGTCGAGGGAACCTCACCAGGTTCCTCTGGTACTTTGTATCACAAGTGCTGCTGTTGCGTCTACCCCTGGCCCTGCTGGCCAGGGGTCCGTTCAAAGCTTGCAAAGCCTCTAGGCAAGCCAGTGCTGAACTGGTTTGCTCCTAGGCATGGAGCACACGCTGACATAGGAGAGGAAAGGCCCACGGGCTTCACCGAGAGTGTGTAAGAACCAAATTTGACCCAATTTACGAGATACAGAGAGAGCAGCCAGAGGGAACGACCGGCGACAAAAAATCTATCCACCAGAGAGACGAAGCGTGTGTAGCTACGCAATCGCTGCTGATACCATGCGCGGGCAGCGAGCGCTTGTCCCTGTGGTCGCCGGGCTTCACCCAGCATGGGAAAGCTCTGGTGGAGCATGTCGGAGGACAGCGAGCGCGCCTACCCGAGGTGATTGACCGTCACCCGACCCCGCACCATGACCAGCTTGAGCCGGCGCTGCGGATCGGTGAGGACGCCAATATCTTGCAGGGGGTCACCATCAACAACGAGCAGATCTGCAGACGCTCCAGGCGCCACGACGCCCACCTGTCCCTCCATGCGCAGCAAGCGTGCCGCCACCGTCGTCGCCGAGCGCAGGAGATCGGCGGACGGCTGTACCTGGCGGCGCAGCGTGAATTCGCTGAGTTGCTCCTCGTGCATGCCGCCCAGCAGATCGGTCCCATACACCATCGGAAGCTGCGCCCGGTGCGCTAGTTCAAGGGCATGCAGGCCCGCATCCAGGACCTCGAACACTTTGCGATGGCTGTGTTCCGGCAGCCCAAATTCGCGTCCGCGAGATGCAAGGGCAGAATAGGTGACCAGGGTCGGCACATAAAAGGCTCCGCTCTGCTGGAAGAGCGGAAGGCTGCTTTCGTCCATGAGATTGCCATGCTCGATACTGCGCACGCCGCACTCCAGGCCCCGATTGATGGCTCGCGAGGTATAGGCATGTCCCACGACATAGAGGTTGGCTGCTTCAGCTTCCTCGACGGCTGCCCGGATCTCCTCGCGCGAGAACTGGGTTGAATCAATGCGGTCTGTGGGAGAAGCGACCCCGCCACTCAACATGAGCTTGAGATGGGAGGCACCACGTCGGATCTCCTCACGGGCTGCCTTGCGCACTTCATCCACGCCATCGCAGATGACGGTCCGAGCCAGGCCGCAGTGACAGAGATCGTGAGCCTGCCTGCCCGGGCTGCGAAAATCGCCATGCCCTCCCGTCTGCGAGAGCGCCGCAGCATGCCCACCAGCACACGGGCCGCTCGCGCCGTGACATAGGCCGGGGACCACTCGGCCAGCCGCCCCAGGTCTGCGGTGACGGCGGTCACATGGACATGGGCGTCGATCAAGCCGGGCAGCAGGGTCATGCCACGCAGGTCAAAGCTCTGCACCTCGGTGGCCTGTACGTCAGCTCCTCCGACCTCCAGGATGCGGTCTCCCTCGACGAGGACCGAGCTATCAGGAAGATAATCTCCGCGCTCGGCATCCAGGATCTGTGCGTTCCGAAATAAATAACGTGCCATCAGTCCTTTCTGCTTCCTCCCGTGCTTGGAACATCTGGAAGTGCTCGCTGATGCCCCGCTGAAATCGCGAGAAAAAGAGGAGCTTCCTCTCTCCTTCCATTCTGCTCTGTTTTCCTCTTCTTTGTCAACACTCTGGCTGTCCACGTGGGAATTCCGGGATCTTGCCCCATTTCCGTTCCACATGGTGTAAATATTGAAATTCCATGAGGTAATTTTTTGACAATTATCTGAGGTCATACCTGGGAGGAAATATCTCGCTTGATTGAGCATGATCTGCTCTTCAGTTCGGCCTCTT
>WNFM01231457.1_pt1 | contig 37053 bp, 28 predicted proteins | sample 5400271 | NCBI WGS metagenome assembly WNFM01 (sample SAMN13153352, study PRJNA577476) | soil metagenome | isolation source: 60 cm saprolite on Douglas fir-dominated hillslope | place: USA:California | collected 2013-09-17 | reverse complement strand
AGCCACCGCCGCCCTTGGGAGAGGTCCACGATTCCTCCTTGACGCGCGTCGAGGCTAGCACTCCGGCGTCCGCGGGCAATGGACGCAATGACCTGTCTGGTGTACAAAATGACACTCGGGGTGAGCGCGATGAAACGGGACGTGCACACGTTCTTCCGCTATTTCCCGGTCAGCGAGCGCGACCGGCGCTGGGGGCTCTACCTGACGACGGCCGGAGAGTCCCGAATTCCGCCCGGCTTCGCCTATCCACCCGCGGGTCATCCCGGCGCGTATCAGTTCGACTGGAGGAAGGGGCGCGTCCTTCAGGAGTACCAGATCGTGTATATCTCGTCCGGCCAGGGACGCCTGGAGGCGGGCCAGACACGCTGGCGGATCGGGTCCGGCAGCTGCTTCCTGCTCTATCCCGGCACCTGGCACCGGTATCGGCCGGACCCTCGAACCGGCTGGCACGAGCACTGGGTGGGCTGCGACGGGCCCGTGGTCCGGGGCCTCGTCCGCAACCGCTTCTTCTCCCCCCAGAGGCCCGTCGTGCGGGTGCGGGACGAAGACCTCCTGCTGGGCGCCTTCAGCTCCGTGATCGACGCCATTCACGCCGGCCGCCCCGCCCTCCAGCAAGTCGCGGCGGGGGCGACCCTGTACATAATGTCACTGCTCTACTCCGCCCTGCAGCCGGGACAGGAGGGGCAGGACGTGACTCGGGCCATCCACGAGGCCATGCGCCGCATGGGCGATCCGACGCAGGAGACGACGCCGCTGCCGGAGCTGGCGCGGCGCCTGGGCGTCAGCTACACCTGGTTCCGCCGCACGTTCGTCCACCACACCGGCCTCAGCCCCCACCAGTACCGGTTGCAGCTCAGGGTGGGCCGCGCGCGAGCGCTCTTGAGCGAAACGTCCCTCACGGTCAAGGAGGTCGCGTACCGCTCCGGTTTCGAAAACGAGCACTACTTCTGCCGGCTCTTCAAGCGCAAGACCGGGGTCGCTCCCGGAGAGTGGCGGCAGCGCCATTCCGGGGGAGAATCCTGAGGGCGAAGGTGGTCAGTCGAGGGAGGAGGCAATCTCATGAGCGACTCGGGAGAAGGCATCGGCCGGAGAGCGTTTCTCGGCGCATCCGGGATCCTGGCCGCAGGGGCCGCGGTCAGCACGACCGCCGTCTCCTATGCCAGGATCCTCGGCGCCAACGACCGCATCGCGCTCGGCCACATCGGGGTTGGGAGCCGCGGCAGTCAGCTGCTGAGCATCGCCGGGGCCCTCAAGTCCAGCCACAACGTGGAGATGACCGCCGTCTGTGATCTCTGGAAAGTGAATCGCGAGAAGGCGGTGGGCGCCAATGCCCGCCAGTACGGGCGCGCGCCCCGCTCGTACCAGCATCTCGAGGACCTGTTGGCGCTCCAGGACCTCGATGCGGTGCTGATCTCCACCCCCGAGCATTCGCACTCGCCGATCCTGAAGATGGCGGTGGAAGCCGGCAAGGACGTCTACGTGGAGAAGCCAATGGGGAACGTGCTGGAAGAGCTCAAGTCCGCGCGCGCGGCGGTCCGCCAGAGCAAGCGAATCGTCCAGGTCGGTACCCAGCACCGGAGCGAGCCCTACCCTCGGGCGGCGTGGGAGCTGGTTCGAAGGGGCGCGCTCGGGGAGGTGAGCAAGGTGGAGGTGGAGTGGAACTACCACGGGCCGCGATGGCGCGGGCGCCCCGAGGTCGGGCAGATCCGCGAGGGGGATACGGACTGGCGAAAGTGGCTCATGACCAAGCCGTACCGCCCGTTCGATCCCAAGCTCTACTTCGAGTTCCGTCTCTACAAGGAGTTCTCGAGCGGCATCCCGGACCAATGGATGAGCCACGGTATCGATCTCGTTCACTGGTTCATGGGAGACAGCACTCCGCGGTCGGTGGTGGCGCACGGCGGCGTCTTCGCCTGGCCCGACGGCCGGGAGAACGCGGACACCTTCCAGGCCCTGCTCGAGTACCCGAAGGGCTTCCTGGTGAGCTATTCCACGAGCTTCGGGAACGACTCCCCCGGCTTCACCCGCTACATGGGCAAGAAGGCCACCCTGCTGAACATCGGCGGCGAAGGCAGCCCGCGCTATCAACTGGTCGAGGAGAAAGGCAACCACGAGGACAACGCCGAGATCGACCGGGACCGCACCGCACGGTACGTCCTCCCGCCCGGCGAGACCGGGGTTCCGCCGATGGGCATCGACGACCTGACCCAGGGGCACATGGCGAATTGGTTCGAGTGCATGCGCACGCGCCAGCCGCCCCACTGCACGGTGGACGATGGATTCGCGCATTCGGTGGCCTGCACGATGGCGGCCCAGTCCTACTGGGCGGGCAGGAAGCTCTACTGGGACGCCGCGCGCGAGGAGATCCTGGACCAGCCGGTTACTTGACGGTCGCGGTGAAGACCTCCTCCATCAGGAAGGGTCGGCGGCAGCCCGCGGCCGGCTCGAGCTGGCGCCGGCTGTCCGTCCAGATGGGATGGGAGACGCCGCCGTACGAGACGAGCCCCTCGTAGTCGCCCTGCTGGTTGCCGTAGTTGATCGCCTGGCAGGGAAAGACCCCGTTGCAGTCGTGCTCGTTGGAGCTGGCCGTGCTCACGCGGGTGTTGGGCGAGCGCCAGCTCAGCCCGCCGTCCTTCGACTGCGTAAAGTAGTAGTCGGTCGCGTAGCGAAAGCCCGTGGTGTCGTTGCGGGTGTCGTAGAAGGCCGCGTTCACGTCGCCGGTCACGGGATCCACCGACATCCAGTGGTTGAAGCGGTCCGCCAGGGCGGGCAGCCGGTCCGTCACCGGCGCGGGCGACGACCAGGTCGCGCCCTGGTCGTCGGAGAAGGAGAGGAAGATGTCCGTCGCGCCGTCCGCGGCGAGGTCCATCCAGGAGCAGTACAGCCGCCCGCGATCGGGACCGGTTGAGCGGTCGGCGTCGCAGGCGGGGTATACGAGGGCCCGGCGGAAGCTCTCGGCCGGGATGCCGATGTCGAACGGGACGACCTTGCCCGCGATCACGACCGGGCGGTCCCAGGTGGCGCCGGCGTCGAAGGAGCGGTTGAAGACGATCGCGTTGGCTGCGTAGTCGTTCCAGGCGATGTAGAGCGCGCCGTCCGGGCCCACGAAGGGCGAGGTGCCGATGGACCGCCCCGGGCCCTGCGGGTCGTCGGCGCGGGTGACGCTGAAAGTGGCCCCGTGATCCGAAGAGGCCGCCACCCGGATGCCGCCGCTCGTCGAGCCCCCCGAGGCCGCGTCCCACGCGATGTAGACGTTGTCGCGGAACCGGCTGTCGAGGTTGGTATCCGCGGTGATCATCGGCTTGTCGTTGAAGTGGTTCTCGCCTCCCTCGAACGAGAAGAAGGTCACGAAGGGATAGGTCCGGCCGCCGTCGATCGAGCGGGCCACCGCGAGGCCCGTGCCTTTGAAGCCGAGGCCGTTCGGCGAGGTGGGGCTGAAGTGGACAACGATGTAGCCGTAGAAGACGGCGCCCCGAGTGTCGAAGGCAAGGGTGGGGTCGGAGGCGAAGACCGAGCCGCTCGCGCCGATCGGCGGGGGCAGGGGCAGGTCCACGCCGGCCCAGCTCGTTCCCCCGTTTGTGGACGCATAGCCCCGCATGGGCAGGCGGAAGATCTCGTTCGATCCCGCGGCTAGCACCTTGGGCCGGTTCGGATCGAGGGTGATGAACGTCTCGCTCTGGGGACCGCACTCGTTGGAGACGTCCACGTTCTTGCCAAAGCCGGCGGAGGAGGTCCCCGCGCCGGGATCGGCGCCGTTCTTGGCCAGGAACTGGTACTTGTCCCACCAGGTGGGATCGTGCGCGCTCGACTGGGCGGAAACCGTCGCCGCCCATCCCCATATCAGGAGCGAAGAGAGCGCCTCGACCAGATCTCTTTTCTTCATGGGCCATCCTCTTGAATTGCGTGGACGGCTAACGGGTCGGCAGGGTAGCACGAATGCGGAAAGGTCGCCGCGGCCGGTACGCCTAGATGTCGATCTCCTGCCGGCCGGGCCCCAACGGCAGCGTCCGGCCCCTCCATTCGAACACGCCGCTCAGGCCCGGCGGCAGCGTCACTTCGCCGCGCAGGCCCTGATCGCCCGAGCGCTCCAGACGCACGTCGATGTCGCCCAGGGGATGCGGCAGCCGTCCTTCGGCCGTCCGCAGCGGACCCAGGCTGGGGGCGATGCGCACCGACCGGAAGCCCGGCGCGTCGGGCCGGATGCCGAGGACGGTGGCGAGCAGGCCGTAGTTGGGGTGGGCGCTCCAGGCATGCGAGTCGGACCGCGTCGGCTCGGGGCTCTCCGCGGTGGTGGTCAGGCCCATGGCCAGCATCTGCCGCCAGGGAGCGAGCTGCTCGATGTAGCGATCGGCCAGGCCCGCCTTCCGGAGCGCCTCCAGCATGTAGAAGCTGTAGTAGTAGGTGGCGCGGACGAGGGTGGCGTCGCTGAGGACGCGCTCCATCAGGCCCGTCTGTTCGGTCGCCGGCACCGCGTCCACCAGCACGGCCATGGTATTGGTCTGCTGGCTGTAGAGCTTCGCCTCCGGCGAATCGAGGAAGAGCCGACGGACCGGATCCCATGCCTTGGCCCGAGCCGCCGCCGTCAGCTTCTCGGCGAGGTTGCGATAGCGCGCCGCTTCCGCGGGCTGGCCAAAAACCTGCTCCAGCTCGGCTCCCCGCTGAAGGGCGTAGGCGAACTGCAGGGTGACCATTGCGGAGTGCCCGTCCTGCACGCCGGGGGGGATCCCGGCCGGCCACTCCTTGGCCCAGTCCACGAAGCCCCACCACAGCATCGGGCCGAGCAGGCCCGTGGCGTCCACCTGCCGCTCGTACCAGGCAAGCACGCCCCGCACGCCGGGCATGAAGCCGCGGACGAACGCGGCGTCGTCGCGGTGCATCCAGTAGTCGTGCACCATGGCCACCCAGATGAGGGAGAAGGTCGGGATGTACTGGCCCAGCGCCGAAGGGTATCGGCTGGCGGTGATGCCGTCGGGAATGCGCGAGGCGTCGAAGTGCTCGATGGCTTGGCGCACCAGACGATCGTCGCCCGTCATGTAGAGCGAGACGAGGGCCTGGATGCGCGTGTCGCCGATGTACTGGAGCTGCTCGTAGTAGGGGGTGTCGAAATAGGTCTCGAAGGCGCAGAGACGGGCCACCCGCCAGTCCATCTCCCACATGTCCTTGATCCACGGCAGCTCGGCCGCGGCAAAGCGGGCTTTCTCCTGGAACGGATAGGCGGTGAAGATCCCGTGGAGGTCGTGGATGCGCAGGGGCTCGTCGCCGGTCTCGATCTCGACCTGCACGTAGCGGTAGCAGCGGAACCACAGCGTTCGCCGCCGCCGGGGCGAAACACGTCCTTGACCCCGAGGACGGTCTTGCCCTCGATCTCGTTGCGGTTCCCCTTCTCGCCCTTGGCGTCCTTCAGGGCTTCCGCGTAGGTCAGCGCGATCGTGCTTCCGGCGCCGCCGCTCGTGTCGAGGACGGCGTAGGCGTTGGTCAGGTGCGAGTGGTCGAGAAGGACCACTGCTTTCGAGCGCGCGGGCACGACCAGATCGCTGGTGCCCCGGAGGAACCCGTCGCCCGCCACGATCCCCTCCGCCCGGCGCACCTTCGCGAAGCGGACGACACTCTCTTCCATCGGAGGGATGGAGCGAGGCACGAGCTGCCAGGAGCCGCCCTCCCCGGTGACGGCGGTTCCCCGCAGCTGCGTCCGTTCCGCGCCCCACCCCTCGGTGACGGCCGCCGCGGGCCAGCTCTCATCCGCGAAGCCGACCTGCTCCCAGCCCCACGGATACCGACTGCCGTCGAGCGACTCTCCCGGAGGCGCCGCGTAGTAGCCGCCGTAGCCGGGGTTCCGGAAGGCCTTCCACTCGCGGCCGGTGTTGACGACCGCCTCCCGCTCGCTGTCCCCTTGCAGCAGGAAGGCCGTGCGATGGCTGAACTGCGCGACCGGCCTTTCCGCCCCCCAGTTCCAGACGATGGCCGCAAGGACGTTCCGGCCGGCGCGCAGCTGCGGAGCCAGGTCCACGGTCTCGTAGCGCCAGTGCATGATGTCCGAGCGCTGCGGCCCCGACGACACCTGCTGGCCGTTCACGAAGAGCCGATAGCGGTTGTCGCCGGAGATGTGGACGGTGAACCGCTCCGGTCGGGTCTGGAGGTCGAGGGCACGCCGGAAGTGGAAGACGCCGTAAGCGTCGCCCGGAACGTTGGGAGCCGCGATCCAGCTGGCCGCGGGCGCTCCGCTGAAAACGCGCGGCCCCGGGGTCTGGGCGCGGGCCGGCTCCCCCATCAGGAATGCCAGCAGCGCGGCCGAGAGCGCGATCGATCGACGTCTCATCGGTTCTCCTCCGGTCATTCCTCGCTTCCCGAAGACCCCACCACGGTCGTTGTCATTGCCGCGTGATCGTAGACAGCCTGACCGGCCCCAGCAAGCCAGACTCGAGCAGCGGCGAGTCCGGCTTGTAGGGCTTGAAAGTGGAAAACGTGTACTGCCTCGCCGCCGATGGTTGGGCGTCGCCGATCATCCGGTTCGCCCAGAGGTTGGTGATCCTGATCTCGATGCGATTCGCGCCCGGCTTCAGGGCCCCCGTCACGTCCACCCGAAACGGGGGCCGCCAGGCGAGGCCCACTGGTTGGCCGTTCACCGAGACCTCGGCGATCTCCTTCACCTTCCCGAGATCCAGAAACAGCTTCGCGCCCGGGCGGAACCAGGCCGGCGGGGCCTGAACGTCCTTCGCGTAGGTCGCGGTGCCGGAGAAGTACTTGACCCCTTCGTTCGCGTGGGTCGTCCAGGAAATCAAGCTGTCAAGGCGCACCGTGTCCGGCGCGCCCTGGTCCTTCGGGAAGCTCAGTTCCCAGGGCCCGCCGAGAGTCGCGATCTCGGCGCTCACCGGCCGCGCGAGCACTCGCAACGGCGTGGCCGCCGCCTGTCGGAGGACCACGAAGACCGACTCGTGGGGCCCCAGGCTCAAGGGGACCGTGGTCCGTCCGTTCTCGATCGCGTAGGCGGCGGGGGCGATCTCACCGGTCTCCGGCTGCCAGATCTCGGCGGCCTTGCCGTCGACCCTGAGACGCACGTCCACGTCCTCGGCCCGGTCCTTCTGGTTGGCCACGAAGTAGACCTGGGCATCGCCCACCTTCCGGTGGATGTAGACGAGTGTCGTGTCGATCCGCGGCCGGCTGTACTCGAAGTCCGGCGGCGTCGACAGGGCGGCCAGGACCTCGGTCAGGGCTTTGCCCCAGTACACCTTGCCGCGGCCAAACGCGTGCTCGAGAATGGTTCGCCCGTTGGCGTCGCCCCAGACCTCGTTGGCCACCGAGCGGACCTCCTCGTCGCAGGCCGGGTAGCCGGCCAGGCTGGGCGACTGCCGCGGTTTCGGCCCCACCAGGACCGCCCCCTCGGCCACCAGGTCGCGGAGCTTCCGGAGCACGGGCGGAGTGAGCTGGTCGAGGCCATCGGGCAGCACCAGCACGCGGTAGCTCATGCCGTCGGGTAACACGATGCGGCCGTCCTTGACCGACGCCCGCGTCAGCAGCACCTCGGTGTTCACGTAGTCGTAGGCGTAGCCGGCGGGCGGCTCGGGCGATGGGCTCGAGTTGGGCCCGCGGTAGACCGAGGCCGGCGCCCCCTCCCCGTAGTAGTACGCGATGTCCCCCACGAAGAGGCCCTGCTGCAGGAGGTACGAGCTCCTCGCCAGGTAGGAGACGAACCCTCGCGACTGCTCGGCCCAAGTGTTGTTCCGGGTGTAGTGCTGTCCGAAAGGCCCCAGGGTGAAGCCCGGCCGGCGGTCCTTGAAGGGCTGGTGCACCGAGGTGTGGATCACGAACCGGTTGACCCCGAGGGTCATGAAGTAGTCCCCCAGCCATTTGAGGGCCGAGGGCGGATCGTTCCAGCCCGGGACGAAGGAGGTGAACGACTCGGACGCCACGAGGGGCTTGCCGTAGACGTGGGCGGCCGAGGCCGCCTCCCGGATGTCCGTGACGTGGGCGGGGCGATGGGTCCCCCCCGGCGGCAACGCCCAGAACTCGCCCATCGGAATGTCGGCGCGTCCCTTGTTCTGGAGCGCGTCCTGGAGCATCGGGGAGTTCGTTCCCGCCGACTCCCCATAGACCTTGATCCCGCGCTTCGCCAGGTACTCCGCGGACATCGCGTAATGGTTGTCCGCCAGGAGGTCCGCGATGGTGCGGCGGAAATCCCACAGGAACCGCTCGCTGATCTCCGTGCTCTCCACCACTCGTCCCGTCAGCACCGGGAGGTAGAGTCGGGCATCGTACCCGCGCCGCGTCCGGAACTCCTCGAGCATGTCCTCCGACCAGTTCTGCATCCCGGCTTCCCAGCTGTCCATCAAGAGATAGCGGAGGCTCTTCCCGAAGTAGGGACCGGCCGCTTCGGCCACGGGTTCCAGGAAGCCCCGCAGGTAGGACTCGACGTGACGGCGGCTCAGCTTGTCCACCTCGTAACCGGTGGCCTCCGGCGGCGCGGGGCCGTGCGCCGATCCGCAGCACCCCCCACTTCCCCGCCGGCACGTCCCAGTCGAGGCGGCCGTCCTTGGCCATCTTCGCGGTCAGATCGACCACCCGGGCGCGCTCGATGGCGGCGCTCCCCGACACCGCAGGAGTGGGAACGCCGTCGAACTCGAGGGCCGCGGCGAAGCCGGCCTTCTCGTGGAACCGGTTGATCCGGGGGTCCGAGTGGAGTTCCACCTCCGCGAGGTCGTACTGCTTGGGCACGGGCACGCTCAAGAAGCTCGTGACCTGGAGGGGCACCGGCGCCGTGAGAAGCACCCGGTAGAAACGGGCGGCCGTCTCGGGGAACGCGTAGGTCCGCACGGAGAGGCTGAAGTGGGTGGGCCCCGGAAGGGTGGCCAGGGTCGCGAAGTGGACGCCGTCCTGGCTGGCCTGGATGGCGCCGTTCGGCATGGCCCGGTCGGGAACGGGGAGGGCCACCGTCTTGACCAGGTCGCCATCGAACAGCGCCGCCACGTCGAAATCGCCCCCGCTCCGGGTGACCTTCGGCTGAAGGTCGGCCATCCGGGCCTCCCCTTCGGGCACGCGGTAGGCGACGACGGCGCTGTCGCCGTACCAGGTCGGATCCGACGAGGGTGGCAGGGGGTTGAACATCGGCCGAAGCGGGAGTGACTGGAAGTTCCCGTTCGACGAAGGCGGGGCGGGCAAGAGACCCGAGAACTTCCGCGGGCCCTCCACCCGGGTCTCGCTCCAGACGAGCTTCTTCATGGCCTCGGCGGGCTTCACCCAGGGCCCCCCCGTCTCGCTCCATCCCCCCGAGATGTGCATGGTCATCTCGAGGCCCAGGCGGTCGCACTCCGCCGCGGCGTGGCGCAGCATCTCCTTCCACTCGGGGCTGTGAAAGACGATGCGCTTCTCCACCACTTTCGGAGCCTCCCGCTCGCCGGACCGGATGTCGCCGATGCTGGCGTCGAACTGCTGGACCCCGCCGATGCCCACGCGCTTCATCCACTCCAGGTCGAGAGTGATCCCTTCCCGGGTGACGTTGCCGTTCATCCAGTGCCACCACACCCGGGGCCGGGCCGCTTCAGGGGGGTCCTTGAAGCCCTGGGCCAGCGAATCCTCCGCGGCGCGGACCACGGCCGGAGGCGGCCAATCGGTGTGGCCGAGCAGCGCCACGAGCCCGACCAGCGCCACCAAGCGAGTCGTCCGGCCTCCGGTTGTCTTCATCCCGCGTCCTCCAAGCTGCCGCCCTTCACTTTGCGGACGGATAGGCAAAACGGTATTGGCCGGAGCCGACGTCCACGGCCACGACCGTCCCGTCCTGTTTGGGTGCCCCGAGCCCGTTGCCCGCGGCGAGGGCTTTGCCCCCCTCGGTCACGGAGGCCAATTGCGCTCCGGGCAGCCGCACCGTCGCCCGGGTGTTGGCCGGGATCTCCACGGCCAGCTCGAACGCTCCGTCCTTGAGCGTCCAGGCGGAGCTCACCTTGCCGTACGGCGTCTGGTGGCTGGCCGTAACGCTCGTGAAACCCCCGCCTGGTCGAGGCTGGATGAGGATGTGCTTGTAACCGGGAGCGCCTTCGTCGATCTCGATGCCGGCCATGACCCGGTACATCCACTCGCCGATGGCCCCGTAGGCGTAGTGGTTGAACGAGTTCATCCCCGCGTTCTGGAACGTGCCGTCGGGCTTCTGGCCGTCCCACCTCTCCCATATCGTGGTCGCCCCCTGCTTCACCGGGTAGAGCCACGACGGGTACTCCTCCCGGTTGAGCAGCATGTAGGCTTCGTCCAGGTAGCCGTAGCGGACGAGGACGTGGCAGAGGTACGGGGTGCCCAGGAAGCCCGTGGTGAGGTGCTTGCGAGTGCGCACCTCCTGGGCCAGCCTCTTCGCGGCGACGGGTCGCAGGTCGTCCGGGAGCAGGTCGAATTGCAGGGCGAGCGCGTAGGCAGTCTGGGTGTCCTCTCCCACCCGGCCGGTATCCGTGACGAACTCCCGCCGGAAGGCGCTCTTGATCCGGCCGAACTGCTCGCCGTAGCGCGCGGCGTCGTCCTTCTTGCCGAGCACCAGGGCCGCGCGCTGGAGCAGATCGGTGGAGTGCGCGAAGAAGGCGGTGGCGATGAAGTCCTTGCCCGTGGTGGCGCCCGGGTAGTCGCTGGCGTTCGAGGCAAACGCGAGCCAATCCCCGAAGTGGAAGTCGCCGTCCCAGATGTAGTCGTCGCCCGCGCGGGTCTTCTCGTAGTTCACCCACTTGACCATGCTGTCGTACTGGCTCTCCAGGACCCGCTTGTCGCCGTAGCTCAGGTACATGTTCCAGGGAATGATCACCGCGACATCGGCCCAGCCGGCCGCGCCTCCCGGGCTCCCCCCCTCGAAGTCGGGCAGGACGTTCGGCACGACGTGAGGCACGCTGCCGCTCGCGAACTGGTCCGCGGCCACGTCCTTCAGCCATTTCGTGAAGAAGCCGGCCACGTCCATGTTGAAGGCGGCGGTGCGCGAGAAGGCCTGCGCGTCACCCGTCCATCCCAGGCGCTCGTCGCGCTGCGGGCAGTCCGTGGGGACGTCGAGGAAGTTGCCCTTCTGGCCCCAGATGATGTTGTGCTGGAGCTGGTTGACGAGCGGTTTCGAGGTCTCGAACTCGCTCGCCCGCGCCATGTCCGAGTGGATGACGACGCCGGTCAGGCTCTCGGGGGTGACCTCGCCCGGAAAGCCGGCCACCGCCACGTAACGAAATCCGAAGAACGTGAAGTGCGGCTCGAAGGTCTCGGGGCCTCCGCCCTTCATCGTGTACTTCAAGGTGGCCTTCGCCGCGCGCAGGTTCTCCGTGTAGAAGTTGCCGGCCTTGTCGAGCACCTCGGCGTGCCGCAGCGTGATGGTGGTGCCGGCGGGCCCCTGGGCCTTGAGCCGCACCCAGCCCACCATGTTCTGCCCGAGGTCGACGACGGTCTCACCGGCCGGAGTCTTCATCACCTTGACGGGCTTCAGCTCCTCGACCTTGCGCACGGGCGGTCCCGCGGGCGCGATGAGGTCGTCCTTGCGGTGATCCGCGACCTTGACCTTCGACCACCCGCCGTCGGCGAAGCCGGCCGTCGCCCAGCCGGCCTTTTCGAGGCGCGCGTCGTAGGTCTCGCCGTGATAGATCTCGGACATCAAGATGGGCCCCGTGGACGCCTTCCAGCTCGCGTCGGTGCCGACGATCGCTTCGCTCCCGTCCTTGTAGGTGATCTTGACCTGGCACAGGAGGGCCAGCCGGTCGCCGTAGATGTTCCGCCGGTCCTGCCAGGCCAGGAACCCGCGGTACCAGCCGTTGCCGAGCGTCACCCCCAGCGCGTTGTCGCCGTTCCTGAGGAGGGGCGTCACGTCGTAGACCTGATACTGCAAACGCTTGTTGTAGCTCGTCCATCCGGGGGTGAAGACCTGGTCCCCCACGCGCTGCCCGTTGAGCAGCATCTCGTACAGGCCGTGGCTCGTCACGTAGGCCCGCGCCCGCTCGATGCCGCCCTTGGCCTTGAACTCGTGGCGGAGCATCGGCGAAGGCCCCGGCGTCTTGACGTCTTCGGGCAGGTCGGGCTCGATCCAGCTCGCCTTCCAGTCGGCGGCGTCGAGAAGGTCCAGTCGGAAGGCTTGCCACCACCGTCCCAGACGCGGACCTGCCAGTGATACCTCTGGCCCGAGCGCAAGGGCTGCCCGTCATAGGCCCGCTGGGTGGATTCGTCCGAGGCGACCCGGCCCGAGTCCCAGACCTGGTCGCTTCCTCCGCCCAGGCCGCCGGCGCTCCGCGCCACCCGGATCTGGTAGGCCGATTGCACGACGCCTCGGCCGGGCGCTTGCAGTTGCCAGCTCAGCCGGGGCTTCCGCACGTCGATGCCCAACGGGTTCTCCTTGTACTCCGTACGCAGGCGGACGACCGCGAGCTTCGCCTCCGGCTTTCCCGCTTGGGCCATCGACGGGCCCGCCGACCAGCCATGGAGGGCCAGGCCAATCGCCAGGGACAGCGCCACCCGGAGACTCCCGACGGGGTCGTAGATCCTCGATCGCTTCATCAGACTCATGGACGCTCCACCCCGCCCATCGTGGCGGAATTTGCCCGCACCTTTCGGCTACGGCGCCTTTGTCTCCAACTCCTGTTTCGTGACGTCCCGCGGAACTAGCGGCATGGCGTCCGCCTCTCGCGGCTTCTGGTCGTGCAGGCGTTGAAACTCTGCCAGTGCCTTCTGCTGTTCGGCGAGGTTACCCAGACTGCGATACGCGGTCGCGAGCTGGTAGTAGGGGACCTCGTTCTGCGGATTCAGCGCGATGGCCTTCCGCAGATGAGGCAGCGCCTTTTCCGGCGATCCCAGGGCGATGAGGGCGCGGCCGAGCCCGATCTGCGCTTCCTCGAAGTCCGGGTAGTGCCGAAGCGCCAGCGCGAACATCTCGCTCGCCTTGTCGAGCCGGCCGGACTGGCGGTGGATCTCCCCCAGCTCGTAGGCCGCGTTGGCGTTGGTGGGATCGAGCTCGAGCTCCGCCTCGAACTCCTTCACCGCCTCCGCGCGGGAGGGCGCGGCCGAGCCTTCCTCGCCCGAGGCCTGCGCCCGGGCCAGGAGCGTGCGGCCGATCCGGAGGTGGATCCCGGGACGGCGCGGGTCCTTGGCCAGCACTTCCCGGTACTCGCGGATGGCCGGGTTGTAGAACGCCTGGCTCTCGTTCGCCTCGCCCGCAGCCTGGTGCATCCAGACGGAGTCCGGAGCGATGCGCGCGAGCTCCATGGTGGTCAGGTAGGCGTAGTTCGCGAAGAGGCGCCCGGAATGATAGAGGACCTCGGGGTCTTTCGGATAGAGGCGCGTCAGCTCGAGCGCCACCTCGACGGCCTGCGCATCCTGCTGCAGACCGGCGTAGGCCCTTTGCAATTGAAGGCCCGTCATGTGGCGAAGCGGATCGTCGGCCGTCTGCTTGAACCCCTTCCGCAAGCCCGGCACTGCCTCCTTGTACTGGCCCAGCTCGGACAGACACATGGCCAGGAGGATGTCGGTCCGGGGTAGGGTCGGGTTCAACTTCAAAGCCTGTCGGAGTGCGGGGATCGCCTCGGCATGCTTGCCCTGCTGGAAATAGATGAGGCCGAGCCCCGCGTGCACCTCGGCCGTTCCCGGCGACAGCTCACGCAGCTTCTCGTAGGCCTTCTCGGCGTCGGCGTACCGGTGCTCGGCCAGCGCCCGTTCGCCCTGCTGCGAGTACCGCTGCAGAAGCTCGGGATCGGGCGACTGCGCCAGGGCGGTGACGACGGTTAGCAGCATGAGGCACGGGAGCAGGAGCATGCCGAGGTCCCTCCGGCCGATGACGGGTTCGCCGGACCTCGACAGATGGTACAAGAAGGCAACCCAGGGGGATTCGTGGAGGAAGCCCGCCCTGTTGGCGCTCCGGGCGGGCCTCGGTGGCGGCCGCCTACCAGATCAACTTCAACCCGAGCTGGTTGATCCGGCCTGGGCGGGCACTGGTGAGCCGGCCGAAGGTCGGAGAAGCAATGTTCGTGGAGACCCCATCGAACTGCGGGTGATTGAACGCGTTGAACGATTCGAACCGGAACTGCAAGCGCGCGCCCCTCACGAGGTCGAAGTTCTTGAACAGGGCCATGTCCAGGTTGTTGATGCCGGGGCCGCGCAGCATGTTGCGGAGCGAGCTCCCAAACTGGCCGAGGGCGGGCTGGCTGAAGGCGCCGGTGTTGAACCAGTTCTCGATCGTTCCCCCCCCCGCGTTGGGATCGCCGGAGACGTTCGCCCGGTTCGTGCCGAAGCTGTCGAGGACGCCCCCGAGGTCGGCCGCCTGGATGGTGATCGGGAACCCGTGCTGCCACGTGTAGATGCCGTTGACCTGCCAGCCGCCGATGATGGCGTTCGCCACGCCCGTCGCGGAGCTCGCGTAGCGCTCGCCCTTGCCGAAGGGCAGGCTCCACACGAAGCTGACCACGGCGCGATGGTCGACGTCGAAGTCGGAGCGCCCGTAGTCCAGTCCCGGGTTGTGGTTGTCGAGGAAGCCCTGCCAGCCGTTGAAGCCCGAGGCGCCGATGCCCGCGGCGGCCGACTTGCTGTCGGTGCTCTTAGACCAGGTGTAGGCGAACGTGGCGAGAAGCGATCGGCCGTGATGCTCGAGCTTGGCGTTGAGCCCGTTGTACTTCGAGGTGCCGCTCCAGGTGCTGTCGATGTAGACGTTGAAGTTGGGATACGGCTTGCGCCCAGCCACCGTGGGGTTGCTCGCGTTGTACTCGAGGGCCTGCGCGATGTTGATCCGCATCAGCAAGTTGTTTCCCTTGCTGCCCACGTAGTTCAACTCGGCGGTGGTGCTCTTCGCGATCTGCCGCTGCACGCCGAAGGACCACTGATCGACGTAGGGATTCCTCGGCTCCGGGGACATGCTCACGGCGAGGAACGTGTTGGCCGCGGGGGTGGCCTTGCCCTGCGAGGTGAAGCTCGTGAACAACTGGTCGGTGGTCAGGTACGGCGTCGCCTGGTTCTGGGTCTGCGACAGGCTAGTCCGGCTCACGTAGGGGTAGATGTCGGCAGCCCCGTCGATCTCGCGCCCCTCGGCGGAGTCATAGAAGCGCCCGAAGCCGCCGCGGATGACGGTCTTCTCGTCGGCGCCCGGACGGAAGGCGAAGCCCAGGCGGGGAGCGAAGACCTTGAAGCGATCGGGGTTCTCGGGGCTCCGCCGGCCGGCCGCCTGGTAGTACTTGCCGTCGACGATCCCCTTGTCCACCAGGTTCTGGTCGGCCACGAGCAGGCCGCCCGGAGCATAGGTGAGGTTGCGCCAGCCAAACCGGTTGTTCGTCTCGTAGGGCACGTTGCGGTAGTCGTAGCGGAGGCCCAGGTTCAGGGTGAGCTTGGAGGTCACCTTCCAGTCGTCCTGGACGTAGGGGGCGATGTACATGAAGTTCATCTCGCGGGGGTTGCCCACCTGTCCCGCGACGCTGAAGCCCGCGGGCTGGAAGGAGGCGGCGCCGGTGTAGTAACCGAGCAGGAAGTCCGCGACCGTGTTGCCGGTGATGTTGAACCCGGTCCCGAAGTTGAAGTTTCCCGTCAGGTCGGTGGCGAGGTCACGCTGCAGCCACCACCGCCGGTAGTTGATGCCGAAGTTGAAGGTGTGGCTGCCCTTGATCCAGGTGGTGGTGTTGCTGACGTCCCACATGGGCTGGGGGCTCGCGGAGTACGCGTTGACGGGGCCCCCGGTGCCAATGTTGCCGGTACCGTTAGGCAGGTAACGGGCAAGGGTGACGTTCGAGCAGTTCCGCTGGTCGTCGGGGATGTTCTGGAAGATCCCCGTCACCGCCTGAGCGGAGATGTCGGACTGGGGGCACGGGACGCTATGCTGAGGGGCGTCGGCGAAGACGCGGCCAAAGCGGAACGCGTTCACCAGGTTGTTGTGGATGGGCCAGGTGTGGGAGACCTGCCAGTTCTTGGTCTCCTGAACGAAGATGCGGTCCGAGATGTCCAGCACGCCACCCGAGGAGGTCCGGTTGTCGTACTTCGACTTGGTGAAGCGGGCGAATGCCCTTCCGAAGCTGCCCAGGTCCTGATCGATCCGGATGGTGAACTGGTTCTGCGTCTGGGGAAGCGTCCGCACGACCTGGTAGTTCCCCAGGGGGGAGCTCGTGTTCGGCGCGGGGAACCAGTTGTTCCGGAGAGCCAGCTGCGCGAGGCGCGAGTAGCGCGACGTGGGAATGGTGTTGTTCGGGAAAGGCTGGCCGGTCGTGGGATCGGTGATCGTCGTGGTGAAGCGGCCAGCCAGCTGGTTCGGGTCGGGCACGAAGAAGAACGAGCTGAAGCCCCGGTCGACGCGGGTCCCGTCGTAGTTCAGCAGGAAGAAGGTCTTGTTCTTGATGATGGGCCCGGTGACGACACCCCCGAACTGCTTCTGGTCGAGCTTGGGCTTCTCCGCGGTCGGGGGGTCGAAGAAGTTCTTGGCGTCGAGGCTGTCCTTCCGCAGGAACCCGAACAGGGTGCCGTGCCACTCGTTGGTGCCGGACTTGCTGACGAGGTTGATCTGGTTGGCACTGAAGCCGTACTCCGCGGAGTAGGTCTTCGTCTGCTCCTTGAACTCCTCGAGGGCGTCAATGGACAGGATGGCGGCCGGGGTCCCGAGCGCGGTGTCGATGTTCGACGTGCCGTCGATCATGAAGTTGTTCGAGGTCGGCCGCGAGCCCATGATGCTGATCGCGCTCCCGACCCCCTGCCGCATGTCGGACTGCTCCCCGTGCGTCTCCACGGCGCCCGCGCCCAGGAACAGGAGCTGGAGGAAGTTCCGGCCGTTCAGGGGCAGGTCGGTGATCTGCTTCTCGGTGATGACCTGGCCGATGGTCGCGGTCTCCGAGTCGAGAGCCACGCTGCTGGCCTGCACCTCGATGGCCTCGGTCAGGTTCCCGGTCTGCAACTCCAGGTCGATGCGCGCGACCTGATCGACGTTCAGTCGAATGCCGGTCCGCTTCGCGGGACGGAAGCCCTGCAGAGACGCGGTCACCGAGTACGTGCTGACGGGCAGCAGCGGAATCACGTAGTTGCCGTCCTTGCCCGTCACCACTTCACGCTTCGAGCCCGTGAGCTCGCTGCTGACCGTGACCGTCGCGCCCGGCACCACGGCCCCGGTGGCGTCCTTCACGGTTCCCGTGATCTGGCCCGTGGCCGTCTGTGCTCTCAGGGGGCCGGCCATGGCGAGCAGCGCAAGCGCCGCGCCGAGCACTCTCATCTTCCTCATGGCGGAGTCTCCTCTCAAAACAGATTTCTCCGGGACCTGATTAGAGACGTTCGATCCGGTGTACCGGGACCGACCGCGATCGACACCAACGACATTGCTAATGGCTGATCCGCAGTCTTGGTCGACGTCGGCGCGGGCGACAAGGCAATTCGCGGTTCGACCGACGGTTCTCTCCAATGAAACGACCGAAAGGTCGGGGCTGCGGTCGTTCAACCTCTACCGCGCGAGGACTTAAGAGCACCGGGTCCGGACGGGCAGCCGGCGAAAGGTGGAGCCTGGCTGCGACCGGATGTTCTGCTGTGCGTAACGTGGGCCCCCCAGCGTCTCGGGCCGGCGCGGACTCCCGGTAACGGTTTCAGACGTGCTGGGCGGGCGTCAGGTGTCCCATCAACGAGTCGTTGGCGTAGAAGTGGTCGACGTTCTCGGTGGTGATGAGCTGGTGCCGGATGAAGAGGGCCGGCGGGGTCTGCCGGTGGGCGAGGATGTCCAGGGCCAGCTTGATCAGGCCGTCCCCGTATCGCTCGGGGAAGAAGCCCACCGACGCGATGAGCGGGGACCGCGGCTGCCGCAGCTCCGCCCGCGCGTCGGGCTCCGCGTTCTGGCCGACGATCGCGCACATCCCCGCCCGGCCGGACTCTTGAAAGGCCCGCGCCGCTCCCAGCGCGCTCGAATCGTTGGCGGCCCCCACCAGCACTCGCCGCGCCTTCGATTCACGGAGGCGCTTGCGCACCTTCTCGAGCGCGGTCTTGAACTGCCCGTCCCCGTCGAGGGCGACCACCGGGCAGGCTTCGACGGCCTCGTGCAGCGCTTCCTTGAGCCCCGCGCGCACCCCGCTCATGCGCGCGTGCACGAGCGACCCGGCGCGGGCGAGCTCGATCAGCAGCACCTCTTCGACCTGCCCGGACCAATGGGTCCGCGCCCAGTGCCCGAGATGACGTCCGGCCAGCAGCCCCGCCTGGTAGTTGTTGGCCCCGAAATAGGTGGCCCCCGGGTGGGGGATGTCTATGGCGATGAGCGGGATGTTCGCTTCGAGGTACTTGGACGCGATGGCGGGGGCGACCGCCTCGTCGGTCTGGAACTCGATGACGAGGTCCACTCGCTCCCGAATGAGGTGCTCGGCATTCCGCAGGGCCACCTTCGGCTGGTACCGGTTGTCGACCACGATGAGCTCGACGTCATCGCGCTCGGCCGCGCGCTGCAGGCTCGTGTGGACCTCGCCGGCAAAGGAGCTGTCCTGCCCCTGGGCGGCATAGCCGATGCGGTGCCTCCTGGGCCTCCGCATCTCGGAGACGAGGCGATAGCGGCTGGCGTCCACCTTCTCCAACAACCCGCAGTGATGCAGGGTGTGCAGCAGTCGGAAGCACATCCCTTTGCCGAAGGTGGTGCGCTCCACCACGTCGCGGAGCCGCAGCACCTCTCCGGGGGATTGGAAGGCCCCGAGTATCTGCGAGGCGTGCACCACAGACTGCACGATGTAGGGTTCCCGGCTCGATCTGGGCATCGGTTCCCTGCGTTGCGCAGAGCATAACACACGCTGCCAAACGGCCTTCCGCATCGGTGGCCGGCGGGCGGCGGGCGATGGGGCGCAAGTCCCTGTCCGCCGGGTGTTGGGCGGGGAGAGCGCCCCGGAGGCCTCGTTTCATCAGAGGGAACGGTGGGTGGGGCGTGAAGTTTGCTTGTCGCCCGCGCCGGCCCGACCGACACTCCCCGCCAAGCCGCATCGCCTCCTGTCTTTGAACGCCTCGCTCGAGAGTGGAGAGGTGTGATGGCCTTCGAGCTGGACGCCGCGCGCATCGCCTCGGAAAACCGGAAGACGATCGACCTGCTCGAGGAGGACTACGAGCATCTCGGGCGTCAGCTCGCCCGCCGCGGCGTCGACGTCGAGAAGCTGACGCAACGGGCCATGGCGTTCCGCGTCTCCGTGCCCTCCTGGGGCGTCGGCACCGGGGGAACGCGGTTTGCCCGCTTCCCCGGTCCCGGCGAGCCCCGCAACGTGTTCGAGAAGATCGAGGACTGCGAGGTCGTCTTCAAGCTGGTGCGCTCGACGACCGGCGTCTCGCTGCACATTCCCTGGGACCGGCCGGACAGCCCGGCCGAGCTGCGTTCCTTCGCCGAGGCGCGGGGGCTGTTCTTCGACTCGATGAACTCCAACACCTTCGAGGACCAGCCCGACCAGCCCCTCTCCTACAAGTTCGGCAGCTTGAGCCACACCGACCCGGCGGTCCGCAGCCAGGCGGTGCGGCACAACCTCCACTGCCTCGAGCTGGGGGTGAAGCTGGGCGCGCGCTCCCACACGATCTGGGTGGGTGATGGCGGCAACTTCCCGGGCCAGGTCCACTTCCGGGGGGCGCTCGAGCGCTACCTGGGCAGCGTCCGCGAGGTCTATCGCGCCCTGCCCGATGGCTGGCGCCTGTTCATCGAGCACAAGCTCTACGAGCCCGCCTTTTATTCGACGGTCATGGCCGACTGGGGGACCAGCTATCATTGCGTCCGCGAGCTCGGCGAGCGGGCGTTCTCCCTGGTCGACCTGGGGCATCACGCGCCCAACGTCAACATCGAGATGATCGTGGCCCGGTTCATCCAGTTCGGGAAGCTGGGCGGCTTCCACTTCAACGACAGCAAGTACGGAGACGACGATCTCGATGCCGGCTCCATCAAGCCCTTCCAGCTCTTCCTCATCTTCAACGAGCTGGTGGATGCCGAGCTGGCGAAAGTGCCGGGCTTCGATCCCGCGTACATGCTGGACCAGTCGCACAACGTGACCGATCCCATCGAGTCCCTCATGACGAGCGCGTCCGAGCTGGCGCGGGCGTACGTGCAGGCGCACCTGGTGAATCGCCAGCAACTGGCCGAGCAGCAGGAGGCCAACGATGCCCTGCGGGCGCTGCAGTCGCTCAAGCACGCCTTCAACACGGACGTGGAGCCCATCCTTGCCATGGCCCGACATCGGGCGGGGGGCGCCATCGATCCCGTGGGCCTGTACCGGGCGAGCGGCTACCGGCAGCGAGCGGCCAAGGCCCGGCCGGCCACCGCGCGACTGGGGGCGGGGATCGTGTAGTGGGTGCCACCATCCGCAAGGCCTTCAAGATGTCGGTACACCCAGACCACCACGACGAATACGCGCGCCGGCACAACCCCATCTGGCAGGAGCTGCGGGACACGCTCTTCGAGCACGGCGTCCGGAGCTACTCCATCTACCTCGATCCGGAGACGAACGAGCTGTTTGCCTACGCGGAGATCGAGAGCGAGGAGCGGTGGCAGGCCATCGCGGCGACGGAGGTCTGCCAGCGGTGGTGGCGGCACATGCGCGACTTGATGCCGTCGAACCCCGACGGAAGCCCCGTCTCGGACGAGCTGCGCGAGGTATTCCACATCGAAAAGCCGTAGTCGACCGGAATCCGGCCAGGCCTACCCCCTGACCACGTGCGACCTGAGCGACGGGGGCCCGGGTGGACTGCGTGGTGCGGGTGGCCCGGGTGATCGAGCAGGGCGGGGCCTACGAGATCGGCGTCCGCATCATCGAGATGGAGCGGCTGCACGAGCGCCGCTACCGCAGCTTCGTGGCCCGGCTCCGGGCGGGCGGCGTCGAGGCCCGCCCGTAATCGCCTCGCTCTTCAGGGCCGCGAGGCCGCCCACGCCAACCCGTCGGCCCCGGGCCCGGCCTCGATCAGCCTGTCTACCTTCCAGTCCTTCGTGTCGATGACCGCCACCTGGTGGCTGGCGTCGCAGGAGACGTAGGCGAATCGGCCATCGGGCCGCACGAGGACCTCCTGGGGCGCCTTGGGCACGTCGATGGTCCGCGCGACCTGCATGGACTTCAAGTCCAGCACCGCCACCTTGTTGACGCTGATGAGCGCGATCACCAGCCACCGACCGTCCGGAGTCGGCGCCGTGCCATAGGCGATTCCGGGCAGGGTCACCCACTGCTTCACCTGATTGGTCGCGGTGTCGATCACGGCGAGCCGTGGCTCGCCCACGTCGGCGGTGAAGGCCCAGCGGTCGTCCGTGGAGAGGGCGAGGCGTTGGGCCTTGGCGGACACGGGAATGATGGCCACGACTTTCTTCGCCGTGAGGTCGATGGCGCTGACGGTTCCCACGCCGACGTTGGAGGTGTAGGCGCGCTTGCCGTCCCGCGTGAGGGCCAGCATGTGCGACTCGGGCTGCCCGGTGGGAAACCACCGTGATCGTGCTCGTCACCTCGGAGGTGACGTAGAGCCGGCCGTCCGCGCCGAACAGGGGGCAGTGCGGCCTCTCAGGGCGGCCGAAGTCGATGGTGGCGACCCGTTTGCGCGATGCGACGTCGATCACGTCCATGGTCTGGCCGTCGGTGCCGGGCCTGCCCACCCCGGAGTTGCCGTAGATGGGCACGTAGGCGGTGCGGCCGTCAGGCGAGGCGATCACCTCGTGCCCGGTGACGCCGCTCTCCTCCACCGTCGCCAGTTGACGGCTCGCAGCGGGGTCGATGATGCCGAGCGTGTGGTCGCCCTTGTTCGCCACCAGCAGCAGGCCGGCCGAAGGTGTCAGGGATGCGTCGGTCACAGGGGAGCCTCCATCGGAGGTCGCGGCGAGGACAGTCAGGAGAACGGCGCCAATCCGTAGCATGGGCCTCCTCGACGAATGCGCGACAATACCGCGGTTGGACCCCGCTTGTCATTTGCGGGGACAGGGGAAGCCCGCCGGCAGGTAGCCCAGGCTCTTCAGGCTCTCGCACTGCTCCTTCGTCATGACGCCCGCTTCCTCGGCGTCGGGGCGCGCGGGTCGCGAGAGGTTGCGGGTCCAGTGGTCGAGGGTCTGACGATAGTAGGCGGTCCGCAACAACAGCTTGCCCGACAGGTCGTGGATCTCCTCGGGGTCCGCCGCGGTGTCGAAGAGGCGCTCTTCGCGAGTGCGGGTGTCGACGACGAGGGCGTATCGCTCGTCACGGAGCCCGTACCGGGGCCGGTCCCAGACGGTGCGCGAGAGGACCATGGGCTTGCCCGGCGCGCCCATGACCACCGGCAGCAGGCTCCGGCCCTGGAAAGCCCCGTCCGAACCGCCCTTGCCGAGCACCCCCAGTACGTCGGCAATCGTCGGCGAAAGGTCCAGCAGGTCGACGAGCTCGGTCACGCGCTGGCCCTTCGGGCCCGAGCCGGACGGGAAACGGACGATGAGGGGCACCCGCACGCTCGGCTCGTAGAGCTGCACGTTGTGTCCGATCCAGGAGTGCTCGAAGAGCTCCTCGCCGTGGTCGGCCGCCACGATCACGACCGTCTTCTCCCACAGGCCCTCGGCCTCCAGGGTGCGGCGCAGCGCCCCCACCTCCTGATCGGCGAAGGCGAGGTTGCCGTCGTACAGCCGCCCGAGGTGCTCGCGCTCGTCCGGCGTGAGCGGGCGCCGGCCCTGGTTCACTTCGGTGATCCACGCCATGTCCCGGCGGGCCGTCTTCGGGATGGGCCGGTCGGGGCCGAAACGCGTGTCAAAAGGCGGATCCGGGTCGTAGGGAAAGTGCGGCTCGCGGAAGTGCAGGTAGGCGAAGAAGCGCCGGCCCTTGCTCTTGGCGAGCCATCCCGGCACCGCCTGCCGGAAGACGCCGCCGCCGCTTCCCAGGTCGCGCCACAGCTCCCGGAACTCGCCGAAGCCGCGGTCAAACCGGTTGAAGCCACCCGCGATGGGGTTGGCCACGAACCCGGCGGTGAGGATCCCCTGCCCCGAGAGGACGTCGGCCAGGGTCAGGCGATCCTTCGGGAGGGGCGACGAGAACGACACGTCGCCGTGATGGCGATCGGGGTATTGCGACGTCCAGACCGAGGACATGGCCCCCAGGGTGTAGACCGCCGGGGTGAACGCCTTCTCGAAGACGACCCCCTCCGCGGCGATGCGGTCGATCTCCGGCGTGGTGGGCCGCCCGTAGCCGTAGGCGCCGAACTGCCGGGCCCGCGCCGCGTCGAGGATGACCAGCAAGACGTTGGCGCCGCCCAGCGCCCTGCGCAGGCCGTCCGCCCGGGCGTTCTCCTTCGGCGGATGCGGGCCGGGTTCGAGCGGATCGGTGGCGGCGGCGCGTCCCAGTATCCGCGGAGCGGAGAAGATACCCCAGGCGAAGCGCGAGCTTTCGGTGGGGATGACCTCCAGGCCGACGCGCGCGATGTCGCCCGCCGACCCGGGCAGCTTCACTACGACCTCCGAGCTCTTCGCGTCGCCGGCGCCGATCACCCGCTTCCACAGCTCCTGCGGTTGGCCCTCCGAGGTGGGCCCTTCGAAGGTGACGCGGAACGAGGCCGCGCCGGCCGCGGCGCGGGCGGCGGGATGCAGGTCCGGGGTGAAGCGCAGCTCGCCTCCCGGCGGCACCCGGATCGCGTAGCGGACGAGGCTCGGGCCCACCAGGCTGAGCGACGGCGCGCCCTGCACCTCGGCAACCCCAAACGGGCGCGGCGCCCCGCGTCCAAGCAGGTCCTCGAGCGAGGGCTCGGAAGCCGGCCCGGTGACCAGAGAGAAGAGCTGGGCCGCGAGCTGGCGCTTGTCTGGGTTCTTCGGGTCCTCTGAAGAGGGGGAAAGGGCGCCCGAGAAGACGAAGCGCAGGCGGTTCTCCCCCGGCTTCTGCGCCTCGCCCGGCAGGGCAATCCGGTAGCGGTGGCGCCTCGATCGACTGGTCCCGCACGCCCCGGTAGGGCGCCAGGTCGAGGATCCCGATGCGCGGCGCCACCGCCGACCAGTCGAAAGCAACCTCGGCCTCGGCCTTCACCCACAGGAACGGATCGCCGGCGCCGCCGCCGGCCTCGCGATAGAAGCCTTCGATCTGCCGGGGCTCGGCCGCAGGAGTGCCGAAGAGCAGCACGTCCCCCGCCGACCAGCGCTCGGCGATGCCGGCGCGCCGGGCCAGGTCGGAGGCCACCTCCTTCGGCGCGGAAGGACAGCCCAGGAGGGGCAGGACGGCGAGCGCCCCTGCGGCCGCCCGCAGGAGGCGGGGCGTCACTTCACCTTGGTCCCGGGGGCCACGTCGCCGTCGAAGGTGCAGAGCACGGCTTTGCCGTCCACGGAGCCGGCCAGGACCATGCCGTTCGATTCGACGCCCATGAGCTTCGCGGGCTTCAGGTTCGCGACCAGGACGACGCGCTTGCCGACGAGCGCCTCCGGGGCGTACGACTCGGCGATCCCCGCCACCACCTGGCGGGTCTCATCGCCGAGGTCCAACTGAAGCTTGATGAGCTTCTTCGAGCCCGCGATCTTCTCCGCTTCCTTGATGACCGCGGCCCGCAGCTCCACCTTCGCGAAGTCGGCAATGTCGAGTTGAGTGGATTCGGCTCCGCTCGCCACCCGTTGCTCAGTGGCTGCGCTCGCCGCGGGCGGGTTCGTTTCGTTCACGGTCTTCTCCTTGCGTTTCTCCGCCGAGCTGGCGGTCTCGACCCGCGGGAACAGGGGCTCGATGGCCCCGATGGCGGTGCCCGGCTCCAGCCGGCCCCAGTCGAGGTCCTTCGGTGTCGCTTGGTGATCGCCAAGGCCCAGCATGTGGAAGATGCGCGACGCCGCTCGCGGGATGACGGGGGAAGCCAGCACCGCCACCAACCGCACGCCCTCCAGCAGTCGATAAAGGAACGCGTCCAGCTCGGGCTTCCGGGCAGGGTCCTTGGCAAGCTGCCACGGCGAGATGGCCACGATCCGCTGGTTGAGCTGAGCGACCCAGCTCCACAGCTCGCCCAGGGCGCCCACGAAGTCCAGCTCCTCGTAGCGGTCGAAAACACGGCGGCGCAGGCCCGCGACTGGCCCGTCGAGGGGCGGATCCAGCTCGATCACTTGCTCGAAGCCCAACGCAACCGCGGAGGGGGGCTGGCCGGGTTCTCCGTTCGCCGGCCGCGCCGGCACTCGCCCGCCGCAGTATCTCTCGACCATGGTCAGCGCCCGCGAGACGAGGTTGCCGAGGTCGTTCGCGAGGTCCGCGTTGTAGCGGGCCACGAAGGCGGTGTCCGTGAAGTCCCAGTCCTGGCCGAACGAGCCCTCCCGCAGCAGGAAATAGCGGACCGCATCGGGGCCCCATTGCGCCAGGAGGGCCTCGGGATCGATCACGTTGCCGGTCGTCTTGCTGAGCCTCTTGCCGTTCTTCGTGACGTGCCCATGGGCGAAGAGCCGCGTGGGCACGGGCACGCCGGCCGCCTTCAGCATGGCCGGCCAGTAGAGGCAGTGGAAGCGGATGATCTCCTTGCCCACGAGGTGAAAGCGCTCGCCGGCCTCTTCCCAGTAGCGGCGATACGGCTCCCTGCTCCGGGGATCCGTCTCGCCGAACCCGAGGGCGGTGATGTAGTTCGCCAGCGCGTCCATCCAGACGTAGAACACGTGGCCCGGATCGTCGGGGACCGCGATCCCCCACTTCACCCGGGCCCGGCTGATGCTGACGTCCTGCAGGCCCTGCCGGATCACGGCCAGCACTTCGTTGCGCCGCCCCGCGGGGTCGATTCGGATGCGGCCGGCGCCGATCTCGTCGGCCAGCCAGTCCGAGTAGGCCGAGAGGCGGAAGAAGAGGTTCTCCTCCTCCGTCCACTCGCAGGGCCGCTCGTGGTCGGGGCAGAGATTGCCCGGCTGCCTCAGCTCGCCTTCCGTCTTGAAGTCCTCGCACCGCGGGCAGTACCAGCCGGCGTACGTGCCCTTGTAGACCGCCTCGCGCCCGTCCGGGCACCGGGCCGTGCGCAGCTTCTCCCACAGCGCGAGAAAGCCCCGCGTGTGGATGGCATCGGTGGTGCGGATGAAACCGTCATACGCGATGTCCAGCCGCTTCCAGAGGTCCTTGAAGCGGGCCGCGATCTCGTCGCAGTGCTGCTGCGCGGGGATGCCGCGCTCGCGGGCGATGCGCTCGATGTTCTGGCCGTGCTCGTCCGTCCCCGTGAGCAGGAAGGCGTCCCGGCCCCGCAGCCGTCGGGCTCGGGTGACCACGTCGGCCGCAATCGTGGTGTAGGCATGCCCCACGTGGGGAACGTCGTTCACGTAGTAGATCGGCGTCGTGAGGTAGAGGCTCTTCTGCTCGTTCATGTCACCTAGGGGCCCGCTGGCGCCAGGCGGTGAGGGCCGCCGCCCACACCTCCTTCACCGGCACCCGGCTCGTCTCGGCCACGCGCTGGCAGTCGTCGAGCTCGGGCTGCGCGTTGTAGACCCGCCCACCGCGCCTGCCCACCTTGACACGGACCTCGCCGTAGGCGGTAACCACGGGCACGCTCTCGCGCTCGAGCACGGTCCGCTCCCACTCCTGGCGCCGCACCCCGAGGGTGGTCGTCTCGCTGAACAGGATCTCCTCGAGCGCCTCGCGCCGGGCCGGAGGGCCGAGGACCGTGATCAGGACGCCCGGCCGGCCCTTCTTCATCTGTACGGGGGTGTAGTACACGTCGAGGGCGCCCGCCCCGAGCAGGCGATCCACCAGCACCCCGAGGATCTGCGGCGGCGTGTCGTCCACCTCCGTCTCGAGCACCAGGACCCGCTCGCTCTCGGCCGCGCCATCGGCTTCGCCGACGATGAGGCGGAGGACGTTGGGGCGCCCCGGGGTGTCGCGCGAGCCCGCGCCATGACCAATGGCCTCGGGCCGGAAGAGCGGCAGCGGCCCGTAGGAGGTGGCGTGGCCGGTGACGAGCAGGGCGCCCGTGGGGGTGAGCAGCTCGCCCTCGCCGGCGCCGTACACCGGCACGCCCTGCACCAGCCGAGCGGTTGCGGGGGCCGGCACGGGGAACGTGCCGTGCGACATCGTGACGGTGCCGGTGCCGACGTTCAGGGGCGAGGCGGCGAAACCGTCGGCGCGAAGCCAGAGCAGGCCGACGACGCCTCCCACCACGTCCACGATCGAGTCGACCGCCCCCACCTCGTGGAAGTGGACCTGCTCGGGCGGCAGGCCGTGCATCGCTCCCTCGACCTCCGCCAGGCGATGGAACAGTCGGGCCGAGCGCTCCTTCACCACGGGATCGAGGGTGCTGGCTTCGAGCAAGGCCAGGATCTCGCGGAGGCCGACGTGCGGGGCCGCGGCGTCGTGCGTGTGGCCGTGGCCGTGCCCATGTCCCCCACCGTCGGGCTCCACGATCACGTCCACCTTCGTCGCGTGCAGGCCCGAGCGGTGGACGCGGCGCGACTCGATCCGGTAGGGGCGCAGGGGCAGCTTGAGCAGCTCCGCTCGCAGCTCCTCGAGGGGAAGGCCCAGGTCCACCAGCGCTCCGAGCAGCATGTCCCCGGAGGCGCCGTTCGCGCAGTCGAAATAGACGAGGCGGCTCACAGCGCTCCCCGTTCCTTCAGGCTGACGAAGCGGCCGGCCCCGAGCACCAGGTGATCGAGCACCTCGATTCCCATGAGCGCCCCCGCCTGAGCGAGGCGGCGGGTGAGGGCGACGTCCTCCGCCGAGGGCTCGGGGTCGCCCGAGGGGTGATTGTGGAAGAGGACGAGGGCGGCGGCCCGCGCCACCACCGCCTCCTGGAAGACCTCGCGCGGGTGCACGAGGCTCGCGGTGAGGCAACCTACGGAGATGACGGCTTCGTGCTTGAGGCGCCTCCGCACGTCGAGGGCCAGCAAGCCGAAGGTCTCGACGGGACGGGACGCGTAGCGCGGGATGAGGTAGGCGGCCGACTCGGCGGGCGTCCGAAAGGCGGGCGCCGAGGCCCCGGCCTCGCTGCCGATACGCGCGGCCAGCTCGAGCGCGGCGAGCACGCGCGCCGCCTTGGCGCGGCCGAGCCCGTGCGTCGCTTCGAGCTCCACCAGGGAGCGCGCCGACAGGCCGCGCAGGCCGCTTCCGAGGAGGCGGTCCGCAACGTCGAGAGCCGAGGCCTGCCGCGAGCCGCAGCCCACGAGGAGCGCCAGCAGCTCACGGCTCGACAGCGCCGAAGCGCCGTGACGCGCTAGCCGCTCGCGCGGCCGCTCTTCCGGGGGAAGGTCCTGGACGCGGCGCGGGAGGGACGGGAGCCATGCGCTCTCCCCCAAGGATGCCGGTCTTGCCGACGTCGCTTTCGTCATCTGCCTCACCCAACGGGTCCCGAAACCAACGATGGTATGCGGCCCGGCCGCGGCGTTCAAGCCGCCGCGGCGCCGATTCCCGTCATAATGGCACCCACATGAGCCAGAACGGGTCCGAATCGCCTCGCGACCTCGCGCTTCACCCCGCCCTCGGCCTCCTCGCAGCCCTTCTCGGCGTCGGAGCGATGGTGGGAAGCAGCGTGCTGCTCGCCCCTCATCTCTCCCTGCGTCCCTTGATCATGGTCGCTTCCGCGTTGCTCGCCGCCCCCGCGCTGCTGTCCCTGGTCCTCACGGGCAGGCCGGTGGCGCAGGCGCTGGCCCTGCGGCGCCTCGACCGGCGAACGACCGCAGTGGCAGCCACCCTCGGCCTCACGCTCTGGGTGGCCAGCCTGGGGTTGCTGGAGCTGCAGTACGCCCTGTGGTCGCCGCCGCCCGGCTACCTCGAGGCCTTTCGGAAGATCCACGAAGCGCTCCGCCCGGCGAACGCGTTCGACGCGGTGCTGTCCGTCCTGGCCATCGCCGCCGCCCCCGCGGTGTTCGAGGAGACGCTGGTGCGCGGTGTCGTCCTGCCGTCGCTGCGCCCGTGGCTCGGGGCCCCCGGGGCCGTGCTCGCCTCGGCGCTGCTCTTCGCGGCGATGCACTTCGACCTCTACCGGTTCGTGTTCACTTTCGCGCTGGGCCTGGCCCTCGGCGTCATCCGCCTGCGCGCGGCCGCGCTCCTGCCCTGCATGCTCGTCCACGCCACCCTGAACACCATCACCTTCCTAGCGGCGCCGCTCGTGGACGACCCGATGGATCCCCTCCCGGACCCCCGTCCGTGGCTCGGGGCGGCCCTCCTCCTGGGAGGTCTGGCGGTGACGGTCCTGTTGTTCCGGTGGCTTGGGCGCGAGCGGGAAGGCCAGAGAGTGTCGAGCGAGACCGTGGTATAGGGTACTCACATGAACAAGAGAACCTTTCTCAAGCTCTTCTCGGCGATGACGGCATGGCCCGTCGTCGCGCCCCTGTTGGCCTGGGCGTCCAGCGGCAAGCTCAAGAACTGGGCGGGCAACCTCGAATACAGCACTGAAAACTTGCACTCTGCCAACTCGCTGGAACAAGTACAGCAATTCGTCAAGGGACAGAGCAAGCTCAAAGCCCTCGGCACGCGCCACTGTTTCAACAACATCGCAGACAGCACCCAAGCCTTGCTCTCGTTGAAGTCGATGGACAAGGTCGTTGCCCTCGACCCCGCGGCGCATGCCGTGACCGTCGATGCGGGCATGAGCTACGGTCAACTCTGCCCTTATCTCCATGACAAGGGATTTGCCCTCCACAACCTGGCCTCGTTGCCCCATATTTCGATCGCGGGGGCCAGCAGTGGGCTGGAAATCGTGACCGCGGCGGGCGAGGTAGTCAGGCTCTCCCGCCAGCAAGACGCCGAAGCCTTCCGCGGAGCCGTGGTCGGGCTGGGTGCGCTGGGTGTCATCACCAAGGTGACCCTCGACATTCAGCCGACCTTCATGATGCGGCAATACGTTTATGAGAACCTCCCGCTGAGTCAGCTGAAGAGCCATTTCGACGCGATCGAATCCAGCGCCTACAGCGTCAGCCTGTTCACCGATTGGCAAGGACAGCGTCTCAACGAGGTCTGGATCAAGAGCCGAATGGAAGAAGGGCAGGCGTTCGACGCGCCGCCGGAATTCTTCGGGGCGAAACGCGCGGCCAGGAACCTTCACCCCATCGCCGAGCTCTCCGCCGAGAACTGTACGGAGCAGATGGGCGTGCCCGGCCCCTGGTATGAACGACTGCCGCACTTCCGCATGGGCTTCACGCCCAGCGCGGGTAAGGAGCTGCAATCAGAGTACTTCGTACCCCGTCCGCATGCGGTCGACGCCATCCTGGCCGTGGAGCGCCTGCGCGATCAGGTCACTCCGCACCTCATGATCTCCGAGATCCGCACGATTGCCGCCGACGGCCTCTGGATGAGTCCCTGTTACCGGCAACCCTGTATTGCCATTCACTTCACCTGGAAACAGGACTGGCCCTCCGTCAGCAAGCTGCTGCCGGTGATCGAGAAGGAACTGGCTCCCTTCAAGGCCCGGCCACACTGGGGAAAGCTGTTCACCATGTCCGCGTCGCAGCTGAGATCGAGTTATGAGAGGTTGCCGGAGTTCATTCAATTGAGCAGGAGGTACGACCCGCAGGGCAAGTTCCGCAACGAGTTCCTGGAGAGGAACATCTTCAGTCGTTGATGGTCACTGAGCGAGCTCGCCCCGAGTGATCCACGCCCGCCTCATCCTCGACGAGCTCCTGAAGCAGGGCGTGACCGACGTCCTCGGCGTCCCCGACAACGCCGCCAAGGCGCTCCTCGACCTCCTTGCCGCCGAGCCCGCGATTCGCCTCCTGACCGTCACCCGCGAGGGCGAGGCGTTCGCGATCGCTACGGGCCTTTGGGTCGGTGGCCGCACCCCGGTCGTGCTCATCCAGAACACGGGGCTGCTGGAGACGGGCGACGCGCTGCGGGGCACGGCGATGCGGATGCGGGTGCCGCTCGTCTGCCTCGTGACCGTCCGCGGCCACGCCCGCCTGGCGGCCCGGGGCCTGCGGCCCACCGCCGGGACGTTGAACGCCGAGCTGCTCAGCCGGCCCGACCTCGACTCCGTGGCCATCCTGACGGAGCCGACCCTGGCCGCCTGGGGAGTGCCCTGGGAGACCCTCTCCTCGGATGAGGACATGCCTCGGCTGAGCGCGGCCTTTCGACGCGCCGGCGAGCTCGAGCAGCCGGTTGCCGTCCTCGTCACCCACGAGACGGTGGCGTCGTGACCCGGGACGACGTGCTGCGGCCGCTGGCCCGACTTCGCGGCGAGGCCGTCGTGGTGACGACGATGGGCGCGGTGCGGCCCTGGGCCAGGCTGTCGGAGCACGCCCTCGACTTCGCGTCGGCCGACAGCGCGATGGGGCATGCCGCGGACTTCGCGCTCGGCCTGGCCCTGGCACGGCCCGCTCGGAAGGTGATCTGCCTGAACGGCGACGGATCGATGCTGATGAGCCTCGGGACCCTGGTGACGATCGTCGCCTCCGGCGCCACCAACCTCGTGCTCTTCGTTCTCCAGAACGACACCTACGAGGTGACGGGCAACCAGCCGGTCCCCGGGGCGGGCCGGGTCGACTATTCCGCGATGGCGCGCGCGGCCGGCTTCGCGCGGGTCCACACCTTCGCGGACGCCGCCCCATACGAGGCCGCCCTGCCCGAGCTCCTTCTGGGCCAGGGGCCCACCTGTGTCAACGTGAAGTTCGAGCCGGGCACCGAGCCGCCATTGGGGCGCGGTCCGGGCGAGTCGGCGAAGTACCTGCGTCCCTCGCTGGCCGAATCGGCGCGCCTGCTGAGGCGGGCCCTGGCCAGTCCGCGCGATTGAGAAGAGAGGCTACGCGAGGCGCAGGGGCAGCCTGCGCATCCGTTTTCCCGTCAGCGCGTAGACGGCGTTGGCGACCGTCGGGGCGATCAGGGCGGTCCCTGGTTCGCCGATGCCCCCCGGCTTCTCGTTACTGTCCACGAGGTGCATCTCGATCGTCGGCGACTCCGGCATGCGCACCACCGGGTAGTCGTGGAAGTTGCTCTGCTGCACCCGGCCGTTCCGCAGGGTGATCTCGCCGTACAGCACCGCCGACAGGCCATAGATGATGCTGCCCTCGAGCTGCTGCCTGACGATGTTGGGGTTCACCATCTTCCCGAGATCCGCCGCGACCACGACGCGGTGCACCTGGACCGTGTTGCCTCGCACCGACACCTCGGCCACCTGCGCCATGGAGGTCCCATAGCCCTCCATCAGCGCGATTCCCCGGGCGCGCCCCGCGGCCAGCGGCTTGCCCCATCCGGCGTTCTGGGCGGCGAGCTCCAGCACGTGCTTCAACCGAGGCTGTTTGTCGAGCAGGGCGCGGCGGAACTCGTACGGATCCTTGCCGGCGGCGAGGGCCAGCTCGTCCATGAACGACTCGTTGGCGAACGAGTTGAGGAAGTGGGAGACCGAGCGCCAGTAGCCGACGCGCACGCCCGTGTCGTGGATCACGACGTCGGCCAGCTGGTTCGGGATGTCGTAGGGCACCGCCGCCGCTTCGGTCATGAACGGGTCGACGCCGTTCTGGACCACCGCCGGGAAGAGGCGCGAAGTCACCGACGGCGAGGTCATGTGGTACTTCAGCGCCACCGGCTTGCCCTGGGCGTCGAGCGCCGCCTGGAGCTGGTGGTAGCTGGTGGGCCGGTAGAAGTCGTGGGTCAGGTCGTCTTCTCTCGTCCACAGCAGCTTGACGGGCGCGCCCACCGCCTTCGAGATCTCGATCGCCTGCACGATGAAGTCCACGTCGATGCGCCGGCCGAAGCCGCCGCCCAGGAAGGTGGTGCGCACCGTGATCTGCTCCGGCTTGAGCCCCGTCACCTGAGCCGCCACCCCCGCCGCCATCTGCTGGAACTGGGTCGGGCCGCAGATCAGGCAGGAGTCCTTGCGCACGTCGGCCGTGAAGTTCATCGGCTCCATCGGGGCGTGGGCGAGGAACGGCAGCTCGTAGGCGGCCTGCACGGTCTTCGCCGCGCCTTTCATGCCGGCGTCGGCGTCGCCCTGCTTCTTGAACACGGCGCCGGGCTTGGCGGCGGCCGCCTTGAGGTCGGTGGAGATGCCTTCGGAGTTGAGCGCTTTGCCCGCGCCTTCGTCCCAGGTGACGGCGAGCGCGTCGCGTGCGACCTTGGCCTGCCACCAGCTGTCCGCCACCACCGCTACGCCGTCGGAAACCTGCACCACGTGCTTCACACCCGGCATCGACTTGGCTTTGGCGGCGTCGAGGCTCCCCACCTTGCCGCCGATGACCGGGCACTGGGCCAGCGACGCGTACAGCATGCCGGGCAGCTTGACGTCGATGCCGAACTCGGCGGTGCCGTTGCTCTTGCTCGGAGTGTCGAGGCGCTTGACCGGCTTGCCCACGTACCGGGAGTCTTTGTGCTCCTTCAGCTTCACGTCCTTGGGCACCGGCAGCTTGGAGGCCGCGTCGGCCAGCTCGCCGTAGCTGGCCTGCTTGCCGCCCGGCCCCAGCACGCTGCCGTTCTCCGCCCGGCAGGCGGAAGCATCCACGCCCCACCGTTGCGCCGCGGCGGCGACGAGCATGGTGCGCGCCTGGGCGCCGGCCGTGCGCAGCTTGTCGTAGCCCTCGGCTACCGACGTCGAGCCGCCGGTGATCTGTCCCCCGAGCATGGCGTTGATGTAGACCTCGCCGGGCGGCGCGATCTCGACCTTGATCTTCGCCAGGTCGACCTCGAGCTCCTCGGCCACCAGCGTGGGCAGCGCCGTGTAGACGCCCTGGCCCATCTCGGAGCGCGCCGAGAGGATGGTGACGCTGTTGTCGCGCCCGATCCTCACCCAGGCATTCGGCATGGTCGACGTCCCTGGCATGCCCGTGGATTGCGCGAGCGCGTCGGGCAGCCGGACGCCGAGGAGGAGGCCGCCGCCCGCGACGGCGGCGCCGGTCTTCAGGAACTCGCGTCGGGAACGACCATCGAGGGATTCCATGATCAACCTCGCTTGCTGCCGGCGGCCGCGTGGATGGCGGCGCGGATGCGCGGATAGGTTCCGCAGCGGCAGATCACGCCCGCCATGGCGCCGTCGATGTCCGCATCCGTCGGGTCGGGCTTCTCCGTGAGGAGGGCCAGGGCGCTCATGATCTGGCCTGATTGGCAGTAGCCGCACTGCGGGACGTCGAGCTCCACCCACGCGGCCTGCACCTTCTGGCCGACGGGCGTCGCCCCGACCGCCTCGATGGTCACGATCTTCTTGCCCGCCGCGGCCGACACGGGGGTGCTGCACGAGCGCACCGGCTTGCCGTCCAGGTGCACGGTGCACGCGCCGCAGAGCGCCATGCCGCACCCGAACTTGGTGCCGGTCATGCCCAGGGTGTCGCGTATGACCCAGAGCAGGGGCGTACCGGGATCGGCATCGACACTATGGGGTTTGCCGTTCACGTCGAGAGTGACCATGTTCACCTCCGGCGGCCGAGAGAGAGTCGGATTATGGGTCCCTCAGCCGCCTCCGCGCAAGCTTCCTTTTGCTCGTGGCACGGGCCGCCGACTTCGGTCCACAATGCGTGCCCATGCCCATGAAAGACATGCTGTGCCTCTCTGCGGTGATGACCGCGGCCTCCGGCGCTCTCGGTGCGGACCATCCGGCGGCCGACCTCATCGTCACCAACGCCCGCGTCTGGACGGTCGACCCGCAACGCCCCGAGGCCGAGGCGCTGGCCATCCTGGGCGAGCGCCTGGTGGCGGTGGGCAATCGGGCCGAGGTCGAAGCCTGGCGCGGGCCCTCGACCGAAGTGATCGACGCCGGCGGCCGGCGCGTCCTCCCGGGCTTCAACGACGCCCATGTCCACTTCGTCGACGGCAGCGCCAAGCTCTCCCGCGTCGATCTGAAGGATGCGCGCTCGCCCGAGGAGTTCACGCGACGCATCGCGGCCGCGGCACGCGCGCTGCCAAAGGGCCAGTGGGTCCTTGGGGGCAACTGGGACGACCAGGGCCTGGCCCCTCCCCGGCTCCCCGCCCGAGGGTGGATGGACGCGACGACGCCCGACCATCCGGTGTGGGTGGACCGCTACGACGGGCACATGGCGGTCGCCAATAGCCTGGCCCTCAAGCTGGCCGGGGTCACCGCCGCCACCAAGGCTCCGCCGGGCGGCGAGATCGTGCGCGACGCGCGGGGCGAGCCGACCGGCCTGCTGAAGGACGCGGCCATGGGCTTCGTGAGCCGCGTGGTCCCGCCGCTCACGGCCGAGGCGCGGCTCGGTGTGATCCGCCAGGGCCTGAAGCACGCAGCCGCGCTGGGGGTGACCAGCGTGCAGGACATGAACCCGGCTTACGAGGACGTGGCCGCCTATGCCGACCTGCTCGAGCGCGGGGAGCTCACGGCGCGGATCTACGCGGCCCCCCTGGAGACGCAATGGGAAGACCAGGCGAAGCTCGGCCTGCGCCGCGCTTTCGGCTCCCCCTGGCTGCGCCTCGGCGCGCTCAAGGGATACGCGGACGGCTCGCTCGGCTCCACGACCGCGTACTTCTTCGAGGCCTACACCGATGCGCCGGGCACGCACGGCCTGCTCTCCGACGAGATGCTACCCCTCGAGGGGATCCGGGAGCGGCTGGTGAAGGCCGACGCCGCCTCTCTCCAGCTCTGCGTGCACGCCATCGGCGACCGCGGCATCGCCATGACCCTCGACCTGTTCGAGGACGTCCTGAAGGCGAACGGACCGCGCGACCGGCGCCTGCGCATCGAGCACGCGCAGCACGTGGCTCCGGCCGACTTCGCGCGCTTTGCCCGCCTGGGGGTGATCGCCTCCGTCCAGCCCTACCACGCGATCGACGACGGACGCTGGGCGGACGCGCGCATCGGCCCCGAGCGGAGCAAAACCACGTACGCCTTCCGGTCCTTCCTCGACCACGGCGTGCGCCTTGCCCTCGGCACCGACTGGTTCGTGGCCCCGCTCAACCCGATGGAGACCCTGTACGCGGCCGTGACCCGGGCCACCCTCGATGGCAAGCGGCCGGGCGGCTGGGTCCCCGAGCAGAAGATCACCCTGGCCGAGGCCGTCGCGGCCTACACCGCCGGCTCCGCGTACGCCGAGTTCCAGGAGAAGGCCAAGGGAACCCTCACCCCGGGCAAGCTTGCAGATCTGGTCATCCTGGGCCAGGACGTGTTGGCGGTGCCGCCGGCGGCGATCAAGGACGTCGTGGTGGAGACCACGATCGTGGGCGGCAAGGTGGTCTACCGCCGGGGAGCGGCCATCGCTCGTTGACGGGCTTCGGCGGCGGCGCGTAGACTGCTCCCATGTCCCGCGCTCATCGCCTTTCCATCCTCTTTCTCGCCCCTCTGGCCGCTTCGACCCTGTGGACGCTCCGCGCGAGCGACGACGGTGGAAGCGCTCCCGCTCGCCCGGCCTTCGTGGCCACGGACAACGGAACCTACCAGGCACTCGCCGTGCCGCCGCGCGCCCGCGTCCGGGTTGGTGAGCTGATCGTCGCCTTCCGGCCGCCCGCCGACGAGCCGTCGATCGAGCGGGCCCTGCGCCAGGCAGGCGTCACGGCCGCGCGTCGTGGCCGTTTCGGCGCCCGCTACCTGGCCACGGTGGACGCCGAGGTCGGGACCGCCCGGGCCCTCGAGCGCCTGCGGTCGATGGACGAGGTCGACTACGCCGAGGCCAACGGGCTCCTCCGCAAGTCGGCCGCCGCGACGTTCACCCCGAACGACCCCCGCTTCGGCATCCAGTGGAACTTCAAGATGGTGGGGGCAGAGCGGCTGTGGGGGATCCAGAAGGGGAGCCCGACGGTGGCGGTGGCGGTGCTCGATACGGGGATCGCATTCGAGGACTACTTCGATCCGGGCACCCACCAGACCTTCCACAAGGCCCTCGACTGGGCCGGGACCGTTTTCCTCCAGGGCTACGACTTCGTGAACGGGGACACCCACGCGAACGACGACGAGGGCCACGGGACCCACGTGTCTTCCACGGTGGCCCAGGCGACGAACAACAACCTCAGCTTCGCGGGCCTCGCCTTCAACTGCGCGCTCATGCCGGTGAAGGTCCTGGACGCGGACGGCTCCGGCACCTACTTCGACGTCGCCCAGGGCATCGACTACGCGGCCAACTTCACCAAGGACGGGCAGAAGCCGGTCAAGGTGATCAACATGAGCCTCGGGGGCGAAGGCTCCAGCGTGGACGTGAGCCGAGCCGTGGACCGGGCCTTCACGAGCGGGGTGGTGATCGTGGCCGCCGCGGGCAACGAGAGCAGGGGTACCGTGGACTTCCCGGCCGCCCTCCCGAGCGTGATCGCGGTGGGCGCGGTGGATGCCCGCAAGATCCGCGCGTCGTACTCGAACTTCGGCTCCCAGATCAGCGTGGTGGCGCCCGGCGGGGAGTGCGGCCGCAACGATTCC
>WNFM01015846.1_pt3 | contig 37095 bp, 28 predicted proteins | sample 5400271 | NCBI WGS metagenome assembly WNFM01 (sample SAMN13153352, study PRJNA577476) | soil metagenome | isolation source: 60 cm saprolite on Douglas fir-dominated hillslope | place: USA:California | collected 2013-09-17 | reverse complement strand
GCACGAGCCGCTGCTGTTCTACCGGGGGCGCTACGGGCAGCTCGATCTCACGACCGCAGGTGCGGCGCCGGACCTGGCGGCGGTGACCGATGAACCCGAACACATCCACTACGACACTTAGTCGTATACATGCCGTACCATCGCGAGTCTGACCGGGGGTTTCCCCGGTTGCGCGCCGCAGGGCGCGGCCTGGCGATCGTGCTGGTGGCGGCGCTCACGGCCGCGTGCCGGGCGCCGCCCGCGGCGCGAACCCAGGCCGGACCGGGCACGGGTCCTGCCGGCGCCACGCAGTACCAGCTCGATGCGGCAGGCTCGCAGCTCTGGTTCTACCTGCACGCGGCGGGGCCGCTGGTCAAACTCGGGCACACGCACGTGATCAGCACCCACGCCCTGCGGGGCTCGGTGTGGATTCCGGCGCAGCTCGAGCACACGAGCTGCGCCTTCGAGCTGCCGGTCGCGGACCTGCTGGTCGACGACCGCGAAGAGCGCCGCGCGGCCGGCGGTGAGTTCGCCGCGCCGCTCGACGAGGACGCGCGCAGCGGCACCCGCGAGCACATGCTGGGCGATCGCCAGCTCGACGCCGCGCACTACCCGCTGCTGGGCCTGCGCTGCCAGCAGGCCAGCGTGCTGGAGGACGGGCTGCTGCTGCAGCTGCTCGTGTCGGTGCGCGACCACGACGCCCCCCTCGCAGTGCCGGTGCATTGGCAGCGCGACGGTTGCACGCTGCAGGCGAGCGGCGAATTCACGTTTCGACAGAGCGATCTGGGCATCGAGCCCTACAGCCTGATGCTGGGCGTGCTGCGCGTCGACGATGAGATCCGCGCGCGCTTCCAGCTGACCCTGCACTGCCCGCCGGCCGCGGCCGGCCAGGGCCGGTCACCAGGTCCTTTTAGATCAGCTCTCGCCCTGCAATAGAAGGAGCCGCGTGCCTTCCGGCGCCTCGAGCAGCGCGTTGGCGCGCGGGTCCAGTCCCTGCGGCAGATCATCGATCCCATGGATGTCGAGTGCGGCCAGCCGTTCGAGGCGCTCTCTCATCTGCGGGTCGGTGAACAGCAGCACGGTCGATTCGAGTGCGCGTGGAGAATGCAGCGTGAGCGTCAGGGTGTCGCTCGTCAGTGCGAGCTGCGCGAAGGGATCGTCGGGCGTGTCCAGGGCAATGAAGCCGGCGTGTTCCCAGAAGGCCCGCACGGTGTCGGCATCCAGGGTCGGGGTACTGCAGGAGTTGAACCAGCCGCACCCCGATGGCGCGTGCTCGCGCCGCGGCGGCGAAAAGGTGCGTGCCTCGAGCAACGCGATGCCGAGGCCGGCCGGATCATGCAGCTGCAGTTCGTGAAAATCCTCTTCGCCGAGCCGCGTGTAGTGCGGCTCGAAGCCCGCGGCACGCAGCTCGTGTACATGCTGCGCCAGCTCGGGCCGCACGAAACTCAGCAGGGGCACAGGTCCGCGGCGCTGATGCAAGCCGATGCACAGCCGGCCGTCGCTGAGCACGCCGTACGGGTGCTGCCAGGTGTCGCCAGTGGTGAGCTGCGTGAACCCCAGCCGTTCGTAGAATCCCACCGAGGCGGCGATGTCGCCGGTGGTGAGGCTGACTTCCAGGAAACGGCCGAACATGTTCAGCCCGACGGTCCGGCGTGCGCGAGGATCAGGCGGCACAGGGCCTGTGCATGGTCGCCCCGGTCATTGAGCGCGGGCACGTACTGGAACTGCTCGCCGCCGGCGCCCAGGAAAATTTCGCGGCCGCGGATGGCGATCTCCTCCAGCGTCTCGAGGCAATCGACGGCAAAGCCCGGGCAGATCACGGTCAGCGTGCGCGCTCCGCGCCCGGGGAGCTCCGCCAGCACGCGCTCGGTCGCGGGTGTGAGCCAGCGCGCCTTGCCGAAGCGTGACTGAAAACTCAAGGACCACTCGGCATCCCCCAGTTGCAGTTCGCTGGCGAGCAAGCGTCCCGTTTCCCGGCACTGGGCCTCGTAGGGATCGCCGCGCTCCACGCAGCGCACCGGTATCCCGTGAAAGGACATCAGCAGGTGCGCGGTGCGTCCGTGCTGCTGCCAGTGCTCGCGCAGGCTGTTGGCCAGCGCGCGCACATAGCCGGCGTCGTCGTGATAATGGCCGACCAGGTGCAGGTGGGGCAGGGATCGCCAGTCGCCCAGCGCCGCAGCCACCTGGTCGTAGGCCGGTCCGGTGGTGGTGCCGCTGGCCTGCGGGTACAGCGGCAGGACGACGATCTCCTGCGCACCGGAGGCGCGCAGGCTCTGCAGGGCCTCACGCACCTGCAGTTCAGAGTAGAGGAATGCGCTCTCGACGGTGACCGCGCCCGGCAGCTTGGCGTCCAGCTCGATTTCCAGGGCTGTGCGTAGGCGGCGCGAGTGGACCGCCAGCGGCGAACCGTCGTCCATCCAGACACGCCGGTAGTTGCGCGCACTGCGCGGCGCGCGCAGAGGCAGGACCAGTCCATACAATAACGGCAGCCACAACCAGCGCGGCAGCTCGACGACCCGCGGGTCGCTGAGGAAGCGCCTGAGGAAGTGGCTGACTTCCCGCGCCTGGGGTGCCGCGGGAGTCCCGGTATTGACCGTCAATACGCCGAGCATGGGTTGAACCGTCTCAAGGGGGTGCGATGCCCGCGATGCACAGGTACTTCAGCTCGGTGTAATCGAGGATGCCGTGGCGCGAGCCCTCGCGGCCAAAGCCCGATTGCTTGACACCTCCGAACGGCGCCACCTCCGTGGAGATCAGGCCGGTGTTGAGGCCGACGATGCCGTACTCGAGCGCCTCGGCCACACGCCAGGCACGCGCCAGGTCGCGCGTGTAGAGATAGGAGGCCAGGCCGAATTCCGTGTCGTTGGCCATGCGCACGGCTTCCGCCTCGTCGCGGAAGCGGAACAGGGGGGCGACCGGGCCGAAGGTTTCCTCGCGCGCAAATTTCATGTCGCTGGTGGCCTCGGTCACGATAGTCGCCTCGAAAAAGGTGCCCCCCAGCTAATGGGGCTTGCCGCCCAGCGTGACCTTGCCGCCTCTGGCGCGGGCGTCCGCGATGTGTTCCTGCACCTTGGCGAGGGCTGCGGCGTCGATGAGCGGTCCCAGGTCGGTTGGCCCCTTGAGTCCATCGCCCACTTTGAGCGCGCTGACCGCCTTGCGCAGGCGTGCGGCAAACTCGTCGTACACCTCCTGCTGCACGAGCAGGCGGTTGGCGCAGACACAGGTCTGCCCCGTGTTGCGGTACTTGCTGGTGAGCGCGCCCTGCACTGCGGCGTCAAGATCGGCATCGGCGAACACGATGAAGGGTGCATTGCCGCCGAGCTCCATCGACAGTTTCTTGAGGGTGGGCGCACTCTGCGCCATCAGCACCCGGCCGACTTCCGTCGAACCGGTGAAGGAAAGTTTGCGGACCTGTGGATTGCTGGTCAGCTCCGCGCCGATATCGCGCGCGCCGCCGGTGATGACATTGAATACGCCGGCGGGCACGCCCGCGCGCGCGGCCAGTTCCGCCATGGCCAGCGCGGACAGGGGTGTCTGGCCCGCCGGCTTGACGATGAACGTGCAGCCCGCGGCAAGCGCCGGCGCGGCCTTGCGGGCGATCATCGCAGACGGGAAATTCCACGGCGTGATGGCCGCAACCACGCCGACGGGCTGGCGCAGCACCACGATGCGCTTGTCGGCCTGGTGACCCGGGATGACCTCCCCGTAGACGCGGCGCGCCTCTTCGGAAAACCACTCGATGTAGGCGGCCGCATAGGCGATTTCGCCCATGGCCTCGGCCAGGGGCTTGCCCTGTTCGGCGGTCATCAGGGTCGCCAGGTCCTGCTGGTTGGCCATCATCAGGTCGAACCAGCGCCGCAGGATCACGGCACGCTGTTTCGCAGTCTGCGCGGCCCAGGCCGGAAAGGCCGCGGCGGCCGCGCTGATGGCGGCACGCGTGGCCGCGCCGTCGAGCTGGGGCACCGTGCCCAGCGTCGCACCGGTCGCGGGGTTGGTGACGGCGAGGGTGCGGCCGGCCGGCGCATCGAGCCAGCGGCCGCCGACGTAGCACTGGCTGCGCAGCAGCGTTGGATCGGTCAGTTGCATGGTCTTCAACCTATGTGCTGCCTGAGGAAATCCTGCGTGCGCTCCCAGGCGAGCGCCGCGCTCGCGGCATCGTAGCTGGCGCGGGCGCTGCAGTTGAAGCCGTGATCGGCAGGATAAAGATAATAGTGGCCCTCCGGGTAGGCCGCGCGCACCCGCTCCAGCTGGTCCGCCGGGATCGAGGCGTCGCGCGCGCCGAAGTGAAACAGCATCGGACAGGCCGGTACGCGATTGAGCTTCTCCCACAGGCGGCTGGCGTAGTAGCCCACCGCCGCCTGCACGGGCAGCATGCCGGCGCCGATCCAGGCCTGCTGTCCGCCCCAGCAATAGCCGACGAGGGCGACGCGGCCGGCGTGGTGCACCACGTTGACCGCAGCTGAGATGTCGAGCATGGCCTTGGCTGCGTCAAGCTGCAGCATATGACCGCGCGCGCGCTCGATCTCCTGCGGTCCGTAGCCGAGCTCGAGATTGCGTCCGATGCGATCGTAGAGTGCCGGGGCCATGGTCAGGTATCCGGCGGCGGCGAACTGTTCGGCCACCGAGCGAATGTGTTCGTTGACGCCGAAAATCTCCTGCAGGACGACCACCGCGCCGCGCGGCGTGGCGGTGGCCGGCGCGAGGTAGGCGGCGAACTGGTGCCCATCGCGCGCCATCAGTGTTTCCCAGCGCGCCGTCGCCTGTGATTTCATCAGCGGCCCAGCCAGGCGTCGGCTTCGATCTCCACCAGCATTTCCGGGGCAATCAGGCGGCTGACCTCGACCATGGAGGTGGCCGGGCGGATTTCGCCGAACACGGCGCCGTGCGCGCGGCCGACGGCTTCCCAGTCGGCGATGTTGAGGACGTAGATGCGCGTGCGCACCACCTGCGCGAGCGTGGCGCCGGCCTTCACCAGCGCCGCCTCGATGTTTTTCAGGGTCTGGCGCGTCTGCGCCGCGACATCGTTGCGGCCGACGAGCGCTCCGTCGGCGCCGGTCGCGGTGGTGCCCGAGACGTGCACGTAGTCGCCCGCGCGCACTGCGCGCGAATAACCGACGATCGGTTCCCAGGTGGTGCCCGAGCTGACGTTCTGGCGTGGCATCAGGCCCGCTCGACGATGGCGGTCACGCCCATGCCGCCCGCCGTGCACACCGAAATCAGCCCGCGCCGGGCGCGCGCATCGTTGGCGAGGAGTTTCGCGAGCGCGGCCAGAATGCGCCCGCCCGTCGCGGCGAAGGGGTGGCCGAGGGCGACACTGCCGCCCTTGACGTTGATCTTGGCCGGTTCGATGGCGCCCAGCGGCGCGCGGCGCCCGAGCCGTTCACGGCAGAACTCGGGCGATTCCCAGGCTTTCAGCGTACACAGCATCTGTGCCGCGAAGGCTTCGTGCAGCTCGTAGTAGTCGAAGTCCTGGAGCGCAAGCTGCGTGTCGTTGAGCATGGCAGACGCCGCGTAGGCCGGTGCCATCAGCAGGCCCTCGTGGCCGGAGGCGAAATCGACGGCCCAGGTCTTGCCGGCACGCAGATAGGTCTGCACCGGGAGCTGCCGCGCCCGCGCCCAGTCCTCCGAGGCGAGCAGCACGGCGGCGGCGCCGTCGGTCAGCGGCGTGCTGTTGCCGGCCGTCATCGTCCCCTTGCCATCGGTGCGAAATACCGGGCGCAGGGTGGCCAGTTTTTCCACCGTCGTATCCGCACGGATATTGTTGTCGCGCGGCAGGCCGGCGTGCGGCACGACCAGGTCCCCGTAAAAGCCCTCCTTCCAGGCCGCCGCCGCCTTCACGTGGCTCTCGTAGGCCACACGGTCCTGCTCGGCGCGGGATATGTTCCAGGTGCTGACCATCAGCTCGCAGGCCTGACCCATCGACAGTCCGGTGCGCGGTTCGATCACACCGGGCAGGGTGGGCTTCAGGTCGCGCGGGCGCAGTGCGAACCAGGGGGCGAGGCGCTGGCCGAAGCTGCGGCCGCGGAAGCTCTTGAGCAGGATCTTCCGGTACGAATCCGGGAAAACGACCGGCGGATCGCTGACCGTGTCGACCCCGCAGCCGATGCCGGCATCGATCTGGCCGAGGGCAATCTTGTTGGCGATGAGAATCGCCGCCTCGAGCCCGGTCCCGCAGGCGCGCTGGATGTCCAGCCCCGGAGTCTGCGGATCGAGCTCCGTGGACATCAGCGATTCGCACACCAGGTTGAAATCCCTGGAGTGCTTGATGACCGCCCCGCCGATCACATCGCCCAGGCGTTCGCCGCGCAGCCGGAAGCGTTCGACCAGGGCGCGCAGCGCGGCGGTCAGCAGGTCCTGGTTGCTCTGGCCCGCATAGGCACCGTGCGAGCGCGCGAAGGGGATGCGGGTGCCGCCGACAATGACGACACGCCGGGGAGCATTACCGATGAGCATGGTGGCCTCCTGCAGGAAAGCACCCGCGCCGGCGGCGGCGCAGGTCGCGTAGGATGCCAGCTTGCGGCCGGTTCTGCACGGGGCCACCGGTTTGCCGAAGCCATACGCGGCCGGGCAAGATGCCCAGTAGGAAATGGGGGGCCCGGTGGCGCCCGAAAGGAGCGAGGGGATGGCGCGTGCGGCGGTAGACCGCCTCTTTGAGCGACGCCTGGCCGCACTGGTCAACAGCCGCGAGCGGGGGGCGCTGGCCGGCGGCCGCCGCGGGCTCGAACGCGAGGGCATGCGCGTCACGCCGGCCGGGCGCGTGTCCGCGCGCCGCCATCCGCGTGCGCTGGGCTCGGCGCTGTGCAACCCGCACATCACCACCGACTTTTCCGAGGCGCTGCTCGAACTGGTCTCGCCGACATTCACGGACAATGCGGCGCTGGTGAAATACCTGGGTGACCTGCACCACTTCGTCGCCCGCTTCCTCGGCGATGAATTGCTGTGGGCCGGTTCCATGCCCGGGGAAATCGCCGGCGACGCCGAGGTGCCGATTGCGGATTACGGGCGCTCACATCGCGGGCAGTTCAAGGAGGTGTACCGGCGGGGACTGAAGACGCGCTACGGCGCGATGATGCAGGCGATCGCGGGTGCACATTTCAACTACTCCTTCCCCGCGGATTTCTGGCCGCTGTGGGTCGAGGTGCTGGAAGCGCGGCAGGCGGACACGGAATTCATCTCGGCGCGCTACTTCGACCTGCTGCGCAACTACCGGCGCCACGGCTGGCTGGCGCTTTACCTGTTCGGCGTCTCCCCGGCCATGTGCGCCAGCTTCATGCAGGGTCGGGATGACCCGGAACTGCTCCCGCTGGGCCCCGCAACGCTGCACCTGCCGCACGCCACATCGCTGCGCATGAGCGATCTGGGTTACCGCAATCGCAACCAGGCGGCCGTCAACGTTTCGGTCAACGCGCTCAGCGAGTACCTGCACGACATCAGCACTGCGACGCACACCGTGCATCCGCCCTTTGCCGCGCTGGGCGTGCGCGTGGCCGGCGAGTACCGGCAGCTCAACGCCAACATCCTGCAGATCGAGAACGAGTACTACAGCAACATCCGGCCGAAGCGCGCGCCGCGCGCCCTCGAGAGTACGGGCCGCGCCCTCGCCCGCGCGGGCGTCGAGTACGTGGAATTGCGTGCCCTGGATCTGTGCATTTTCGAGCCGATCGGAATCTGCGCCGACGAGATGCACTTCATGGAGGCCTTCGCGGCGCTCTGCCTGCTGCGCGACAGCGAACCGCTGGGCGCGAGTGAACAGGAGCAGCTCGAGCGCAACCACCTGCTGGTGGCACGGCGCGGGCGCGAACCCGGCCTCAAGCTCGAGCGCGGTGGCCGCCCGGTGCCGCTTAAGGAGTGGGCGGCCGCGCTTCTCGATGAACTCATGGGCGTGTGCGAACTGCTCGATGCAGGTGATGCGGGGCACCCCCACCGGCAGGCGCTGCAGCGCCAGCGCGACAAGCTCGCAGATGCCGCTCTCACGCCCTCGGCGCGCCTGCTGCACGAGTTGCACCAGGCGGGGGCCGGTTACGCCGAATACACGCGGCACCTCTCGGCGCAGCACCGCGCGCGACTGCTGGAACCGGCCGGCCACGATCCGCTGACGCTCGCCGGATTTGCGGCCGAGGCGGCTGAATCGCTCCACGAGCAGGAACGCCAGGAGGCGGCGGACCGTGGCAGTTTCGAGGACTACCTGGCGCGCGCCCTGGGCCCGGGTTTTGCATGAGTCCTGCGCCATGACAGCCCCGTTTCGCCGGATACTGATCGCCAATCGCGGCGAGATCGCGATTCGGGTCATGCGCGCCGCCAACGAGCTGGGCGCCGCCACCGTGGCGATCTACTCGCAGGAGGATCGCGTCTCGCTTCATCGCACCAAGGCCGACGAGGCCTACCTGGTCGGCGAGGGCAAGGGAGCGCTCCAGGCTTACCTCGATATCGAGGAAATCATCGCCATCGCGCTGCAGGCCCGGGCAGAGGCGATACACCCCGGCTACGGATTCCTGTCCGAGAGTCCTGATTTCGCCGCCGCCTGCGCGCGCGCCGGCCTCGTCTTCATCGGCCCGCAGCCGGAGACGATGCGCCTCCTCGGCAACAAGCTCGCGGCGCGCAATCTTGCCGCCGCAGCCGGCGTGCCGGTGATGCCGGCGACGCCGCCCCTGCCCGCGGAATTCAGCCAGTGCACGCCGCTCGCCGCGGCCGTGGGCTACCCCGTCATGCTCAAGGCCAGCTGGGGCGGCGGCGGGCGTGGCATGCGCGTCATCGAGAGCGACGCGCAACTCGCCGAAGCGCTGCCGCTGGCGCGCAACGAGGCTCGCGCGGCCTTCGGGAACGATGAAGTCTACCTGGAGAAACTGGTGCGCCATGCGCGGCACGTCGAGGTGCAGATCCTGGGCGACAGCCACGGCGGCCTGGTGCACCTGTACGAGCGTGACTGCACCGTGCAGCGGCGCAACCAGAAAGTGGTCGAGCGTGCGCCGGCGGCCTTCCTCGACGATGCGCAGCGCGCGCAGCTGTGCGCGGCGGCGCTGCAGATCGGCCGCGCCGCCCGCTATTGCAATGCCGGTACGGTCGAGTTCCTGCAGGACGCCGCGAGCGGGCGCTTCTACTTCATCGAGGTCAATCCCCGTATCCAGGTCGAGCACACCGTCACCGAAATGGTCACGGGGATTGACCTGGTCAAGGCGCAGATCCGCATCGCCGCCGGGGCCCGCATCGGCGAGAGCGCCAGCGGTGTGCCGCGGCAGGAAGACATCCACCTGGGCGCGCATGCCCTGCAGTGCCGCGTGACCACTGAGGATCCGGAAAACAATTTCGTGCCCGATTACGGCCGGCTCACGGCCTACCGCAGCCCGGCCGGCTTCGGTGTGCGGCTCGACGCCGGTACCGCCTACGCCGGCGCGGTGATCACGCGTTCCTACGATTCGCTGCTGGTGAAGGTCACGACCTGGGCGCCGACGCCGGAGGAGGCGATCGCGCGCATGCATCGCGCGCTGTGGGAGTTTCGCATCCGCGGCGTCGTCACGAACCTGCGCTTTCTCGATCAGGTGATCACGCACCCGCATTTCGTGCATGCCGAATACACCACGCGCTTCATCGACGAGACGCCGGAGCTGTTCGTGGCCCCGAAGCGGCGCGACCGCGCGACCCGCCTCCTGAGCTTTCTGGCCGAGACGGTGGTCAACGATAACCCCGGCGTGCGCGGCCGGCCCGCGCCGGAGCGCGTGGTGACGCCGCGGCTGCCGCGCCTCGCGCCGCTCCCGCCCCCGGCGGGCACCAAGCAGAAGTTCGACGAACTCGGCCCCGAGCGCTTTGCACGCTGGATGCTGGAGCAGCAGCGGGTGCTCATCACCGATACCACGATGCGCGACGCGCACCAGTCGCTCCTGGCCACGCGGCTGCGCAGCTACGACATGCTGCGCATCGCGCCTTATTACGCCCAGCTCCTGCCGCAGCTGTTCTCGATGGAATGCTGGGGCGGGGCCACCTTCGATGTGGCCCTGCGCTTTCTGAAGGAGGATCCCTGGGAGCGGCTCGAACAGCTGCGCGAGGCCATGCCGAATCTGCTGCTGCAGATGCTGCTGCGATCGGCCAACGCCGTCGGTTACACGAACTACCCCGACAACACGCTGCGCTTTTTCGTGCGGCAGGCCGCGGCCACGGGAATCGACGTGTTCCGCATCTTCGATTCGCTCAACTGGGTCGAGAACATGCGGGTCGCGATCGATGCGGTGCTGGAATCCGGCAAGCTCTGCGAAGCGGCCATCTGCTACACCGGCAACCTGGCCAGCCCGCACGAGCGCAAGTACACGCTCGATTACTACCTGCAGCTGGCGCGTGCCCTCAAGTCGGCGGGCACGCACGTCATCGGCATCAAGGACATGGCGGGGCTGTGCCAGCCCCAGGCGACCTACACGCTGGTCAGGGCCCTCAAGGAGGAGTGCGGACTGCCGGTGCATTTTCATACCCACGACACCAGCGGCATCGGCGCCGCCAGCGTGTTCGCGGCGATCGCGGCGGGCGCCGACGCGGTCGACGCGGCGATGGACGCGATGAGCGGCCTGACCTCGCAGCCCAACCTGGGGTCCATCGCCACGGCGCTGCGCTACGGCGAGCGCGATCCGCAGCTCGATCCGGTCAGCCTGCGCCTGATTTCCCACTACTGGGAGCAGGTGCGCGCCTACTACGCGGCCTTCGAGAGCGACATCCGCTCCGGCACCTCCGATGTCTACGTGCACGGCATGCCCGGCGGCCAGTACACGAACCTGCGCGAGCAGGCGCGGGGGCTCGGCATCGATGACACGCGCTGGCCGGAAGTGGCGCAGGCCTACGCCGATGTGAACGAGATGTTCGGTGATATCGTCAAGGTGACGCCCACCTCGAAGGTGGTCGGCGATCTGGCGATGTTCATGGTCAGCAGCGGCCTGACTCGCGCCGAGGTGCTCGACCCGGACAATGCCGTGGCCTTCCCGTCCTCGGTGGAGCAGTTTTTCCACGGCGATCTGGGCCAGCCCCACGGCGGCTTTCCGCCCGCGCTGCAGGCGAAGGTGCTCAAGGGCCGCGCGCCGCTGACGACGCGGCCCGGCGAGGCGCTGCCGCCCGCGGATCTGGCCGCACTGCGCGTCACCGCGCAGGCGGGCGTCGGGCACGAGCTCAGCGACCGGCAGTTCGCTTCCTACCTGATGTACCCGCAGGTCTATAGCGAATACGACGCGGAGCGCCAACGCTTTGGCGACGTCGCCAAGATCCCGACCATGGCCTTCTTCTACGGCATGGAGCCAGGCCAGGAAATCAGCATCGACCTGGAGCGCGGCAAGTCGCTGATCGTCCGCTACGTGACGCGGAGCGAGTCCCATGAAGATGGCACTCGCACCGTATTCTTCGAACTCAACGGCCAGCCGCGCGCGGTGCGCGTCCTCGATCGCACCGCGACACCGACGCGCCCGGCGCAGCGCAAAATGGAAGAGGGAAATCCGCGGCACATCGGCGCACCCATGCCGGGCACCGTGGCGACGGTCGCCGTGGTGCCGGGACAGAAAATCGCACGCGGCGATGTCGTGGTGACACTCGAGGCGATGAAGATGCAGGCCGCGGTGCACGCCGAGGTCGACGGCGAGGTGAGCGAGGTGCTGGTGCGCGTGTCCACCCAGGTGGACGCCAAGGATCTGCTGGTGGTGCTGGCCTGAGGGCGCGGCCTATTTATCGTAGCGGATCGCCAGCTGCACTTGCCGTTCGCGCTGGTAGGGCGCCTCGCCGGTGAACACGCGCTGGGCCACCCCGCTGTCGACCTGGATGGCCTCGAGCACCGCCGTCCAGCGCTCGCTCAGCTGGCGTGAGCAGGCCAGCGTCCAGGCGTGGCCGTCGTCGCCCAGATAGAAGCCGATGTACTGGATGAAGTTGCTCGCGGTCTGCTGGGTACGGAAGCGATCGTAGCGCGCGCTGTAGCGCATCGGGCCCTGCTTCCAGCTGGCGAGCAGGAATTCCGAGTGGAAGCTCCAGGCATTGGTGGGCAGGCCAATGTCGTCGTAGGTGCGCCCGTGGAGCCATTGCGTGATCGCCGTCCAGTTGGATGTCGGCGTCCAGCGCAGGCCCAGGCTGTCGAAATAAGTCTCCCAGGGGTCATCTCCGATGCTGGGGTTGGCAGGCCCGAGCCGGGCGCGATTGTCGTAATGCAGCATCCGCGCTTCCAGCAGGCCGCGATAGTTGGCTGAGGTGCCCACGTAGTAGCCGGCGCGCTTGTCCAGGTCGTCATAGAACAAGGTGCTCGCAGAAAATGGCTGGCCGCCGTTGGCGAAGCGGCCAAAGAGGGAGCTCTGGCGGTCATGCAGACCCCAGCCGCGCGCGGCCAGCACCGTGCCCGCGGTATCGTTCCAGCCGAAGGCGGCCGCGTTGAAGGTGAGGTCGAAGGCATGGCCTCTGCTGCGCCCCAGCATTTCGAGGCTGTACTCGGCCCCGATGGTGCGCACCTCCTCGCCGACCCAGGTGTTGATCGCCGAGAACGACAGCGTGTACGGCGAGCGCCAGCCGCGCATGCGATTCTCCAGCGAAATCTCGGGATAAAACGCGCCAACCTTCAGGCGCGAGCGCCAGTCCGAGGAGGGAATCGGCCGCCACTCCGCATAGAGCTCGTTCAGATCGAGCGGATTGACGTCGTGATCTCCATAGGCGGCCGCCTCCGCGGTGACGCGCAGGGTCTGCGTCAGATCGACCCGGTACCCCAGGCGCAGGTAACCGAGACGCAGCCCGTCATCAGTGCGGTCGTAGCGGAGCTTCCCGAGTCCACCTTCGAGGCGCGAATTGGTCGCATCGCTGCTGTCGGCACGCACGTCAAGACTGACGTCGAGCTCATAGGCGCTGGCGGTGCCTGCCAGCAGCAGCACGGCGCCGGCAGCGGCGCCGATCAGTAGTCTTCCCATTTCTTGTCCGCTCCATGGTTAAGCGATGGCGGGCGCAGCGGCCGCTTGAGGCGAAAGGTCGCGACGCCCGTCGCTCCATCACCCAGATTCAGACGTGCCTGCAGCTCCGGGCCCGACTCGTCGAGCAGCACATGCCAGAGGCGAACGGTGTATTCTCCCGCTACAAGATCGCGCAGCTGCAGGGTGCCGTCCGCGCCAGTGCGCCCATACCAGGGCGAGTCGGTGACGTAGATGTAGCCGAGCATGCTGTCGTGGATGTTGCATCCGAGGATCACCAGCCCGGGTTTGTCGAACAGGACCGGGGCGTGTGCCTTGCCGGCGTAGAGCGCGAGCTGAAAAGTCTTCGCGGGTGAAAAGGAATAGACCTGGTGGCGCACCTGGTCGCTGTTGGGAAAATCGACCTGCGTGCCGGTTTGCACCACCATGGCGCCCGGCACGAACATCAGGTTGCGCTGGTCCATGATGCCCTTGAGGCCCGGGCGCGGCGGCGGGCTGCCCTTCACGGGTTCGGCAATGATGATCGCGTCCTGGACCGGTGTACCCGCGGCGCTCAGGACCGTGATCGAAAGCTCCGATGCCGCATACAGGGGCTCCGTCACGGCCAGAACCGTGCATGCCGTCACACATGCGGCGAGGAATGCGCCCCTACTATCCATATTCAGGTGGATTAGAGCGCCGAACTTTGACCAGCTTCAAGAACCGACTGCTCATTCTGATCGTCTCCCTGATGGCGCTGGCTCAGGGTGTGACGATCGTGCTGGCGTTGGCCTCGATCCGCGATGCAGTGCGCGCCGATTCAGCCCGCCAGCTCACCGCCACACGCGCCATGCTCGACAGCACCTTCGCGGAGCGTGCGCGCCTGCTGAGCGCCGCGGCCGACGTGCTGGTCAGGGACTTCGCCTTTCGCGAGGTCGTCGCGACGTCCGACCGGGCCACGATGCAGTCGGCGCTGAACAACAACGCCGGCCGCGTGGGCGCCAATCTGGCGGTGCTCTATGCGCCTGATGGCCACGTACTGTCGGCGACCACACCGGCGCTCGCGCGGCAGGCGAGTGACACCCTGCACCTGCCCGAGCCGGGCGCTACCGCGCCCTTCGCGGTCGTCGGCGGCCGTCCCTACCAGATTGTATTTGCACCGCTCCGAGCGCCTGAGACCATCGCCTGGGTCGCGCTCGGCTTTGAGCTCGACCAGGCGCTCGCCGAGAAGCTCGCGACGCTCGGCGGTACCGAAGTGAGTTTCGTCTACCACGAGCCGGGCGCCTTCAACGGCTACACCTCGACGCTCGAGCCGTCGATGGCCGGCGAGCTGGCGGCGCTCAGCCTGCGGCGGCCCGGCACGATTGCCCCTGAGCTGATGGTGCTGAACGAGCAGGAGTTCCTGACCTTGAGCGCACCGCTCCGGACCCAGGCCGGTGGCCTGGAGCTGGTGGTGCAGCGCTCCCAGTCGGCCGCCATGGCGCAGTTTCGCGAGATGCGTTTTGCACTGCTGCTGATCGGCGGCGCGGCACTGCTCGGCGCGATCCTGGTGGCCTGGTTCGCCGGGCGCAGTGCGGTGCGGCCGCTCGGCGTACTGGTCAATGCCGCGAGCCAGATCGAGCGCGGCTACTACCGCGATCACATCCAGCTGGAAGGCGCCGAGGAGTTCCAGCAGCTCGCCGGCACCTTCAATTCGATGCAGGAGGGGATCCGCGAGCGCGAGGCGCGCATCCTGCGCCAGGCGACCCACGACACGCTTACCGGGCTGCTCAATCGCGAGGGCCTGCGCGAGCGCCTGGCAACGCTGGGGCACCACGGGGCCTGCAGCGTGGCGCTGCTCGACGTGCACCGCTTTCGCGACATCAACGCCTCCGTCGGCCACCAGGCGGGCGATCAGCTGCTGCAGGCGCTCGCGGCGCGCATCAGCCAGGTCTGCAGCGCGCAGCTGCCCTGCGCGCGCGTCGGTGCCGACCAGTTCGTGATCGTCGCCGCGCTCCACGACAGCGAGCTGCTGCACCGTGTGCTGGTGATGGCCGATGAGCTGCGCCGCGGCGTCGATCTGGGGAGCCTGCGCCTGAGCGTCGACGTGCGCGCCGGCATCAGCGAGTGGCGCGAACCGCGCGCGCCGGTCGAGGACCTGCTGCGCCAGGCGGACGTCGCGCTGCTGCAGGCCAAGGAACAGTCCACCGTGGCGGTGGTCTACCACCCCTCGCATGACGCCGAGCATCGGCCGAATTGCGCCGGGCGCTGGCCGGTGAAGGTCTCTCGCTCCATTACCAGCCACTGGTGAACATGACCGATCGGGTGACCGTGGGTTTCGAGGCGCTGCTGCGCTGGTCGCATCCGACGCTCGGCAGCATCTCACCGGCGGAGTTCGTGCCGCTGGCGGAGCGCGCTTCGGTGCTGCCTGACCTGTCGCGCTGGGTACTGGGCACCGCCATCGCCCAGCTGGGCCAATGGCAGCGCGCCGGACTGGATCTGGATGTCGCCGTCAATCTCTCGGCGGCTGATTTCGCCGACGGCGGGCTGCCGGCGCGGGTGCTGGCGCTGCTGCGCGAACACGACGTGCCGGCGACCCGCCTGCTGCTCGAGCTTACCGAGAGCGCGATCATGCGCGAGCCGCAGCTGGCCGCGCAGGTGATGCAGCAGCTGCGCACCGCCGGCGTGCGCTTCGCGATTGACGACTTCGGCACCGGCCATTCCAGCCTCGCGCAACTGCACGCGCTGCCGGTCGATGAACTGAAGATCGACCGGGGATTCGTCATGGGTCTCGACCGTACCGCCAGCAACCTGGCCATCGTTCGCAGCACGATCGAGCTCGGCCACAGCCTGGGGCTGAAGGTGCTGGCCGAGGGCGTCGAGACCCCGGAAGTGTGGGCCGCACTGCTGCGCCTGGGATGCGATCTCGCCCAGGGCTACTTCATCAGCCGGCCGATGCCCGCCGCGTCCGTGCCGAGTTGGGCCCGCACCCAAGCGGCCCAGTTCGCGCGCGTGCTGACCGATGCCGAAGAAACGGGGCGCCTCGCCAGCATTCGAGGCCGGAACTCTTAAGGACCCCTGGCCGGCGCACCATCGGTGGGCAGCGGTCCATGGGCCGCGCGCCGCTTTGGTGCTGTGCGGCCCGCCACCCCTCACCCCTGGCCGCCCAGGGCCCGCCGCCAGGCACGCCCCGCATGGCACGAAAGCTGCACTTCCCAGTGGCCGGGAGACCGGTCCCTTAGGGTCGCGGAGGCGGGAGTATTCGCATGAAACTGGTTAGTGCAATCATCAAACCCTTCAAGCTTGACGACGTGCGCGCGGCCTTGTCCGAGATCGGCGTGTCGGGCATGACGGTCACGGAGGTCAAGGGTTTTGGCCGCCAACGCGGCCATACCGAGCTGTACCGCGGCGCGGAATACGTCATCGACTTCGTGCCCAAGACCAGGGTCGAAGTGGCCGTGAAGAGCGATCTGGTGGAGCGCGTCGTCGAGGCCATCGTCAAGGCCGCCAAGACCGGCAAGGTCGGCGACGGCAAGATATTCATCACCGGGATCGAGCGCGCGATCCGCATCCGCACCGGTGAGACCGACGACGCCGCGATCTAACCCGGTTCGACCAGGTGCAGCGCGCGCGCGGTGCGGCTGATGCCGAGCGCGCCGCTGCGGACCACTTCCAGCAGCTCGCCGTGAGTGGCCACTTCGCGCATGAAGCCGTTGACGTCCGCCTCGCTCCCGAGCAGTTCGACGATGAAACTCTCGGTCGAAGGATCGAGCACCCGGCCGCCGGTGCGCACCACGTAGCCGCGCAGGGCGTCGCGCTTCACCGGCGCCACGCGCAGTTTCGCCAGCACCAGCTCGCGCTCCACGTGTTCGCCCCGGGTCATGTCGTCGATGCGGACCACATCGATGAGCTTGTTGAGCTGGTTGGTGATCTGCAGGATCACCGCATCCGAGCCGGTCGTCACCAGCGTCAGGCGCGAGACCGTGGGGTCATCGGTCGCCGCCACCGAGAGCGATTCGATGTTGTAGCCGCGGCTGGAAAACATGCCGGCGACGCGCGCCAGCGCGCCCGCCTCGTTCTGCAGCAGAATGCCGATGATGTGTCGCATGCAGTGGACCCGCCGCCGCCCGGTTCCGAGGTTGGAGGGAAGCAGAATAACTGAGTTTTGTGGCGACTGGCTGAACTGATAGGCTTTCCACCGTGACTGATTCGGCCAACCTGACGAGCCCCGTGGCGCACGCGCGTGCCGGCCAGACCATGAGCGGCGCGGAAATGATCATGCAGGTACTGGCCGACGAGGGCGTGAGGGCCATATTTGGCTACGGCGGGGGCGCCATACTGCCCACCTATGACGCGGTGTTCATCTTTAATGAGGCGCAGCGGCGCACGGGTGGCCAGGAAATCCCGCTTATCGTGCCGGCCAACGAGCAGGGCGCCGGGTTCATGGCCGCCGGCTACGCCCGCGCCAGCGGCGAGGTGGGTGTCTGCCTCGTGACTTCGGGCCCCGGCGCCACCAATACGGTGACCCCGGTGCGCGACTGCACGGCCGATTCGGTGCCGATCGTCGTCATCTGCGGGCAGGTGCCGACGGCGGCCATCGGCACCGATGCCTTCCAGGAAGCGCCGGTGGCGGCGCTCATGGGTCCGGTCGCCAAGCACGTGTTCCTGGTCACCGATCCGAAGCGGCTCGAGGCGACCATGCGTACGGCCTTTGAGATCGCCCGCACCGGCCGCCCCGGTCCCGTCGTGGTCGATATCCCCAAGGACGTCCAGAACTGGCAGGGCGTATTCCTCGGGCATGGCCTCCTGCCGCTGCCCGGATTCCGCCGCCGCAGCGCCGAGCTCACGGCGCGCACCTTAAGCGCGGAGCAGCGTGCCGCCTTTGTCGAGCTGCTGTCCGAATCGCAGCGGCCCCTGATCTACGCGGGGGGCGGAGTGATCAACGGCGGGGCTTCCCCCGCACTCACCGAATTCGCCGAAGGCCTGAACATCCCGGTCGTCACCACGCTCATGGGCATTGGCAGCATCGATACCACTCATCCGCTGTCGATGCACATGCTGGGCATGCACGGCGTCGCGGCCGCGAACTACGCCGTCGAAGACTGCGATTTCCTGATCGCGGTCGGCGCCCGCTTCGATGATCGGGTGGCGGGCGACCCGAAGAAGTTCGCGCGCGCGGCCCGCGCGATTGCCCACCTCGATGTCGACAGCTCCGAGATCAACAAGGTCAAGTCCGCGCGCTGGAGCTACGTCGGACAACTACCCGATGCGCTGGACCAGCTGCGCGCCGCGGTGCAGACCGCCGCGCGCCAGCGCGACTACGGTGCCTGGCACGCGCACCTCGGCGCGCTCCGGCACCGCTACGCGATGAACTACCAGCGCTCCGGCGAACTGGTGCAGCCGCACTATGTGATCGAGGAGATCAACCGCCATACGCGCGGCGCCGCGATCATCACCACCGGTGTCGGCCAGCATCAGATGTGGGCCGCGCAGATGTTCGATTTCCGCGGCCCGCGCCACTGGCTCACCTCAGGCAGCATGGGCACCATGGGCTTCGGCCTGCCGGCGGCGATCGGTGCACAGGTGGCGAGCCCGGGCCGGCTGGTGATAGACATCGACGGCGATGCCAGCATTCGCATGAACATCGGCGAGCTCGAAACGGTGACGACCTACGACCTGCCGGTGAAAATCGTGGTGCTCAACAATTTCGGCGACGGCATGGTCAAGCAGTGGCAGAAGCTGTTCTTCAAGGGCCGGCTGTCCGGCAGCGACAAATCGCTGCATAAGAAGGATTTCGTCAAGGCCGCCCAGGCGGATGGCTTTGCCTACGCCCGGCGGCTCGATCGCCGCCAGGACGTACCCGCCGTGATCGCCGAATTCCTCGCCTTCAAAGGGCCGGCTTTCCTCGAGGTGATTATCGACCCGGACGCCGGGGTTTACCCGATGGTCGGTCCTGGGCAGGGCTACGACGCGATGATCACCGGGGAGTTCATTCCCTCGCGCGACCCGCAGGAAGCGGGGGCCATCGATCCCTCGAGTATGTTCTGACACTATTCGTGGAGTCCGCGGCATGAGCACCACCAGGCAACCGGACGCGGCGCCCGCGCCGCATTCAGCATTCCGCTATGAGCGCATTTCGCAGCCGGTCGCGCCCCTGCGGCGGTACCTGCGACGCCAGCTGCGCAGCCTCGGGATCGGCCTGCTGTTCATCGCGGTCGCCCTGTTCGCCGGCATGGTCGGCTATCACCGCCTCGTGGGGCTGTCCTGGATCGATTCCTACGAGAACGCGGCGATGATTCTCTCCGGCATGGGGCCGCTCGCTTCCCCGGGCACGGTGGCGGGCAAGATCTTCGCGGGCAGTTACGCCCTGTTTTCCGGCATCGCGGTGCTGGCCATCGCCGGCGTGATTGCTGCGCCCCTGGTGCATCGCCTGCTGCATCGCCTGCACGCCGACGAGGGAGGGGGTTCTTGAGGCCGCCGGCGCGCCTGGCGCGCAGCTACTTCGACTGCCGGTTCGGACAGCTGCACGTGCACCAGGCGATTCCTCCGGGCGGCGGATTCGACGAGGCCACCGCACTCCTGTGCCTGCCCGGTGAGCGCGGCGACGGCCGCTTTTTCCACGCGCTGCTCGGGCCGCTCGGCGCCGACCGCTCGATCTACGCCGTGGACCTGCCCGGCCACGGCGGTTCCGACGCGCCCGCCACGGGTGCCGGGGCCGAGCAGAACGCGCTGGCGATGGCCGATCTGCTCGATACGCTGCATCAGCGGCGCGTCGACCTGCTCGCGCACGGCGCCGGGGCCGACACGGCACTCGTGCTGGCCGGATTGCGCGGCGGTGCGCTGCTGCGCTGCCTGGTGCTGTCGGCGGCCGCCGCGCCGACAGTGCAGCGCGCTCGCGCCCTCGGGCTGGATTTCAGGGAATTGCCGCTCGCCGCGGCCGATGCCGAAGCCGTGACGGCCACGACAGTCGCGCAACGGCTACCCGAGCTGGTCGAGTTTCTCGGGTCCGCCGGCGGCAACCGCTGACCCGATACCTTAAGCGGGAACCCCATGAGCGACGATTATCTCCAGCGAATCCTGCAGGCCAAGGTCTACGACGTGGCGATCGAATCGCCCCTGGACCACGCGCCCCGGCTGTCGCGCCGGCTTGGGCACGAGCTGCGCCTCAAGCGCGAAGACCTGCAGCCCGTGTTCTCCTTCAAGCTGCGCGGCGCCTACAACAAGCTCGCTCACCTGGGAGCCACCGCGGCGGCACGCGGCGTGATCTGCGCTTCCGCGGGCAATCACGGGCAGGGCGTCGCGCTGGCGGCGCAGCGGCGCCGGGTGCGGGCCGTGATCGTGATGCCGCAGACCACGCCGGCGATCAAGATCCAGGCGGTGGCCAGCCTCGGTGGCGAGGTCGTCCTGCACGGCGAGATCTACGACGCGGCCTACGAGCACGCCGTGGTGCTGGCGCGCGATCAGGGCCTGGCGTTCGTGCATCCCTTCGATGATCCGGACGTGATCGCCGGACAGGGCACGATCGGCATGGAAATCGCCCGCCAGACGGGCGGTGAGCTCGATGCGATCTTCGTGCCCGTGGGCGGGGGCGGCCTGATCGCCGGCATCGGCGCCTTCGTCAAGCAGCTCTATCCGCGCGTACGCATCGTGGGTGTCGAGCCTGCCGACGCCGCCGCCATGTTCGAATCGCTCCGCGCGGGCAAGCGCGTCACGCTCGAGCGGGTCGGCCTGTTCGCCGACGGCGTCGCGGTGCGGCGCGTGGGCGAGGAGACCTTTGCGCTGGCGCGCCGCTACGTCGACGAAGTGTTGCTGGTCGATACCGACGAGATCTGCGCCGCGATCCAGGACGTGTTCGAGGATACGCGCGCCATACTCGAGCCGGCGGGCGCGCTCGCCGTCGCCGGCGTGAAGCGCTACATCGCCCGCGGCGCGCCCGCCGGCCAGCGCTACGTGGCGATCTGCAGCGGCGCCAACATGAATTTCGATCGTCTGCGGCATATCGCCGAGCGCGCCGACATCGGCGCCGGCCGTGAAGTGCTGCTCGGCGTGGATATTCCCGAGCAGCCCGGAAGCTTCCTCAGCTTCTGCGGCGCCCTCGGACAGCATAACGTCACGGAATTCAACTACCGCTACCAGGGCGCGGAGCGCGCCCGGCTGTTCGTGGGCTTCGGGCTCGACTCGGGCCAGGAGGATGCCGCCGCGGTACTGGCGCGGCTGCGCGCGGCCGGTTACGGCGTCGTCGACATGAGTGCCAACGAGACCGCAAAACTCCACGTGCGTTTCATGATCGGCGGCGTCGGCCGCGCTCTGGCCGATGAACTCGTGTTCCGCTTCGAATTCCCGGAGCGCCCCGGTGCGCTGCTGCGCTTCCTGCAGGCGGTGGGCACGGCCTGGAACATCTCGCTGTTCCACTATCGCAATCACGGCTCGGACTATGGCCGGGTGCTCGCGGGCATCCAGGTCCCGAAGGCCGAGCGCCAGGAATTCCTGGGCCATCTGCAGGCCCTGGGTTATCCCTACACCGAGGAAACGGCGAACCCCGCCTACCGCACCTTTCTGGCCGAGTGAGGCCGGCGGCCGCTCCCACGGGCGCGAGGGCACTTGCGCTTGAGCTGTATATCCGTACAGTAGCGCCATGGAACAGGCGCTCAAGGGTCGTGGTGTCGGCGCCAATCCGCCCGGACGCTTTGCCCGGCAGGTCGGGCAGGCCGTTGACGACGGCTGGTACCAGGAATGCGTGCCCGATTCCATTGCCACCGAGGTGCGGGCGGAAGCCGCCCGCTCAGTCATCACGCACAACGAATCGCCGGATATTCCCTTCGCGCAGTCGATCAATCCCTATCGCGGCTGCGAGCACGGCTGCGTCTATTGCTACGCCCGTCCCAGCCACGCCTACGTCGATCTGTCGCCGGGCATCGATTTCGAGACGAAGCTGTTCTACAAGGCCGACGCCGCGCGCCTGCTGCGCGCAGAGCTCGCACGCAAAGGGTACCGCTGCCAACCCATCATGCTGGGTGCCAATACCGATCCCTACCAGCCGGTCGAGAAACGCCTGCGCGTCACGCGCGGGATTCTCGAAGTGCTGGCGCAGGCCCGTCATCCGGTCATGGTCATCACCAAGGGCACGCTCATCCTGCGTGACCTCGATCTGCTGCAGGAACTGGCGCGCCAGAACCTGGCGCGCGTGACCGTCAGCCTCACGACGCTCGATCCGGAGCTCAAGCGCACGCTGGAGCCGCGCGCCGCCTCGGCGCAGGGGCGCCTGCGAGTCATCAGCGCCCTGGCCCAGGCTCGGGTGCCGGTCGGCGTCCTCACGGCCCCGATGATTCCGGCCATCAACGACGCTGAGCTCGAGCGACTGCTCGAATCCGCCGCGCAGGCGGGTGCGACGAACGCGGGGTACGTCCTGCTGCGACTGCCCCATGAAGTGAAGCAGCTGTTTCGGGACTGGCTGGAGCAGCATCACCCGCTCCGGGCGGCGCATGTCATGTCGCTGATCCAGCAGGCCCGCGGCGGGCGCGACAATGATCCGCGCTTCGGTGCGCGCATGCGCGGGGAGGGGCCGTGGGCGGCCATGCTGCGCGAACGCTTCCGGCTGGCCTGCAGACGCCTCCGCCTGAACAGCGTGCGCGCCGCCGAGCTCGACACCAAGGCTTTTCGTCCGCCCGGCGGCAGCGGACAGCTCGAATTCCAGCTGCAGGAATAATTCAGCACTTAAGCAATCGGCGGCGGCGCGGGTTAAGCTCCCAAGGATATGGAAACGGGGACTCCGCGGGTGGCGCTGGTCGCCGGCGCCAGCGGTATGGTGGGCGTGGCCCTGGTGCGTGCACTCATTGCGGGCGGCGAATATGCGCGCGTGGTGGCCTTGACGCGACGGCCGCTGCCGATGGAGGCGCCGCGGCTGGCCAATCGCATCATCCGCTTCGAGGCGATGGAAGAGCAGTTGCGCGCACTGTCCTGTGACGATGCCTTCAGCTGCCTGGGCACGACGCGGCGCGATGCCGGTTCGGCCCAGGCGTTTCGCGCCGTCGATCACGACCTGGTGCTGCGCTTTGCACGCTGCGCGCAGGTCCTGGGCGCGAAGACGATGATTGCGGTCTCCTCGGTCGGCGCCGCACCGGAATCGGGGAACCTCTATCTGAGGGTGAAAGGCGAGACCGAAGTGGCGCTCGAAGCGCTGCACTTCCGCTCCCTTCATCTCATGCAGCCTTCGCTCCTGCTCGGCGCGCGTTCCCAGTGGCGGACGGCCGAAGCACTGGGGCGGTTCGTGGCGCCGCTCCTCAATCCGCTGCTGCTCGGCCGCTCCGCCCGCTGGCGGGCGATCGGCGCGGGCACGGTGGCTGCCGCCATGCGGGCCGCCGCCCTGAGCGGGCGCCCGGGAATGTACCGCCTCACCTGGCGGGCAATGCAGTCGCTGGCCGAGACCGGGAAGATGCCGCTGCGACTGTGACCGGCGTCCCATCCGGAGTGCGCCGCTCCCGTCAATTGTGATCTGGCACGCATTGGTGGTGGCCTGACTTTCGTTAAATTGGCTCAGGTTTTTCAGGCCCTTGCCACCTCATGCCGATTTTCTCAGGTGTTCGTACACGGTCGATGACCTGGCGTTTGACGCTGGCCATGGCGTCACTGGCCGCCCTGTTGCTGCTTGCCGGCGCAATGAGCGCGGTCAGCGCGCTGCGCGCCGCCAGCGAACGGCAGTCGGCCGAGGTCGCCGGCGAAGTGAGCCGCACCTTTGCGCGCGAGTTGCGCGTGCGGCTCGGCGTCGCTGAATCCATCGTCCAGCTGCTGACCAGCGATGACGCAGGATTCGGGGGCGCCGACCTGCGCCAGCGCATCCTGCATTCCGAGGTCTTTCGCGGCGTCGTGCTCACCACGCCGGTGAGCGATTCAGGGCCTGTCGCGCTCAACCATGCCGAGAAGATGGCCCTCCGGGCCGGGCAATCGCTGCTGCGGTCTGCGCCACGCCGCGGCGCGGCAGTGCCGGTGTATCTGTTGCGGCCGGTGCGCGTGGGCACCATCGCGGCGATCGCCTTCTTCGAGCTCTCCCCGGACTGGCTGTGGCAGGGCCTGGGCGATACGCCGCGCAAGCCGTCTTCCGTCGCGGTCCTCGACGGCGCCGGCGTGCTGCTGGGCGTGCGCGGCGAGCTGCCGGCGGAATTGCTGTCCATGTTCGCGCGCGAATACCTGTCCTCCACCCCACCGGGACAGGACGGGAGTGCGCGATCCTGGAGCGTCGGCCGGCAGGAATGGCGCGGCGCGGTGAGCTCGGTGCTGCCAGTCGAGGCGCACCTGATGGCGAATCGCTGGACCGTGGTGGCTTTCGGCCCCACGGTGGACACCTCCGAGGCCTGGACGCAGGCGAGCGAGACGCTGCCGCTGCTGGCCCTGTTCGCGACCGCGCTGATCGCGCTGCTTTGCTGGTGGTTCCGCTCGCGCTGGGAACGCGTGCTCGAAGATCTGGGGACTTCGTTCCAGGGACTGTCGCGAGGTGAGTACCGGCGCGTCGTCGTCGAGCAGTCGCGGGATGCGCCGCGCGCGACCGCCCTCGGCTTCAATCAGACCATAGCCGTGCTGGAAGACCGGATGCGGGCCATGACCAGCCTCAACGAAATTGACCGGATGCTGCTGGAGTCTTCCGAACTCGAGTCCTGCCTGGATCGCCTCCTCGACCGGGTCTGCAGCATCGCCCATTGCGACGCCTCGATGCTCGCACTGCTCGACCCCGACGCCTCGGACTACGGCCGCGCCTACCTCGCCGCCGGTGGCGCGCACGCACCCGTCAGCCGCATCACGCTGGACGCGTTGCTGCTCTCGCAGCTGGTCCAGGAGCGCTCCGGCCTGACCGTGATGCGCCTCGAGCCGCAACGCCACAGCGTGCTCCTGCCCATGCAGGAGTACGGCGCCGAGTTCTTCTGGGTCTGGCCGGTGCTGTCGCAGGAAACACTGGTGGCTGTGCTGGCGGTGGGCTACAAGGTCGCGCCCCAGGTGGACGCCGAGGTGGCCGGCTACGGCACCGAATGCGCTGCGCGGATCGGCGTGGCGCTTTCGAACAGTGCGCGCGGCGAGCAACTGTACCGGCAGGCGCATTTCGATCCGCTGACGGCGCTGCCCAACCGCCTGCTGTTCCGCGACCGCCTGTCCCAGGAACTGGTCAGCGCCGCGGAAGGCCTGCAGCGCGGCGCGCTGCTGTACATCGATCTCGATCATTTCAAGAAGGTCAACGACACCGTGGGGCACAGCGCGGGCGACCAGATGCTGCAGATCGTCGCGCAGCGGCTGCGCGCCTGCGTCAAGGAAGGCGATACGGTGGCGCGCCTCGGGGGAGACGAGTTCACGATGATCCTGCGTGGTGTCGCCACGGCCGATGGCGCGCAGCGCGTCGCCGCGCGCATCATCGAGGCGCTGCAGGAGGCGGTCAACATCGGCGGGCGCGACCACTACGTGCGCGCCAGCATCGGCATCACGATCTTTCCGGACGACGGGACTGAGCTGGACGAACTGATGCGCAATGCGGACCTGGCGATGTATCGCGCCAAGGAAGACGGCCGCTCACGCGCGGTGTTCTACGATCGCGCCATGCAGCGCATGCCGGCCATCGCTGCAGAGAGCGGGCTGTATCGCGCACTCCAGCGGCGCGAATTTGCACTCTATTACCAGCCGCAGTACTCGCTCACCAACGGCTCGCTGGTGGGCCTCGAGGCGCTGCTGCGCTGGCAGCCGCCCCGCGAGGCAATGCGCTATCCGGGTGAATTCGTGCCCGCCGCCGAGCAGAGCGGACTGATCGTGGACATCGGCGCCTGGGTACTCGAGGCCGCCTGCGCGCAGCTGGCCGAGTGGCAGGCCGCGGGCATCGCGCCGCCGCGCCTGGCTCTGAACGTGTCCGTGCACCAGCTGCGCCAATCCGACTTTCCGAAGCTCGTGCGCGGCGCCCTGGAGCGCGCCGGTATCGCGCCGGAAATGCTGGAGATCGAGCTGACGGAGTCCGTGTTTGCCGATGAGGAAGGGCGCGCCGCGCTGCGCCGCCTCGCCTCGCTCGGCGTGCGCCTGTCGCTCGATGACTTTGGCACGGGGTATTCCTCGCTGGGTTACCTGCGGGTGCACCCGGTGCATGCGATCAAGATCGATCGCTCCTTCATCGAGGAGGTGGCGCACAACGTCACCGCGGCGACCCTGGCCGAAACCATGATCACGATGGCGCACGCGCTCGGCAAGGAAGTGGTCGCCGAGGGCGTGGAAACCATGGAACAGCTGGAATTCCTGCGGCAACGCGGCTGCGACTATGCGCAGGGTTTCTTCTTCGCGCGGCCCGCCGCTCTGGCCGACATCACCGCGCTCCTGCGCGGGCGTCACACCGCAGCCATCCCCGAGCTGCGCGTCGCGGTCTGATTTGACAGAATTGTGACCTGATTCAACCGTCTGCCGCAGATGTGATCGGAATCTCCTTCGCGGCACTTGACCCGCTGCGTCACCATGCCAAACTGCGTCACGCTTCAGTGTCACGCAAACCTGTTGTAAGACAGGGACGCAAAGCCTCCGGTCCCTTAAGGCAATGAGGGATAGCGGGGTTGCCACCGAAGGCGGAAGCCGCCGGCCCAACAGCACTTCCCGCCCTGGTGTCATCCCCGTTAAACCACCGTAGGCCTGGGAGTCGCAGCAGCGCAGCGGGGTCGTTGAGAAATGCAGCAGGCCACAGGTTCGATCGGCAGCTCGGTTGCCGCCGGAAATGCGATGCCACCCGCCGCCGTTTCGTACGTCATCAACCTTTGCGCCTCGACCACGCCGGTTGGGCTTGAACAGCCGAACGATCCCGCGCTGAAGCAATTCAGGTTCTTCGTCTCACGGCGCCGCGAGGACGGACGCGAGCGCTTCCGCCTGCACATGGGCTATTTCCCCAGCCAGGAGGCGGCCGAGCAGATGCTCGCGGCGGTTCGCGATGTGTATCCGGCCGCCTGGGCCGGAGTGGCGCCAGGGCAGAAGCTGCGCGCCCAGGCCGCCGGCCGGCCGGTTGCGCCACCGGCCCTGGCCGTGCCCAATGTGCCCACGGTGGCGCTGGTCGCCGATTCAATCACGGCGCCTGCAATTCCGACCAGGCCGGTCGCTCCCTTGAAGCTGATGGCGGTGCCCGAATTGCCGCGCGCCGCACCCGTTGCGCCGAACGACGGCGCCGCTGCGGCGCGTTCCCTCAAAAACGTGCGTGCCGCGATCGACTCGCTGAATGATGTGCCGTCGCAGTCGGCCCCGCCCGCCGCCGCTCCGGCACTTGAAGACAAGGCCGTGCTGCGCCTGCTCGAATCTGCGCGCCCTGCGCCTGCAGCCCGGGTCGCGCCCCGCGCCCCGCACACGCCCAGTGCGCTGCCAACGCCGAGAGCGCCGCCAACGCCTCTTGCACAGCCCACGGGCAGTGCACCGCCTATGGCCCGCGCACCGGTCATGCGCAGTGCGCCGCTGACTCCCGCTGCACGGCTGGCGGCGCCCACCGAGCTGGTCGCCTACGCCGTGCAGCTGCGATGGTCGGTGCAGGCGATCGACTTGAGCCTGGTGCCGCAGCTGGCCATCTTCGCCGCCTACACACTCTATGGCGTGGAGGGCAACCGGGACGGCCGTCGCTGGTACGGCCTGCGCCTGGGATTCTTTACCGATGCCGTTTCGGCCAAGCAGGTGGCCCACTACGTGCGCTCGGAGTTCAATGCCGTTTCCATCGTTCCGGTCACGGCGCGCGAGCGCGAGCGCGCGACGGCCTCTACGGCAAAACCACTCCCCGCCCTCACGCCCGCCAAGGCCAGGGGTCCGGAGCTGAGTTTCATCGACGATGCGCGTGCGGATTCGGCCACCACCGGCATCCGTCCGGTGCTGGCATCCAGTGCACCCGTCACGCCGCTGGACAATGTGGACAAGTCGGCGGCCATGAAGGCGGCCATGGCCAAGGCCGCCGGCCTGCCCACGCCGTCCTCGCCGGGCCCGAAGCCGGCGCGCAGCGGCGCAGGCAAGCGCCCGAAGCTCCGTGCCGCCCACGGTGCCAAGCCCGTGAGCAAGCGCGTGCGGCAATCCGGCCCGCCCCTGTCGCTGGAAGAGACCCTGGAAATACTGGGCGCGGGCGAGCTGCAGATGGACAGCGGCCGCGGCGTGCTGATGAACGACGCCTCGCGGCGTGATCGCAAGCATGCACCAAAAACCAGTTCGCGCTTTGGACGGCTGATCTCCCGCCTGGCGGACCGCCTCGGCGAGGATCGCAGCGGCTGAGGGGCCCCGGCGCGGCTCAGTGCTTGCCGAACAGGCGCTCGAGTTCGGCGCGCGCCTTATCCACTTCGGCCGTGTTGGGCGCCACCCAGGCCTCGGGACGTGGGCGGTAGAAGTCGCAGAAGTTGGCGTGCTCCTTGTCGCTCACTTCCTCGGCCGTCGGCTCGCGGCAGTGTTTCGCCACCTGCGTGTCGTATTCGACGCACATGCGGCAGACGTGCAGCTCGGCACGGCAGCGCGCGCATTCATCGCGGCGCGAGAGCGGTAGCGTAAGTGCCGCCAGGTCGGCGCCACATTTCCAGCACTGCAGTGAATGGACCATCGTCACCTCAATCGGCGCGCTCGCGGAGGAACGGCGCCAGCGCCGCCCCAGTATGCGAGCGGCGGTGGCGTGCGGCAATCTGCGCCGGGGAGCCTGCGGATGATCCAGTCGGCCTGCGCCATCAGATCGAGATTGTGCTCGACCATCACGACTGAGTTGCCGGCGTCGACCAGCCGCTGCAGCACCACGGCGAGGCGTTCCACGTCCGCCATGTGCAATCCGACGGTCGGCTCGTCGAGCACATACAGGGTGTGCGCCGCGCTCGCCCGGCCGGGCTTCACCGCCGCGAGCCGCGCCAGCTCGGTCACGAGCTTGATGCGCTGCGCCTCGCCGCCCGAAAGCGTCGGGCTCGGCTGGCCCAGCGTCAGGTAGCCCAGTCCCACATCGCGCAGCAGGGAAAGCGGGCGCCGCACGCGCGCGTGGGCCGCAAAGAACTCGAGTGCCTCCTCGACATTCATCGCCAGCACCTCGGCCGCCGAGCGGGCGCGCCAATGCACTTCGAGCGTCTGCGCATCGAAGCGGCGCCCGCCGCAGCGATCGCACAACACCTTGACGTCGGGCAGGAAACTCATTTCGATCGTGCGCTGTCCCTGGCCTTCGCAATCGGTGCAGCGCCCGCCGGCGGTATTGAAGGAAAAGCGGCTCGCGCTGTAGCCGCGGATCCGCGCCTCATCGCTCCCCGCGTAGATGCGGCGGATGTCGTCCCAGAAACCGACATAGGTCGCGGGACAGGAGCGCGGCGTGCGCCCGATCGGCGTCTGATCGACTTCCAGCACACGGCTTAAGGGTTGCGCTCCACGGAGCCGCCGCAGGCCGGTCAGGGGATCGCCGCCCGCCAGGAACCTGCGCAGGTTGGTGTACAGCACATCGCGCGCCAGCGTCGACTTGCCGGAACCGGAGACGCCCGTCACGACCACCAGCCGGCCGAGCGGGATGCGCACGTCGAGCCCATCGAGGTTGTGCAGCGTCACGCCGTCCAGCCACAGCGATGCCGTGCTGGCCGTCACCGGCCGGCGCGGCTGGCGCGGATGACGGAGCGGTGTCGACAGCAACCGGCCGGTCAGCGAGCGCGGGTTCGCGCACAGCTCCGCGGCGCTGCCCGCAGCGATGACCTGTCCGCCGCGCACGCCGGCGCCGGGACCCAGGTCGATGATGTGATCGGCGTGACGGATCGTCTCCTCATCGTGCTCGACGACGACCAGGGTGTTGCCGCTGCCGGTCAGCGCATCGAGCGCCCGGAGCAGCACCCGGTTATCGCGGGCGTGCAGGCCGATGGTCGGCTCATCGAGTACGTAGCATACGCCCTGCAGGTTCGAGCCCAGTTGCGCCGCCAGGCGGATGCGCTGCGCCTCGCCGCCCGACAGGGTGGGCGCCGCACGGTCCAGCGTCAGGTATCCGAGTCCAACCTGCGCGAGGAACTGCAGCCGGCTGCCGATCTGCTCGAGTGCATCGCGCGCAATGGTCGCGCCACGCTTGTCGAAGCGCAGACGCTGCCGGAACTTCTGCAGTTCGTCCACCGTCAGTGCCGTAAGCTCGCTGATCGAGCGGCCCCCGAGCCGCAGATGGAGCGCGGTGGGATTGAGGCGCTGGCCATGGCAGGCGGAGCAGGGGGTGCCCGATGCGGTCCCATCAAGCCACTGCGATTCCTCCCCGGTCTCCTCTGCCGCGAAATCCTTGAGTTCGAGCCCGGTGCCGTGGCAGCTGGGGCACCAGCCCTGCGCCGAGTTGAACGACAGCAGGCGCGGATCGGGCTCGGCAAAGCCGCGGCCACTGTTCGGACACGCGCGCCTGCTGGAGAGCACCTGCACGCGGCCCCTGGCCCCCAGTACATGGGCGACGCCGTTGCCCGCCTCCAAAGCGGCAGCGAGCGCGGCACGCAGCTCCGGTTCGCTCCGCGCATTGACCGTGAGTTCCGCGATGGGCAGCTCGATGTTGTGTTCGACGAAGCGCTTGAGCGGCGGAAACGGATCGGTAGGTACCAGCGCACCATCGACGCGCAGCTCGCGCGCGCCGCGCGCGGCGGCCCAGCGTGCCAGGTCGGTATAGATGCCCTTTCGTTGCGCGATCAGCGGTGCCAGCAGCTGGATGCGCCGCCCGCGATGCTCCCTCGCGAGGCGCGAGGCGATCAGCGCCTCGCTCTGGGGCGCGATCGCCGTCTGGCAGTCGGGGCAGTGCTGCACGCCGAGACGCACATACAGCAGTCGCAGGAAATGGTAGATCTCCGTCAGCGTCGCCACGGTGCTCTTGAGGCCCCCGCGGCTGGCGCGCTGCTCGATCGCCACGGTGGGCGGGAGGCCCGTCAGGGTGTCGATGTCCGGGCGCGCCGCGGGCTGTACGAATTGCCGCGCGAAGGCGTTGAGCGACTCCAGGAAGCGCCGCTGCCCCTCGTGAAACAGGATGTCGAAGGCGAGCGTCGATTTTCCCGAGCCCGACACGCCGGTGACGACCGTGAAGCGTTCGCGCGGCACATCGACGTCGATATTGCGCAGGTTGTGTTCGCGGGCGCCACGCACGCTGATCTGCGCCGCAGGGCGCGGCGCACGGGATGTGCTCTCAGCCACCGCGCGCAGCAGCGTCGTCGCCGTGGGGCTCCGGAGCGATTCCTGGTAGGCGCGCAGCGCCTCGCCCGTGCGTGAATCCCTCGCCGCCATGATCTGCGCCGGCGTGCCGCAGGCGACGATGTGCCCGCCCGCTTCGCCCCCTTCAGGCCCCAGGTCGATGATCCAGTCCGCCGCACCGATCACGTCGAGGTTGTGCTCGATTACCAGCAGCGAGTGGCCGCCGGCCAGCAGGAGCCCAAAGGCGCGCAGGAGACGTGCGACATCCTCGAAGTGCAATCCGGTGGTGGGTTCATCGAACAGCAGGAGCTTGCCTGCGCCACCACCACGCCCCTTGCGGGCGGCATCGGCCAGGTGTCCGGCGAGTTTCAGCCGCTGCGCCTCGCCACCCGACAGAGTCGGCACCGGCTGGCCCAGACGCAGGTAATCCAGACCGACATCCGCGAGCGGCTGGAGCCGCGCACAGACTTTGGGGGAGTGCGCAAAGAACGCCAGCGCCTCCGTCACCGTGAAATCGAGCACGGCGGCGATATCGGCGCGGCGGCCGTCCGCGCCACTGATGCGCACCTGGAGGGTCTGGGCACGATAGCGCTTGCCGTCGCATTCGCCGCAACGCAGGTACACATCGGAGAGAAACTGCATCTCGACGTGCTCGAAGCCGTTGCCGCCGCAGGCCGGGCAGCGACCGGTGCCGCCGTTGAAACTGAAGGTGCCGGCGCTGTAGCGGCGCAGCCGCGCGTCCGGCGTGGCGGCGAACAGCGCGCGGATCTCATCGAAGGCGCCGACGTGGCTCACCGGGTTTGAGCGCGTGGTGCGCCCGATCGGCGCCTGGTCGACCAGCACCGCGGAATCAATCAGCTGTGCGCCGCCGAGGCTCTGGTGCGCTAGCGGCATCGCACCGCCCTTGCCCTGGGCCTGCTGCAGGGCCGGGTACAGGACTTCCTGCACCAGCGTCGATTTGCCCGAGCCCGACACACCGGTCAGGCACACGAGCCGGCGCAGCGGAATGCGCACGTCGATCCCTTTGAGGTTATGCGCGCTGACGCCCGTGAGCTCGATGGCTTCGCTCCCCGATGCGCCCTTGGCTGTGCCCGCCCGGAGCGCCGGCAGGCGTTTGCGCCCGGCCAGCCAGGCGCCCGTGAGCGAGGCGGGGTCACAGGCCACCTCGGCGGGCGTGGCAAAACTGACGATCTGTCCGCCGTGCTCGCCGGCGCCTGGACCCAGATCGAGCAGCCGGTCGGCGGCGAGCATGATCTGCGGGTCGTGCTCGACGACCAGGAGCGAGTTGCCCGCGTCGCGGAGGCGGCGCATCACGGCAATGACGCGACCCATGTCACGCGGGTGCAATCCGATCGAGGGCTCATCGAGGACGAACAGCGTGTTGACGAGCGAAGTGCCGAGCGCGGTGGTCAGGTTGATGCGCTGGACTTCGCCGCCCGAGAGGGTGCGCGACTGGCGATCGAGCGTGAGGTAGCCCAGGCCCACCTCATCGAGAAAGCGCAGGCGCGTGCGCAACTCGCTCAGGACGAGGTCCGCGGCCTCATCGAGGGGTGCCGGAAGCTGCAGGTCCGCGATGAATCCCCGGCATCGCGTGACCGGCAGGCACACCAGCTCGTGGATGTTGAGTCCGGGCGCGCTGCCCGAGACGCCCAGCCGCCACAGCAGCGCGTCGGGCTTGAGCCGCGCGCCGTGACAGGCGCCGCACTCGGTGTAGCTGCGGTACTTCGAGAGCAGCACGCGGATGTGCATCTTGTAGGCGCGGGTCTCCAGCCAGGCGAAGAAACGGCGCGTGCCGTACCAGGTTTTCTTCGTCCAGGGGCCTTGGCCCTCGATGACCCAATCGCGCGCTTCCTGCGGGAGCTCCCGCCACGGTACATCGAGTGCGATGCCGCGACGCCGGGCGTGCCGCTCGAGATCGTCCTGGCATTCCTTGAAAGATGGCGTCTGCCAGGGCCGAATGGCGCCTTGCTTGAGCGTCTTGCCGGTGTCGGGAATGACCAGCGCGTAATCGATGCCGATCACGCGCCCGAAGCCGCGGCAGGTTTCGCAGGCGCCGACCGGTGAGTTGAAGGAGAAGGTGGAGGGCAGGGCATCCTGGTAGTGCAGGTCGCAATCGGCGCAGTGCAGATCGCTGGAATAGCGCCACACCTGCCCGGCCTCTTCCGCGTGCACGCTGAGCCGCCCATGGCCGGCGCGCAGCGCGGTCTCCAGCGCTTCGGGCAGCCGCCCGCCGCCACCGTCGCTGGCACGCAGGCGATCCTGCACCACCTCGAGCCGGCCCGGCACCTCGCTGTGGATGCGCGAATAACCCTGGCGATCCAGCTCCGCGCGCACTTCCGCCACGCTCATGCGCTCGGGCACAGTCACCGGAAAGCAGATCACGAGGCGCGGGTCACCGGCCGCCGCGGCGCGTGCCTGGACACTCTCGCCGATGCTCGCGGGCTGGTCGCGCCGCACGGGCTGGCCACAGCGCCGGCAATGCAGTATCGCCGCGCGCGCATACAGTAGCTTCAGGTGATCGTTGATCTCGGTCATCGTCCCGACCGTCGAGCGTGAAGTGCGCACGGGGTTGACCTGATCGATCGCGATCGCCGGCGGTATGCCCTCGATGCTCGTGGCCTTGGGCTTGTCCATCCGGTCGAGGAACTGGCGTGCGTAGGGAGAGAAAGTCTCGACGTACCTGCGCTGGCCTTCGGCATACAGCGTGTCGAAGACCAGGGAGGATTTTCCCGAACCGGAGACGCCGGTGACCACGATCAGCTCGCCGTGCGGCAGCTCGAGATCGAGGTTCTTCAGGTTATTCTGGCAGGCGCCACGGACGATGATCGCCTCGGTGGCGCGCTTGCTCATGGTGGTCATTTTACGACGATTCAACCGGATAGAATGCTCCCTTGCCTGCCATCGGCCCCATCGCCCTGGTCACCGCGCGGGCCGCGCGCGAACTGGATGAAGACCTCGCACCGCTCCTCGCGGCCCTGAAGGACGTGGGGCTGCGCCCGGTGGTGGTCGAGTGGGATCATCCCGCGGTTGACTGGTCCGCCTTCTCGCTGGCCCTGCTCAGGTCCACCTGGGACTACTCATCGCGATTCGATGAGTTCCTGGGCTGGCTGGAACGGGTGGGCAGGGCGACCACGGTACTCAATCCGCTGCAGTTGGTGCGCTGGAATGTCGACAAGCACTATCTTGGGGTACTTGAGGGCAAAGGGGTGTCGATCGTCTCGAGCCGGTTCGTGGAACCCGGTGACGATGCGGCCGGCGCGCTGCAGCAGTTCCTGCAGCAGCACCCGGGCGGTGACCTGGTAATCAAACCCGCCATCGGCGCGGGCTCACGCGACGCGCAGCGCCACGGGCGGAGCGATTACGCGCCAATGCTCGCGCACCTCACGCGCCTGCTGGAGCAGCGGCGGAGCGTGCTGCTGCAGCCCTACCTGGACAGGGTCGATGAGCAGGGCGAGACCGCGCTGATCTATTTCGAGGGCCGCTACAGCCATGCGATCCGCAAGGGCCCGCTGCTGCGGCGGGGGAGTGCGCCGACGCGAGCGCTGTTTGCGCCCGAGATCATCACGCCGCGCACCCCGGGGCCCGATGAGCAGGCCCTGGCGGAGCGGGCGCTGGCGGCGCTGCCCTTTGACATGCCCCTTTATGCCCGCGTCGATCTGAAGCTCGCCGAGCCCTCACTGTTCTTCGCCTACGCCCCCGGCGCCGCGGCGCGCTTTGCCGAGGCGATCGGGCGCCGGGGGGCGCCCGCCTAGCCCCGGGGATTTCCGCGACCTTTTTCCGGCGGCCTGCATCTATAGACATCAGGCATGTCCACTTTTCTCGACGTCCAGGTCCCCACGGAATGGCTGCGGCGCGCCCGGACGGGCGATGCCTCCGCCCAGCGCAGCATTTACAGCGCGCTGGCGCGGCCGGTGTACACCCTGCTGCGGCGCCTGGTGCTGCGTCCGGCCGTGGCGGAAGAACTGGCGCAGGAAGTGTTTCTGGAGGTGCTGCGCAACCTCGGCGCGTATAGCGGTTCGGGCTCCTTTGCCGGCTGGGTGCGCAGCATTGCCGTGAGCAGGGCGCTGATGCACCTGCGCTCGCCCTGGCACGGCCGCCTGCTCCCGGAGGACGCCGAAGGGGCCATCGCCGGTCGCGCTGTGCCGCAGGGCGACGACCAGGAGTGCGGGAGCGATCTGGAACGCGCGCTGAATGCGCTGCCCGACCTGACTCGCAGCATCGTGTGGCTGCACGATGTCGAAGGCTACACGCACGCCGAAATTGCGCGCCTCTATGACCGCACCGCAAGTTTTTCCAAATCTCAGCTCGCGCGGGCGCACGCGGCGCTCCGTGACGCGCTCGAGCCCAGGACCGGAGACCAGGAATGCACGCTCGCCTCGAGGAACTGATCAGTCTGCGGGATCGCCAGCCCGTTGATGCCGCCACGGTGTCCCACGTGGCCTCATGCGCGCCATGCGCTGCGGAGATCCGGCGCCTGGCGGCGCTGCGTGCCGAGCTGACGCAGCTGCAGACGTTCTCGCCGCCGGAGCTGTGGCCGCTGATCGAGGCGCGCCTCGGTGGCGCCTCCGGGTCCGTACCGCGCCGGCGCTGGATGCAGCTCAGCGCGGCCGGCAGCATTGCCGCGCTGGTGCTCGCGCTGGCGGCATCGCTCCCGCAGCTCCGGGTTGCCGATCCCGTCCCATCCGCAGGGGCGAGCACGCAAGTGCCGCTTCAGACCCTGGTCGCGCGTTCGCAGCGCCTGGAGACGACCCTGCGCCAGCTCCCGCAGCGCCCAGCCGTCGAAGTGGCGGCAAACGCGGTGGCGATCGATGCCCTGCAGTCGCGCATCCAGCGCCTCGATATGGAACTCGCCAGCGACGCAGCCGTGGAATCCGACCCGGATCGATTGCAGGAACTGTGGAGCCAGCGCGTGAGCCTGCTCAATTCGCTGTTTGGCGTGCGTTACGCCGAAGCCGTGCACGCCGGTTATCGTGCGACCCTCGAACAAGGAACCCTTTGATGGACACTCGAATGAATACGATGCTCAAGCCCCGCTCGAGTCTGCCGCGCGTCATCGCGGCCGCGGTGTTGCTGGCCGCGCCGCTGTGCCTGCCGCTGCGGCCGGCTCTGGCCGAGGAGACCGCGAAGAGCGATGCCGCGGGCCGGGATCAGCTTGCGGGGCGCGATCAGCTCGAGCAGCGGCTCAAGGCCGCGCAGGAGCGCATGGAACTGGCCGCGCGGGAAATGGCTGAGCTGTCGCTATCGCTCAACGGTGGGCAGGCCAGTGTCGACCCGCGCGTCAAGGTCCTCGTCGTGCGACGGCCGATGCTCGGGATGTCGATCAAGGAAGGTCCCGGCACCTCCGGGGCGGGGGCGGGTGTGCACGTCATGAGTGTCAGCCCGGGTGGGTCAGCCGAGGCGGCCGGAATCCGCGCCAACGACCAGATCGTGTCGCTGAATGGCGCCCCGTTGCGCGGCGATGCACAGCACTCCGCGCCGGAGCAGCTGCACCTGATCATGAAAGCGGCCAAGTCCGGCGAGCCGATGGCGATCGAATACCAGCGCGATGGCAAGACATACAAGGCGAAGATTGTCCCGAAGGAAGCGCACGAAAAAATGTACGAGGATCTGGATTTGCCGCCTTTGCCGGAGCTGCTCGCGCTTGAGGACCATGCCGGCGATGCCATGACGCGGGTGATGCGCCTTGGCATGCGCGATTCCAGCGGCTTCGGTGCGGCGGAAATGGTTGACCTGTCGCCGGCACTGGGCAGCTACTTTGGCACCGACAAGGGCCTGCTGGTGGTCCGCGCGCCCCGGGACGCGCGCCTCAAGCTCCAGGACGGCGATGTGCTCACCGACATCGATGGCCGGGTGCCCGGGAGCGTGGCGCACGCGCTGCAGATCCTGGCATCCTACCGGAGCGGGGAGACTGTGCGTCTGCACATCCTGCGGCAGAAGCAGCGCGTCGAACTGAGCGTGGAAGTGCCAGAAGCCTAGCGGCGGCGGACCGCGGGCCGCTCGGCGCAATTGCGCTGGGCGGGCGGAGGCCCGAGAATCCTCCGCATGCAAGCGCCCCCGGCACTACAATCCTGGCTGTTGCGCCCCGGCCCGGAAACGCGCCGGGCCGCTCCGTTCCTGCCGATGTCGCGCGCCGAAATGG
>WNFM01344394.1_pt1 | contig 37106 bp, 19 predicted proteins | sample 5400271 | NCBI WGS metagenome assembly WNFM01 (sample SAMN13153352, study PRJNA577476) | soil metagenome | isolation source: 60 cm saprolite on Douglas fir-dominated hillslope | place: USA:California | collected 2013-09-17 | reverse complement strand
GTGGAAACGTCATGAACGCGGGAAAGCGGTAAATCATCTGACATGGTGCAGTGGCACGACATGTAGACTTTGCCGCGCACGCGCTTAATTTCTATATCGTGCATATCCATTACTTCGGAAAACTCCTGCACAATCGGTTTAAGCTTTTGTTCCAGCACGGCGTCCCGCAGAATCGTGTTGCCGGATTCAATCGTCGAAGGCTCGCTTTCAATGTGGGTGAGAATCGTAGAGATTTCCGGGACCTCGCTGCGAATTTCTGCTTCCAGCACGGTCACCACGTCATGCGCGTCCTTCAGGCTGAGGGTCTCATCGAGTTCAAGATGCTGTTCCACGTGAAGTCTTCCATCCAGGTCCTGCACGCTCACGTCATGCACGCTGAAATTGTTGCGTGAAGCCACAGCGCGGACGCGGTCAAAAATGTTCTCATGGCCGGTCTCGCGCGGCACGGAGTGGATGACGACATCAGCGTTTGGCAAAATGGTGCGAACGGCGCGCGTGATCTCCGCAACTACCTGGCCGGAACGCTGGAAAGTGACGTTGCGCGCCAGGCCCACGGTCAGATCGGCAAAATAGCGGTTCCCGGCCCTGCGAGTACGCGCCCGCTCCACCTCAATCACTCCGCTGACCTTCAGTGCGGCGTCAATGATCCGGTTGCGATAGCCGGCGGGAGCGGCGTCCAGCAGGGCGTCAATCGTGCGGCGTGCCAGCCGCGAACTCACATAGACAATCACGCCGGACACCAGCAGCGCGGCCACGGGATCGGCCTTTGTCAGCCAGCCGACCTGCCAGTGCGCTCCCGCCCAGACCAGGGCAAGCCCGAGGGCAACAACACCGCTGGAAAAAATATCGGTGCTGAAGTGAAGCGCGTCGGCCTCCAGGGCCTGGCTGTCATACTTGTCGGCGATTTTTTTGAGCTTGCGCGAGCGCCACCAGTCCACCGCCATCGAGAGAAACATCACCCCGAAAGCAGCCAGGCTGGGTTCAATGTGGACGCTGTGGTGTCCGGACAGGCGGCGCACGGCTTCCCAGACGATCCATACACAGGTAAGCAGCAGAAGAGTGGTTTCGATGAACGCTGAAAAATTCTCGACCTTGCCATGGCCGTACTGGTGCTCGGCATCGGCCGGCTTGTCTGAAACACGCACCGATAGCAGCGTGACCAGCGCGGCCACCAGGTCAAGCCCGGAGTGTGCGGCTTCAGAAAGAATTCCCAGGCTGCGCGTTGAAATGCCCACTACCAGCTTAAGGAAGGTGATGGCAATCGCTGCCAGCAGAGAGTTCAACGCGACCGCGCGCTTTTCTGACTGCATGCTTTCCAGCACCGGATTCACTTCAGCAGGGGGCACTATCTTCATTGTCTCAAGTTTTGGTTGCTGTACACCAGTAACCAATGTGGGCGCGCGTTTTCCGCGGTTAGCCATTATGCTAGGATGTTGCCACTTCCCTACCTTTTTATTTGCGAAAGGACTTCTATCATGATGCAAATGCTGATTACTTGCCTGTTGGCCGCAACCACAGCTTTGGCGCAGGCTCCGGGAAAGGATTCCCAGAAGCAAGCTCCAGCGCCCTCGAAGCCATCTGCGACCCCAGGCCAGTCCGCGCCGGCCGCACCACCTACGTTGCAAAAGCGGGAAGAGACGCCGGCGGCGATTCCTCCCGATCAAGCTGTGATTACCGTCCGCGGATTGTGCCCTGCTGAGACTGGTGCTGCAAGCAAACCGGCCGTCCCCGCGACCAGCGCCTGCGTCATCACGGTCACGAAACAGCAGTTTGACAATCTGTTGAAGGCCTTCAATCCCAGCAATCAACCTGTACCGCCGGCGCAGCGGAGAAAGCTGGCCGAAGCATACGTTGAGTTGCTCACGTTCTCTGAGGCGGCCAAGGCGGCGGGGATCGAAAACACCTCGGCATATGCTGAAGTCATGCGTGTGTTTCGGCTAAAGACGCTGACTGACCTCTATCGCAATCAATTGGCGGAGCAATTGCGCAATCCGCCGCAGCAGGAGATTGAAGCGTTTTACAAAGAAAATGAGTCCAAGTACGAAGGGGCCAAGCTGAGCCGGATCTATCTCCCGAAAAACAGTCCTAATGCCCAGGCCACGGCCGAACAAAAACAGGACTACCAGAAGAAGGTCGCGCAGGTGGCCGATGACGTCCAGGCCCGGTCGGCCAAAGGCGAGGAAATCGACAAGTTGCAGAAAGAGGCCTATGCTGCGCTCGGCATCACCGCGCCTCCTCCCAGCACTGACATGAACACAGCACGACGCGGCATGTTTCCACCCAAGCTCGATCAGGAAATCTTTTCTCACAAGGTGGGCGAGGTATTCCGGTCGGACGACGCCAACGGCTACATGATCTACCGCGTGGAAAGCCGGCAACCGATCCCGCTGGAAACCGTGAAAGAGGACATCTCCAATCAGATCTTCCGCCGCAAGATGGAGGAAAAGACTAAAGAGCTTACCGCGCCCGTGCATACTGACCTCGACGAAAATTATTTCGGTCCTGCCGGCGCCAGCGCTCCCACGCTCCGGCCGCCGGCGCCGAATCCGTCAAAATAGGAGCGCCATGGGCCAGAAACCGACAGTGCTGATCACGGGAATCTCAGGCAATCTGGGACTGCGTCTGCTCAAGCAACTGACGGACTTCAACGTGATTGGCACCGACGCCCGCGATCCTGAAGACGCCGCTTCGCTCGGCCGCTTTGAAAAAATCGATCTCGCTGAAGAGCGCTCGTGCGACCAGTTGCTGGAACTGATGCGCGCGCATCGTCCGGAAGCAGTCGCGCATCTGGCCTTCGTGCTTGATCCGCTGCGTACCGGCGTAATCAACAAAAAACACATGTGGCTCATTAACGTGGCCGGCACCAGCCGCGTAACGGAAGCCATCGCCGAACACAACCGCATGCTGGGCGGCATTGATAAGTTCATTTTCCCCAGCAGCGCCCTGGTCTATGGCCCTGAATTGAGCAAGCCAGTCACTGAAGACGCGCCGCTCAATGCGCAGGGGCTGCCTTACGCTCTCCACCAGCAGGAGGCCGATCAAACCGTGCGTTCGCGAGCCAAGGGAATGAAGTGCAAGACATATGTTCTGCGCCCGCATGTTTACGCCGGAGCGACGGTGCAGAACTATCAACTGGGCGTGCTGCGTGGCATCCCCGGCGGCAAAGGACGGCTGGCAGAACGGCTGCGCCGCCAGGGCAAGCGACTACCGCTGTGGCTGCCTTCGCGCGGCGACTACCTGGAACACAAATTTCAGTTCGTGCACGTGGATGACGTCGCGCGCCTGATCGCTCACATCCTTCGCCGCAAGTCGGCCGATCCGAAGCTGACCGTCCTCAACGTCGCTGGCCGCGGCGATCCGCTCGAGCTCCGCCGCTGCATCGACATCGCTAAAATCGAAGTCCAGCGCGTGCCCGCCAAAACCATCTGCAAGCAAGCCTTGCGCCTGCTCTGGGACCTGGGCGTTTCAGATATTCCTCCAGAAGCGCTTCCCTACCTTCTCGGTTCCAGTACCGTGGACACCGCGCGCCTCCGCATCTTTCTGGGCGAGCATTACCGTTCGGTGATCGAGCACACGTGTGAAGAGGCGCTGGCCGATAGCTTCAGAATGGATACACAACAATCGGCGGCCAAAGGCTAGAGATACAATCCTAGCGGCGATGCGACCCGGCAATGTTCCGCTGGGAGAGATGCCACGGAAATCCTTTCTAAGGTTGGCAGAGTCGCTTCTGTTGGCGGCTCCGCCAGCGAGCCAGAAATTTGACCGGCTGTAAATGCCCTGTTAATCTTGATTTGCGGGGTGGAGCAGCCTGGTAGCTCGTTGGGCTCATAACCCAAAGGTCGGTGGTTCAAATCCACCCCCCGCAACCAACCTTTTCAATCACTTACATTGAATGGTCAAAATCGCGAGGGAACGGATTTTCGTTCCCCTGTTCTATTCCGTTCGTTTTCAGTTAGTGAATCGTTGCTCTTGATGCTGCTTTCATGCTTTCGGGCAGCAGTCTGCCGGCCACCAGCGTGTTGGCGCGGCGTTTGGTTTTCTCATAGGCAGTACCGTAATGATTCATCGTTGTTCGGACGTCTGAATGACGCATCAGTTTCTGTTGCACGCCAATCGGGGTTCCTTCGTCGTCTAAGATCGTGCGATAAGTGTGCCTGAAGGCATACCAGCCGAGATTCGGGATACGAATCGTCTGCCCTGCAGGATGCAGATGATCGTCTCTCAGAGAATCAGCGTGGAATGGCCTGCCTGTGTCCAGGTTAGGAAATAACCACTGCTTCGCGGAATCAGGGCATTCTTCCTTCCACCGCAGGAGCAGAGCCAGAACGTCGGCATCGAGTGCAATCTCAGCCTCAGAATCCGGCGTCTTTGTGGCGTCGACGTGCGAACCGGTGATCGAACGCGAGATCATAAGCACTCCGCGGGTGGCGTCCAGATCCGGCCATTGCAGTCCCAGAAACTCACTTGGCCGCAAACCAAGACAACAAGCGAGAACCATCATTACCTGTAGTCGAAGATCGGCATTGCACAAGAGCGTTTGAAACTGCTCCGGGGTAAGCACCTGCTTCTTGCGTACCCGCTGACGAAAACCACGGATCTCGACGGACAACATCGGGTTCCTCTGGAATTCGATCAGCTCGCATTTCATCGCGAATTCAAAGAGCCGGTGCATCTGGGACTTAATATGTGATTTTGTTTTCTTTGACACTGGCAGGCTATTGATTTTTCGTTCAACCTCCAGTGGTTTGATGGTTGTGATGGCCTGAGCACCCCAGTATGGGATGATGTGGCATTGAAAGCGCGACAGGTATGACGCACGAGTCGAATGACGCACGTCTAGAGATTCAACCTTGTAACGCTCGATGAGATTTGAGAGTGTCACCCCACGTTCCTGCTCAACCAGGGCACGACGCTGCTCCAGCGATGCGGCCCAGGCGTGCTTTTCCGTAGGGAGTTCGGTTACTGGTCCGACGATTACACTCGAATTGCGCTCGATGCCCATGGCATCTGTCATCCTGCGACGCCAGACCCAAACATCCGGACCGCGTTTTCGAGGTTTTTGATGCATCGACCCAACTTTTTCACAAGTGTGCTTCAAAAGATAGTCTCCTCAAGAAGCGCACGGATGGCCGCCACAGTTTACACCCAGGCCACGAACATAGTCCGCCAGCTCTGAGATAAAGAACAGCCAGCGCTTACGCCGGCCGTTGGTCACCGGGTGAGCCGGAATCTTGCCGGCCCTTGCCAGCGACATTACGGTTGAACGGGCAATTTTTAGGAACGCCGCCGCCTCTTTTGCTGTGACCGGACTCTCCCTGGTTTGCAGGCTGGAAACCGACTGGCTTTGCTCTGATCCGTTGGCTTTATTCATTCCAAATCCCTCTCGTCGCCATGTGCTCAATTCAGTTTCACTCGGCAAGAGCGCCTTCCCCTGATCCCTGCTGTCTTCTGCCTCTAACTAAATGCAAGTATGCCATCAGCAATTAAGGGTGATTGCAGGGTGAAAGGTACGCTTATTTAGGGTGATTTGGGGCGACTTAGGGGTTTTTGGTGGTCTGACGCTGATGTAATTTGTAATCTTTGATCCAGTCCTGAATCGTAACAGGGCTCTTGCCGTATACGATTGCGAGGACTCGATGCGCGTATCCGGTTATTCCGCCATCTCCGCGGCGTGTCCACTGCCCAGGATGGACAAGAGTCTCTTTGTCGTCGTCCGCAAGGTGCGGAAGCACTCGCGACCATAAGAGGAAGTTTGGGTTTTGGGCCTTGATCTCCTCAAAACTGAAACCGCGATCCAGGTACATACGCTGAACCCGTCGAATTTCATCAACCATTTGCGCGCATTGCCCACCGTAGCGCAAACGATCTGGAAGCTCATCTGCATCTTCCAGGCTTGCGGGCTCTTTATGATTTTTTCGCTCCTGCAGCGCAAGTTCGTCAGCATCAGGCAGAAGTGTCGCCGCCATTTTTTTGAGATTCAGATCCAGGACATGCATCAGCCGGGCTTCCAACGTTGTGGTGAGTTCGAGAATTAACTGCCGGGTTGCCAGCCCCTCAGGCGTGTTATCCAAGTTCTTGTTGTATCGTAAAGCAAAATCCTCTTTCACTGGCATGCTTTCATCACCAATTTCAAGGAACCACTGTTCCCCACGTCTTTCCGCCTTATTCGGCCGCTTCGGAGTAAGCCATGCCGGGGCTACCCACGAGCTCTCAACTTTCTCCTCGTAGACGCCAATCAAAACAGCCGGATCTCCCTTCCAACCAGAAGCCTGCATGAGCCATCTCTCGACAGGTCCCTTTCTAAGATTCAGCTGGATAATGCTGTCTTTAACATGCTGTTCGACGAGACGCGTTCGCTCCTGAATGGAACTGTCTGGCAGTTTCGTCACAATGCCAGTAAATACGCGGACCGCCTCCTCCACGAGAGCGACAAAAGGTTCCTGATAGAGTGAATGAAATCGGTTGACGATCTCTTCTCCTCTTACTTCCTCGGGCAAATCCTTCGTCTCTTCATATGCCTTAAAAAAAGAATCTGTTCTTAAACTCCATTGGTGCGACTTGTAAAATGCCGCTTGCTGCTGGAGTGCGAATTCAACATCTTCGCTGATGCCCATCTTGTGATCGATCCTTTGTCGGACTCCTGCTTAATGCCAAAATTGTCATTGCTGGATTGGTAGACACCCTTCGCGCAGAAGCATCGCCAGGGCATCGTTGCGGTTCAAAAACTGGTTGTATCTAAAAACTCTTCATTTTGGCACAAATCCTTTTCTTCCGTCCCGTCTTTCGAAATCAATCGTTTACAGCCGTCTCAGAGGGTTGTGGAACGCAAAGGGAGTGTCTTGCTGCGACCAACGGTTTCCGGCGGAGGCGGCCGAATGGTTCCTGCCGGGCAGTCTCATGTCTTCTTATTGGGCTTTGACCATCGCGCCTGAGCTGCTTTTCGAGCCCTATCTTTGCGCTCCGCGGGCGTCAGATTCGCAGAACTCTTCGTACCCCCTGCCTGGCCGGCCCTCACGAACATCTTCTTCAGAATCCTTAATGCCTCTCGTTCCTTCGGAGTAAGCCGCTTCATATTGCGTAAGTCTAATGCTAATAGGGTTAGCATTTCAATTTATTTTTACTGTGATTATCGCTTGACTTTGTGACTCGATGGAGAGAGACTCTCAGTTGCGGGCGAGACCTGCAGCAAAACAAAGCGCGCCGCCCAGGTGTTCTAGCACCCAAACGGCGCTGACCGATTGCACCTACCGAAGGAGGGGCAATGGCTAAAAGTAAAAGTAACACACCCGTCTTTTCTCAAGACAGGCCCATTCATCGCGTAGCCCTCTATGCAAGGGTGTCCACCCTAAACGGCCAACAAGACCCGGAAATGCAGCTCTCAGAATTGCGGGAGTATGCTGCTCGCCGCGGTTTGGGTATTCATGATGAGTACGTCGATCAAGGTGTCTCAGGCTCCAAAGAGTCTCGGCCGGCACTCAATCGCCTCATATCGGATGCACAGCGGTGCAGATTTGACGCTGTGCTGGTTTGGAAAATTGACCGATTCGGACGCAGCCTAAAACATCTCGTTAACTCTCTGGCCGATTTGAGCGCCTATGGAATCGCCTTTATCAGTCTGCGGGACAATTTGGACCTAAGCACGCCATCGGGCCGGTTGATGTTTCAGATTATCGGCGCAATGGCTGAATTCGAGCGAGCGCTTATTCAGGAACGGGTGAGAGCCGGTCTTCGCAACGCCAAGGCCAAGGGCAAGAGAATCGGCCGCCCACGGCTAGTTGTCGACTCTGCCAGAGTACTTCAGCTCCGCGCCCAGGGCCGCTCCTGGCGGGATATCTCGACGTATCTGAAGCTCGGCCTTGGGACGGTCTATCGGGCCGCTGGTTCAACTAAAAAGAAGGAGCCCTGAGCTCCAGAAGAAAACCTCGCTAAGCCAGGTTCCGGGTATAATAAGCCACACCCCGAAAGTCTTGCGGTTTAGCTGTTGCCGCAACTCGCAGTGGCGGCCCTCACGGAATGATTACCCAGCAACGTTTACCCGAATCGGGTCAAATCGTCAGAGTTCGTCAACGCCTGTACTTAGTGGAACGCGCCGCGCCAGGCGTAGGCGCGAGCGACTTCACTCTGATTAAGCTCTCTTGTGTCGACGATGATGCCCAGGGACAGCCCTTGGAAGTTCTCTGGGAGCTTGAGCTTGATGGCCAGGTGCTGAGCGGCGAAGCTTGGGACTCCATCGCGCAAAAGGGGTTCGATCCCCCTGACCGGTTCGGCGCCTACCTGAATACGCTCCGTTGGAATTGCGTTACCTCCACAGACGCCACCCTACTCCAATCGCCATTTCGCGCCGGCATACGGCTCGATGCGTATCAGCTAGAACCGCTACGCAAGGCGCTGCGTCTGCCCCGCGTGAATCTTTTCATTGCCGACGACGTCGGCCTCGGCAAGACCATTGAAGCAGGCTTGATCGCCCGCGAACTGCTAATGCGTAAGAAAGTCCGAGAAATTGTGGTTGCCTGTCCACCATCAATGCTACTCCAGTGGAAAGAAGAGCTTGAGGCCCGCTTTGGACTGCAATTTGAAATTCTGGACAAGGAATACATCCAGCGGGTCCGTCGCGAGAGAGGGTTTGGCGTGAATCCCTGGACGACCCATCCGCGCTTCTTGATTTCGCAGAGATTGCTGGTGGATGAGGCCTATTCAGTTCCGCTCATGGACTGGTTAAGTCCTTTCAAGCCCGGAACTCTTTTGATCCTCGATGAAGCGCATCACGCCGCCCCGTCGAGCGGCCAACGCTATGCCATTGATTCTCACATCACTCGTGCCATTCGCGACCTGGCGCCACTCTTTGAGCACCGTCTTTTTCTCTCCGCCACGCCGCACAATGGCCACTCCAACAGTTTTTCGGCCCTGCTTGAGATTCTTGATCCTCAGCGGTTCATCCGCGGGGTGCCCCCCACGAAAGGCAACCTTGACGATGTAATGGTGCGGCGTCTCAAAGATGACCTGCGCCAAATCGTTGGCGGTTTTCCCAAGCGCGAGGTTGTTCAGGTGGATATCGACGGGTTGCCACCCGATGCTCCTGAGCTACGTCTAGCGGAGCTTCTCGATCAGTATCGCCGCTTGCGCGAGCAGCGGCTCAGCGTGGAGTCCAATCGGACACAGGCAGCTGCCGGTCTCCTCATCTGCGGATTACAGCAACGGCTGCTCTCTTCTATAGAAGCTTTCTCCAGAACGCTTCGCGTGCATCGGCGCACGGTGCAAAAACAATGGGAAGCCACTGCGTCGCCGCCGGCATCGCCCGAGCGACGTTTCCAATTTGATTTGATTACAGATGGTCTCAGCGCAGACGACGACCGCGCAAGCTTGCCAGAGGAGGACCTGGCGCAGGAGGAAGACGCTGAAGTTGCTACCATGTCTGCGGTATCTGCGGGTTTGGCACGCGACAAAGGCGCTGAGGAACTGTTCCGACAGGAACAGAAGCTGCTTGATGAGATGAGCGAAGCGGCCGAAGCCAGTCGCGCTTTGCCAGACGCTCGCATTGGCCGGTTGATCGCCTGGATTCGCAAGCACATGTGTCCCGAACTCGGAACTGCGGGCGCAAAATGGAACGATACGCGAGTCATTATTTTCACCGAATACGACGACACCAAGCGCTATCTTCAACAGCAGATCAATGTAGCGGTTTCCGAAAGTGATCGGTCTGAGGAGCGAATTGCGATCTTTCACGGCCCAACGCCGGTTAAAGACCGCGAAGCAATCAAACTGGCGTTTAACGCGGATCCTGGCCGGCATCCAGTACGCATCTTAATTGCTACGGACGCTGCCCGCGAAGGGCTCAATCTTCAGGCGCACTGCTGGAATCTGTTTCATTTTGACGTGCCCTGGAACCCCAGCCGCATGGAGCAACGCAACGGACGAATTGACCGCAAGCTTCAGCCCAACGAGAGCGTCTATTGCCACTACTTTTTCTATAAGCAGCGGCCCGAAGACAGGGTTCTTGAGGCACTGGTCCGCAAGACTAATACTATCCGCGAGGAGCTTGGCAGCCTGTCCCAGGTGATTGACAGCCGGCTTGATCGTCTGATGAAGGGCGGCATCCGCCGCAACCAGGCTGAATCTCTGGCGCAAGAAATCGAGCAGACTGACCTTGATAGTGGCCAGCGTGAGATTGTGAATGAAGAGCTTGAATCCACGCGCGAACGCCAGACTGAATTGCGCGAACAGATTGAACGCTTGAGAACGTTGTTGGCAAGATCGGAAGCAGAGATTGGCTTCTCCAAAGAGCATTTCCGCCTGGCAGTCTCCTCTGCACTCCAAATCCTGGGCGCTGAACCTCTGCATAATATCTCTGGTGGCAATGGCCATGTGCGATGCACGTTTCCGGCGCTTGACCAGCGTTCTGATCCCACATGGGCTGAGACCATGGATACGCTCCGGGTTCCTCGCAAACGCGACGAAAAGTTCTGGGAATGGCGCAACAACTCCCCTATTAGGCCAGTCGTATTCGAAGATCCCGGCAAAGTTACAGATGAGGTTGTCCAGCTTCATCTTGAGCAACGAGTAGTACAACGTTTGCTCTCGCGCTTCTCTGCGCAAGGCTTCGTGCACCATGATCTCTCCCGCGCCTGCCTGGCGCAGAGCTCAGACGCGGTCGTTCGTGTCCTGCTGATCGGGCGCCTGGCAATTTATGGTCCGGGCGCGGCGCGTCTGCATGAAGAGTTGGTGCCGGTCACGGCGCGTTGGATTGATCCTATGATTCGCAAAGGCGAACTGGCCCCCTATGCTCGCGAAGCGGAGTCGCGCACGCTCTCACTGCTTGATTCGTCGCTGTTGGAACGTCCCAGCCAGCCGATCTCAGACGTTGTTGTGAAGCAATTGCAGGAATCGGCAGCGCGTGACGTTCGCGAGCTATTGCCACATCTTGTGGCTCGTGCTCAGGAACACGCGCGCGACGCCGAAGAGAAGCTGACTCGCCGCGCTGATGACGAGGCCAAGGCCATGCGCAAGATTCTGGAGGACCAGCAGAAGTATCTGGAAAACACCATCGTTCGCTATGATCGCGATCGGCAATTTGCTCTATTTCCCGATGAGGAGCGCAAACAGGCAGAGGCCAACCGCAAATTCTGGGACAGGCGTCTTGCAGCGCTGCATGATGAATTAAGGACTGAGCCTGAGCGTATCCGCGGTCTCTATCAAAAGCTGGCACAACGCATTGAGCCAATTGGCCTGGTTTATTTGTGGCCGGTGACAAAATAACCATGGCAAGAGACCCGGCAATCGCGGCGCACAAAGACTGGATTGGATACGTCCAACCCAGCGGGCTGGTTGTGTCCATTCCAGCATTGATCGATGCCAACGCCGTCATCAATCAGAATTACGCGCCTGATCATCGCCGCTTTTTGTCGGCTCTGCCGGCGGATAAGGACGGCGAACCTATTGCCGAGATTCGCGACTTTGCGGGGTTCGCGAAGGATGTTTTCGCGTGGTCCGACAGAGATTTCTACGGTTCGCCGGGCGGTCCACCGCTGCCTGACTCATTGGAAGTCACTCTTCCGGAATACCACGAGATGCTTCGGCCCACGCTCGCTCTGCGCGAAGACGAGCGCAGCGCGTCAGGTCGAGAATGGGTCCTTCTTATTCAGGTGCTCGCCGGTGAAACCGACTTTGACAAGGTAGCAACCTCCGATGAACGCCACTGGCAAGCCACACCCCAAACCAAGTTTGAACGGCTGCTCCGTCAGACGCACGTCGGCATCGGCCTGTTGGTAAATACCCGGCAAATCCGGCTGGTCTATGCGCCGGAAAAAGAGCTCAGTGGCCACATTACTTTCAACCTCGCAGACATGATCAAGGTTGCCGGACGTCCCATTCTCTCAGCCATGCTCATGCTGCTCCACTCGGAACGGCTTTACGATGTAGCGGAAAAGGAACGCCTTCCCGCCGTTCTCGCCAACAGCCGTAAGTACCAGAACCGCGTTTCCACTCAGCTTGCCAACCAGGTGGTTGAAGCGCTGTATGAGTTGTTGCGCGGCTTCCAGGCAGCCGATGACCAGAAACACGGCGACCTGATGCGCGACGTTCTTGCCAAAGATCCTGAAGAGGTCTATCGCGGACTGTTGACGGTGCTGCTGCGGCTGGTCTTTGTTCTTTACGCAGAAGACCGAGGACTGCTCTCAACCGACGCGGTCTATCAGAATTATTACTCGGTCAATGAGCTCTACAATCGTCTGCGCGCCGACGATGGCCGCTACCATGACACCATGGGCCAGCGCTTTGGCGCCTGGGCGCAGCTTCTTGTGCTTTTCCATCTGGTCCATTCAGGCGCCAGCCACGGCGCCATGCGCATCCCGGCGCGTGAAGGCTATCTTTTTGATCCTGACCGTTATCTCTTTCTCGAAGGCCGCCACCATAAAAAAGATAAGCCGGATATTCCACGGGTGTCCGATGGCGTAATCTTCAACGTGCTATCCAAGCTGCTTGTTCTCGATGGCGAGAGGCTCAGCTACCGCACCCTGGCCGTGGAGCAGATCGGCAGCGTCTACCAGGCCATTATGGGATTCGGTCTGGAACAGGCCAAAGGGCGCTCTATCGCCATCAAGCCGGCCAAGAAGCACGGCGCGCCAGCGACTATCAATCTAGAAGCGTTGCTCGGCGTAGCAGCGGACAAGCGTCTCAAGTGGTTTACGGATGCAACCGACCAGAAGCTCACAGGGGAGGCCGCGGAAAAGCTCAAGCAGGCCGCGACGGTGGAAGAGCTTCTTGTCGCGCTGGAAAAAAAGGTGGCTGCGGCGGTCACGCCCGCGCCTGTGCCCAAGGGCGCAATGATCTTTCAGCCCTCGGACGAGCGACGCAAAAGCGGCTCGCATTACACGCCCAGCAGCCTGACCGGGCCAATTGTTGAAGCGGCGCTGGAGCCGGTGCTCAAGCAACTGGGTGAGAATCCCACGCCCGCGCAGGTCCTTAATATAAAGGTGTGCGATCCGGCCATGGGGTCAGCGGCGTTTCTGGTGGAAGCCTGCCGCCAGTTGGGGGACGTGCTTACCCGCGCATGGCACGCCCACAATGAAGTTCCCGGCATTCCTCCTGACGAAGACGAAGCGCTCTATGCCCAGCGCATGGTGGCACAGCGCTGTCTTTATGGTCTGGACAAAAATCCCATGGCCGCCGACCTGGCCAAGCTCTCGCTATGGCTGGCTACGCTGGCTAAGGACCATCCATTTACGTTTCTCGATCACTCATTGCGCCACGGCGAGGCGCTGGTAGGTCTCACCCGTAAGCAGATCGCGGCATTTCATTGGGCGCCCGCAGCGCAGCAGAGCTTCCTTGAGGAAAAAGTACGCAAGGTGATTGACCGCGTTAGCGAGTACCGGCAACGGATATTGAATGCCCGCGACAACACGCCCTATGCTCAGCTTGCCCAGGAGCTAGGCAATGCCGACGATCTGCTGAGCCTTCCGCGCATGATCGGTGACGCCGTGATTGCTGCGTTCTTCTCTGCGGAGAAGCCCAAGCCGCGGGAGGAGGCGCGAAAGCGATTTCAGGCATTGATTGAGGCCGACCTGAAGAATCAAGGCATGGTTCCTGTGGGCGGTGAAGTGGACCTTGCTGTGAAAGAGCTGCGTAGCGGACGAAAGGCGATTCCCGCTTTCCATTGGGAGCTGGAGTTTCCTGAAGTATTTACCACAGACGATAAGAGCACCGTGACCGGTGCGTTTGATGTGATTGTGGGGAATCCGCCTTTTGCCGGTCATGTAACCAATGTGGAAGCGCACCTGCAAGGCTACACAGATTTCCTACGTAGTATTTTTCCTGAGACTGGTGGCAAATGCGATTTAGTAGCTTTCTTTTTTCGAAGATCTTTTCAGCTACTGAAAGAGCATGGCACGTCTGGGCTAATTGCTACAAATACGATTCGTCAGGGCGATACCAGAGAGTCGGGGTTGCAGTGGATATGCAATCACGGAGGAGTCATCTATAACGCCACAACACGACTGCGCTGGCCGGGAGAAGCGGCTGTTGTCATCAGTGTTGTTCATCTGATGCGTGGGTTCGCGCACATCAAAAAATACCTTAACGGACGGGAGACCAGGGAAATTACAGCGTTTTTATTCCACGCTGGAGGCAATGACAATCCACATAAACTGGCGCGGAATAGGCAGTTAGTATTCCAAGGATCAGTCATACGTGGAGTTGGTTTCACGTTCGACGACCAGGGTGGCGACTCTACAACACCTCTATGTGAGATGCAGAAGGTTCTTCGAGATCATCCTGGCTATTCCAAAGTCATTTATCCCTATATTGGCGGCGAGGAGGTAAATGCTCACCCGGCACATTTACATCACCGGTATGTGATCAACTTCGCTTCGATGGATGAAAAAGAGGCTAAGGCCTTTCCTGAGCTATTCGCGATTGTCAAAAACAAAGTATTGCCGGCAAGAATAGCCTCAAAGGCCGAATCCAGTTCGGGACGTATTGTAGAAAAATTCTGGCAATTTGGGCATCTCGCCAAAGATCTGTACGACACGATAGCTAACCGAACGCGAGTCCTGGCAATGTCGCGGGTGAGTACACAGTTTGCCCTGACATTTCTGGCAGTGAAGACAGTATTCGCGGACACAGTTTACGTTTTCGCGTTCGACCAGGTTTCTGCGTTTGCCCTTTTGCAGTCTCAGATCCACGAATTGTGGGCACGCTTTTTCAGCAGCTCAATGAAGGACGACCTTCGCTACACTCCGACCGAGTGCTTTGAGACGTTCCCGCTACCAGATGCGTGGGGTAACGATCAGAGGCTCGATAAGACGGGGCAAAAGTGTTTTGAATTTCGTTCTCGTCTAATGATGAATAATGACCAAGGCTTGACAGCAATTTACAACCGCTTCCACGATATGAGGGAGAATGACCAGGACATACTCGAATTACGCGAGTTGCACCATTCGATGGATCGCGCCGTTCTGGACGCCTACGGCTGGACCGATATCCAACCCAAATGCGAGTTCATCCCCGAGTTCGACGAAGAAGATGAAGACGAAAGCGGCCGTCCCAAAAAGAAAAGATATCGCTACCGCTGGCCGGACGAGACTCGCGACGAGGTTCTGGCCCGGTTGCTGGAGCTGAATCGCCAGCGCGCGATGGAAGAAGGCCACTTGCTGGCCGCTGAAGCTGACGGCGCTAAGGCCATCTGCGGCGAGACAAAGAAGAGCATTAGAAAGAAGAAGACCGCAAAGGAATCTGAACTGCCCACGCCGGGTCTGTTCATCGCAGACAAAGGAGACGCCTAATCCATGGCGCAGGAAGCCGCAGGGACAAAGATGCAATCTGCTGAAGTGCGCAGCAAGCTGGTGGACGCGCTCAAACTCGACCTCGTCGGTCCATCGAACAATCTCGGCAATCCTGATGAAGCGTTGCCGCAATCGCCCTCACGCTGGTATCTCACCGGCTTTCTGGTTCCCATTGGCGCCGAACGCGACCAACGCACCGACGAAGCCGCCACGGAAGATCTGGACCAGCCGGGCGAAGCCGGTGGCACCGACGATGACGTTCCGCCCGAGCGTCCCGCGACCCGCCAGCGCTACCTGCCATCTTCCATCGGTATGAGCGTATTGCTGCCGGCTTCGGCCACCAGGCTGGAAGTCCGCGTCTCATGGGGCGACTACGAGCGGCGTTCGGAATCCCAAAGCTCTCAATCCCAAGATGAATGGCAACGCAAGCCGCGATCAGAGACCGTGACTCTGGAAATCAGTGTAGCCAAAGGCAAGCCGCGGGAAAAGAACGTCCCCAACAGCAAAGGACTGGTGATTGCCTGGCTCTCACGGCCCGTAGGTATGCTGGCGGAGGCCGCGGGAGTTCCCGCCAACACGCGCACCGTCTCCGTCTTTGTGGTGAACCGTCGCGCGCCCGCGCCTGACATTAAGAAAGACGAGGCCTTCGCTTTTCAGGTACAGCTTGAGGTCAGCGGCGATGCCGAATTTATCTCCCGTCCTGACCTGCGCAGCCTGGCCAGCGGCGATTGGGACGAGCGCGTGGCCGACCTTCAATACCGCAACGTGGGCGAATTTGCCGTCGGCCATAACGTGGCCACGGAAGCCGTGCTGAAAGATGGCGCGTGCCGGCTTGTGCATACGGCGTGGGTCCCACAAGCGGAAGTGGAGCGCGTTGCGCCTGGGGAGATTAATGGCGTTGAACTCTCCATGGATGCTCTGGCCAATTTGAAAGATGGAGAAGATGCGAAGGCTAAACTTGGCGCGCTGGTCAGCGAGTACAAGAAATGGATCGAGGAGCAGAAGACGTTGGTCTCCGGGTTGAGCCCGAAGCGGCGCGAGACCGCTGAAGAGCTGCTGATGCGAACTGGCTATGCTGTAAACCGCATCCAGAGTGGAATTGATCTGCTGGCCGACGCGCAGTGTCTGGAAGCATTTCGCATTGCCAACAAGTGCATGGCGCTGGCAGCGCGCCGTCGCCAAGGCGTTATGCAGGGTAAAAAGCCAGACGATGTAAAAGCTGCGTGGCGTCCGTTCCAGTTGGCGTGGCTATTGATGAACCTGCGCAGCATTGCCGAGCCTCAAAACGATGATCGCAAGATCGTCGATCTCTTGTTTTTCCCCACAGGCGGCGGCAAGACCGAAGCATACCTGGGCCTGGCCGCATTCACGTTGGTCCTGCGACGCCTTCGCAATCCGGGTCTCGCCTCAGCTGGCGTAAGTGTGCTCATGCGCTATACGCTCCGCCTGCTGACGCTCGACCAGCTTGGCCGCGCTGCTACCTTAATATGCGCGCTTGAACTTGAGCGCCTGAAACCCGATGCAAAACTGGGCGACTGGCCTTTTGAGATTGGCCTTTGGGTAGGACAAGCCGCAACGCCAAACCGCATGGGCGAAAAAGGCAACAACGACCCCAATACTGCGCGGCTCCGCACCCGGCGTTTCTGGGACAACGATAGGAACCCATCGCCTATTCCGCTGGAAGAGTGTCCCTGGTGCGGGCAGAAGTTTGGACAGAATTCCTTCCGGCTGGTGCCTAACAATGACCGTCCGGTGCCTGAACCGGGACTGCGCATTCTCGGGAAATCAGCACCTCCCGATCGTCGCAGTGGACGAGCCGATCTACCGCCGGTTGCCGTGTTTCATCATTGCCACGGTTGATAAGTTCGCTGCACTGCCGTGGACCGGCCAGGTCGGCGGGTTCTTTGGACGCGTGCATCGCTATGACAAAGAAGGCTTTTATGGCCCGTGTGATCCAAGCCGCGGCAGCAAACTTCCCGTTGACCGACTGCTTCCACCCGACTTAGTGATTCAGGATGAGTTGCACCTGATATCCGGTCCGCTGGGAACCATGGTGGGCCTTTATGAAACGGCGTTGGATGAATTGTGTGCTGTCACCAAAGACGGGCACATCATTCGGCCTAAGATTGTGGCCTCAACCGCGACGGTACGACGGGCCGTGACGCAGATCAAAGCACTCTTCTGTCGTCCGTTTGTGGACATCTTCCCGCCACCCGGACCGAATTACCGGGATTCATTCTTCGCCCGGACCTTGACTTCGTCTGAGAGCAATGCTCGCTTATATGTGGGAATAGCCGCTCAGGGACGCAGCCCCAAGGTCGCCATGCTACGGGTTTATCTGGCGCTGCTAGGAGCGGGACAGAAGGCGTATCAGCAACTCAAGAAATCCGGCCAGAAGGAGAATGCGGCCGACCCATACATGACGCTGGTCGGCTATTTCAACAGCTTGCGCGAACTCGGCGGGTCCCGGCGCATCATTGAAGACGAGGTACGCAGTCAGCTGTTAATGCGCTCAACCAGGCGCCGCCTGGGTGAGACGGAAGGCATCTTCGCCGACAGAAAGATCGACTACGAACCCGTAGAGCTCACCAGCCGGGTGGATACGGCGCGTGTGGCGGAGGCTAAGCGCAGACTCTCGCTGGATTTCTCAGAAGCAAAGCGGGTGGATGTGGCGATTGCCACGAACATGATTTCCGTGGGTCTGGACATAGTTCGCCTCGGCCTGATGGTGGTCTTTGGTCAGCCAAAAACCACGGCTGAATACATTCAAGCGACAAGCCGCGTCGGCCGTGATCAAGAGCGGCCGGGGTTGGTGGTGACCATCCTCAACGTGCACAAGCCGCGCGACCGCTCGCACTACGAGCGCTTTGCGGCGTATCACCAGACGTTTTATCGCAGTGTGGAGGCGACCAGCGTTACCCCGTTCTCTCCGCGGGCGCTCGACAAAGGGCTCTCGGGAGCATTGGTCGGTCTAGCGCGGCAGGGCTATGAGCCGATGACGATGCCGATCGGCGCGTCCGCCATTTTGAAGGAACGAGCCAAACTGGATTTTGTCGTTAAAGCGCTGGCAGAACGGGCCTTCGATCATTCTGACTTGCCCGCCGATGAAAAAGAGCAACTCAGGCTGAGAGTCCGTGATCGTGCAGCTCAACTGATTGATGATTGGGCCAAGGCCGCCAAGGAGCATCAGGATGTTGGCTCAGGCTTTCAATACAATCCCACGGAGACGGGCGGCGCAAAGCAATTACTTCATGATTATCTGAGCGCTGAGGTAAGGAACTTGCCGCCCACCCATTGGCGGATGAAATTCCGCGCCAACCGCTCGTTGCGCGATGTTGAGCAAGAAGTAAAGATCACAGTGAAGACGCTAAACAACATGGAACTGGAAGAGGAAACTGTATGAGTCCGGTGGTGAAATCACAAGGCGAAATCAGAATGAGCCAACTGGTGAACACCTTCGGGCCAGGCTCAATGGTTGATCTGCCCAACTACTCAGTGCTGGTCTCGGGCCTTGACTTCTGGACGCCGGGCGGAGAAGTAATTTCCGAAACGCGATTAAGCCAAAAGCTTGCAAAGCTGTTGGACGTGCCGGCGCTGGAGTTACGAACACCTCCAGCCGTTGACAGTGACCCCATGGCGCCGCCGAGAAACATTGTTGGATTTCAATTCCCGGAATGGTTCATCACGCAGGACCTGGAAGAACAAGTACGTCCGGGAGTCAGAACCAGGTTGCTGGTGCACCGCATAGCGCTTACCAGAGGTAAGTACGTTGATCGTGATAACAAAAAGCGGCTTGTGGTTCCAGTGCGGTTCGTTCGCGCTTGTCGTGCGGGGCATATCGGCGACATCGATTGGTTCGCTTTTGTTCACAGCGGCCCGTCGACCTGTGCCGCACAAAAGCGGCAGCTCTTTATTGATGAGCGCGGAACCAGCGGTGACCTGAGCGAAATCTGGGTGCGCTGCGAGTGCGGCAAGGCAGAACGCAGCATGGGGCAGGCAGTGATCCTGGCCACCCATCCACTCGGCTTATGCGACGGCCTACGTCCGTGGCTCGGGCCGATGACCAGAGAACAATGTGGCGAGCCAAGCAGGCTGCTAATCCGGTCTGCTTCCAACGCCTACTTTCCGCAATTGATGAGCGTGATCTCGCTGCCTGGACGCGATGAGACGGTCCGGGAGGCAGTTGACGGAGTGTGGACTTACGTGGAGGCAGTCGAGTCCGTTGATGATTTGCGCTATGAGCGCAAGAAAACGACCGTGAAAGCAGCACTCGAAGGCCTGAGCGATGACGAGGTGTTTGCTGAGATTCAATCCCGAAAAATGGGTACTACAGTTCAAGACAAGCCGGTCAAGGTGGCGGAGTTGGAAACCTTGATCGCAGCCAAGGATGAATTGGGAGAGGACCGGCCAGAGGGCGTCTTCTTTGCGCGCACACTGCCGCGAAGCTTTTGGGGTCAACCATGGATGGATGCGATCGAGCGCGTGGTATTAGTCCATCGGCTGAGGGAGGTGGTAGCTCAAGCTGGCTTTACCAGATTCGAGTCTGCAGCGCCCGATACTGAAGGCGAACTTGACATCGGGGTTCGTAGAGCGTCACTGGCACGGGAAATCACCTGGCTTCCAGCCTTCGAAAACAAAGGCGAAGGGATTTTCCTCCAGTTCAAGAAAGATGCCATCAAAGATTGGCTCTCACGTTCGGCGGTGCAGGATCGGTGGCAACAATTGGCTCGCGGGTTTCAAGAATGGAGCCGCGAGCACCCGGGCTCAAACAGACGCTTTCCGGACCTGCCTTACCTGATGCTGCACTCATTTTCTCATTTGCTGATCACTGCCGTCTCATTGGGCTGCGGCTACCCAAGCAGTTCGATACGGGAGCGTGTCTATGCCATACCAGGCGTGGGCTACGGAGTGCTGTTGTATACCGGCACCTCAGATGCGGAAGGCACTCTTGGAGGACTCGTACAGGTCGGCCGGCGCATTCATGAAACAGTGAGGAGCGCCTTGGATTTGGGCCTTCTTTGCTCGAACGATCCGGTCTGCGCTCAGCACGAACCGCCCAATGCGCTCGAAGGTCGGTTCCTCCACGGTGCAGCTTGTCACGGCTGCTTGCTGATTGCCGAGACGAGTTGCGAACAGCAAAACGACTTTCTTGATCGGGCGTTAGTGTTGCCAACGGTCGAAAACCGTGGCTGTGAATTCTTTAAGGAGATAGTTAAGAGTGAGCCAAGCCCTTCTCTCGCTAGCGCCGTCTGAGCTTAGGATGCTGGCCGGCGCGATTCGCATGGGTCGGCTTAGTGCTCCGTATTCCCCATTGATAGTCAGGCAACTTCTAGGCGGCGACGCTGCCGATTCAGTCGTTTCGAATTTACGAGAACTGGTAGATCGCGGTGTGACGTCAACCGGGCTGGCTGAATCCCTTGAGTTGCTGGCGATGGCCCTTCAGCAAAGACCGAAGATCGAGGATTTGTTGGAATTGGTTGTAACCGGTCCTCAGGTTGGCGGCGTCGCAAGCCGCGATACCGGCATTGTGGTCAGCGAGCTATTTAGTAAGGCCGAACACTCCGTCGTGGTGACTGGGTATGCGGTGTATCAAGGCATGAAAGTCTTTCGCGCGCTTGCGAATCGTATGGAAGAGGTTCCTAAGTTACGGGTCCGCATGTATTTGGACATAGCACGCAAAGCCGGAGACACAACCATTGATGCTGAATTGGTTCAACGTTTTTGCCAGGCATTTCGAAAGACGCAATGGCCGCCAGCAACGCGTTTGCCCGAAATCTATTACGATCCTCGATCGACAGCACTGGAGCGCAAGAACGCGGCAGCCTTGCACGCTAAATGTGTCGTAGTGGACACGCGTCATGTCTTTGTGTCATCCGCCAACTTCACTGAAGCAGGACAGACTCGAAACATCGAATTGGGCCTATTGCTGAAATCGGAAGTAATTGCCAGTCGCATTGTCGACTTCTTTGAACAAATCATCGCAGGTGGGTACCTGATGAGGGCTGCGTAAATCCTTCGAGGGAACCGATTAGGAGTAGCGGCGTTTGCTAGGAGCTCAACATGGCTAAAGCTGAAGCATCTGTTGAAGAATTGGTCGGCATGATCGAACGAGGTGAGCTACGCCTCCCTGAGATGCAGCGCCGGTATGTGTGGCGGTCAACCCGGGTCCGGGATCTGCTGGACTCGCTCTATCGCGGCTATCCTTCTGGCGCCATTCTCCTTTGGGAAACTGACGAAGCCGTACCTCTACAGGAAATGGCAGTTGCACAGCAAAAAAACCCTTACCAGAGCACGCGTCTGTTGCTAGACGGTCAGCAGCGTTTGACCTCACTTTGGGCGGTGATACGAGGTGAGCAGGTCACGGTTCGGGGACGCAAGAGGCCGATCGAACTCCTCTTCAATCTTGATCATCCTGAGAATCTGGCCCTGGTGACCGAAGTGTACGAGGATGGCGCCGATGATGAGGATGACGACGACTTGATTGAAGACGAAGCGGACTCGACCGAAGATGAACTGCAGAAGCGGTTCAATCGAATGACCTTTGTGATCACAACAAAGAAGTTGGAACAACTACCTCACTGGATTAAGGTGAGCGAGGTTTTTAAGACAGATAGTGATGCGGGGTTCCTGAAACATGCCGGCGTGAACGGCTTTGACGATCCAAATTACGAGCGCTACAGCCGGCGGCTCGCACGGCTGCGTGGCATCCGCAAATATGTATATCGTATGGACGTGCTCGAGAGGAGCCTCTCATATGATGAGGTCACCGAGATATTCGTTCGAGTCAACTCCCTGGGTGCCAAGCTACGAAGCTCAGACTTGGCGCTCGCTCAGATAACAGCCAAGTGGCGCAATTCACTCAAGACGTTTCAAGCGTTTCAGGAGCAATGTGCCCAGACTGGCTTTGAATTGGATCTCGGCATTTACCTCAAGAATCTCGTTGTTTTCACGACGGGCCAATCTCGGTTCCTTACAGTGGGCAGCCAACGGCTCGAAGCATTGCAAACGGGTTGGACTGAAAGTTGCCGTGGGATGGAATTTGCCCTCAACTTCTTGAAAAACAACACAGGTATTGACAGCCCGGCGCTGCTCTCATCGCCATTCATGCTGATAGCGATTGCCTTTTATGGTCACAAGCGCGCCTACGAGCTGTCACCACAAGAATCAGCAAGATTGCACTACTGGATTCTCGTCGCCAACGCCAAAGGACGTTATTCCCGCGGTTCGAGCGAGACGATTCTGGATCAGGATATTGCTACGCTGAGAGATGGGGGCGGCGTTCAAGAGATGATCGACAGACTGCGGCAACAGGTAGGAAGATTAGATGTTACTCCCGAGGAACTCGAAGGCCGTAGTCAACGCAGCGCGTTATTCAAGACGATGTTCCTCGCCTTTCGAGCTGCAGGCGCAAAGGACTGGCGGTCGCAGGTCGCAATCGCGCTCGATCATTCGGGATCTCAGCACAGACTGCAATTCCATCACATCTTTCCTAAAGCAGTACTGAAGGGTACTTGTACGGGACGCGACGCAGATGACATCGCGAATCTATGTTTCATTGCTGGCAAGACAAACCGCCAGATTAGCGACAAAGCACCAGAGCGATACTTTCCAGAGATTATCGACAAATCTGGGCAGGCAGCTTTTGAAGCACAGTCTATCCCTACAGCCCCCGCTGTCCTTGGAATCGAGAATTACAAGGCGTTTTTACAACAGCGCCGCGCGTTGGTGGCGCAGCGGCTTAATCAGTTTCTCCGTATCTCTGGTGCATGATCTTGTCGTGTTCCAAAACCCCCTACCGACAGTGGTGCTCCAAGTAGTTGATTCTTTGGATATTTTCATCTGTATCGCGGTCGTTTCTAAACCACATAATTTTGGAACAATGGGCCTTGTTATGGGAAGCCATACGAGTCCTGGCTTGTCGATTGCCACAACCGCGCTCGCGGCTGCGGCATTTGTCGGTCCGTGATTCCTGCTCGGAGAGCAGTGAACACTGAGCACACGCTGGATAGTAAGAGCGCCCCTCCTGAACAATAGGCGAACTTGCGATCATCAATCTATACTTTTAGGGATTGGTATTTGTTCAGGCGTGAAAATCAGTTCGACAAAATGTTCTTGAAGGTCGTTTACGAGCGGGATAGATTTGTCGGATTGCGCGATACCATCCAGCGCCATCTGTGATTTGCTAGCGCCGGCCGAGTTTTGGATAGCAGTTATGTGGTACACCGTTTCATGGAAGCGATAATGTACTTTGAATCCGGACCAGTTCGCCGGGAAACATGGCGACAGATGAAGCTTGTCCACTTCCAGGCGCAAGCCCAGCAGGGATTCAATTACCAGCCGGTACATCCAGCCGGCGGAGCCGGTGTACCAGGTCCAGCCGCCCCGACCAATGTGCGGAGCCACGGCATAAATATCGGCGGCCATCACATAAGGCTCCACTTTGTAAGTTGCAATCCTTTCTGGGGAGCTGGAATGGTTGACCGGATTGATCATGCTAAACAGTTCCCATGCGCGATCACTGTCGCCCATGGCAGCAAAAGCCATCGTGGTCCAGATCGCGGCGTGGGTGTACTGTCCACCATTTTCGCGCACACCCGGAACATATCCTCTTATATACCCGGGATCGAGTTCGCCTTTGTCGAAGGGGGGCGCCAGCAGTTTGATCAGGCCATGATCGCGATCCACCAGATGCTTGTCCAGTGCGTCCATGGCCTTTCGGGTACGCTGCTCATCGGCCGCACCCGACAGCACTGACCAGCTCTGCGCAATCGAATCGATCTTGCATTCATGGTTCCCGGCGGAGCCCAGCGGTGAACCATCGTCAAAGTATGCACGACGATACCATTCGCCGTCCCACGCGTTCCGCTCGATGCTGTGGCGCAGACGGCTTGCTTCAGATAGACATTTGTCGGCAAATACTGAATCACCGCGGCGCGAGGCGAGTTTAGCGAAGCGCGCCAGAACTTCATGCTGAAAAAATCCCAGCCAGACGCTTTCACCTTTTCCTTGTTCACCAACAAGGTTCATGCCGTCATTCCAGTCGCCGGAGCCAATCAGAGGAAGGCCGTGCCCGCCGCGCTTGAGACCGGCAAGAATCGACTGTACGCAATGGTCATATAAAGTAGTGACCGTCTCTGATCGTCCCGGCAGGTCGTAATAGGAATCTTCCTCGGGATTTACTGGGCGTCCTTCGAGAAAAGAGACCGGTTCGTCCAGTACTCCGAGGTCTCCCATAGTCGAGACATAGCGGCAGACGGCCAGAGGCAACCATAAGAAGTCATCAGAGCAGTGCGTGCGCACACCGCGTCCGGATGGAGGATGCCACCAATGTTGCACGTCTCCCTCACGGAACTGGCGCGACGCGCAAAGCAAAAGCTGTTTGCGAATCAGGCTGGGCTCGGCGTGCACCAGCGCCATCACATCCTGCAATTGGTCGCGGAAGCCAAAAGCGCCACCCGATTGGTAATACCCACTACGCGCCCACAGGCGGCATGCCAGTGTCTGGTATAGCAGCCAGCCGTTCGCCATGACATTGATGGCTGGATCAGGCGTGTCGACATTCACCGCTCCCAAAGTATGCGTCCAATAATGCCAGACTTCTTCCAGAGATGTGCGGGCCGCTTCTGTACCGCGAAAACGCTGCAGCAGGTCTGCGGCGTCCGACATTCCCTGCCCGACACCCAGGACAAAGATGATCTCTCGCTCCTGTTCATCCAACAACTCGAAAGGAACCCGGATAGCAGCGCAAGGATCAAGACCGGGACCCGTTTTCCCGGATAGGCGCGCCTTATACATCCCAGCGGGATTCGCAAGTGTGCCGTTCCGGCCCAGAAACTCAGTGCGATCCCCGCTAATGCTCCTGCTACTCTGATTGACGTCAAAGAAAGCGACGCGCTCGGAAAATTCTGCGTTGTAAGTGTTGCGTGCCAGCAGCGCCCCAGTGCCCGGATCAACCTCAGTGGCCACATGCATGTTTGACTTTGGCAGCGTGTCGCCTAAGAGCCATTCCACATATCCGGTGGCAGACAGCTTGCGGGTGCGTCCGGAGTGATTGCTTATTTTCAAAACTGAAAACTTTACGGCAGCACCTGGCGACACATACACCTGTAACTCTGAAGTGATGCCATCTTCTGAGTGCTCGAAGATGCTATATCCGAAACCGTGGCGGATCACGTAAGGACCGGTGCCGCGGGTTGGCAGCAATGTCGGCGACCAGAAACTGCCGCTTTCTTCATCGCGTAGAAAAAATGCCTCTCCGCTGGCATCCGTCACGGGATCGTTGTGCCAGGGAGTGAGACGGAACTCATGGGCATTTTCTCCCCATGTATATGCCGATCCGCTTTCGGAGATCACCGTACCAAACTCTGAGTTGGCGATTACATTCACCCATGGGGCCGGAGACATCTGGCCGGGCGGCACGGTGATGACGTATTCGCGGCCATCGCGGGTGAATCCGCCCAGCCCGTTGAAGTGAACCAGATCGCGCGGCTGCGGCTTTTCGCGCTGAATGGGCGCTCTGCGGGCAGCCCTCCTCACCGGCGCACTGAGAGCTTCAGCCTCCACGGAACGGCGTGTGCTGATCTGGGCGCTAAGCGGCCCCCGCGCATCCGTGATGATGACCCTTGCCACAGCCTGAAAAAGAAGGCGGTCTTCATCCGACATTTGCTCGGCCACACGGACAAAAATCTCGCCTCCGCGTTCTTCTGGATTGGCTTGGACACCCGCGGCCACAAGATCCATAATGCGATCCTGCAACTGTTGCCTGTATCCGGCGTGATCCTCATTCCAGATCATCAGATCTACGGCAAGACCTTTCAACCTCCAATAAGCATGGGCCTGAACCAACTGGCGTACCAGTTCGATGTTGGCCACGTCGCTAATCTGGAGCAGCAGAATAGGCAGATCACCAGAAACCGAGTAGCCCCATAATCCTGACTGCGTACGCATGTTGTTGCCAAGCACGGAAGCATCGGCGCGCAGTGAGGGATTGGCATAAAGGATGGAGCTGGCGAGCCGTCCATAACTTTGTGTGTCGGCTTCGGTGGCATTGAGCTGCCGCAGCAGTACCTGGCCATGTGTCCATGCAAGATCAAAGACGCGATCAGCCAGATGACGGTCCTGATATTTCTCCAACAGCTGCAGACAGCGGTCTCGAGTTTCGCCGATTCCCGAGACCAGGTTGGCAGTGGCGGATTGCCCAGGTTCCAGAGTGATGCGGTGGCGGATGGCGACAATTGGATCAAGCACTGAGCCCTGACTGCCGGACAACGCTGCGTCGCCGGTCAACGCTTGGGGATTGGCAGCCGTCCGTCCCCGCCCAATGAACTGCATTCGGTCGGTTTCGTAGGAGACGACCCCTGCGGCGGCTCCATGCACAACCATCAAGTGAAACATCCACCGCGACTGTTCATGTTTGGATCGAGGCCGTCGCGTGCATAGAATCGCGCGGCGCTTTTCCAGTATTTCCGTTTGCACAAAGAGATTGCTGAACGCGGGATGCAGGGCGTCCGAGGCCGACGAGGCAAGTACAACTTCCGCATAGCTGGTGATCTCAATCACCCGGCGTTTCTTTGTCCGGTTGGTGAGCGTGATTCTCCGCAACTCAATGTCATCCTCGGGAGAAACCGCAATCTCGGTATGCGAATCCAAGTCGGCCTGACGACAGCGAAACTCAACCTTCGCTTCCGAGAAAATAGACTCGTAGTGTTCCAGCGGTTTGACTGTGGGCTGGTGTGCGGAAGACCAAAACCTGCCTGTGGCAACATCTCGGATGTAACAGAACGTTCCCCAGGGATCCCGCGTCGTGTCTTCACGCCACCTGGTTACCGCCATATCTTTCCAGCGGCTGTACCCTCCGCCCGCATTGGTGACCATGACGTGGTATTTCCCGTTGGAAAGCAGTTGCACCTCAGGAACAGGGGTGTTGGGACTGCGAAATACGCGCACTGAGGATTCCTGACCGTCGGTATCAATCCTGCGCGTTTCCGGCAGTTCCTCTGGCGAACTATAGAGCGCCTTTGCTTTGGGAACTTTTTCATGCAGAAGCAGTGCAGTGGCCTGGAATATCGGCACGGACTCAAACCGGCGCTGCATGGGCCGGTCAACCAGAACATGGGCGAGAGCCAGCAGGCTCATCCCCTGATGATGGGCCATGTGGGACCGCACAGTCGCGCTGGGTTGGCCGCGCGGCACGCGCGAAGGCGTGTAATCAATCGCCTCATAGAAACCATAACTGCCTTCAAAATGGGAAGCTGACAATCGCTGCAGGTTGGCGCAGGCTGCTTGCGGATCAATCAGAAGCGCCAGCCCCGAGGCGTACGGAGCGATCACAATATCTTCGGCGAGTCCCCGTTTCAATCCAAGGCCCGGGACGCCGAAAGCCCGGTATTGATAGTTCATCTGCACATCCACGGCGTTGTACCCAGACTCCGAAATACCCCACGGAACGTTGCGGCTGGCGCCATACTCAATCTGCCGTTCCACTGCCGCTTTGTAACTTTCGTCGAGCAGCGTGTTGGCATAGGTTGGCATGACCAGCAACGGCATCAGGTACTCAAACATCGAGCCATCCCACGACAGCAGCGTTGGTCCAGCGGAGGAATGGGTGAGCTGGCGGCCAAGTGAAAACCAGTTGTCTTGTGTGATCTGGCCCTGCGCAATCGCCACGAAACTTGCCAGCCGGGCTTCCGACGCCAGCAGATCGTAGTAGCTTGCATCACGACGATCATCGGTGGCGTTGTATCCAATCGACATCAGATGGCGACCTTCGTCATAAAGGAAGCCGTATTCAACTCGGGCAACATCGGCGCACAATCGGGTGAGCCGCTCAATCTCTTCGATTCGCGCCCGCGCGCGATCAGCACCTTCGCGTATCAGTGGAGCTGCTTCCTCCAACCACCGGTGCTCAGGCGCTTCAGTCTTTTCAAGTGCGGACAGCAAATCAGTGTCCAAGGAGGCCAGTTCGCGCAGAGTCAGAACCTTGTTCCAGGGGAAGCCATTGAGTTCGTCCGGAAAGTTTGCAATCCCAGTCCATGGCACCATGAAAATGAAATCGTCAAGAGCAGTGCGGCAATGCCGGACCAGCGCGTCCGCCCAACGGACAGCTTGGCTTTCCCCGGGGCCAGTGACACCTTCTCGTATCAGTGCAACCTTCGCAGCCAGCTGTTCAAGAGCGGTATGGGTAGCCCGCAAGTCAGCTGGCGGTGAAACTCGTAAAGCCTCCAACTCTTGCCGCAGATCGGTAGCTTGACCCAGGGCCGCTTTGGTCCGCTCATTGTCCTGCAGAGCAGGTTGGTTTGTGTGATCAATGAAAACGCCAAGCGTGTCTATCAGGCCGGCAAAAAAGCGCGACGCAAGAACCGGCTGGTCGGCGAGCGCGGCTATTCCTGGCTCCAGGGTAAGCACGTGGGCAACGAGATTTCCACTGTCGACGGTGGAAATATAAAGAGGAAATAGCGGTTTCAACGTCAATGTGTCATACCAGTTGAAAAAATGTCCGCGATAGCGATCAAGCGAACCCATGGTGTCAAAAGTCATTGCGGTACGTTCAAGCAGTTGGCCCGCTGGAATATATCCTGTGTCATAAGCAGAGAGGTTCGCCAACAGGGAAAGCCCCATGTTGGTTGGCGAAGTGCGATGTGCAACGGTGGGTACCGGACTTTCCTGAAAGTTATCCGGGGGGAGCCAGTGATCTTCCGCTCCAACGAACTTTTCAAAGAATGACCATGTCTTGCGGGAGAGCTTACCGAGAAAAACGGTCTGCTCGGGCGATAGCATGATCGCATCACGCTTCAGTGGCAGACTGATCCACCAAGCCACGGCAGGGGCGGCAAACCAGAGCAGTAGTAGCGGCATTGCTGAGCTCAACGCAACAGGCCGCGATACGGCAAGATACAGCAGCACCGCTGTTGCAAAAGCGGGAGCGGGCCACATGGTGACAAAGTGATCGTCAAGTCCAGAACGACCCTTGTGCTTGTGCTCGCTGGAAGCGTTCCACTCCAACAGATGTCGATGCGAAAAGAGGATTCGCCAGTGTGCGCGCAGGATGGCGTCAAGGCTGAAGAACGCTTCGTAAGGCATACAGGCCAGCGTGAACAACCCTTGACCAAAGTGGCGTCCGAAGGCTCCTGCCGCTTCGTGGAGATGCTGCGTGGCCGTCATGTCTTCAGGTTTTCGCAATAGATCAAAAAACGCGCCCAGAACAATCGGAACAAAGATCGCGCCAATGACGGTGAGCGTCCATGCCCAGATTGGCGACAGTCGCAGCCAGGTCAGGAGTAGAAGTAGGACCAGAACAGCTGGCACCAGGCTGCGGCGAAGATTGTCGATGATCTTCCATCGCGACAGGAGCGACAGCGGATTCTTGAGAGCGTTTCCTTCCGGCCCGGGAACATGCGGGAGGATCCAGCGGGCGATCTGCCAGTCACCGCGAATCCAGCGGTGGCGTCTTGCCACGTCCGCGTCATAAGTGGCGGGATAATCTTCATAGAGCTGCACATCACTTAGCAGGCCGGATCGCACGTAGCAGCCTTCTATGAGATCGTGGCTAAGAATGCGATTTTCAGGAAATCGCCCATCCATGGCCTGCTGAAAGGCGTCCACGTCATAGATTCCTTTGCCGATGAAAGAACCTTCGCCGAAAATATCCTGATAAACGTCCGATACGGCGTGGGTATAAGGATCAATGCCCGGTTCACCTCCCCATAGCCGCGCGTAACGCGAATGATTTGTGCCGGGAAGGCTCACGGCAACGCGAGGCTGAAGGATGCCATAGCCCTCGGTAACGTGCCCCTTTGTGCTGCTGTAGTTGGGACGGTTGAGCGGGTGGGCCATGGCTCCCACAAATTCACGGACAGAGTCGCGCGGCAGCTCAGTGTCAGTATCGAGCGTGATGACGTAGCGAACACCTTGAAGAATGGCCGTCCTACCTGCGACGCGCACAAAGTGGTCGCCGGGATGGCCGCGCAGGAATGAGTTCAACTCCTCAAGTTTTCCGCGCTTGCGCTCGTAGCCCATCCATAGCCGCTCACCTTCATTCCAGCGGCGGGGACGGTGCAGCAGGAAGAAGATATCGGTCGCATGGTTGGTATACTTCCTGTTTAGATCCGCGATTCCACGCTGAGCGAGATTAAGAAGCGGCTCGTCTTCCGGCATGTCTTCCTGGGCAGCATCATGAAAATCTGACAAGAGAGCGAAGTGCACATTCTCATCTCGATTGGCTAAAAACCGCACCTCCATGGCTTCAATTAGTTGGGCCACGTTCTGGCTGCTGGTGAGCATAGTGGGAACCACAACGAGCGTGCGCAGCTCAGGCGGAACGCCCTGCGACAAGTCCATGCGCGGCAATAAGCCTGGTACGGCCAGCTGGGTCATCAGCCAGTTAAGGATCGTGACGAAAAACTGACTGGCAACAATCAAGCTAAAAACTGCCACAAGCGCCAGTACCGTACCGTGCACGCCATTGGCGCGCGCTTCGACGAGAGAGATTCCGCTGATCAACGCGCTGCCAAAAAAGATCGAGCCCAGATACAGCAGCAAGGCATGCTGCCGGCCGAAGCCTCGCAAAGATCGCGCGATAGATCCTCGCATTGAAACCGCGTGTTCCAGTGTCGGCCGCCCTTCACCTACGAGATAGAACCCAACATGTCCGGCCCGGCCTTCTTTCCGATCCCAACTCTCCTTGGCCAGGCGAACCACGTGTGTCGCTACCTCCGCTTCCTGGCACTTGCTGCTCCGGGCGATGGTTTCAACCACATGACGGTAACGGTCACGTGTGGCAAAGCTCATTTTGCCGTACACGCCCTGAGGATCTTCCAGCAATGTACGCTCGACGATGCTCGTGGCTTCAACAAACCCCCGCCAATTACTTGCGTCGAGGAACCTGAGGCTGGCGATGCTGTTGCTGATGGAAACCTGTTCCGTGGCCTGCTGCTGGTTTTCAGCCCGCACCAGTTGCGCAATGGTGTTGCCAGTCTCCGATAGACGTTGTTCAATCCAGGTGAGCGGCAAGGCAAGGGCCGGGCCTTGTCCCTGTAAACGGCGCGCCAGTTCGGCAATAAACGAACTCACCATGGGAGGGTCTGACCGCGCCATATCCGCGATGACGAGAATCAGGTTTTTGGGGTCCTTTTCGGCGACCTCTGTCATCCTGTTGGCCCAACTGTCCGCCAAGTCACGGTAACGACGATCCGCGGCGATCACTGCGGCCACGCGCCGGAGATTTTCAATGAGCGCCAGCCTCAACATGATGGGAATGGCCCATAGTTCGCCAAGATTCAAGTGGGTGACAGTCTGGTACGCCGCAATGAAGCCGCTGAGGCTCTCCAGATCAACGCGTGCATCAGTATGCGAGATCGTTTCCAGGGCCAGGTCGTATACGCGAGGCAGGCCTGCGGAGGGACCATTCAACAGACGCGGAAGGACCTGACTGTAGCCTCTTGGCAGGTGGCGCCTGGCGGTTCGAATCTGCTGTTCGATGAGATAGAAATTATCGAGCAGCCACTCTCCGGCTGGTGCAATACGCCGGTTCGCATGGGTGGCTGTCGTCAGAAGATGGCAGGTTTCATTGAGGATTTTTTCATTGTCCGCAAGTCTCGCCAGAAGCTGGTCAGGCGCGCGCCCGTCGGCAATCGAATGCATGGCCGCCAGGCTTTTGCCGTGCTGCTTCATCTGCTCTTTACTGAACAACTCTGAGCGTAGCGGCGCTTCTTCCTCAGGCTTCGGCTTCCACAGGCTCCTGCGTAAACGTCCGCCAAGATGGAGGGAATTGCCGTGCGTTGTGTTCAATCAATCAGCTCTTTTCTGAGATTTTCTGAAGACGCGCTCCTAACCTGCGCTTGGCACCGCCATGCTGAAGGAGCGCACGGTGAATCCGGGAGGTAATCCCCGCTAAAGAACTCCTGCCTTTACTGTACGCTATGCGCGAACAAGAGAGCATCAGTCACATGCAGACGAAACCGATCGATTCGATAGATTCTGGGCAACGCGGGCTTACTCGGAAGTAATCTGAAGTGACTAACAAGACTCGCATTCCAAAAGCATCTGGTTTAGAAACGCTCAGTTACGCGGCTAAGAAACGTGACGAATCAGCGACTTAGCTAAGGGAGTGAGGAGCACCCTTTTGGAACACTTGTGCGCACGGCAAAGCTCGGCGGATTTTAAGTCCCCCTCACATTCTTCTAAACATCGCGATACCTGCATATTTGCAGGGTTGCCGGAAACGGTAGCCTGTTGGTTGGTGAGGTTCGGTGAGGTCGAGTGTAGGGCCGTTGGTCACAATTTGGTCACAATGATTTCCTAGGTGACGTGTGGTGTTACTGCCCGCGGTCGGCGCCGTCGATGAACGCATTGTAAAAGATCAGCTTTGCGCGCTCGTCCGTGATCTGCATCTTCCTCCACGTCTCGACCTGGCGCTGCAACGGCTCGAAGTTCCGCTGAATCCTGTCCACGCCGACCGAGAGTGTATCAACCAGGTTGAAGCTCTTGGTGTGCTTGGCCAGGACCGGAGTGAACACGCCTGTAACAATGTGACAATCTCGTGTGACGCGTCGATTTCGGGCCGATCCTTGGCGAGTAGTTCCGTGTTGTCGACGATCCTGGGACTAACATTTTTGGCATAGGTTCGTTCATGTCCTGCCGGGGTGCCTTAGAGAGGAGAGAATCTGGGGCAAACATCGTCCATCTCTAATTCTGCGATTTGGTCCACTGCCGTCCCACCCCCTAAAAGGTCAGCACGAAATTCATTCCAGGCGGCCGCAGAGCAGAAATCGGAGTATGGTTCGGACCGAATCGGTTTTTCGGAACTCCAGACGATCTCGAAGTGCCACCTTCAACACTTTTTCTCAGCCGCATCGTCTTCCAAGTATGTTGATTCTCCGAATCAAATTGGGACCGTGGTACCCATGGTGCCGCGATCGCACGTTACTGGGAACGTGGGGTCGAGTTAGCGCTGTTCTTTTCTCAGGGGGCATCCATGCGCGTGCTTCCAAGGAACAGCGGTTTTGTTTCGATAAAGATTGCATCGCGATTGGACTATCAGGCCTTCGGAACACCTGGGAGTCGGAGCCGCGCGGCCATCTTCACCAACGCAGCGAGGGAGTCGGCCTTCATCTTCTGCATCACCTTGCCGCGGTGTGCCTTCACCGTAATCTCGCTTATGCCGAGTTCCCCGCCGACCTGTTTATTCAACAGACCGGAAACCACCAGTGCCATAACCTGCCGCTCACGAGGTGTGAGTAACGCAAAACAGTTCCGGAGCGCTTGCATCTCCGCCTCGCGACCAAGTGTGGCCTGGCTGCGCTCGATGGCGTTTCGGACGGCACTCAACAGCACATCATCGCCGAATGGCTTCGTCAAGAACTCGATAGCCCCCGCCTTCATGGCCTGCACGGACATCGGTATGTCACCGTGACCCGTAATGAAGATGATCGGCATGTCGATCCGATCGCTGGCGATGCGTTTCTGCAGATCGAGACCATTGAGACCTGGAAGAGAGACGTCAAGTATGAGGCAGCTCGGAACAAGGACCCGTGGGCGACTGAGAAATTCCTGCGCGGACGCGAATACTTCCGGCTGCCAGCCTTCGCAACGAATCAACAACTCCAGCGACTCACGTACGGAGACGTCGTCGTCAACCACGAACACGATTGGTGTGCCGTCGGACATGGGTGATGACCCCACTTCATGGCCAAGTGCGCGGGCTAAATTCATTTTATATCCTCCTAGCGCAGCACATATCAGATTGCCTAACCCACTCGAAGCGCGACATTGAGCGCTTGCAGCAGAGCCGTGTCGCTGAATGGCTTGAACAGGCACTCCACCGCACCCTGTTCGAGCATTCGCGAGCGTACAGCCTCATCTCTCTGAGCGGTGATGAAGACGATTGGAATCTCTTGCCGACGAAGCTTCAATTCCTGCTGAAGGCCGGGTCCGGTCATTCCAGGCATGGCAATGTCGAGGATCAGACATCTGGTTTGGCCCACGCAATCGGACGCGAGGAACTCTTCAGGCGACGAGAACGCGCGGGCGGCAAAGCCGAACTCCTTCAGCAAGTCGGGTAGCGACTCGCGAACCGACTCATCGTCATCGACTACTGACACTAGTGAACATGTATCTTTCATATATTTCCTGCCGCATCCGTCGCGGCTGGCGTCTCCGAATGCCGCGACTGTTCTCGGCACCCTGTCAAAGCCTCGGGTCCGCGAGGAATGGTGAATGAAAACGCGACTTGGCGGCAGTCCATGTCACGAGAATGCCCCACTCCAATCGAGAGCGCCATTGTGCCTTGGTATTGGTTCGGCGCTGGTGTCAACACCAGCGCGGTGGATGACGATGATCGCGATCTCTTGAAAGCGTGACTTAGATAGATTTCTCATGCAGCCTCCGTATCGGTCACGGCAGGCGTCCGCATGTCACGATTGCTGTCGGCGCCGGTCGCGCCGTCGAGTCCTGGCGGAATAGAAAATGAGAACGTAGCTCCCGGACCATCATTCAGCGTTGCCCATAGACGGCCCTGATGTTGTTCTATGATGGAGCGAGAAACCGACAAGCCAATCCCCATCCCGTCATTCTTGGTCGTGTAGAAGGCCTGGAATAGTTTGTCCATCGATTGAGGGTCGAAACCGATCCCCGCATCTTTCACGCTAAGGAGCGCCCGACCGCCTTCGTCCCGTTTGGTCCTGATCAGCAACTCCCTGGGGCGATCATGGACGGTGTTCATCGCATCCGAACCATTCCGGAGTAGGTTCAGGATTACTTGCTGCAGCTGGACTCGGTCACCTGTGACAAGCGGGAGGTCTTCGGCAAGCTCACATCGCAAGATAACCCGGTCTCTTTGAAGCTCACTCAATGACAGAGCAATCACCTCTCTCGTAGCGTCATTCAGGTCCACTCGCTCAGCGATAGTGTCTTTCTTGCTGAAGAGTGCGCGCAATCGCGTGATCACATCAGACGCACGGTTGCCATCGCGAATGGTACGCCGGGCAGTTTCTCTCGCACCGTCGACGTTCGGTGGATCCAATGTCAGCATCCGCAGACAGGTGCTGGCGTTAGTGACGATACCTGAGAGCGGCTGGTTCACTTCGTGCGCGATTGACGCCGTTAAGGTAGCGAGGCTTGTGACCCTAGCCACGTGTGCGAGTTCCGAACGGACCTTCCCGAGTGTCTCTTCCGACAGCCGGCGCTCTGTCACGTCCTGAGCCGCGCCGATGTACACCAATCGACCCTCCCGGTCTCGCCTTCCGTGACCGACCATGTGCACATACTTGACCGAGTGGTTGGACATCTGCAGCCGGTGTTCATATTCAAAGTCGCTGCCGTTACCTCGCGCCCGGTCGATCATGTCATTCAACAGCGGGATATCTTCCGGATGGACTCGACTACCGATCATCTCAAGAGTCACAGGCACATCCCGGTCAAACTCAAAAATGCGATAGAGCTCCTCTGACCACGTGATTTCGCCTGTCACCACACGCCAGGAAAAGCTGCCGGTTCGACTGAGACGTTGGCCTTCGGCTAGAAACGCTTCACTGCGCTTGAGTGCGTCTTCTGCGCGCTTCCTCTCATCAATATCCGTGAGCAGAGAGCACCAGCGAAGGATTCGTTCATTTGAATCTCGAACGGGCAGCCCGCGCACCTGAAACCAGCGATATACGCCATCGAAACGTCGGAGGCGTGCCTCGAAGTCGTATGGATTACCAGATGTGATCGATCGTGCAAAGATCTGGACGACACGAGGAAGGTCGTCAGCATGAACCGTGTCGCTTGTCCCCCAGCGCCTCAATTCCTCCAATGTCCTGCCGCAGTACTCCACGAGTTGGGGATTGACGAGTTCTACTTCACCAGCCGGCGTCAAGAGTGACACCAAGCCGGGGATGCTGTCGACGATCAAGCGTAAATTGTGCTCACTCGCCGCCAGGGCTTCCTCCGCGCGCCTGCGCTCGGCGACTTCCTTTCTCAGCACTTCGTTGGCTGCAGCTAGTTCTGCGGTCCGTTGCGCGACCCTTTGATCGAGTTCGTCGGCAACGCGCTTCTGTTCTCTCAACAATCGTGCCTGTTGTAGCCCTATCAACGCCTGGTTAGCCGCTATGCTCAGAAGAAGCGCCTCGGTCTCCCGCGGGAAATCTGCTCGACGAGACCCAGCTACGATTACCCCGATTTCACGCTGAACCCCGAGAGGCCAGGACACGAGTGAAACCTCTTCGTCTGCAATGTGACTGCGTTCCTGGAGATAACGTTTTTGTGGGTCATCTCCCAACCAGCGATTGAGAAACGTGCAGACCTCTCGCGGTCGGAACATCTGTCCTTGCGACTGAGCGATCCTGACTGTTTCGGAGGGCGCCGCGTCGACCAGGTTTGTTAAGCCCACATACACGAAGTCCAGATCGAGCATGCGAAGGAGTGAGTCGAGCAAGGTTTGAACGATGTCACTGGGTTTGGTGCCACTCCACATGGCAGGAAGAGCGAGGAGGCTGACCAGATCATTAATGCAACGTTGAAGGCGCTTGATCTCGGCGGGATGTTCGAGTTGCGCTTTCATGGTCAGCCCGCCGTCGCAGGTCGCGCAGGCTGACCGGCCCGCCGCGTGCGAATTTCATGCAGGAACTCCCCCGGCGGCACGAAGAACGGATTGTGCTGAAGAATGCCGCCGACGATGACCAACGGATGCGTGCGCATGATGTCAATCACAGCGTCTCCGCTGAATTTCGAAAGGCGGTAGGTGCAGATGACCGCATCATCGTGGCGACACCACACATCATTGACCCTGGCTTCAAACTCAATCAGATCGTCGATGTGCGACTGACCGTCAGGCACCCAGTCCATGCGGCAGACAAT
>WNFM01347161.1_pt3 | contig 37159 bp, 43 predicted proteins | sample 5400271 | NCBI WGS metagenome assembly WNFM01 (sample SAMN13153352, study PRJNA577476) | soil metagenome | isolation source: 60 cm saprolite on Douglas fir-dominated hillslope | place: USA:California | collected 2013-09-17 | reverse complement strand
CTAGAGGTGCGTCTGGAAATTGGGTCGACACAATGACCGCAGGCGATCCGTTGTCGACCTTTTCGCCAGACACACCACTAGATTGGGGGGAGTGAGCATGCCGGAGGCGGCATCCAAGGCACCGCCAAGGCTGACCGACAGGCTGCTGATAATCAGCAGCAAGGCCGGCTCTGTAACGCCCGAGGTCGAAGCCAAGCTGCGAAGGGCGTTCGCCGATCACCTGATCGTCGAGTTCGATCCCAAGAACGATTTCCGCAAGCTGGTCACCCCCGACGGTTGGGTCGTGGTGGCCGGCGGCGACGGTACCATAGGCTTCGTCGCCCGGGCGCTGATCGACACCAACCACACGCTCGGCATCCTCTCCCTGGGGACCTACAACAACTTCGCCAAGGCCCTGGGCTTGCCCGCCAGCCTGGCGGGCGCCATCCGGGTGATCAAGACCGGCATTGCCTACAAGATCACGGTCGGCAGGGTTGGCCGAACACCCTTCCTGGAGGCGGCGGCCGTCGGCATGTTCGGCGCCGCGATCGAGCTCGGCGAGGCGATCAAGGACCGCCACTTCGGCGAGTTGGCTCAGAAGCTGGGGGTCGTGACCGGCGCCAAGCCCTTTCGCTACGAGATCACCGGCGACATCAAGGGCCACGGCATGGCGATGTCGCTGGTCTTCGCCAACACGCCTTCGATCGGGGCCGCGATGTCGGTCGCGGACGCCAATCCGACCGACTCCTACCTGGAGCTCTCGGTCCACGCCGGCGCCTCGCGCACCGACATCATCAGCCGCCTTCTCAGCGGCCGGATGACAAACCCTGGGGAGCGCCCGCTCGAGATGGGCTTCCGGTTCCGCAAGATCACCGTCACGACCAGGCCGAAGGTCGAGGTCTACACCGACAACCAGAAGGTTGGCAGGACCCCGGTTGAGATCACCGCCCAGCTGGGTGCCCTGAACATCCTGCTGCCGAAAAGGGCGCTGCCGCCCCGGCCGTAAGGCCCTACGGCGCGCCCTCTCCCCGCCTGCGGCGGACTCCCCCACAGGGTGGTGAAGCGAGGCGTGGCGCCTTCAGCGGCGCTTCAGCTGCTTGCGGACCGCCTCGGCGTACTTGGGGAGCTCCTCGCGGACCGCCGCGGCCACCTTGGGCAGCTCCTTGTCGATCACGGCCTTGGTGGACTTGCGCAGGGCCGGCAGGTGCTTGTCGGCCAGCTTCCTGACGTCCCTGGCCGCCGCCGTGGCGGCCTTTCGGAGCTGGTCGGTGCTCTCGCTCATCTCGATGTCCTCCTAATCGGCGATGTGGGCCCGGTAGAACTCGATCGTCCTGGTCCAGGACTGGCAGGCGGCGTCATATGCCTCGTGCTCAGGGTCGAGCCGGGAGGCGGCCATGAAGCCGTGCCCCAGGCCCGGGTAGACGGTGAAGTCGAAGTCGATGCCGCGCGCCCTCAAAAGGGTGCCGAGCTTCTCCACGGTGTCCATCCCGACGCCGGTATCCTGGTCACCCCAGAAGCCGAGGATCGGGCCGGTGATGTGATCGGCCAGTGTCAGAGGGGCGGGCGGAGCGCCGGGCATCGACGGGGCGGCGGGAAAACCGTAGAAGCACACCGTCGCCAGGTCATCCCGTTCCGCCGCGAGGTCGAGGACCAGGGTGCCTCCCATGCAGAAGCCGATCGTCCCCAGCCGCCCTGCCGCAAAGGGCTGGAGGTGCAGCCAGTCGAGCGCCTGGGACAGGTCGACCAGCGTCTGGTTCTGGTCGAGCTGCTCGCGCCGCGCCATCGCCGCCTCCCGCGTCGGCTCGGCCAGCGGGCCCTGCCGGAAGAAGAAGTCGGGCAGCAGCGCCGTGAAGCCAGCCAGCGCCAACCGCCCGGCGAGGTCCTCGTAGAAGGGCGTCCGGCCGAACACGTCACCGACCACCAGGATCCCGGCGCCGGCGCCCGTCTGCGGTCGGCAGAGCAGCCCGGGCATCTTCTCCAGCCTGCCGATCAGGGGCACTTCGACCTCCATCCGATCGACGTCGGGAGCGGTGTGTCCGGTGGGAATCTCGGGGTGGCACACGGGAAAGCTTCTTCGCATCTTATTGGTCGCGGCTGGGCACAATACCCAGTGCCGTGCTCCAAGCAACCGATCTAACCGTGGAAGTCGCCGCCCGTGCCGTGGTCAAGGGCGGCAGCTTCCTGTTGCGCGACGGCGACAAGGTGGGGCTGGTCGGGCGCAACGGCACCGGCAAGACGAGCCTGCTCAAGGTTCTCGCCGGCGAGGTCCAGGCGGCGGGCGGCACCGTCCTCACCCGGGGCACGCTCGGCTACGTACCCCAGGACCCGCGACCCGACCCGAACGCAATCGACGCCACCGCTCTCACCCGGCTCCTGAGCGGGCGCGACCTCGACGGCCAGGCGATCCGGCTGGAGGAGGCCCGGCTGGCGCTGGAGACCGACCACTCGGAGCAGGCGCTGCACCGCTTCTCCCACGCCGAGGAGGTGTTCCGCGACGCCGGCGGCTATTCCGGCGAGTCGGACGCTCGCAAGATCGCGGCGGGCCTCGGCGTCCAGCCGGACCGGGTCGACCTCCCGCTCCGCGTGCTCTCCGGTGGCGAGCGGCGCCGGATCGAGCTCGGCCGGGCGCTGTTCGCGGAGGCCAGCGTGCTGCTCCTCGACGAGCCGACCAACCACCTCGACAAGGACGCCAAGGAGTGGCTCATGGTCTTTCTCCGGGGGCACCGCGGCGCTCTCCTGGTGGTTAGCCACGATCTCGACCTGCTCGACACCGCGATCACCCGCGTCCTCCACCTCGAGGCGGCCAAGCTCACCGAGTACCGGGGCACCTACACCCAGTACCAGGCCGCTCGGCTCGCCGACGAGAAGCGCACCGCCGCCACCGCCGAGCGCCAACAGGCGGAGATCACCCGCCTCCAGACGCTCGCCGACGTGATGCGGCGCCAGACCGCAAAGCGAGCCAAGACGGCGAAGTCGCTCGACAAGCGGATCGACCGCATGCGGGCGGGCGCGGTGACGGTCCAGCGGCGGGGCAAGAAGGTCAACTTCCGCTTCCCGCCCCCTCCCCACTCCGGCCGCATCGTCCTCCAGGCCAACGGGCTCGCCAAAGGCTACGGCGGCCCGGCCGTCTTCACCGATATCACCTTCCAGGTCGAGAAGGGGCAGCGGCTGCTGATCATGGGCTACAACGGCGCCGGCAAGTCGAGCCTGCTGCGGATCATCGCCGGGGCGACCAAGGCGGACGCGGGCGGCTTCCGGACCGGCGTCGGCGTCTCGGTCGGGTACTACGCGCAGGAGCACGAGGGCCTCGACCCGGCGCGGACCGTCCTCGACCACATGCGCGACGCGTCCGACGCCGACGACCCGGTGTTGCGCCAGATCGTGGGCATGTTCGGTCTCCACGGCGACAAGGCCTTCCAGCCGGCGGGCACGCTCTCCGGCGGCGAGAAGACCAAGCTGGCGCTCGCTCAGATCTGCGCCGGCAAGCACAATCTGCTGATCCTCGACGAGCCGACCAACAACCTCGACCCGCCCTCCCGGGACGGCTTCGCCCAGGCGCTCGCCAGCTGGCCCGGGTCGCTGGTCGTGGTCAGCCACGACGCCGAGTTCGTGGAGCGGCTCAGCCCACAGAAGATCCTGCTAATGCCGGAGGGGATCAACGATTTCTGGGATGACGAGTTCCTCGAGATGGTGTCCCTGGCGTGAGCCGGGCTCGCCGCCACATTCGGCCCTTCCGCAGTGCTAGATGAGGCGGTGAGATACCCGGCGGCGGTGCTGGCCCTGGTCCTCCTCGCCGCGTGCAGCCAGTCCGCAGTCAAGGTCGACACCCGGCTCAAGCCGGGTTCCTACGCGGGCGCCATCGGCGCGGCGACCTACCAGGTGGACATCCCGGGCAAGTGGAACGGCACCCTGCTCCTCTACAGCCACGGCTATGCCGCCCCGACCGGTGGCAACCCGGCGTCCGACGCCGGCGACGCGACGACCAAGGGCTGGCTGCTCGAGAACGGCTTCGCGCTCGCCGGCTCCTCTTACAGCGGCACCGGCTGGGCGCTCGCCGACGCCTTCCGCGACCAGGTCGCTCTGCTCGGCGTTTTCGCGACGAGATTCGGCAAGCCAAGGCGTGTCATCGCCTGGGGGCATTCGCTGGGCGGGATCATCACCGCAGGCCTGGTCCAGCTCCATCCCGAGCTGTTCGCCGGGGCGCTGCCGATGTGCGGCGTCCTCGCGGGCGGGATCGCCAACTGGAATGGGGCGCTCGACATCGGGTTCGCGACCCAGGTCCTGCTCGACCCCCAGCTGAAGGTGGTGAACATCAGCGACCCGGGCGCCAACCTCTCCCGCGCCCGGACGGCCGTCAACCTTGCCAGCGCGACGCCGCAGGGCAAGGCGCGGCTCGCCCTGATCGCCGCCCTCGGCTACCTGCCGGGCTGGTTCAACCCGCTCAACCCGGAGCCCGCGGCGGGCGATTTCGCGGCCCTGGAGGCGAACCAGGCGACCTGGGAGACGTTCGACTTCACCTACGTCTTCGCCTTCCGGGCCGAGCTCGAGAAGCGAGCGGGAGGCAATCCCTCCTGGAACACCGAGGTCGACTACCTGAAGGCTTTCGCGGCCTCGCCGGGCAGGGCCGAGGCGGAGGCGCTCTACCAGCAGGCCGGGCTCGACCTGGCAGCCGACCTGGCAAGGGTCCAGGCGGCGCCCCGAGTCAGCGCCAACCCCGCCGCGGTCGCCTACCTCGACAAGAACATCAGCTTCAACGGCGACCTCGGCGTGCCGGTGCTGACGCTCCACACGACCGGCGACGGGCTGGTCGTGGTTGAGAACGAGGCGGCCTACGCGAACGTGGTGGCATCCCAGTCCGACGGCGCCCTGCTCCGGCAGCTCTTCGTCCACCGGGCGAACCACTGCATCTTCACGCCCGCCGAGCAGATCGCCGCCTTTCAGGTCCTCTTCAACCGCCTCGACGGCGGCAGCTGGGGCGCCACCGACGCCGCCTCCCTCAACGACCGGGCGGCGGCGCTGGGCAGCAGGTACAACGGCGGCCAGCTGCCCGGCTCGGCGTCCCCGATCACGGTGCCGCCCGGCTTTGTCGCCTACACGCCGCCGGCCTTCCCCCGCCAGTTCGACAGCCGTAGCCTGAAGCCATGATGCTGCCGTGGTCGCGGCCGGTCGCCCTGGTCGCCCTGCGGGGGACGATCGGGATGGGGATCCGTGCGGAGCAGTGGGTTCCCCTCTTCGACGGCCTGCGCAAGCGGAAGGCGATCCGGGCCGTGGTGGTCGAGGTCGACTCCCCCGGGGGCACCGTCGCCGCTTCCGACTATATCTACGGCGCCCTCGCCCGGCTGGCCGCGGAGAAGCCGGTGTTCGCCTTCAGCGGCAACGTCTGCGCCTCGGGCGGCTACCTCATCGCAGCCGCCGCCCGGGAGCTGGTGGTCCAGCCCGCAGCCGTCGTCGGATCGATCGGCGTGATCTCCATCCGCCCCCTGGCGGAGGAGTTCCTCCATCGCTACGGGCTGGCGGTGGGCGTGGCCAAGAGCGGCGAGCTGAAGGACGCCGGCGCCTTCTGGCGGAAGCCGACCGAGCGCGAGCGGGAGAAGGAGCAGGCGCTCGTCGACGAGTACTTCGGGATGTTTCTCGAGCGGATCGAGGCCGGCCGCAAGATCGACCGGGCGAGGCTGCGGGAGCTGGCGACGGGCGAGGTCTTCACCGGCCGCCGGGCGGTCGAGGTCGGCCTCGCCGACCGGGTCGGCACCCTCGACGACGCCGTCGAGCTGGCCGCGGCCGCCGCGGGGGTGCCCAAGCGCGCCCGCTGGTACGGGGTTCGCCGCAGCCTCCGCTCGCGCCTCTTCGGCGGCCTGACCGGCGAGCTGGCGGACCAGCTCTCGGAGCGCCTCCTGGCGCTGATGGAGCCGCAACCGCGGTTTTAGCCACTCCAACATGCACCAACGCCGGTGACCGGCTCCACCCAGCCCTCCCCGCGATCGGAGAAGGTGTTCCGTTCCACAAAAAGCGGAAAGCCCGCTTGCGCGAGCTCTCCGGGGCTGGGGTGGGGCGTGAAATTCCTGTTCAGGCGCTGGTGGGCGCGGACATATGGTAGCACCATTTAGCGCTATGCACAAGATATCGACAACCTGTGGAAGAACTCTTCTACGCGGACCTGAGCCGGCCCGGTCGAAGATACTCAGTCGGTGTACCGCGACCGGCTGCTCGCCCTCTACGGACCCGACCTCGGCGAGCGCACGGCGAGCCGGCTCGAGGGACTCCTGGCACGGTTTCGGCCCCGGCTGGCCGGCCAGGAGCCGGGAGCGCGCAACGGGACGGGCAACGACGCGCTGCTGATCACCTACGGCGACACCCTGCAATGCGACGGCGAGCCCCCGCTCGGCGCGCTCCGGGAGTTCGCTGCGCGCCACCTCGAGGAGCGCCTCTCGGGCATCCACCTGCTGCCCTTCTTCCCCTACTCGAGCGACTATGGCTTCGCGGTCAAGGACTTCCTGGCGGTCCGGGAGGACCTCGGCGGCTGGGCTGACATCGAGGCCCTCCACGCGGGCTTCCAGCTGATGTTCGACTTCGTCCTCAACCACGTCTCGGCGGAAGGCGAGTGGTTCCAGGGTTTCCTCCGCGGCGAGGCGCCCTACCGCGACTTCTTCATCAACGTCGACCCGGCGACCGACCTCTCGCTGGTGACCCGGCCCCGGACGACACCGCTCCTGACCCGCTTTGACACCGCGCTCGGTCCGCGCTGGGTCTGGACCACGTTCGGCCCCGACCAGGTGGACCTGGACTACCGCAACCCGGAGGTCCTGCTCCGGATGCTGGAGGTGATGCTGACCTACCTCCAACGGGGAGCCGACCTGCTCCGGATGGACGCGGTGGCCTACCTCTGGAAGGAGGTCGGCACCTCCTGCGTCCACCTGCCCCAGACCCACCAGCTGGTCAAGCTCTTCCGCGACGTGCTCGACCAGGTGGCGCCGAGGGTCGAGATCGTCACCGAGACCAACGTGCCGCAGCGGGACAACCTCAGCTACTTCGGCGACGGTCGCGACGAGGCGCAGATGGTCTACCAGTTCCCGCTCGCGCCGCTGGTCCTCGACGCGATCGTGCGGGGCGACGCCGGCCGGTTGACGGCATGGGCGAGCGGCCTGCCGCCGCCGACCGAACGGACCGCCTTCTTCAACCTCCTCGCCTCCCATGACGGAATCGGCGTGGTCCCCGCCCGCGACCTCCTCTCCGGGGCGGAGATCGACAGCCTGGCCCGCCGCGTGCTGGCCCACGGCGGGCAGGTGTCCGACAAGGCCAACCCGGACGGCAGCGTCAGTCCCTATGAGCTGAACACCACCTTCTTCGACGCCCTCTCCGACCCCGGCGACCGGGCCGAGGCCTGGACGACGAAGCTCGATCGCTTCATCTGCTCGCAGGCCATCATGCTGGCCCTGGCGGGCGTTCCCGGCGTCTACATCCACAGCCTCTTCGGCTCCGCGAACGACCAGGCGGGCTACGCGCGCTCTGGCTGGAAGAGGGACCTCAACCACGAGCGGTTGAAGCTGGCGGAGCTCGAGTCGGCGCTGTCCGACCCGGACAGCCGCGCGGCGCAGGTCTTCGCCCGCTACTGCCGGTTGCTCGAGGTCCGCCGGCGGCAGCCCGCTTTTCAGGCCCGCTCCGGTCAGCGCGTGCTGGAGGCCGGCCCAGGCATCTTCGCGGTCGCCCGGGGACCCCGGGAGGGGCAGTCTGTGGTGGCCCTGCACAACGTCACCGCGTCACCGCGCATCGCGACGATCGAATCGCCGGCCGGCGCGCCGGCAGCCTGGGAGGACCTGGTCGGCGGGGAGCGCTTCGAGCGCTCTTCGACCCTGCGGCTGGACCCCTACCAGGTGCTCTGGCTCCGGGGCAGCGGGGCGTGATGCTCGACCACATCAGCCCCCCGCTTGCCTTCCTGGCCGGGCTGGTCTCCTTCCTCAGCCCCTGCGTGCTTCCCCTCGTCCCCGCCTACGTGGCCTATCTAGGCGGCCAGGCGGGCGAGCCCGACGCACCGCCGCGCACCCGCCTGATCGTCGCCGGGATCGCCTTCGTCGCCGGCCTGACGCTGGTGTTCGTGCTCCTCTTCTACGCCTTCAACGCCGTGCTGACGCCCCTCCGGCCCGTCCTCGAGGCGATCGCCGGAATCCTGGTGATCCTGCTCGCCCTGCAGCTGCTCGGTGTCCTCCGGTTCGGCTTCCTGCAGCGCGAGCACCGTCTGATGAAGACCGCTCCAGCCGGTGGCGGGGCCGGCGGCGGGCTGCTCCTGGGGCTGGGCTTCGCGACCGGCTGGACGCCCTGCGTCGGACCGACCCTGGGCGCCATCCTCAGCTCCGGGCTGGACCACGGCGCGACCGAGCAGGGGCTGCTCCTGATCCTCCTCTACAGCCTCGGGCTCGGCCTGCCGTTCCTCCTCCTGGCGGCCGGCTTCGAGTGGGCCGCGCCCGCCGTCCGCGCCCTCAACCGCCGCCGCCGGGTGATCGACCTCGCCTCCGCTGGGGTGCTCACCCTGATGGGCGTGCTGCTGCTCACCAACAACCTGGCCTGGGTGACGCTCCAGTTCACCCAGCTGCTGCCGGAGTGGGTGAACCGGAGCGTCGCGCTCTAGTCTGGAGCTGATGGACCTGGACCGGCTCCCGCCCCAGCTGCGCAAGCTTCTCGACGCGCTCGCGGGCGCCATCCGCACCCGGGAGCCCGCCATCCGGGCCCGGGTCGAAGCCCTCCGCCTGGCCCACCCCGCCCTGACCCAGGAGCAGCTTGCCGAGAAGCTGATCAAGGACACCCGGGTCAGGGTCGCCACGACCGGCGCCGCGAGCGGCGCAGCCGCCATCGCCCCCGGTCTGGGGACGCTGCTCGCGCTCGGCGCCGCGACCGGCCAGGCCTTCTACGCCCTCGAGCAGGAGACCGAGCTGGTGATGGCGATCGCCATCATCTACGGCCACGAGCTGAGCGACTCGGATGAGCGGGTGCTCGAGGCGCTGGTCGTGGTGGGGATCGCCGGCGGGTCCGTCAAGCTGCGCGAGAACGTGCTCGTGGTGGGCGGCGAGCGGATCACGGTGGCCGCCTTCCGAGCCCTGCCGAAAGAGTGGCTCGGACGCGCCGGCGGGCACATCATCGGCCGCATCCTGGCCCGGGTGGCGGGCTCTCGCGCCCTCTCGACGGCCGGTCGTGTCGCTCCCCTCGCGATCGGGATGGCGGTCGGGGCCGGCTTTGACTGGTTCACCGTCAGCGCCCTCGGCAAGGCCGCGGTGCGCTACTACGGCCCCGGCGGGCCGGCGGCCCGGGCGCCTCGCCTAGCAGGCTGATGAAAAAGGGCGCCGAATCTTTGGCGCCCAGGCTCTCGATGCGCGCGTCAGCTTCTGCGGTGCTCGCTTACGCAGCTCTGCTGCGTTCGCTGTGCTTCTCGGCGCTTCCTTCGCCTCGAACGCCTGGACACGAAACGACCGCGTCGCTTCGCGCCGGGTTGGCCTTCGGTCTTTCGCCGACCTTTCTCATCACCCTGCTAGCGGGTGAGAATGGCCGCCACGTCGAACTTGGCGACTGACTCGATCTGGTCGAAGCGGCAGAGCTCGGGCGGCTTGTCGGGACGCCAGCGGCGGAACCCGGTGGCGTGCCGGAAGCGCTGGCCGGACTGCAGCTTGTCGTAGGCGACCTCGCAGACCAGCTCGGGGCGGAGCCCAACCCACTCCGAATCCTTGCCGGTCGACCAGCGGCTCTTTCCACCCGGTTGCCTTGGAGGGGGGAGCTCCCCCCGAGGGGGGAGCTCCCCCCTGTCGGCCGTGCTCGGCGCAGCCTGCGCGCGGCCTACCCCCCCGAGAGGGGGGAGCTCCCCCCTGTCGGCCGTGCTCGGCGCAGCCTGCGCGCGGCCTACCCCCCCGCGGCTCCAGTCCTCGCCCCCTTCCTGGTTCTTCATCCAGTCCTCGGCGCCCTCCCGAAGCGGCTGCAGGCTCTCCAGCAGCCTGCGGCGGGTGGCGGCGTCGAAGCTCGAGGTGTGGCCGACGTAGTGGAGGCTTCCCTTCTCGTCGTAGAGGCCCAGGAGGAGCGAGCCAAGCGAGCTGCCGTCCTTGTAGAGCCGATAGCCGATGACGACGCAGTCGGCCGTCCGCTCGTGCTTGACCTTGACCCAGCCGCGCTTGCCGGGAAGGTAGGGCTGCTCCCAGGCCTTGGCGATGATGCCGTCGAGGCCGGCGCCCTCGAAGAGTGCCAGCCACTCCCTGCCAACCGCGGCGTCGCGGGTGTAGGGCGTCAGCAGCACCGGCGGCTGAACGCCTTCCAGGAGCGCCTCCAGGCGTTTGCGCCGGGCCGAGAGCGGCAGCGGCCGGAGATCCTCGTCGCCGACCGCCAGGAGATCGAAGGCGACCAGCTGGCTCGGGATCTTCTCGGCCAGCATCCGGACCCGCGACTCGGCGGGATGGAGGCGGAGCTGGAGAGAGTCGAAATCGAGGCCGTCGTCGCCGACGATGATGATCTCCCCGTCCAGCACCAGGCGCTGCTCGGGCAGGACTCGGATGCCCGGCAGCAGCTCGGGAAAGTAGCGGGTCATCGGCCGCGAGCCACGGCTGATGAGGTCGACCTTTTCGCCATCGCGGTAGACCAGTGTCCGGAAGCCGTCCCACTTCGGCTCGTAGGACCAGTCGGGACCGTCGGGCACCTCCGGCCGCACGGCGGCCAGCATCGGCTCCATGTCACGCTCGACGGGAAACAGCACGGCGGAAATGTTAGGCGCGCGCAGCGCAAGCACCCGCGATACCCTCCGTTAGACCGTGGGAATGGCGACGGTGGCCCTGGGCCTGGCGCTCCTCGCCCTGGCCGCCCTCTTGGCCGGGTTGGGTGCGACCGTCCGCGTCCTCAGCGGGGTTGACGGCAGGGCTCGACCGGTGATCCTCTCGGCCGGCGTCGGAGTCGGTATCCTCGGCGTGGGGATCGGCCTGGCGCCCGAGGTCCTCGGTCCGGCCGCCTTCACCGTCGACGCCTCGACGCTGACGATCCTGTGCGGCGCGGTGGTGGTGGCGGCGGCGGACGTGGTCGAGGCCGTCCTCGGAGCCCGGCTCGTCCTCCTCGCCCTCCCGGCCCGGTCGGCGCTCCGCGATGCCGACGCCGCGATGGCGGCAGGCGACGGCGCCCGGGCGGCCGAAGCTTACGGGCGCGCCGTCCGCCCCCTGGTCCAGGGCAGGCGCCACCAGGCCGAGCTTGAAGCGCGGTTGAAGCTGGCTGAAGCGCTGCTCGCGGCGGGCGACCTCAACGGGTCGGCGATCAAGCTCCACGAGGCGCTCAACAGCGCCCGCGAGCAGCGCGACCCGCAGATCACCTGGGCGACGCTCCTCCACGCGGTCGTGATCGACTCCGACCTCGACCGCCTGCCGATGGCGAATCGCCACCTTGGCGAGGCGGCCGGGATCGCCCGTGAGCTCCTCAGCCAGAGCCACCTGGCCAACGTCTTCGCCGAGCTCGGCTGGGTCGCCTACCTGGCCGGCGACCGCGAGCTCGCCGGGACCTGCATCAGCTGGGCGGGCCGCGCCGCCGGCCAGATCGACGCCAGGAGCGCTTTCGCCGCCAGCACGACCTTGCTGGCCGCCCACCTGGCGCTCGCCTCGGGGGATCTCGTCTCGGCCGAGTCGGCGCTGACCGCGGCGGCCGAAGCCGCGCCCGCGATCGCCGACCCCGACCTCGACGCCGGGCTGCTGCTGGGCCGGGTCTGCCTCGCCTACCTGCAGGGCTGGAAGGACTCCGCCCACGACTCCCTGCTGGCGGCGGCGCCGGCGCTCCGGCGGGCTCGCTGGCGGAGCCGCCTGGTTCTGCCGCTGATCGCCCTCGGCCTCGAAGCGCGGCGGCTCGACCGCCGCCTCGACCTGGAGGCGATCGGCAGGCTTGCCGTCGAGCTGGCGGCGAAGGGCGGCACCCAGGCCGAGCTCGCCGCCCGCTGCGCCGACCTGACCTACGACATCAGCGGGCTGGCCCGGGCCTACGAGGTCCGCAACCTGCTGGCCGAAGCCGTCAGGGCTTGAGCTGATACCGGAGAAAGAGGTGGGCGCCGCTCCGCCGCACGCTCAGGAGCCGGCCCCTGGTCTCGATCCCGGGCAGCAGCGAGACGCCCTCGACGAGCCCGACCTGGAGCGCGCTCCGCTCTCTGCCCGCAACCAGCGGTGAGAGGGTCAGGAACAGCTGCTCGACGAGGCCCGCCGCCAGCAGCTGGCCGAACAGGTGCGGTCCCCCCTCGGTCAGGATCGAGCGGTGGCCCTCCGCCCGCAGCGCCGCGACCACGTCGCTGACCGGCAGCCTCTCCCCGGTCCCGAGGGCGATGACGCGGACGCCGGCGGGAGCCTGCCCGGCCAGGCGGGAGGCACCCTCCTGGGTGGTCAGGATCAGGCCCCCGGCAAGCGCCGGCAGCGCCGGGTCGACGGCGCCGCTCTCGGTCACCACGGCGAGCGGGACGGCAGCCGGCTTGAGGAGGAACTCGCGCAGCCGCTGGTAGGCGTCCGCAGCCGGCGGGTAGACGCGGCCGGGGCTCCAGACGTGGTCCGACTCGGCGCGCAGGGTGCCGGCGCCGACCAGCACCACGTCGGCGAAGGCCCGCAGGAGGCCCATCAGGAAGCGGTCGCCAGGCAGGCCGCCGCTGATCAGGCGGCCCTGCCCGGAGGCGGTCGGGACGACCGCCGCGACGCCGTCGAGCGAGGTGACGAAGTTCGCGTAGAGGACCGGCCCGGCGAAGCCGAGCTCGCCGTCGTAAAGCTCGGCGAGGGGCGGCGGCAGCTGCTCGACGGGCAGGCCGGGCTCCTCGAAGAGCAGCTCCAGCCGGTCGTCCCTCACTGCCGGCTGATCCTAGTGGACCGTTAATGACCGGATGCGCCAGAGCTGGTCGTTGCGGTCCACTCAAACCAGCGCCGAATTCGATAATGGTTCAGGAGAGATGGGGAACCAGACCGCGGGCACGGCGGATTTCGACGCGATCGACCGCTACCTCGCCGAGCACCAGCGTGACTGGATCGGGGAATTGGCCGAACTTTGCGCGATTCCCAGCGTTTCCGCCCGCCACGAGGGCATCGACCAGTGCGCCGCGCTGGTCGCCCGGATGCTGGAGAAGCGCGGGTTCGCGGTCGAGGTCTCGCCGACCGGCGGTCACCCCGTGGTCCTCGGCCATGCCGGCGGGAGCACGCGGTCGCGGACGCTGCTCTTCTACAACCACTACGACGTCCAGCCGCCGGAGCCGCTGGACCTCTGGGAGAGCCCTCCCTTCAGGCTCAGCGAACGGGACGGTGCGGTCTTCGCGCGCGGCTCCAAGGACGACAAGGGGGAGTTCGTCTGTAGGCTCGCGGCGCTCGACGCGGTCCGCGCCGTCACCGGGTCCTACCCCTGCGACATCACCTGGCTCGCCGAGGGCGAGGAGGAGGTCGGCAGCCCCCACCTTCCCGCCTGGGTCGAGCGGCACACGCAGCGCCTCCGGGCCGATGCCGCGATCTGGGAGGAGGGCGGAATCGAGGTCGACGAGACGCCGATCGTGCGCCTCGGCGCCCGCGGCCTGCTCTACGTCGAGCTCTCTGCCAGGGTCCTCTCGCGGGATGCCCACTCGGGCCAGGCGAACCTGCTCCCGAACGCCGCCTGGCGCCTGGTCTGGGCGCTGGCGAGCCTCAAGGGGCCCCAGGAGCGGATCCTCATCCCGGGCTTCTATGACGCGGTCCGGCCGCCCACGCCACGGGAGGAGGAGCTCCTGGCGGCGATGCCCAAGGGGGAGGCGGACATCCGGGAGGAGTTCGGCCTCCACAGCCTCCTGGGCGGCGTCACCGACGTCAACCGCGCCTACTTCTCCCCCACCGCGAACATCGCCGGCATCGGGGCCGGCTACCAGGGCGAGGGATCCAAGACGGTCATCCCGGCCCGTGCCGTCGCCAAGGTCGACTTCCGGCTGGTCCCCGACCAGGACCCCCATGACATCAACGCGAAGCTCCGCCGCCACCTCGACGCGGGCGGATTCGGGGGCGTCGCGATCGAGGTCCTCGGCGCGGAGCGGCCGGGCATCACCGATCCCGACGCCGCCGTCGTCCGGCTCAACGCCGAGATCGGAGCCGAGATCTACGGCAAGCAGCCGCGCGTCGCTCCACTGAGCGGCGGCACCACCCCGATGTACCTCTTCACCGAGCGCGGTGTACCGGTCGTCGCGCCCGGCGTCGGCTGGGGGGCGATGAACCGCGCCCACAGCCCGAACGAGTTCATGCGCCTGAAGGACTTCGACCGCGCCGCCAGGCACATCGCCCGCCTCGCCGTGCGCTTCGCAACGCTGGGCTGACGAACCTAACGCAGCAAGAAGCCGGTTCCCAGCTCGTCGGCCGGCTCGAGGACGAACTCGTGGCGGCCGGTCAGGTGGGCGCTTCCCTCCACCTCGGTGACGACGCCGCCAACAGCAGGGTCGTCCCCGATCACCCGGCCCAGGAAGGTCGTCCCGACGATGCTGCGGTGGGTCAGGGTCTGGCCGCGGGGCAGCTCGCCGGCCGCGTCGAGGAGCGCCAGGCGGGCGGAGGTGCCGCTGCCGCAGGGCGATCGGTCGACCTCACCGTCGGCAAAGACGGTCACGTTCCGGTCGCCCTCCGTGAAGATCACCCCGTAGATGCCCGCGATCTCCGGTTGGAGCGGGTGCCGGATCTCGTGCTCGGCCTCGATGTGCTGCTTCAGCCCACGGCCGAGCTCGATCAGCTGGGGCAGCTGGCGAGGCTCCACCCGCAGCCCCGCCTGGGCCGCCGGCAGGATCGCATAGAAGGCGCCGCCGTAGGCGACGTCGACCGTGAAGCGGCCCATCTGCAGGCCCCGCGCATGGACGTAGGCGGGAACGTTCTGGAAGCGCACGCTGCGGACGGCCCCGCCCTCCACCCGGGCGAGGGTCGGGAGGCGGCCGCTCGGCACGTCGACGGTGACCCGCGTCTCCGGCTCCACGGCTCGGAGGCGGCCGCTCTCGATCGCCCAGCTGACGAGCGCGATGGTTCCGTGGCCGCAGGCGGTGCTGTAGCCGGCGTTGTGGAAGAAGACGACGCCGAGGTCTGCCCCGCCATCCTCCGGCTCGGTGACGAAGCAGCCGTACATGTCGGCGTGGCCGCGCGGCTCGTTAACGAGCAGGCGGCGGATGTCGTCGCAGTGCTCGAGCGCCCAGCGGCGCTTGGCCAGGATGGTCTCTCCCTCGAGCCTGGGCGCGCCGGTGAGCACGATCCGAAACGGCTCGCCGGCGCAGTGATAGTCGACGGTGGTCACCCTCATTGGAGGAGGGTGAAGGTTATTGCTTCGGGTCGAGCTTGATCGACGCCGAGTTGATGCAGTAGCGCAGGCCCGTCGGCGCCGGGCCGTCGTTGAAGACATGGCCGAGGTGCCCGCCGCACTCGGCGCAGGTGACCTCGGTCCGGATCATGCCATGGCTGCGATCCGTCTCCTCGGCGACCGCCGCTCCCGGTGCGGGGGCCGCGAAGCTCGGCCAGCCGCAGTGGGCGTCGAACTTGGTTCCGGACTCGAAGAGCCTGGCGCCACAGCCCGCGCAGAGGTAGTCGCCGATCGTGTCGACGTGCTCGTACTCGCCCGTGAAGGGCCGCTCGGTGCCCTTTTCACGGAGCACGTGGTACTGGAGCGGCGTCAGCTCTGCCCGCCATTCCGCGTCGGTCCGGTTGATCTTGGTGGTCATCGCACGCTCGCCGGCACCCGGCAGGTCGCCATCCCACGCTTCTCCAGGTACCGCTGGTGGTAGTCCTCGGCGGGCCAGAACTCGCTCGCCTCGGTTATCTCGGTTGCGATCGGCCGGCTGGTCTGGGCCTGGACCCGCGCCGTCGACGCAACTGCCGCCTCGTGCTGCTCGGGCGTCGTGTAGAAGATCGCGCTCCGGTACTGGTGGCCGACGTCGGGACCCTGGCGGTTCACCTGGGTCGGGTCGTGGCTCTCCCAGAAGAGGTCGAGCAGCTGGTCGTAGCTGACCTTCGCCGGGTCGTACTCGACCTCGACCACCTCGGCGTGGCCGGTCCGGCCGCCGCAGACGTCCTGGTAGGTGGGCGAGGCCAGGTGCCCGCCCGAATATCCGACGGCGGTCGCCGCCACTCCCTCGACGTTGGCGAAGTCGATCTCGACCTGCCAGAAACATCCCGCTCCGAAGATTGCCTTTTCCATACCCATACTGTGCCCCCTCTGCCCCTCTCGTTACACCTTCCAGTCCCGGAAGGCCTTGAGAAGGTCTGCCCGGATGGTGGGGGGAACCTCCGCCTCGGCCAGCTCGGCGGTGACCCGGCCGGCGGCTCGGAGCTGAGCGAGGAAGGCGGTGCACCCGTCGCAGCCGGCGAGGTGCTCCTCCACCCGCGCCCGATCGGCGGCGGGCAGGGTGCCGTCGAGGAAGTCCAGGAGCAGCTTGACGACCTGGCGGCAGGTCATCGGAGGTAGTCCTCCAGCACCCGGCGGACGTGGCCGCGGGCGCGGTGCAGGCGCACCCGCTGGTTGACCTCTGAGATCCCCAGCAAGGCCACGACATCGCCGGCGGGCAGCCCGGCCACGTCGCGAAGCACGATCACCTCGCGCAGCTTTGCCGGCAGCTCGTCGATCGCCGCGCCGACCCGGCCGAGGACCTCCCGGCTGAGCAGGCGCGATTCGGGCAGGTTTGCCCAGTTGTCGGGCAGCGAGGTCCAGTTTCCTGCCGCGTTGAAGCGGTCCGGGTCGACGATCGGCCCGCCGCCCGGCTCGTCGCGGCGGAAGAGCGAAGTGAAGGGCACCAGCCGCGACTCCCGCCGGCGGCGGGACCGCGCCACGTTCAGGAGGATCCCGAAGATCCAGGTCTTGAGCGAGGACCGTCCCTCGAAACGGTCGAGGCCGGCGAGGACCTGGAGCCAGGTCTCCTGGACCGCGTCCTCCGCCGCGTCGCGATCGTGAAGGTGGCCCATCGCGAGCCGGAAGAGGGGCCCCTGGTAGCGGTCGAGCAGGTCCGCGAATGCGGCCTCGTCGCCGGCCTTGAGTGCGTCCAGCTCGGGATCGCCGATCAGCCTAGCCACACCGGGCAAAGGATAGTGAAGGTCGCCGAACGCCCAGCGCTGCGCGATCGACATCTAACGCCCGGCCAGCTCGGCATACGTGACGGTGACGGCGAAGGCCCGGCACCAGACGACCACGGAGTGGAAAGCGGTGAGGTCGAGCCCCTCGGGCAGCGGGTAGTTGAAGGAACCGTCAGTCGCCTTGAGCGGCCCCAGGTCGGTGAAGTGCCCCGGCTGTCCGTCGCTCCGGTCGGAGAGGTAGACGTACATGTTCGGCGCACCCGCGATGGCGACGTTCTCGAAGCGCAGGTAGCGGCTGCCGGCGAGCTCGTAGACGCTGACCTGGCCGGACCCGAAGTGGACCGCGCTGATCCTCCGCAGCATCCCGCTCGCGACGAGCGCGGGCGTCGGAGCCGCGACCGGCGCTGTCATCGGGACCGCGACGGGGCCGGCGCCGACCGCCGGCGCGGGCATCGCCTCATGGACGGTCGAACGGACGAAGATCGGCACGATCCCGAAGGCGACGATCGGCACCGCGGCGGCGAGCACGACGACGCCGACCGCAATTGCAAGCGCAAGCCTGGGGATGCTGGCTCTGGCCACTTTCACTCGTGGAGCAGTGCCAAAACGGGCCGTCGCGTTACAGAGAGCTCCCGAAGGTCGGGGAGTCATGGCCACTCTTCAATCTTCTTCGTTGTCGTCAAGAATCGAATAAGACCCCTCCGCTCAGGCCGCGCACGGCACGGCCCGGCGCGCGAGGCGCGCCGAGGGGGAGTCGCCGAAAGGCGACGGGGGCAAAGCCCCCACGACTCGGAATAGAGCGTCCCGCCCGTCCAGCGGCCCGCAGGGCCGATGGTCGGGCGGGCGAGATTCGAACTCGCGGTCTCCTGGTCCCAAACCAGGCGCTTTGCCGGGCTAAGCTACCGCCCGCCGTTCAGAGCTTGAGGAAGCGCGTCAGGCCAGCGAAAGTCTACCGTCAGCCGTCCGGCGGGCTGCACATTCGTCATGCTGCCAAGCGCCGGTGATGCCGGCCCGGTCCTCTCGTCCACCGTCTGCCGCTGACGCAGGAGAGAAGATCCAGATCAGGTCGGAGGATCCGAAGACCTTCGAGTGTCCCGCCAGCAAAGTTGGCGAGACACTGGCTATCGTAACCAGCCGCTCTCCAGCAGCGCTCGAATCGCTGCGCCGCGGTGGCTCCAGAGGTGCTTGGTCGCGCTGTCCAGCTGGCCGAAGGTGAGGCCGAGCTCGGGCACCAGGAAGACCGGGTCGTAGCCGAAACCCGCCTTGCCCTGCCAATCCGGCACCACCTCGCCCTGGCGCTCGCCGGCCACGGTCCGGACGGGCTCGCCCGGCGCGGCGAGCGCGATCGTGGCCGTGAAGCGCGCCGTCCACGGCCGCGGCTCGTTGGCGAGCATCTCGAGGAGGGTCGCGGTGCGCTCGACCTGGGTCGCTCCCAGCCGCGCCGAGCGGAGGCCGGGGAAGCCGCCGAGGGCGTCCACCTCGATGCCCGAGTCGTCGCCCAGCGAGGGCAGCCCGGTGGCATCGAGCGCGGCGACCGCCTTCAGGGTGGCGTTCTCGGCGTAGGTCGAGCCGGTCTCCTCCACCTCGGTGTCGTGGGAGACGACCTCGTAGCCGGCGGGCCCGAGCAGCTCCTGGTACTCGCGGAGCTTGCCCGGGTTGCCGGTTGCCAGAACCAGCCGCCGCGGGCTCAAGGGAGCCTCAGCGCCTCCTTCTGGGCGGCGATCAGCTCGGCCACGCCCTTCCCGGCGAGCGCGAGCATCTCGTCCAGTTCGGGGCGGCTGAAGGGCTGCCCCTCCGCCGTGGCCTGGAGCTCGATCAGCCGGCCGTCCTCGCCCATGACGCAGTTGAGGTCGGTTTCCGCCGAGAAGTCCTCGGCGTAGTCGAGGTCGAGGGCGGCCACGCCGTCGACGATGCCGCAGGAGACCGCCGCGACGTGCTGGCGGATCGGGTCGGCGGCGATCATGCCCGCCTTGCGCATCCGGCCGATCGCCTCCGCCAGGGCGACGAAGGCGCCCGTGATCGACGCCGTCCGGGTGCCCCCGTCGGCCTGAAGGACGTCGCAGTCGAGGGTTATCGTCCGCTCCCCGATCCGGCTCATGTCGACGGCCGCCCGGAGCGACCGGCCGATCAGGCGCTGGATCTCCTGGGTGCGGCCGCCGACGCGGCCCTGGGTCGCCTCCCGCATCCCCCGGTCGTGGGTTGCGCGCGGGAGCATCGAGTACTCGGCGGTGATCCAGCCCTGGCCGGTGCCGCGGCGGTGGCCGGGCACCCGGTCCTCGACGGTCGCGGTGACGTTGACCCGGGTGCGCCCGAACTCGACGATGCAGGAGCCCTCGGCGTGGACGTTGGTGCCCAGCTGTATCCGGACCGGGCGCAGCTGGTCGGGTGCCCGCCCGTCGTGGCGAGCCAACCTAGCCTGCGGTACCGGTCAGGCTTTGGGGGCCTCTGCGGTTTCCTTCTTCGGTTCTGGCTCGTGCGGTGTGGCCGTGGTTGCCGCCGGCTGCGGGAAGCTCGCCCCCGTCACCGGGGCGTCCGGCGCGGGCTGCTGCTCGGTCGAGCGGGCGATGTCGTCCTTCAGCTCGGTCGTGGCCTTGCGGAACTCCTTGATCGCCGTGCCGATCGCCCCGCCGATCTGGGGAAGCTTGCCGGGGCCGAAGATGATCAGGACGACGACCAGGATCAGGATCAGTGGCCAGTGGCTCATTAAACCCATGTCTGGAGCCTATCTTGCCACGATTGCCGGACGTCGCCCGGTTCCAGCCACAGAATTTACTGAACGCTGATCGCGATCGAGAGGATCCGGTCGCTCGGCTTGATGGCCGCGATGATCTGGGTTCCGCCCAGCACCGTCCCGAAATGGTTGAAGGTCGTGCCGTCGGGGCCGGTCCCCGGCCAGTCGGTCTTGAGGATGAAGAACTGGCTCCCATTGATCGCATCGTTGGGGTTGCGTGCCATGCCCACCGCGTCGGTCGTCCAGGGTTGGTCGTTGGGCTCGTCGGGGAGCGTGTAGCCCGGCCCGCCGCGGCCGTCGCCCTGGGGATCGCCGCCCTGCACGACCCAGGACTCGACCCGGTGGAAGGTCAGGCCCGTGTAGTAGCCGTTCACGGCCAGGACGATGAAGTTGTTGACCGTCTTGGGGGCCTGCGAGGCGGGCAGGGCGATGTCGATCTCGCCTGCCGTCGTGCTCAGCTTGGCGAGGTAGGTCTTGCTGGTGTCGATGCACATTGCGGGAGGACCGGCGAAGGTGTGGGCGCCGGTCCGGGCGGCCGTCTTGCAGTTGGCGAAAGCCCCCGTCGGCTGGACCGTGATCGCACGGCCGAGGACGTAGCCGATCCCGATCACGATCGCGAGGATGATCGCGAACGCCAGGAGCGCGCCCCAGCTGACCGCGACCTGTTCGGGGGCGCCCGGCAGGGGGGTCGTCGCCGGGGCGCGGCGGGCCCGCCGGCGGGAGATCACCTGGCGTTCGGGAAGGCTTTGGCTCATGCGTTGAAATGACTCGCGACGGCCTGGGCCAGCCCGCGGGTCGTGTATTCGCCGGCGATTATATCGACCCTCATCCCGAGCCTGCGGGCGGTGTCCGCGGTCACCGGGCCCATGCAGGCCACCCGCGTCTTCTCGAGCAGCGCGTCGAGCTCCTCGCGGGGGAACGCGCCGGCGAAGTTGACGACGGTGGCGGTGCTGGTGAAGGTCACCACGTCCACCGGCTCCTTCGCGAAGAGCTTGTGGAGCGCCTGCACCGTCCCGGCCGGGCTGGCCAGCTCGTAGACCGGGAGGATCTCGACCGCGGCCCCCCGCTTGGCCAGGATGGCGGGGAGGCCGTCGCGGTTCTGGCGCGCCCGTGGGACCAGGATCCGGGCGTTGGTCAGGTCCCAGTTGCCGAGCGTGTCGGCAAGGCCCTCCGCCGTGTACTCGCCGGAGACGAGCTCGGGCCGGAGGCCGTGCGCCTCCAGTGTCCGGGCGGTCTCCGGTCCGATCGCGCAGAGCCGCGAGTTGCGCAGCGAGCGCGCGTCGCGGCGGAGCTCGAAGAGCATGTCGAAGAAGATCTCGACAGCGTTCGCGGAGGCGAAGACGACGAGGTGGGTGTCGTCGAGCCGCGAGATGGCGTCGCGCACCTGGGCGTCGACCCGGAGCGGGCGGACCTCGATGGTCGGGATGTCGATGACCCAGGCGCCGAGGTCGGCCAGGTGGCGGTGGAACTCCTCGGCCTGGTGGCGCGCCCTGGTGACGAGGACGCGCCGGCCGTGGAGAGGCCGGCCGGCGATGCTGTCGAGGCGGCTGCCCCGGTCGACACCCGGTCCGACGACGAGCACCAGCTCACCCTCCAGCTCGCCGCTCGGGGTGGTGGCCAGCTGGTGCAGCGGAAGGACCAGCTTGCGCTGGCCGGGAGCGCCCGGGTTGAGGATCACGGCCGCGTTCGAATCTGCCGGGTGGCCCGCGGCGAGCAGCTCGGCGACGCGGGCCCGGATCTCGCCGGCCGGGACCCGGAAGGCGGCCGTGTCCCCGTTGCTGCCCGGCTTGCCGAGGAGGTCGGGCGAGATGCCACTGATCGCCGGGCCGGCGGCCTCGAGGAGCACGCCGGGCACCACCTCGAACTCGATCCCCTCCGCCTGGAGGGTCTCCGCCAGCTCGGCGCCGGCGCCGAAGGCGAACGGGTCGCCCCGGTAGAGGACCGCAACTCGGTGGTCGTGCTTGGCCAGCTGGACGATCTCCTCCGCTCCCTTCAGCTCACCGGTCAGTGCGCCGGGCCGGGCGAGGGCGAGGATCGCGACGTCGACGTCCGGCGGGTGGCGGATGACGTCGGCGGAGCGGATCTCCTCGGCCGCCTTGAGGGTGACCAGCCCGGGGCTGCCGGGACCGATGCCGAGGAGGTGGACGCGCTTCACAGCTTCCGCTCGACGACGTACCCGGTGAGCCGCTCCAGGCTCTCCCGGGCCTCGCCTTCGGGAAGCCCGGCGAGGTGGCGCCGGGCCGCCTCGGCATGCTCGCGTGCCTCCGCCAGCGCACGTTCGGGCCCTCCCGAGGCACGGACCGCCGCCACAACCTCGGCCACCTGAGCCGCGGGCAGCGGGATGCCATCGGCGAGCGGGCTCGGGAGATCGGCCAGGAGCAGGGGCAGGGTGGCGTGACCCTCGAGCAGGTCGTGGCCGACCGGCTTGCCCAGCTCCGTCTCCCCCGCCGTATAGTCGAGCACGTCGTCGGCGATCTGGAAAGCCAGCCCGAGCTCGATGCCGTAGAGGCGGAGCGCCTCCTGCCGGTCGCCCGCGAGGCCCGCCAGGCGGCCGCCCGCCCAGGCGCTGGCGGCGAGCAGGGCGGCGGTCTTGGCCTCGATCCGGTCTCGGTACTCGGCCAGCGAGGGCCGGTATCGGAAGCGGGCCCGGTTCTGGGCGAGCTCGCCGCGACAGATCATCATCACCGCGCCTGCGATGGCCCCGACGACAGCCGGGTCGTCGGTCAGCGCCGCCTGCTGGTAGGCCTTCGCGAAGTAGTGGTCGCCGACCACGATCGCGGCGGCCTCGCCGAGCGCGGCGGCAACCGTGGGGCGGCCCCGGCGGACCGCCGAGTTGTCGATGACGTCATCGTGGACGAGCGTCGCCGCGTGCACCAGCTCGACGGCGGCAGCGGCGTGGAAAAGGGCCTCGGACGGCCGGCCGAGGCGCCCGGCGAGAAGGACCAGGGCAGGCCGCAGCCGCTTTCCGCCGGCCTCGAAAAGCGCGCCCATGGTTTCCGCCAGCGGGGGGCCGTCGGCCGCGATCGAATCCCGGATCCTGGCCTCGAAACGATCGAGGTCCTCCGCCACCGGGCCGAAGGGCCCGGCCTCTAGCGCCCGTCCCAAAGATCGACCTCGGTAACCTCGGGGACCTCCTGGCCGAAGAGGATGGTGGCGACCTCGTTGAAGCGATGGGGGACCGCCGTCACGATCAGCTCGTGGTGCCGGGGCGAGCCCGGCTCGGCCGCCATCCCGGCGTGGCGAAGCTGGCGCTCGACCTTGGCGGCCGTCGTCTGGGCCGAGTCGACGAGCTTGAAGGTGCCTGGGAAGACGCGCTCGATCGAGCCACGCAGGAGCGGGTAGTGGGTGCAGCCGAGTACGAGCACGTCGGCGCCCAGCTGGACGATCTCGGCGAGGTCGCGGCGGAGGGCCGTCTCGGCTCGAGGAGTGTCGGCGTCGCCGTCCTCGACGATCTCGACCAGGTCCGGGCAGGCCTTCTGGTAGACGCCCACCATCGGGTCGGCGTCCTTGATCGCGTGCAGGTATTCCTGGCTCAGGCGGGTGCCCTCGGTCGAGATCACTCCGACCAGGTTCTTCCGGGTCGCCTCCACCGCCGCCTGGGCGCCGGGCCCGATCACCCCGATGATCGGTATGTCGAACTTCTCCCGGGCCTGGTTCAGGGCCGCTGCGGTTGCCGTGTTGCAGGCGATCACGACCAGCTTCACGTCGCGCCCCTGGAGGTAATCGATGATGTCGAACGCGAAGCCCCGCACCTCTTCCTGGTAGCGCGGCCCGTAAGGGAAGTGCTTCAGGTCGCCGAGGTAGATCGTCGACTCGTCGGGGAGCCGGTCGTGGATCTCCCGGAGAACCGTCAGGCCGCCGACACCCGAGTCAAAGACACCTAGGGGGCGCGGGTCGGACATCGACCTAGCTTGAGCTTTTCCGCCGACCGGGGTGATCGGCGGTCACTACGCCAGGGGGGTCAGGCGGTATCCCAGGCCGGGAACGGCCTCCAGAGAGACGCGCGTCGTCTCGTTTGAGTTCAGCTTGCGGCGCAGCCGCTGCATGTGGGGGTCGACGGAGTGGTAGTCGACGTCGGCGAGATATCCCCAGACCTTCTCCAGCAGCTGGGCCCGGGTGAGCACGCGTCCGGCGTTCGCGGCGAGGAGCGCCAGCAGGTTGAACTCGGTCATCGTGAGCTGGATCTCCTCCTCCCCGACCCGGACCCGGCGGCTCTCGGTGTCGACCTGGACGCCGCCCACCACCAGCAAACCCTCCCGGCGGCTGGCCGAAGGTGTGCCCTCGGCCCGGCGGAGGTGGGCGCGAAGGCGGGCGGTGAGCTCCCGGGCGTCGAACGGCTTGGTGATGTAGTCATCGGCGCCGACCTCGAGCCCGACGACCATGTCCACCTTGGAAGAGCGCCCGGTCAGCATCAGGACGGGGCAGAGGACGCCCTGCCGGCGGATCTCGCGGCAGACGTCGAGGCCCGAGATGTCGGGGAGCACCCAGTCGAGCAGGATGATGTCCGGCTCCCGGGCGACCGCGGTCCGGATCCCCGCCTGGCCGCCCGCGGCTTCGATCACCTCGAAGCCGTCACGGCGCAGGATCTCGGTGACGACGGTCCGGATCGCCGACTCGTCCTCCACCAGCAGGACACGCTTGCGTGCCTGGGCGGAGGCAGTTGGGTCGGGCATGGAAAGGGTTGTCAGGACCGCCCCGGTGGCGCGAAACCGACGCTCCGCCGCTCCCGCTCCGTCTTCTTCACCTTGCGGAGGAGGACGACTCGCTGGGCTCCGGCATCGACCACGTCGACGTAGTGCCATCCCTCGCCGGTCGCCGTCGTCAGCAGCTCGGGCAGCGTCTTGCCGTCGGCGATCTGCTCGAGGGTCAGCACCTCGGTGCGGTACTCGAACTCGCGCTCGCCGGCTCCGTTGGCCTGGGATGGACCCGCCATGAGCGTGGTCGGCGCGGCGGGGATGTCCTCGGGTTCGTACTCGGGGTCCTCGTCAGGCTCGATCACCGGCAACTCGTCCGGGTCGTACTCCGACTTCCGATCGGGCATTGCGGTCGATTCTAGCGATCGGAGCTGAACACCTGCCCGAGCGGGCCGGAAGGGGTATTCTTCGGCACCTAGCTTTCAATTCTGGGGAGGTCGCCGGAAGGCCCATGAGCTTCAGCATCGAGCGGTACAAGGAGGAGTCACGAAAGCTGGACACCACAGGTGTGCAGTGGGACCGGATCCGGGACTATCCGCTGAGCAAGGGAGACCTCTTCTTCCTGCACTACGCGATGGACGTCGAGAACCACGTCCCCCTCTACCTGTCCCACCTGCTGGTCACCCGTGCCTGCATGAACCCGGTCATCACGACCTTTCTGAGCCTCTGGGCGTACGAGGAGCTCTGGCACGGAGAGAACCTCTCCCGCTTCCTGGTCGAATACGGGATTCCGCTCGAGACCGACACCCGGATCCGCAACCTGCGCTCCGACATGGGCCTCTCCAACAGCCTCTCGATCCTCTCCACGATGATGGCGTCCTGGGCGCTGGACGACTTCGCCGCCCTCTACCTCGCGATCGGGGCCTGCAACGAGCTGAGCACCGCCACCGCCTATGGCGCCCTCGCCCGCAACTGCAAGCACCCGGTGCTCCAGGACCTCCTCGGCCGGATCCAGAAGGACGAGCGGCGCCACTTCGCCTTCTACTACAACTCGGCCAAGGACTGGATGACCGACAACCCGCGCGCACAGATGGTGGGCCGGATCGGCATGAAGCTCTTCTGGCAGGTCGTCGGCCAGGGCCTCAAGAACCAGGAGGAGGTCGACGCGATCTCGCTCTACCTGTTCAACGACGACGCCGGGCTGCGCGACGTGGAGTCGATCGACGAGAAGATGGGTCGGCTTCCCGGTCTGGAGGGCGTCCGGCTGATGACCAAGGCCCGCGAGGACGCCCGTCGCCGGAACGCGGCGAACCCGGAATGGGGGTTCCGCCTGATCGAGAACGAGGATTGGGCCAGGAAGTCGGCCGAGGGCGGGTCCCGGCTCTACAAGGGCCAGTTGGTCGGCGCCGCGGGCCTCGGCTCCCCCTCCGAGGACGACTACTAAGCTAGCTTCGCTTAAGCTAGCTTCGCTTCTGGTCCTCGCGCTCGGTGCGCACTGCGCACTCGATGCTGCAGTACGCCCATAGGCCTCGGGTGACGAGGGAGCCCTCGAGGGCTGAGCCGCAGCCGGCGCAGAACGAGGCGCCCGGCCTCCGGTCGCCGATCACCGTCGGCAGCTCTTCTCTTCGGATCCGCGGAAGGCGGAGCGGGTCGCCGGACCAATTCCAACCCGGTCGGTTCTCCATGGGTCACCCCCGCCGAACAGCTTGATTGTCCGGAAAGTACCTGTCAAGGCTGTCATGACAAGGCCCTGCGAGCCGGGAGCGGTTCCCCGGCGCGAGGTGGGAGGGCATATTTCGCCGTCCGCTTCCCGACGTCCGGCAATTGCCTATCTCCGGTGAGACAAAGTTATAGTTGGTGTGTCATATATGATTGAGCCGCTGCACGGCATCCTGGCGAGCGCGATGACTTGCTGACGGGTCAGCACCTCACGACGGTCGAGGTGGAGTCGGCGCCCATCGACCGCTACCGGCCGCTGCTCGACGCGGACCTGTGGGAGCGCCTCCAGCGGTCGCTGCAGGCGGAGGCCGAAGCGACCAGCGGCCGGGTCGTCTGGAACGTCAACTCGACCGCCCGCGGCGGCGGGGTCGCGGAGCTCCTGGCGGCGCTGATCCCCTATGAGCGCGGTGCCGGCATCGACGCGCGGTGGGTGGTGATCAAGGGCGAAGAAGACTTTTTCGCCCTCACCAAGCGGCTCCACAACCTCCTCCACGGCGTGACGGTGGAGTCTACGAGCGGACGCTGGCCGAGAACGCCGCCCCGCTGATGCGGATGATCCATCCGGGAGACCCGGTGATCCTCCAGGACCCGCAGACGGCGGGGTTGGCGCCCGCGCTGGCCGAGCACGGCTGTCCGGTGATTTGGCGGTGCCATATCGGCGTCGACGAGCCGAACGAGGTCGCCCGCCGGGCGTGGGACTTCCTCCGGTCGTACGTGTCCTCAGCGGCCGCCGTCGTCTTCTCTCGGAGGGCCCATGTCTGGGAGGGGCTTGCGAAGGGTCGGACAGCGATCATCGCGCCCGCCATCGACGCCTTCGCCGTCAAGAACCAGGAGCTCGACGCAGAGACGGTCGGATCGATCCTCCGCGCCGGCGGCCTGCTGGACCCCGGGCAGGACGGCGACAGCGCGTCCTTCGCCCGCCCGGACGGCCCCACCGTTGCGGTGCGGCGAAAGGTCAAGCTGCTTGGCGATACGCGGCTCCCCGATGACGTCCCGCTGGTGGTCCAGGTTTCTCGCTGGGACCCGCTGAAGGACCCGCTCGGCGTCCTGGAGGGCTTCGCCGGCCAGGTTGCCCCGAACAGCGATGCCCACCTGGTGCTTGCGGGCCCCGCCGTGACCGCGGTCGCGGATGACCCCGAGCAGCCCGAAATCGTGGGTGGGCTGGAAGAACGCTGGCGGCGACTGGAACCGGGGCTGCGCCTTCGGGTCCACGTCGCCCAGCTGCCGATGGAGGACGAGGACGAGAACGCGGCGATGGTCAACGCTCTTCAGCGCCAGGCCCGGGTGGTGGTCCAGAAGAGCCTGGCCGAAGGGTTCGGCCTCACCGTCTCGGAGGCGATGTGGAAGGCGAAGCCAGTTGTCGCGAGCCGAGTAGGCGGCATCGAGGACCAGGTCGAGGACGGCCGCAGCGGGGTCCTCCTCGACGACCCTCATGACCAGGAGGCGTTTGGGCGGACGGTAACCGGCCTGCTGACCGACCCAGCACGAGCCGAACGACTCGGCCAGGCTGCCCGGGACCGTGTTTGCCGGCACTTCCTGGCTCCCCGTCACCTGGAGCAGCAGGCCGAGCTGGTCCGCCGGGTGCTCGGCCGATGATCCAGGAGCTGGTCCTCTTCGCGGCCCTTGCCGTCGGCATCGCCACGCTGCTGGTCGTGGTTCCGGGCGTGAGCCGGGCGCCGCTCTGGTTCGGCCTGCCGATCGACGTGCTGGCACTGGCTGCGGCGGGCTGGGTCACCGGCCGGCTGATGGGCGACCCGGTCGCCGCCGTCGCGCTGCCGGTGGGGGCGATGGTGCTGGTCGGGCTGGCCTGGTGGACCCTTTTCCGCAGCTGGTCGCTGCCGGCCGCCCAGCTCTTCGCGCTGCTGGTCGTGGGCGCCGTGCTCTACCTCATCTACGGGGCGTTCCTGACCGTGGTCGAGCCGCTCGGCGCGGTGGGCTGGATCGGCTCCTTGTTCCTCCTCCTCTTCGAGGCGGCAGCTCTCTCCCTTTCGGCCTCCTATGCGTTCGAGCTGCTCGACGTGCTCGGCCGCCGCGACCTACCGAAGGAGAGCGGAACGGCTGAGCTCCGGCCACCGGTGGCGATCCAGGTCCCCGCCTACAACGAGCCGATCGAGGTCGTTGAGCTGACCCTCCGGTCGCTCGCCAAGCTCCGCTACGACCGGCTGCTCGTGCAGGTGGTCGACAACAACACCCCGGACGAGAGGGTGTGGCGACCGCTCGAGGCGCTCTGCCGGGAGCTGGGTGATCGCTTCCAGTTCATGCACCTCGAGAACTGGCCCGGCTTCAAGGCGGGAGCTCTCAACGAGGCCACCCGCCGGCTGGCGCCGGAGTACGAGGTGCTGGCGATCGTGGACGCCGACTACCTCGTCGAGCCCGACTTCCTGGAGCGGCTGGTCGGGCACTTTTCCGATCCCCGGATCGCCTTCGTGCAGAGCTCGCAGAACTACCGTGACTGGGAGGATGACGGCTACCTCCGGGGGCTCTTCTACAGCTACCGCTACTTCTTCGACGTCAGCATGCCCTGCCGGGCTCACCGCAACGCGATCATCTTCGCCGGCACCATGGGCCTGATCCGCCGCTCGGCACTCGACGAGATCGGCGGCTGGAACGAGGAGTGCGTCACCGAGGACGCCGAGGCAAGCCTGCGCCTGCTTGGCCGCGGCTATCGCGCCGTCTACGAGCGCGAGCCCCATGGCGCCGGCCTGATGCCCCTGACCTTCGACGGCTTGAAGAAGCAGCGCTTCCGCTGGGCGCTGGGCGGCATCCAGATGCTGCGCATGCACTGGCGCGAGCTGCTGCCCTTCGGCGATCACCGACTCAAGCTCACCACCGCACAACGGGTCCACTACCTCCTCTCCTGCCTGCAGTGGTTCGGCGAGGCGCTGACGCTCCTTTTCACCCTGCTGCTGGTGACCACCGCCTTGTTCCTTGCCCTCCATCACACGCTGCCGGTCCGGCAGCTGGTCGGCGCCGTCGTCGTGGTCCCGGTCCTCTTCCTGCTGACAGGGCTGCTCCGCGCTTTCTGGGGCCTCCGCGCGACCACCGGCTGCGGCTGGGGTGACGCGCTCCGCGCTCTCGGCGTCTGGTTCGCCTTGAGCTGGGTTGTGACGCTCGCCTGCATCCGCGGCCTGGTCCGGCCCCAGGCGACCTTCCTCCGAACGCCCAAGCGCAAGGAGGGTGAGGACGCGCGCACGGTTTGGGAGGCGATCAGCTACGCCAAGCTGGAATCCGCGCTCGCCGTCCTGAGCCTCGTGGCCGCGCTCGTCATCCCGTTCGCGTCGCTGACGCCGCAGACCATCGTCCTCGCCCTCCTCCTCCTCTACCAGGCTGGCTTCTATGCCAGCGCTCCTTGGGCCAACCTGGCGGCCGAAGGTGTGACGCTCACCGAATTCCGGGAGATCTACCGGCGGTCGTCCCAGAGCACCGGCGATCGTCCCGACGCCGGCTCCCGGCTCCCCACCGCCGCGAGCCTGACCGCCGGCCTGGCCGGCCTGGTCGTCTTCGGGGTCCTCTTCGCCACCGCCCAGTCGTCACCAACACCGCCGGGGCAGACCGATCTGCCACCGATCGGAAAGGTCCTCGGCGCCAGCGCCGTCACCCCCTCGCCGACGCAGTCCCCCTCACCGGTGGCGAGCCCAGCCGCGACGCCATCCCCAGTCCCACTCCCTCGCAGCTCACCGCCGGCGGCTTCCCCCTCGCCTTGAGCCGACTAGTGCCCCCGGCGGGAGTCGAACCCGCACCTTTGCCGATTTTAAGTCGGCTGCCTCTGCCAGGTTGGGCTACGGGGGCAACCGAACTTTAGTGTCAGAGGAAGGTGCGGGACGCCTCGTCGAGCCGGGCGACGGCAGCCGGCGAGAGCTTCACCTCGAGTGACTTGACCGTGTCCCGGAGCTGCTCGGGGCGGCTGGCGCCGACGATCGGGGCGGTCACCGCGTCACCGGTCAGCAGCCAGGCCAGCGCCGCCTGGGCGGGTGTCATCGATTCGTCCCTGGCCACGTCGACCAGCATCTCGACCACCCCGAACATCTCCTCCGACCAGTAGCGTCCCTGGTACATCCGGCCATAGTCGCCCCACCCGAAGCGGGACTCGGGCGGCGGCTCGGATCCTCGCCGGTATTTGCCGGTGAGCATCCCGGCGCCGAGCGGGTTGTATGGCATCACCCCGATGCCAAGGGCTCTGGCGAGCGGCAGCAGGTCGCGCTCGGGCTGCCGGAAGAGCAGGTTGTAGCGCGGCTGGAGGGCGGCGATCGGCGCCAGCCGGCGCTCCGCCACCAGCGCCTGGGCGAGGCCGAGCTGCCAGGCGGAGAAGTTGGAGACGCCGATGTAGAGGGCCTTGCCCGCGGCATGGAGGCGGTCGAAGGCCTCCATCGTCTCGTCGAGCGGCACCGTCGAGTCGAACTGGTGGGCGTAATAAACGTCGATCCGGTCGGTCTGCAGCCGGCGGAGGGACGCCTCGCAGGCCTCGATCATGTGCTTGCGCGATGTCCCCCGGTCGTTGGGGCCGGGTCCCATCGAGCCGTTGAACTTGGTCGCCACCACGAAGCGGTCCCGCTTGCCCTTGAGCCAGCGGCCGACGATCTCTTCGGTCCGCCCCGCCGTCTCCAGGTTGGTGGGCACCGGGTAGACGTCGGCGGTGTCGAAGAAGGTGAAGCCGAGCTCGGCCGCCGCGTCCATGACAGCGCTTGAGGCGGGCTCGTCGCACTGGGCGCCGAACACCATCGTGCCCAGGCAGAGCCGGCTGACCTTGAGTCCGTGGCGGCCGAGGTTGACGATCTCCATCTCTTGCTAGCCGTTCAACATAGGGGAAGCGAAATGAAGGTGAGCATGGACCGCTTCCAGGCGGCCGTCGAGGCGGCAATCGACTCCATCCCCGACACGTTCCAGCCCTACCTCGAAAACACCCAGTTCGTCATCGAGCCGCGCTCGAAGGAAGGCCTACTCGGCCTTTACGAGGGCGCGACGGCGCTCGAGGCGGGCGAGTGGCTGCCCGAGCGGGTGACCATCTACAAGGCCGAGCACGAAGCCGCGGCGGACACCTGGGAGGAGCTCGTCGAGGAGGTGCGGCGGACGATCCTGCACGAAGTCGGCCACCATTTCGGCATGGAGGAGGAGGACCTCCCCTACTAGGGCTTGCTGAGGCCCCAGTAGCCTCGGCCCCAGTAGACGAGCGGCTCGCCTCCCCCACTCCCCACGGCGGTGACTGCGCCGACCACGATGTCGTGGTCGCCCGCCGTCTGCTGGGAGTGGACCCGGCACTCAACCCACGCCACGGCGCCCGCGATGATGGGGAGCCCGTTCTGGCCCAGCTCATGGGGCACCTCGCGCCAGGCGGCGTCGGCCGCCGGGGCCTGGCCCGAGAAGCGGTCGGCGACGAACTGCTGGCCGCGGGAGAGGAGGCTGGCGGTGAAGGCCCCGTGCTCGAGCAGGGCGTCCCGGGTCGCCGCCAGCCGATCGAGGCAGACGAGGACCAGCGGTGGCTGGAGGGAGACCGAGGTGAAACTGGTGACGGTCAGGCCGCGGAACCCGCCCCCGCCGCGCGTGCTGACGAGGACCACCCCGGCCGGGAGGCGGGCGAGGGCATCGCGGAAGCTGTCCTCGTCCACCGCACCGAAGGCTAGTGCAACGCGGTTCCGTCGGCGCCGGTCAGGACGAGATCGCGGAGCATCCGGGCCATGTCCCGCGGGAGTATGCCCTTGACCAGGTAGAGGTCGGCGCCGGCCTCCAGTGCCAGCTTCCGGCTGTTGGCGTCGTCGACCGCGGAGAGAACGACGATCCGGGTGGTGGGCGCGCCGGAGCGGATCAGCGGTATCGCGTCGAACCCGCTCAGCGCCGGCATCATCAGGTCCACGACCGCCACGTCGGGCTGAAGCTGGATCGCCAGGTCCACCGCTCGCATCCCGTCGGCGGCCGATCCGACGACCTCGAACGAGCCGTAGACCGAGAAGGCGAAGCGAAGCATCTCCACGATGTCGGCGTGGTCGTCGGCAAGCAGAACGCTTATCGCCTGATCGCCCTCCACGATGCCGGGCACGCTAACAGGCCTCCGCGCAAAAACCAGAGCCAAAAGTCTCGGCAAACTCACAGCCAATCCCAAGCCCAATCTCAGGTTCGGCAGTCAGCATCGAGCTCAACCGAAAGGTTTCGCCCCGATAACCAATCGACAATTCCAAGGAGCTGCTGCCCGTGAACAAGATTCGAGTCGCCATCGCCGGTGCCGCCGTGGCCGGTTCGATGCTCGCCGGCGGCGTCATCGGCGCCGCTCTCTCCGGCGCCAGCGTGATCGGGGCGTCAGCCGCGACGCCCTCCCCAACCGCGACCACCTCACCTTCGACCACCGCGCCTGCCGCCCCCAAGCCCAACGAGGACGCGACCCACGAGGCGGGCGAGAGCGCCGCGCGCGAGGCCGCCGAGAACAACGGCACCGCCTTCGCCGGCCGCGGGCCCGGCGGCGGACCCAACGAGGCAGCCGCTCACGAGGCGGGCGAGAGCGCCGCGCGGGAGGCTGCCGAGGGTACCGCGGCGACGCCGACCCCGGGGCAGTAAGCCTCCCGAGCTACCAGCGGCCACACCCCAGAAAGGAGCCTGGGCGAGAAGGCGTCAGCCTTCCCTGCCCGGGCTTCTCTCTTACCGGTCCGCCCAGCCGGAAGCATGGTGACCCCAGGTAGCGGCACAACCACATCGAAGTCATAGCTCCGCCGTGCTCGAAGGCCCTACGGTCCCGGCGATGGAGGATTCACAGGGAACGGGCGAACGGCTGGTCCAGGTCGAGAAGGCAACGCTTGCGCTGGCCGAGGTCGTCGAGGACCTGGTCCGCGACATGGAAACGATCTCGCTCAACCTCCCCGATACCTCCAAGCGGACGCACGAGCTCGGTCAGGCCAGGCGCGCCCGTGAGCTTGCTCGCGCGCTCCGTGCCGCGGTCGCGGAATCCCGCCGGCACACCCTCGGAAGCCTCTCGACGTAGGTCCCGATCGGTCTCTCGAAATTGGAGGCGACGCCGAGAATCGAACTCGGGATGGAGGTTTTGCAGACCTCTGCCTTGCCACTTGGCTACGTCGCCGTAGGTCACCGATTCTAGCCGCCGGTCATTGCCCGAGCCCGGGCAAACGGGTCTCTCCACGCCTGTATATTCAGTTCGGCGTCGCCGTTCAACCATTACAGGAGGAGCCGATCGATGGGTGTGTCCCCGATCAAAATGCCCCAGCTGGGTGAATCGGTCACCGAGGGCACCGTCGATCGGTGGCTCAAGAAGGAAGGCGACTTCGTCAAGAAGGACGAGCCGCTGGTCGAGGTCGTGACCGACAAGGTCAACGCCGAGATCCCCTCCCCCTTCGAGGGCAAGCTGATCAAGATCTCGGTCGCGGAGGGGACGACGATCGCAATTGGGACCGAGATCGCCCAGATCGAGGTCGAGGGTGCGGGCACGATGGAGACCGCCCCTCCCCAGGCAGCCGCTCCTGCTGCCGCGGCCGCCCCCGCCGCACCGCCGGCAGCCACGGCGCCGGCAGCCACGGCGCCGGTCGCCGCGGCATCTGACGGCTCCGCCCGGGGCCGCTTCAGCCCGGCCGTCCGCCGGCTGGCGGAGGAGAACGGGATCGACCCTGGCACCGTCCCCGGCAGCGGCGAGGGCGGCCGTGTCACCCGCGACGACGTCCTCGCCTACGTCCAGGCGCTGAAGGCGGGCAGGGCCGCCCCGGCTGCGGCGCTCGCGCAGGCCGCTCCCACCGCCGCACCCGCTGCAGCACCCGAGGCACCTCCTGCCCCGGCGCCCCCGGCGCCGGCCCCGGTCGCCCGCACCCCAGCCGCGGCGCCGGGCGACCGCGAGGAGCTGGTCCGGATCAACGCGGTTCGCCGCTCGATCGCCGAGCACATGGTCCGCAGCGTCCAGACCTCTCCCCACGTGTGGACGATGGTCGAGGTCGACATGACCGGCCTGGTGCGTTACCGGGAAGCCGAGAAGGAGGCCTTCCGGGCTCGCCACGGGGTGAACCTCACCTACCTGCCGTTCGTGGCCCAGGTCCTCTGCGACGCCCTCCACGAGTTCCCCTTCCTCAACTCGAGCTGGACCGACGAGGGGATCGTGCTCAAGAAGTACGTGAACCTCGGGGTGGCGGTGGCGGTCCCGCCCGACGGCCTGATCGTGCCGGTCGTGAAGGACGCCGACCAGGTCGGCTTCACCGACCTCGTCCGCGCCATCGGCGACCTCACCGAGCGGGCACGTTCGAAGCACCTCAAGCCGGAGGACGTGCAGGGCGGCACCTTCACCCTCAACAACACCGGCGCGACCGGCTCGATCGCCTCCATGCCGATCATCAACCAGCCCCAGGCGGCGATCCTCACGACCGAGTCGATCATGCGACGCCCGGTCGTGATCGGGGAAGGGATGGCGATCCGGCACATGATGAACATGTGCATGAGCTTTGACCACCGCATCCTCGACGGCCAGATGGCCGGCCAGTTCGTCAACCGGATCAAGCGCCGGCTGGAGGAATGGACCCCCGCCGACATCAAGTTGTGAGGGTGAGTTGATCGAGCAGCCGCCGATCCAGCCCGGCCGCCGCCTTCCCGAGTGGATCAAGGTCCGCGTCTCCGAGGGCGAGAACTACAAGGAGCTGAAGGAGCTCGTCAAGACCCAGCGCCTCCACACCGTCTGCGAGGAGGCGCAGTGCCCGAACATCTACGACTGCTGGAACCGGCGGACGGCGACCTTCATGATCCTGGGCGCCATCTGCACCCGCGCCTGCCGCTTCTGCGCCGTCACCTCCGGCCGCCCCAACGAGTTCGACATCACGGAGCCAATGCGCGTCGCGGAGTCGGTCGCCCAGCTCGGCCTGCGTCATGCCGTGATCACCAGCGTCGACCGCGACGACCTCCGCGACGGCGGCGCCGAGATCTTCGCGCGCACCATCCGAGCCATCAAGCGGCGCAGCCCGGGAACGACTGTCGAGGTCCTGACGCCCGACTTCGCCGGCGACCTCGACGCCGTGACCACGGTGGTCGAGGCGGCGCCCGACATCTACAACCACAACACCGAGACGGTTCCCCGCCTCTACCCGAGCATCCGGCCCAAGGCCGTCTATGCGAACAGCCTCGGCCTGCTGCGTCACGTCAAGAAGCTGCGCCCCGAGATGGTCACCAAGTCCGGCGTCATGGTCGGCCTCGGCGAGTCCTCGGATGAGCTGCTCCAGGTCTTCCGCAAGATGCGCGAGCACGACATCGACGTCCTGACCGTCGGCCAGTACCTGCGGCCGACCAAGAAGCACGCCGAGGTGCAGCGCTTCTACCGTCCCGAGGAGTTCGCGGCCCTGCGCGAACAGGCGCTCGCGATGGGCTTCCGTCACGTCGAGGCGGGCGCGCTCGTCCGCTCCTCCTACCACGCCGATGAGCAGATCCCCACTAACGGTCAGAAGCTGCTGGCTGGGTAGCGTCCCCTACCGCCAGGCGTGGGACCTGCAGCGGTCCCTCGTCGAGCAGGTGCGGGCCGGCGAAGCTCCCGACACCCTGCTCCTGCTCGAACATCCTCACGTCTACACGATGGGCCGCAGGGGGACGGCCGAGCACCTGCTCTGGGACGAGGCCGAGCGGCAGCGGCGCGAAGTCGACCTCGTCTGGTCCGACCGCGGCGGCGACGCCACCTATCACGGTCCCGGCCAGCTGGTCGGCTACCCGATCCTCGACCTCGCCCGGCACGGGCTCGACCTGCTCGTCTACCTGCGCTCCCTGGAGGGATCGCTCATCGCCTACCTGGCCGAGCTCGGCTTGGCAGGCGCCGCGGTGCCCGGCCTGACCGGGGTCTGGGTTGGTGACGCGAAGGTGGGGGCGATCGGCGTCAAGTTCAACGGCGGGGTCGTCAGCCACGGCTTTGCGCTAAACCTGACGACCGACCTCGACTACTTCGAGGGCATCGTCCCCTGCGGCATCGCCGACAAGAAGGCGACCTCCGTCGAGCGCCTCAACGGGGTCCGGTTGGGGACCGATGCCGCGGCCCGCGGCTATGGAGAGCACTTCGCTCGCGCCTTCGGGGTCGCGCTCGACTGGACGGCCCGGCTGCCCGAGCTGGTGGGGGCCTGATCGAAACAGAAACCTCGTTCGGGCCACACGAGTTTGGAGTTGGGCCTGAATTTGGTAGAATTGCGGTGTTTCGTGCTCCCCAGCCGGTCGTACCCACGCGGGCGCGCGCAGACCGGTCAATTTCGAGGTGTCCACTACATGAGCAGCACTACTGAACTGATCCCCCTGGCGACGATCGTGCCGCCTGCCAACCACGAGGTCGGCGGCGGGTTTGACGCGGTCGTCGACGGAGAGGCGGTACGGGTACGGGCCGTCCTCGAGCGGACGGTCGTCGTCGAGCACCCGAGCACCGGGGATCGCAGCGTTGTGCGCAAGGACCTCTGCATGGTGGACCCGGGAGCGGTGATGTTCGTGCCTGGCAACCCGAGCGCCGGCGTCGGGCCCCGGCAGTGGCGCCGCTTGCCCGGCAAGCCGCCACAGCCCTAGCGCCCTTTCAGCCCCGCAAGCGGGTCTTTTGCGCTAGCGTTGCTATCATGTTTTCTAATAGATGCACGCGCGCTCCAGGGCCCCTTCCCCGCGCTTGCTGGCGACCTGGATCCTGATCCTGGCGGGCGCCCAGATCGCCGATGTCATCACGACCGGGGTCGACATGGCCTATGGAGCCAGCGAGGCGAACCGCCTCGTAGCGGCGCTGCTCTCCCTCGGTGGCCTGCGGCTGGTCTTCGGGCTGAAGCTGCTGCTCGTGGGAGCCCTGGCGGCGGCCTGCCTGGTGCTCAAGCAGCACGCCGAGGCGCACCCCACGCTGGCCGCGCGCGCTGCCCACGCCTTCGCGTGGAGGGCGATCCAGATCTCGGCGTTGGGGCTGCTGACGGTGGCCCTGCACAACACCGCCCTGCTTGCCCTGATCGCGTAGTGGACTGTATCGGCCGGATGTGCTGCAGGCCGCAGTCCACTATGAAGTTCCCGCCTACACGTGGCACTCAGAAGTCCGCCGGCGAATCACCCGGTCGGGGGCGGTTCGGACGTCGATCCGCCGGCGAATCGACCGGTCTCTGAGCTGCCCGGTGTAGACC
>WNFM01305267.1_pt7 | contig 37228 bp, 41 predicted proteins | sample 5400271 | NCBI WGS metagenome assembly WNFM01 (sample SAMN13153352, study PRJNA577476) | soil metagenome | isolation source: 60 cm saprolite on Douglas fir-dominated hillslope | place: USA:California | collected 2013-09-17 | reverse complement strand
ACCGCAGGATCTGCGGGGTCTGCCCGAGCCGGTCGTCGGCGAATCGTTCACCACCGCGCTCGGAGGGCGCCGCTTCGGCCGGATCGTTGCCGTCGAGTCCGGCAAGCACCTTACCGGGACCATCATGGGGGCGGTTATCTCCTACGTGCTCATCCCCGTCGATGACATCCCGCACACGCGGCTGTTGATGAAGCTCGTGGCCGCGGGTGGACGGATGACTGCGCCGCTGCTGTCGGTTGGGGACCTGATCATGGCGCGACGGCAGCTGCTCACTCTGAAGGCGCTGGCCGAGCGGACTGCAGCACCCTGATCGGGCGCGGCATTCCGCAAACCGCTGCCCGTCCCGTGTCCAGCTCGGCCTGGGGAGACCGACTGACGGCCAGACCCGTACTCATCCCTGTGCTCGCAGCAGCCAGCTGGCTGCTGCTGAGACGGCAGCCGAAAGCCTCGTCTTAGTTCGGCGGTCCCGGGGGGATGCAGGGGCTGGGCGGATGGATCGGAGTCAGCGCCACACGGATGTTCCGAGTGGGTGGGCCCGGAGGAATCGTGACCAGGATGGCCGGGCTGATCAGCTGAAAGTCGCTGTTCGGGCTGGTGGTGCCACCACCGCCGATCGGCAAGTACCCCTCAGCCATCGCCGAGACCAGCAGGTCGGACCTGGTCGGCAGCTTGAAGAGGAAGCGGCCGCCGCCGTTGGTCATGGCGGGATTGGGTGGATGGGAGCCGTCAACAGGGGCTACCGTCACCCTGGCTCCGCCGATCGCGTGCCCGGTACAGGCATTACCGTCACCTTCACCGAGGAGCGTGAGCGGCACAAGGCCTTCGGCGTCTACGGGGCCGTCTCCGGCGCCGGGGCGGCGATTGGGCTCGTCCTCGGCGGTCTGCTCACCCAGTACGTCTCGTGGCGGTGGAACCTGGTGATCACTGCACCTATCGCCATCGTGGCCGCGCTCGCGGCCGCCCGGGTGGTCGCACCGCCACCGCCGGGCTGCTCTCACTCGTGTACGGCTTTACGCGAGCCGAGACCGACGGATGGGGGTCGTCCGTCACGCTGACGTTTCCTCCTAGTCGGGGCCGTCCTGCTTGTGGTCTTCACGCTGGTGGAGAACCGAGTCGCCAATCCCCTGCTGCCGCTTCGGCTAGTGCTGGACCGCAACCGAGGCGCCTCGTTCGTGGCTGTCATGCTGCTGGGCGCGTCCACGGTGGCCACCTGGCTGTTCCTCACCTACTATTTCGAGCAGAACCTTGGCTACTCCGCAGTGAAGACCGGATTGGCCTTCCTCCCCCTTCGGCCTCCGTTATGGTGAGGGTGACCATCTCGACCCGGTTGATGGCCCATGTCGGAGCCCGGTACCTGACCGCTGCCGCATTCGCGGTGTCCACCATCGGGCTGGTGATCTACACCCAGATCCAGGCACACAGCTACTACCCGGCCCTGATCCAGCCGGCCATGATTTTGTGGGGCCTTGGATTCGGTGGCGCGTTCGTCGTACTCAGCAACACCGCACTACTCGGAGTCACGCACGACGCCGGCGTGGCCAGTGCAATGGTCAACGCCACCCAACAGATCGGCGGCACCATCGGCGTCGCGGCACTCAACACCATCGCCGCATCAGTGACCGCGAACTACCTCAGCAGCCCCAACCACGGGCCTGACGACCAGGCCGTCGCCGCCGCCCACGGCTACACGATCGCCTTCATCGTGGCCGCCGCCCTGTTCGGCGCCGGCGCGATCATGTCCCTGCTGTCGCTTCGCGCCAACCACACAGCCGCGACAGCCGAACTACAGCTGGATTTGATCTGAGACCGCCACGTAAAAACGTCCGCGATGCGTTCCGCGGCGGCGGCCAAGATCAGAGACCGGTTGCGGCCAGCGTCGGCCACATCGGGGCGAGACGTCGGCCTTACGATCCGCACCTTGATGCACACCCGAGTCAACCTTGTTCCGTGCCCGACCTAGCAAAGTGAGGCGATATGTCATTTAACTTGGACGCCTATGACAGATTTGTGATTGGCCGCGATGGTCAGGTGATGACGCGGCACAAATCGCAGCTGCCGTCGGCCCGGATCGAGGCCGACATGGGCCGGCACCTGTGACCGCGACATCGCTGCGGCTATCGATCCTCGATCTGGCACCGATCGAGCGCGGCCTAGTTGCCCGCGACAGCATCGCCGCTAGTGTGGTACTGGCTCAACGTGCCGAGGAGCTTGGTTACCACCGTGTTTGGTACGCCGAGCACCACAACATGGCACGGATTGCTTCGTCAGCGACGAGTGTGCTGATCGCACATGTCGGCGCGCAGACCAGCACGATCCGACTTGGAGCAGGCGGCGTCATGCTGCCTAACCATGCGCCGTTGACTATCGCCGAACAGTTCGGCACGCTCGAGGCGATGTATCCGGGTCGGATCGATCTCGGGTTGGGCCGCGCGCCGGGCTCGGACCAGCAGACCATGTACGCGCTGCGCCGCGCCGCGTCCTCGTCGGAGGCTTTTCCGCGGGACGTCGTCGAGCTGCAGGGATACCTGACGGGGCAGAGCCGGGTGGCCGGTGTGGACGCGGTGCCGGGCAAGGGGTCGAACGTTCCGCTGTTCATTCTGGGATCGTCGCTGTTCGGCGCCAAGCTCGCGGCGGCGCTCGGTCTACCGTATGCGTTCGCGTCACACTTCGCGCCAGACGCGCTGCATCCTGCGTTGGCCGCCTATCGGGAGGAGTTCCAGCCCTCCGAGCAACTGGACCGGCCCTACGTCATCGCCGGTGTGGGCGTGATCACCGCGGATAGCCCCGAGGCGGTGGCAGAGCAGTTGCAGGCCGTACGGCGGCTCCGAGCGATCCACCTCTTCGGCCAGCAGCTCGGCAGCCGCGGCGGCGACGCCAACGTCGAGCCCACCGACGAACTGGCCGACCAACTACTGGCCGCAGGCGCCGCAGGCCCGGTCGACCACATGCTCACCTATGCCGCCATCGGCACCCCCGGCGTGGTCCGCGACAACCTCGATGACTTCGCCCGTAGCACCGGCGCGGACGAACTCATCACTGTGCACGAGGCACCCCGCAGCCAGGAACGGCTGCGATCGATCACCCTGGTCGCTCAAGCTCTTGAACGCCCAGCGATCTGAGGTGAAGTCTGGCAACGGCGACGTGGGGTCGAAATCTGCACCACAGAATTCCACCGGCCTAGCCAGCCGCACCCAGGCGAACCGCTGCCCCCACGACGCCTACGCGCGGCATTCGATCGTTCCGAGCACGCACCGGACCCGCACCCATGCCATCCCGGCAACGGTGTCCAGAATGGAGGTTGGAGAGCTTGTCTGAGTCTGAAACCATTGCACCCAACGGTGGGCGGGGCGGTCTGCGGGGAACTGGGATCTGGTCGGCTGGGTTGCGCTTCTCGGATCGTTCGGTGATTGCAGACGCGGCGGCCGAGCTGGAGGAATTGGGCTACAGCTGTCTCTGGATCCCCGACATCGGCGGGGACGTGTTCGGGGCGGTGCGGCATCTGCTTGGGTCGACCCGGAAGCTCACCGTCGCGACGGGCGTCTTGAACTTATGGCTACACAGCGCGGATGAAACCGCAGCAGCGTACCACCGGATACAGGCCGACTATGACGACCGATTTCTCATCGGCATCGGCGTTGGCCATGCGGCACGCGTCGACTCGCTCGTGCCCGGACGTTATCAGCGCCCTCTCGGGGCGATGAACCATTTCCTCGACGGCCTGGATCATGCTCCGATGCCGCTTCCTCGCGGCGGTCGGGTGCTGGCGGCGCTAGGCCCGAAGATGTTGGAGACCGCTGCCCGGCGGGCGGCTGGCGTGCATCCCTACAACGTGACCCCGGAGCATACCGCGCAGGCCCGGGCGGTGCTCGGGCCCGACGCAATGGTGTTGCCAGAGCAGGGGGTGGTGCTCACCACCGACCCCGAGGTCGGTCGCTGGGTGGGACGCACATACCTCCAGGGCTACCTAACCCTCCCGAACTACGTGAACAACATGCGGCGAATGGGCTTCGGCGATGAAGACTTCGCCGCCGGCGGCAGCAACCGGCTGGTCGACGCACTGGTGGTCTGGGGCGACGAGGAGACCATTAAGGCGCGGCTGGACGAACACCGCGCCGCGGGAGCCGACCACGTATGCATCCAGGTGCTCAGCGTCGAGCAGCCGTTCCCGGTGATGCGCGGCGGGCTGCCGTTCCGTCTCGACGACATGCGGCGGCTAGCACCCGCCCTGAACTACTGAATCCCATTGATGAGGGGGCTGACGTGACCGCGACATCGCTTCGACTGTCGATTCTCGATCTGGTGTCACTGCACCGCGAACGGAACTTGAGCGACATCTACGCCGGCAGCTGGGTGAGCGTGATCACGGCGCGATCAACTGTTGGCTGCCCCAACGAGCCGAAGGAGTGAGCATGCGAGTCGTCACAGCGTCGCAACACGGGTCTCCTGCCGTGCTGCACGTCGAGGAACGGCCGATTCCCAAGCCGGGGCCCGGCGAGGTGATCGTCCGAGTGAAGGCCGCCGGCATCAACCTCATGGACACCTACATCCGCCGCGGTATACGCGCCGGTAGTTTCACGCAGAGCCCACCGTTGAGTTTGGGGGTTGATGGGGCGGGTGTTGTGACGGCGGTTGGTGAACAGGCCATCGCCGAGGTGGGTGACCGGGTCGCCTGGGTGGGCGTCCTAGGCAGCTACGCGGAAATGGTCGTGGTACCGAATGATCGCCTCGTACCGATCCCCGAGGGGGTGAGCTTCGAAGCGGCCGCGGGAGGGCTGATGCAGGGACTGACGGCGCAGTATCTGTCCCATGTGGGGGTCCCGGTCGCCCAGGATGCAGTTGTGCTGGTGCATTCCGCGGCCAGCGGTGTCGGTCGGATGCTCACCCAGCTGGCGGCCCGTCGGGGTGGTCGGGTGATCGCCACGGTATCGCGGGCGCACAAGGCGGCCGCGGCCCGCGATGCCGGGGCCTGGCAGGTCCTGGTGCGCGATGAGATCGAGGACCTGGGTGCGGCTATCCGGGGCCTGGTCCACGGCAACGGCGTTGACATCGCATTCGATGGAACCGGCGCCGCCCTGTTCGAGGTGAGCGTGTCGGTCCTTCGCATCGGTGGCATCTTCGTCACCTATGGCTACTCGGGGGGACCGATTCCCCCCATCAGCCTGCTGGACCAGCCGCACGGCGTACGCCTGGTGCGTATCCGGCCCGATGGCCCGGAACTGACAGCAGGGCAGTGGCGCCAGCGCGCAGAACAGGTGATCGCGTGGATCAAAGACGGCACCCTCGACGTTCTGATCGACCGCACCTACCCCCTCGAAGACGCCGCTTCCGCACACCGCGACCTCGAATCCCAAGAAACCGTCGGCAAGCTCCTGCTCATCCCATAACCTTCCACCCAGGTCGTGTTCGCACCGGTTAAAGCTCGATCTCGAGGCCGAGAATCCCGCCTCGACTGCGCGCTGGCAAAGCCTGGCAACAGGCGCCTCCTGAAGAGTCCGTTTCAGAGGTTTGGGATCTTCTTTCCCCGTAGAGAGGTGGTCGGGGGCCCGGGATTTGAACCCGGGACCTCTCGGTCCCGAACCGAGCGCGCTGCCGTACTGCGCTAGCCCCCGCCTTGAGCCCGAAGCATTCTACGTGGCCCGGCCTCGGCACCGCCGTTGCCGCACCCTCAGCGGTCGCCTGTCGGGCTCGCCTCCATCAGTGTGGCGCTGGCCTCGGCGACCGTCACTCCGTCGGAGATCCGCTCGATCTTGGCGGCGGCATAGACGAGCGTCCGGCGCACGTTGTCGACGCGGCCGGTGAGGCGAACCCGCTCGCCGATCCGAAGCGGTAGGCGGTAGCGGACCTCGAGCTTGCCAGTGACTCCCGGGTGGCCTTTGTGCCAGGCCGCCCAGCCGACCGCCTCGTCGAGCAGGAGGGCGACCATGCCGCCGTGGACGACACCCTTCCAGCTCTGGTAGCGGGCCGGCACCGCGAACTCGGCCACCGAGACGTCGCCCTCGGGCAGGAAGGTCATCTGCAGTCCCTCTTCGTTGAGGGGACCGCAGCCAAAGCAGCGTCCGTCGAATTCGACCTCCATCGCGCCCCGTGAATTATCTAGTGGTGCGTCTGGCAATTGGGTCGACGCAATGACCGCGGGCGACCCGGAGGGTCGCCGGTCAGGGCGTCGACGTCGCGCGAAGGGGTGGAACTGGGAGGATGGCAGCCGTAGCTGCCTGACGACGACGGGCCGGGTCCCCTGAGCCCGATGTCGGCGTCCTGAGCGGATCCGTTGTCGACCTTTTTGGCAGACACACCACTAGACTCGCAACCATGGCCGTGGCGCTCGAACACCTGGTCGTCGAGGATGTCCTGCCGGCCGCGGTGATAACCCTCAACCGGCCCGACAAGCTCAACGCCCTCTCCCTCGCCCTGATGGAAGAGCTGACCGCCGAGCTGGAGCGCCAGGGCGGGCGAGAAGAGGTCGCGGTCATCGTAATCCGGGGCGCCGGGCGGGCGTTCTCGGCCGGTCATGACCTGAAGGAGCTGGTCGCCCGCTCACTCGACGAGGAGCGCGCCATCTTCCAGGCCTGCGAGCGGTTGATGGCGGTCGTCCAGGGCGTGCCCCAGCCGGTCATCGCCTCGGTGCATGGGATCGCCACCGCCGCCGGCTGCCAGCTGGTCGCGGCATGCGACCTGGCGGTGGCGTCGGCCGACGCCCGCTTCGCGACCAACGGGATCCGGAACGGGATCTTCTGCTACACGCCGATGGTCCCGGTGTCGCGGGCGATCGGCCGCAAGCGGGCGCTCGAAATGGTGCTGACCGGCAACTTCATCGACGCCGAGACAGCCGAGAGGTGGGGCCTTGTCAACCGGGTCGTCCCGGCGGACCAGCTCGACGCGGCGGTGCTGGAGCTGGCGAACCAGATCGGGTCTCTGTCGCCGCTGGCGGTCCGCACGGGCAAGGCGGCCTTCTACCAGCAGATCGACCTGCCCCAGGAGGCGGCCTACGGCCTGATGACCGAGGCCATCGCCTGCAACGCGCTGAGCGAAGACGCGCAGGAGGGGATGACGGCCTTCCTGGAGAAGCGCAAGCCCACCTGGAAGGGCCGCTGAGGCCACTTCACCCGGTCGCCAACAAAAGGGCCGGGTCGTCCCGCTTTACGGACCTCCACTCCAACCCTCCCCCATCGGAAACCACCCTCCCTGGGGGGCTTCGGTGCGTGCCGAGCAGCGTATTGGAGGCCGGCCGGGGGCGCAAAGCAACCCCGTTAAGGGGCTCACGGGTGGCAGGTCCAGTGGCCCGAGATGCGCAGCTTGCTCGACCCTGTCGCCGCGTTGGTGAGGGTGGCGTCGAGGAGCCCTGACTGCTCGTCGGAGCCCACGGTGAAGGTCACCTGGTCGCCGGGGCCGTTCTGCCAGACCTTGGCTTTGTCGGCGCTGTTGACCTCGACGCTCACGTTGCTCGTAAACGCCCCGGCTCCCTTGTAGCCGTCCACCAGCACGATCAGCGCAAAGCGCTGCTGGGCGATGTTCAGCGCCATCGTCGACGCCCACTTGGTCAGCCGGGTGGAGCCCTCGCCGGTGCACTCGTTGTGGATCAGGTCGTCGGACGGTGCGGTCCCGGTGACGTGGGCGGTCAGGTCGCCGCTGAAGTCGAGGTTCAGGAGCCATGGCGCGTAGCCGGCGCCGAGCACGGGCGTCGCGACCGGGTTGGGGGTCCGGGTGGGCGAGGGCGAAGCCGACGGTGCACTCGCCGGGCCACCCCCGCAGGAGAAGGCCAGGAGCAGCGCGATGCCGAGAAGAAGGCTTCGGGACCGGGGCATCCGCGGCCCATCCTAGCAACCGGCAGGGTGCCGAGAGGTGTCGGCGAGAGACCCTGAAAGGGCCTGACCGTCGCGGAGCGACGCGGACGCCAAAGATCCAACGACGCTTCTCGGCACCCTGCCGCTAGTCTGCTGAAATGCCCGAGGAGACCGCCCTTGACCCGGCCGCCGAGCTCACCCGGATCATGCGCCGGGTCGAGCAAGCCTTCCTTCTCGGTGTCCCGGGCACGACCGAGGTCTGGCTCATCCGGCACGCCGACTGCTACCAGGACATGAGCGAGACGGGCGATCCTCCGCTCAGCCCGCTCGGCCGGGCTCAGGCCCAGCGGTTAGGGGAACGGATCCGCCGGGCCGGCATCAGGGAGGTCTACTCGAGCGACTCCCGGCGTGCCGTCGAGACCGCGCAGGCGATCTCCGACGAGGTGGTCAAGGATCCTCGCCTGCGGGAGATCGAGAACGATCCAACCGCCGCCGTGCAGCTGGTCCTCAACCGCCACCAGAGCTTCACCGAGTCAGCCGAGGCGGTCGCCAGGCGAATGGGCGAGGCCGTCGACGAAGCCGCCGCCGCGCACCCCGGCGGCCGGATCGCGATGGTGACGCACGGCGTCGCCATCCTCAGCTATGTCGGCAGCCTGATGGGCCTCGAGATACCGGCCGGGTTGCGGCTGATGCCCTACTTCACCAGCGTCACGGTCGTCCGGGTCAACCTCGGGCTCGACCGCCGGATGGTGGGAAGCCTGGTCGACGCGACCCACCTCGACGGCAGGGAGGACTGAGCGCCGAGCCACCTACTTCCGGGGAGCCGTCTCGGAGACGAAGCGAAGGGCCTGCTCGGCGAGCCCGCGCCAGTGCGCTCGACCTTCCGTGGTGACCATCGCCCAGCCGCCCATCGGCCGGCCCATCCCGCTCGGGTCGAAGCTGCCCGCCCCCGGCAGCCGCATGGCCGCCTCGAGGTCGGCCGGCGATAGCTTGAAGCTCATCGCGTCGCCGAAGAGCCCGGCGAAAGCCTTGCCGCGGACCTTGAGGGTGGGCATCCCGAAGAGCTTGGAGGCGATGATCTCATGTCCGTCGGTGATCTCGGCGGCGATTCCGTCGTAGTCCTTTTGTGCGGTCATCTTTCGCCTCGAAATCTACCTCAGACGACAACGAGGCTGGTCTTGAGGAACGCAGCCCGACCACTACGACGAATGCGCATCACGCCACCATCTAAGGGGTAGTGAAGAGAAGCACCGCCGCCACGACCGTGCCGGCGATCGCGGCGCCGTAGCAGATCCACTCCAGCGCTCTCACCGAACCCCGGATGCCGAAGTCGTAGAGCGTGTACCTCAGCCTGTGGGCGGCGTGGACGAAGGTCAGGCAGCAGAGCACCAGGAAGAAGAGCTTGACGACCGGGTTGCCCAGCGTCCAGGCGAAGTGCTTGGCGTCCTCCATCCAGGTGGGCACCCCGAGCGGTCCCAGGACGCCGACCACGAGGATCGTCACCGGCAGCAGGATCGCTGCAATCGCGCCCCCGTTGCCGAACATGAACCACCAGAAGCCGTGGCCGTAGGCCGGCTTCAAGTCCTGCCGGCGATGCCAGGGCTCGTGGTGGGCAGCCATCAGAGCTGCACATACCCGAGGTAGATCATGATCGCGCCGCCGACCACGGTCACGAACAGCAGCCCGCCGAAAGCGGCGGCCTTGATCGCCGAGGCGGGCAGGAAGCGATCGCCGATCGGCACCCGAAGGATCAGCCCGGACAGGTTGAGGAAGGTGATCGCATGCCAGAGGGTGAAGAAGAGACAGACGACGCTGAAGGCGATGAATGCGAAGTCCTCCGCGGTCGGGGGCTCGTAATCACCGCGCTTCAGAGCGGCGACCTGGACGAGGAACCAGACCAGCCAGGCGACCATGAACACGACCGTGAGCTCGCGCACCATGTAGAGGAAGTAGCTCCGCCGGTTCAGCCACCAGTCGCTCCGGAGCGGCTGTCGGTAAACCTTCACCGGGGGGCGCGCAGAATCGGCCGTGTCGCTCACCTGCGGCTTCCGAAGGGCATCAGCATGGCGCCCATAAGGAAGCCGTTGACGGTGTCGAACTTGGTCTGCTGGATCGCCTTGGCGGGGTCGACGCCCTTCGGGCAGGCGGCCGAGCACTCGCCCACAAAGGAGCACTCCCAGATCCCCTCGGACGCCGCGAGGACCTTGACCCGCTCCTCCGCCCCTTCATCCCGGGAGTCGAGGTTGTAGCGGCGGGCGAGCGCGATCGCGGCCGGCCCGAGGAACTCGTTCTCCATCCCGTAGACCGGGCAGGCTGCGTAGCAGAGCATGCAGTTGATGCAGCTGCTGAACTGGCGGAACTGGTCGATCTGGTTGTTCGACTGGCGGTACTCGCCCGAGCCGAGCGGCTGCTCGAGCTCGCGGATGATCCAGGGCTTGACCGACTTCAGCTTGGCCATGAAGTCGTCGATGTCGACGACCAGGTCGCGGATGACCGGGAAGTTGGAGAGCGGCTCGATCGTCAGCCCTTTGCGGTAGTCCCGCAGGTGGGTCGAGCAGGTCAGCTTGGGGTAGCCGTCGACGTTCATGCCGCAGGAGCCACAGATCCCCATCCGGCAGGACCAGCGGTAGCTCAGTGTGGCGTCGAGGTTGTCCTTGATGTGGAGGATCGCGTCGAGGACGACCCAGTCCTCGCGATAGGGAACCTGGTACGTCTGGTAGCGGGGCTTGTCGTCGGTCTCGGGGTTGTACCGCTGGACGGTGACGTCGACGAACTCGGGCAAGTGCGTTCCTTTCTTCTTCTGTTTCTGTCTGGTTCTGTCTAGTAGGTCCGCGCCTTCGGCTGCCAGTGCGTGATGCGAACCGGGCGAAGGGAGAGCTTCGGCTTTCCGCCGGGCACGTAGGTCGCCATCGTGTTGGCAAGGTAATGGGCGTCGTCGCGCTCGGGGAAGTCACGTCGCGCATGCGCGCCGCGCGACTCCTTGCGGTTCAGCGCCGAGGCGGTTGTCACCTCCGCCAGCTCGAGCATGTAGTCAAGCTCGAGAGCCGCCGTCAGCTCGGTGTTGAAGACGCGGCTGGTGTCCTCGATCTTGAGGCGCGAGTAGCGATCGCGAAGCTTCTCGATCTTCTCCACCTGGGCGCCGAGGCCGTCGGCGGTCCGGAACACGCCCACGTTCTCGTCCATCGAGCGGCCCAGCTCGGAACGGATCTCGGAGAGCTTCTCGGTCCCTTCGCTCGCCTCGAGGTAGCGCTTCTCGACCCGGCGCGTCTCGTCGCGCAGCAGCGCGTCGACCGGGTTGGAGGTCGGTGCCTTTGCCTCCCGGGCGAATTGGGCGGCGGCGCGCCCCGCGGCGGCGCCGAATACGAGGCACTCGCTGAGTGAGTTGGAGCCCAACCGGTTCGCCCCGTTGAGGCCGACGTCGGCACATTCACCGGCGGCGTAGAGGCCGGGCAGCGCCGTCGCGCCGGTGATGTCGACGTCGATGCCACCCATCATGTAGTGCTCGACCGGGCGGACCGGGATCGGCTCGTGGACGATGTCGATGCCGACGTAGTCGAGGCCCAGCTCGCGCATGAAGGGCAGCTTCTCGTCGATGTGCTTCTCGCCCAGGTGGCGGACGTCGAGGTGCATGTAGTTGCCGTACTCGCCCTCGAAGCCGTTCCCTTTCTCGAACTCGGAGATCTCGGCGCGGCTGATGATGTCGCGCGGCCCGAGCTCCATCTTGGTCGGCACGTAATCCTTGAGGAAGCGCTCGCCCTTGCTATTTACCAGGTACCCGCCCTCGCCACGGACGGCCTCGGTGATCAGGATCCCGGTCGAGGGCAGCCCGGTGGGGTGGAACTGGACCATCTCCATGTCCTTGAGGGGGACGCCGGCTCGGTAGGCGAGAGCCATGCCGTCGCCGGTGCAGATCTGGCCGTTGGTGCTGAAGGCGTAGACCCGGCCGTTTCCGCCGGTGGTCATGATCACCGTCTTGGCGCGTACCGCGCTCATCGACCCGCTCCGCTGGTTGAGGGCGACGATGCCGACGCAGCGGCCGTCCTCGACCAGCAGGGAGGTTACGAAGCTCTCGTCGAGCCGCTCGACCTGGTCGAACTTGAGCGAGGTCTGGAAGAGCGTGTGGAGCATGTGGAAGCCGGTCTTGTCGGCGGCGAAGCAGGTCCGCCAGGTGGTCATCCCGCCGAAGGGCCGGGCGCTGATCTTGCCGTCCGGGTCGCGGCTCCATGGGCAGCCCCAGTGCTCGAGCTGAATGACCTCGATCGGCGCCTCGCGGACGAAGGTCTCGACGACGAACTGGTCGGAGAGGTAGTCGCCGCCCTTGATGGAGTCGAAGGCGTGGGTCTCCCAGCTGTCCTCCGGCCTCAGGACCGCCGCCGCTCCGCCCTCGGCGGAGACCGTGTGGCTGCGCATCGGGTAGACCTTGGAGACGATCAGGATCTTGAGGCCGGGATCCACCTCGGCCGCCGCGATGGCGGCCCGGAGCCCGGCTCCGCCGCCCCCGACAATCAGCACGTCGTAGAGCGGAAAATCCAAGGCGTGATTAATCCTAGCCACTTGGCCGACGCGGATTGGGTCGGGCCAGGCCCGAATCTCCTGAAACCATAAAACTAGAGCCGGGAGAAGGCGACGGCGGTCTGGGCCGCGGCGCGGGCATTGTTGATGACGAGGTCGACGTTGAGCCGCACCGACCGGCCGCCGGAGAGCTCGGCGATCTTGGCCAGGAGGCGCGGCGTCACCGCCTGGCCGCTCACCTCCCCCACCTCGGCGATCGCCTGGGCGACCAGCCCGGCGGCGTCTGGTAGCTCGCCGGGCGGCGGCACGGCGACTACCGTCCCCCGGAGCCCGGTGCCCCAGCCCGCCCTGAGGACGAGGGCCGCCTCCTCCGGCCCGGTGACCGACGCGCTCACCGGGTGACCGGTCCGCAGTTGGTAGAAGCCGGGCAGGTCGTCCGTCTGCCAGCCCAGCACGGGGACCTCGTAGGACTCGAGCAGCTCCAGCGTCCGGGCGAGGTCGAGGACGGTCTTGACGCCCGCGCAGAAGACCGCGATGGGCGACTGCGCCAGCTCGTAGAGGTCGGCCGAGACATCCTCCGGGTGGCCGAGGTGGACGCCCCCGATGCCGCCGGTCGCCATGAACCTGATGCCCGCCAGCCCGGCGGCGCGGGCTGTCGCGGCCACCGTCGTGGCGCCGGTCCGGCCGAGGGCGATGGCGGCCCCTAGGTCGCGGGTGCTGACCTTGACGACGTCGCCGGCCACCGCCAGGGAGCGCAGCTCGGCTTCCCTGAGCCCCACCTTGAGGGCGCCCTCCAGGACGGCCACCGTCGCCGGGACGGCGCCCTCCTCCCGGATCGCGGCCTCACAGCCGAAGGCCGCCTCCAGGTTGTAGGGCGCCGGCAGGCCCTGAGCGACGATCGACGTCTCCAGCACGACCACCGGGCCGCCCTTCCGGATCGTGGCCGCGACCTCGGGTGCGACGTTGACCGGCCAGGACGCCATCGAGCTGAGCTTAGGGACGGGCGCCCATCCGGGTGACCGCGAAGGCCCCGACGAGCACCGCCCGACCCGCTGCCTCGAGCGGCGTCGCCCCGTCCAGGTAGGCGCTGCAGAAGGCCGCCGCAAAGGCGTCGCCGGCGCCCGTCGCATCCACCGCGTCGACCTTCGACGCCGGCACCCGGCGGCCGAACACGCGTGCTCCGCGGGTCCCCAACTTGACCACCGGCACCTTCGCCATCCCCTCCAGCGGCGCCCCGAGCTCGGCCGCCTCGGCCTCGTTGGCGAAGGCCAGCTCAGGATGGAGGAGGGCGAGGTCGAGCGCCAGCCGAGCGCCGCCGTAGTCGCGGATCCCGGCCGCCGAGGAGAGGTCGACGGAGATGATGGCACCGTCCGCCCGGGCGATCTCGACCGCGCGCCTGGTTGTCGAGGCGAGGGGCTCCGCGAAGAGCGAGTAGGCCGGCACGTGGAGCAGGTTGAGGCCCTTGAACCAGTCCTCCTCGATGTCCTCCGGGCGGAGGCCGAAGACCGCCCGCTCCTGGCGAGCGAAGGTCCTCTCGCCGGTCGCGCTGATGAGCACCGCGATGGTGCCGGTCGGGTCCCTGCTGCGGACCGCCTTGACCTCGACCCCGCCGGCCTCGATCTCGGCGATGAGCCGGTTGCCGAGGTCGTCCTCGCCGACCCGCGTGACCAGCCGGGCACCTTCGCCGAGGGCTGCCGACCAGGCACAGAAGTTGGCGGCCTGGCCGCCGCCGCCGATCTTGATCGAGGCGTCCCGGTCGTCGTCGAGGCGGAGCTGGCCCTCGGGAGCGATGGTGACGTCGAGCACGAGCGAGCCGATGGAGCCGACCACGGCAGGGATCGTAGATCCTTACCCTCAGTCGGGAGATGGAAGTTCGCCGGCTGGAGCGGGACCTTTCGTTCCTCCTGCTCTGGACCGGCCAGCTGACCCTGGGGCAGCTCTACCTGGCGACGGTGGTGGCGTTCCTCATCCAGGGGATCGCCGCGGGCATGTTCGACGTCGCCCAGCTGACGCTCCGCCAGCTGCTCACCCCCGACCGCCTGCAGGCCCGGATGAACGCCACCATGCGGACCTTCTTCTGGGGCCCGCGCCCGCTCGGTTTCCTGCTCGGCGGCTTCGCCGGGTCCCTCTTCGGCCTCATCCCGACCTTCGTCCTGGGCGGAATCATCTGCACCCTCTCGACGGTTTGCTGGGTGACGCCGCGGATAGCCTCCCTGCGCGCCGCTCCCGAGCCCGTCGAGGCGTAGCCGGAAGGAGCCCTTTCCGGCGGCGGTAGGAGGTTTGGAATAAAGCTGAAGTGGCTAATATTGAACTACTTCAGCAATGCATAAGTACGAACCCTCGATCGCCACCGATTCCGACGGCCGGCTCTTCGATCCCCGGCTCCGCGGACACATGGGGGCCGGTGAATCAGACGACACTTCGCCCCGTGAGGCGCTCGCCGCCATGCGCGCGGCTTCCCACGCCCTCCGGACCTCGATGGACCGCTGGCTCGACCAGCACAGCATCAGCGAGGGCCGCATGGGCGTCCTCTGGATGCTCACCCGCTCGGGGTCGATGTCCCTGGGCGACCTCGCCGCCGCCCTCGACGTCAGCCCGACCAACATCACCGGCCTCGTCGACCACCTGGAACGCGATGCGCTGGTCGTCAGGGCGCCCGACCCCGAGGACCGGCGCGCCATCAAGGCGAGCCTCTCACCGCTCGGCCGCGCGAAGGTTGCGGCCATTCAGAAGGAGATGGGGAGGGTCCGCGAGACCATCCTCGCCGGGTTCACCGACGAGGAGATGAAGGACCTCCGACACCTCTGTCTGAAGCTGATCCAAAACACCCACCTGAAACTCGACAAGAAGGAGCTGGAAAAGGTATGACCGCCGCCGAGATGTCCCGCCGCCGTTTGATCCTCACGACCGTCGGCGTCATGCTGGCACTGCTGCTGGCCGCACTCGACCAGACCATCGTCGGCACCGCGATGCCGCGCATCATCGCCGACCTGAACGGGTTCAACCAGTACGCCTGGGTGACCACGGCCTACCTGGTCACCTCGACCGTGACGGTGCCCATCGCCGGCAAGCTCGGCGACCTCTTCGGGCGCAAGCCCTTCGTGCTCGCCGGGATGGCCGGCTTCATGATCTTCAGCTGGGCCTGCGGCTTCAGCCAGAACATGGACCAGCTGATCGTCTTCCGCGGCGTCCAGGGCCTCTTCGGAGGAGTGCTCTTCGCCTCCGTCTTCACGTTGCTGGCCGACATCTTCCCGCCCCGGACCAGGGCCCGGATGCAGGGCGTCTTCGGCGGCGTCTTCGGGCTCGCCTCGGTCATCGGCCCGGCCGCCGGCGGCTTCATCACCGACAACTGGGGCTGGCGCTGGGTCTTCTACGTCAACATCCCGGTCGGCGTCCTCGGGATCGCCCTCCTGGCCGCCTTCCTGCCCTATATCCGGAGCAAGGCAAGCTGGCGCGACATCGACTTCGCGGGTGCCTTCCTGATGATCGCCGGCCTGGTCCCGATCATGATCTCGCTCTCCAACACCAGCACCTACGGCTGGACCTCCTGGCAGACGCTGGTGCCGCTGATCGGCGGCGTCCTGCTGGTGGTCGCATTCGTCGTCGTCGAGCACTTCGAGAAGGAGCCGATCGTGCCCCTGAGCCTCTTCACGAATCGGGCCTTCACGGTCTCGGTGCTCGTCGGCATGCTCTCCGGCTTCGGCATGTTCGGGGCGATCATCTTCACCCCCCTGATCTTCCAGGGCGTGCTCGGCGTGAGCGCCACCAACTCCGGCACCCTGATCACCCCGATGATGTTCGGGCTGATCGGCGCCAGCATCCTGAGCGGCCAGCTGATGACCCGGATCAAGAACTACAAGTGGCTCGGGACGATCGGCTCCGCCGTCATGGCGGCCGGCGTCTACATCCTCTCCCTGGTCTCCATCGACTCCACCCAGGTCCAGATCACGTCGGCGCTGATCATCGTCGGCATCGGCCTCGGCATCACGTTCCCGCTCTACCTCAACGCGGTCCAGAGCGCGGTCGACAAGAAGTACCTGGGCGTCGTGAGCAGCAACATCCAGTTCTTCCGCAACGTCGGCGGCACGCTGGCGACGGCCATCTTCGGGTCGATCCTCGCCAACCGGCTCGGACCGAACATCCAGGACCAGATCAACCGGCTCAACCTGCCCTCCGCCTTCAAGAGCAGCATCAAGCTGCCCACCGGGGCAGGCGGCGCTCAGCAGCTGTTCAACGCAGCCAACCTCGCCCACCAGAGGGCAGCGCTGCCCGCGGCGGCCCGACCGCTGTTCGACCAGGTCATGGTCGCCGTCAAGGCGGGCCTGGCATCGACGATGCACGAGGTCTTCCTGATCGCGCTCGTCTTCGTCCTCGTCACCCTGCTGGTAACGGTCTTCATGCCCAGCGTGCCGCTGCTGGCCGCCCGCCGGCAGCCCGGCGCCGAGGTGGGCGAGGCGTCGCCGGTCCCCGAACCGGAAGCCGTAACCGCTTAGTCAGATTACGGGACGGCCGTTTCCTAAATCAGGAAGCGGCCGTCCTCCATTATTTTCCGGCCGTCGACCGTGACTGTCGCGTGTGACGCGAGGACGTCGACGTGGGACGGGCACTCCCAGTCCGCCCCGGTCTCGAAACCGTAGGGGTCGCCGAAGGCGATGTGGACGCCCGGGAACTTCTCGTCCTGGAGGAAGTTGCCGACGATCCGGGTGAGGCCGACGTTGGTGCCGATCGCGAACTCCCCGACACGGTTGGAGTCGTGGTGCTGGGCCATGTAGCCCTCGATGTCAGCCCGAAGCTTGGGGTCGCTCGTCTCGTAGGAGACCAGCCGACCGGCTTTGACGCGCATCAGGACGGGCTCGGGGAGAAGCCCGTACTTCTCGGCGAACCAATCTCCCAGCTCCTCGGCGGCGATGACGCCATCGACCGAAAGTGGAGCGGTGAAGGTCTCGCCCTCGGGCAGGTTGCCCCAGCGGTTCTGCTCCCAGTAGCGCCCGTCGCAGGGGATCCACCTGCGGTCCTTGCTGAAGGTGGCCGCCAGCTCGGTCCCGTTGCGGGTCGCCACCTCGATCCGGGAGGCGGTCCGGACGACGTTCCAGACCTGCTGGGTGACGCGGTAGATCTCCTGGTAGTCGCCGGCCATCCCGTCGGTCATCAGCTCCTCGTCGATCCCGATCATGTGGCCGTGGCGGCAGCCGAGGTCCCGGGTGAGGAGGTGCAGCATGGGCTGCCGGAAGGCGAGCTCGCCCTTCTGGCCGGTGCCGATGAAGTAGGAGGCGGTGGGCGCGAGCTTGAGGATCTCCTCGGCGATCGAGCGCGGGAACTCGGTCGCCGGGCGTCGGACGTGGTCCTCCATGGTCCAGGAACGAACCTCGGCGCCGGTGGCGCGAGCCTCCTCCTCGATCGCCTCGGCGATCGCCAGCGTCGGCCTGTCCTTGACCACCGCGACCCGGTCGGCTTCGGTGACGTTGAGGCAGATGCGGACCGCGTTCCGGGCACCGGGCTCGAAATCCTGACGCACCATTTGAGGATATCGACGAATGGGGTGTCTTTTTTTGCCGAACTTGCGCTTATATTTGCCGCGGCGCCGCAAGCGGAATCAATTCCCGGACCCGTCCCAGCCTCCCCCGCAAGCGACATGGAACCTATCTAGGAGGGCTCGGACGTGAGCTTTACGGACAAGATGCTGACCTGCCGCGATTGCGGCAAGGAATTCACCTTCACGGCCGGCGAGCAGGAGTTCTACTCGCAGCGCGGCCTGCTGAACGAGCCGCGCCGCTGCTACGACTGCCGGCAGGCGCGGCGGGCCGGCGACGGCGGCGGCCGCGAGCGCGGATCCCGCGAGCTGCACGACGTGATCTGCTCCAACTGCGGCAAGCCGGCCCAGGTGCCCTTCCTGCCGACCGGCAGCCGGCCCGTCTACTGCGCCGACTGTTTCCAAACGGTGCGCCGCTAGTCCACTGACGGCCTCCCCACCAATTCAGGGGAGTAATCTCGGCTCACGATGGCCGCGGTAACCTCGCTCGTCCACCTTGGCTCCCTGATGGGCGGCGTGCGCACCGTCGACCAGGTCGGGGTCGAGGAGCGCGCAGCCTCGCTCGGCAAGCGCTCGATCAAGAGAGCCTCCAAGGTCTGGGCCCTGCAGCTGGCGATCCGGATGATGGACCTGACCACGCTGGAGGGAGCCGATACGCCGGGCAAGGTCGCCGCGCTCTGCGCCAAGGGCATCCGGCCCGACCCGGCGGACTCGTCGATCCCCAGCGTGGCCGCGATCTGCGTCTATCCCTCGATGGTCCGAGCGGCAGTCGAGCACCTGCGCGGCACCGATGTCCGGGTGGCGAGCGTCGCCACCGCCTTCCCCTCCGGCCAGAGCTTCCTCGACGTCAAGCTGACCGAGACCCGGGAGGCGGTCGCCGCGGGCGCGGACGAGATCGACATGGTCATCGACCGGGGCGCGTTCCTGAGCGGTGACCATCAGAAGGTCTTCGACGAGATCGTCGCCATCAAGGATGCCGCCGGCGCGGCTCACCTCAAGGTGATCCTGGAGACCGGCGAGCTGGGGACCTATGACGGCGTGCGGCGCGCCTCGGTCCTGGCGATGGCGGCCGGCGCCGACTTCATCAAGACCTCGACCGGCAAGATCAACCCGGCCGCCACCCCGCCGGTGACCCTGGTGATGATGGAGGCGATCCGGGACTTCCACCGCGAGACCGGGCGCACGGTCGGCCTCAAACCCGCCGGCGGCATCCGGACGGCGAAGCAGGCGATCCACTACCTGGTGCTCCTCCAGGAGACCCTCGGCCCCGACTGGATGACCCCGGAGCGGTTCCGGATCGGCGCCTCCAGCCTCCTCAACGACTGCCTGATGCAGCTCGCCAAGGAGAAGTCGGGCGCCTACCAGTCGGGCGACTACTTCGCCATCGATTGATGGCCCTGACAAGGCGCCGCGACACCGCCCTGGCCACGCGGGCGTTCGAGTACCAGCCCGCCCCCGAGGCGACCGACCACGTCCGGATCGCCGAGCGCTACGGGCTCTTCATCGGCGGCAAGTTCGTGGAGCCGAGGTCGGGCAAGTGGTTCCCGACCATCAACCCGGCGACCGAGGAGACGCTCGCCCACATCGCTGAGGCGCTCGAAGCCGACGTGAACCGCGCCGTCGAGGCGGCGGCCAAAGCGCAGGAGACGTGGGCACGGCTGAACCCGGCGCGGCGGGCCCGCTACGTATTTCGGATCTCCCGAATCATCCAGGAGCGGGCGCGGGAGCTGGCCGTCGTCGAGACGATGAACGGCGGCAAGCCGATCAAGGAGTCGCGCGACGTCGACATCCCGCTCGCCGCCGCCCATTTCTTCTATTACGGCGGCTGGGCCGACAAGCTGGAGTGGGCCTTCCCCAACCGATCGCCGCGTCCGATCGGCGTCTGCGGCCAGGTGATCCCCTGGAACTTCCCACTCCTGATGCTGGCCTGGAAGATCGCGCCCGCCCTCGCCGCCGGCAACACGGTGGTGCTCAAGCCGGCCGAGACGACGCCGCTGACGGCGCTCCTCTTCGCCGACATCTGCCAGCAGGCCGACCTGCCGCCGGGAGTGGTGAACATCATCACCGGCGCCGGGAAGACGGGCGCGCTGCTGGTCGCCCACCCCGCCGTCAAGAAGGTTGCCTTCACCGGCTCGACCGAGGTCGGCAAGCTGATCCAGCGCTCCACCGCCGGCACCGGCAAGCGGCTGACGCTGGAGCTGGGCGGCAAGGCGGCCAACATCGTCTTCGACGACGCCCCCCTCGACCAGGCGGTGGAGGGCATCGTCAACGGCATCTACTTCAACCAGGGCCACGTCTGCTGCGCCGGCAGCCGGCTGCTGGTCCAGGAGTCGATCGCCGACGCGCTGCTCGAGAAGCTCCGCCGCCGGGTCGACACCCTGCGGCTGGGTGACCCTCTCGACAAGAACACCGACGTCGGCGCCATCAACTCGAAGGCGCAGCTGGAGAAGATCACCGGTCTCGTCGAGTCAGGTCGGAGCGAGGGCGCCGAGATCTACCAGCCCCCCTGCCAGCTGCCGGCGAAGGGCTTCTGGTTCCCGCCCACCATCTTCACCAACGTCTCCCAATCGCACCGCATAGCGCGGGAGGAGATCTTCGGCCCCGTCCTCTCCGTGCTGACCTTCCGGACGCCGGCGGAGGCGGTCGAGAAGGCCAACAACACGCCCTACGGGCTCTCCGCGGGGATCTGGACCGAGAAGGGCTCCCGGATCCTCTGGATGACGCAGCAGATGCGCGCCGGCGTGGTTCGGCGGCTACAAGGAGTCCGGCTTCGGCCGCGAGGGCGGCCTCCACGGGTTGGCCGCCTACCTGGAGTTGAACTGAGGTGCCCGACCGCATCGACGTCCGAAAGACCTACAAGCTGTATCTGGGCGGCGAGTTCGTCCGCTCCGAGTCAGGCCGCGCCTACCAGGTCTATTCGAGGGGGGACGTCCCCCCTGCCGGCCGTGCTCGGCAAAGCCTGCGCGCCGCCGACCCCCCTGGCCCGGACGTGAACGTGCCGCGGGGCTCCCGCAAGGACCTCCGCGATGCGGTGAAGGTCGCCCGCGGCGCGTTCGCGGGCTGGGCGGCGAGAACTGCGATGAACCGCGGCCAGGTCCTTTACCGGGCTGCGGAGATGCTGGACGGGCGCCGGCAGCAGTTCATCGCCGAGCTGGGCGGCGGCCGGAAGGCCGGCCGCGAGGTGGACGCGGCGGTCGAGGCATTCGTCTGGTACGCGGGCTGGACCGACAAGCTCTCCCAGGTGATGGGGACCGTCAACCCGGTCGCCGGGCCCTACTTCAACTTCACGCTCCCAGAGCCGACCGGGGTGGTCGGCGTGGTCGCGCCCGAGGAGCCGCCGCTCGCCGGCCTCGTGCTCCGGATCGCCCCCGCCCTGGCCGGCGGCAACACGGTGGTGGCGCTGGCGTCGGAGAGGTCGCCGCTCGCTGCCCTGACCCTCGGCGAGGTGCTGGCGACCTCCGACTTCCCGGCCGGCGTCGTCAACGTCATCAGCGGCTTCCGCAAAGAGCTGCTGCCCTGGCTGGCCGCCCACCTGGACGTCAATGCGATCGACGCCACCGGCTGCACGGCGGAGCAGCTGGCGGCGGTCCAGGAGGCGGGCGCCGCCAACGTGAAGCGGATCGTCAGCGCCAACGGCCGGCGCGCCCGCCTGACCCCGGAGGCGATAACCGACCTGATGGAGATGAAGACGGTCTGGCACCCGATCGGCGTCTGACGAGCGCTCCCGCCGGGAAGCGCTCCTCGAGGAGTCGTCGAAAACCGGCTAGACCTTCTTGTTGGTCCTGACGTCCCAGCCTCTCGTGATCGGCGTGCCGTTGACGCCATCCACGTTCTGGGGCGTGTACTCGATCTGGATCTGGGTGAAGTTGAGGGAGACGGTTTCGACCGGCCGGTCCTCGTCGGCGCTGACGCCGGCATCGGCGAAGGAGCTGACCAGGACATTGGACATCTGGTAGATGAGGAACTCCCCCGGCTTGGGCGCGGGCACGGCCGCGTCCGGGGCCGCCGCGGTTGTGCCCTGGGCGCTGGGCCTGCGGCAGGTGAGCGTCGCGGTCGCGATGTGCTGCCCGGATGCGCAGGCGAAGAAGAGCAGCGGCGTCGCCTTGTCCACGCGGTGAGTGAAGTGGAAGTCCTGGAAGGTGACCCTCCCGGCCGCCGCAGCCCCGCCGCCGCTGATGGCGCGGCCGGCGTTGGTCTCGCCCCAGCTGAACGAGATGAGATCGATCTCGTCCTTGTGCTGTCTGTCGGTGGACTCCCCTTTGATTCCGTCGAGCTTCAAGAACGCGTCGAACGCCATCAGCGACCCTCCCCCGCGAGCTTCAGATTCAGAGTGATGCGCGCCGTGCCGTCGCCGCCAACCTCGAACGGCTGCTGGACGGCGGTGTAGCTGCCGGTTGCGCCCAGGTAGCGGCCGGTTCCGCCGATGACCGCGTAGGTCGCGTCACCGGCGACCGCCGTGCCCATCCCGATCAGGTTGCCCTCGGGCAGTTGGATCGTGTGCATCTGCATCTCCGCCGTCGCGAAGCGCGCGGCGTCGACCGTGTCGAGATGCATTGAAGTCGCGTAGAAGGTCCCGATCGGCGGTCCTCCCGGCGCCCCGCTGAGGATGCCCGAGATGGACACCCGGTCACCCCGTTCGGGCAGCACGCCGGAGCCGAGGCCAGGCGCACGCAGATGCCATTGGCTGCCATGGAGCTGAATTGGTGCTCCGGGCAGCTCTGCGCCGGGAGCGGAGCGAGCCCTCTCGGCAACCGAGCCCAGTCCGACCGCTCCCGCAAGGCCCGCCAGGGCCAAGGCCCCCAGTCCGAGGATGTTTCGCCGCGTGGTGCGGCTGTGTTCCTCCATCGACTACCCTCCCTTCCGGCTTGCGTGCCGGCGGGGAAATTCTAGATCTGAAAACCGGGCTGTGAAAGTTAAATTTCGGCTGTGAAATCCTTGCCGTGGTGAGGCGAGTCGCGGACCCCATCGCAGCCCTCGGGCCGGCGCTCCAGGCGGCCGGTTACACGACGCCCGCGGTCCAGCAGCTGCTTGGCGCCGACCGCCACCTATCGAGCCGGGAAGAGGACCTGGTCATCTTTGAGCGACGGCTCGCCGGTGACGGCCCCCTGCCGCTCGCGAGCCGCCTCTTCCTGCTCAACCGGGAAGTGGATCGGGCGGCATGGGACCGCGCGCTGCCGCGCCTCCCCGCGGCCGGCCTCGAGGAGATGGGGCTGGCCTCGGCGGCGGGAGGGATGCTCAGCGCTTCGGTTCGGCTGGTTCCCCACGGTGACATCTACGTCGCCAGCGACGCGCTGGGCGAGGACCGGACGGCCGAGCACGTCACGGGCATCAACAACCCCGCCGTGCTCCTCAGCGAGCTCGCCGTCCGCCGGCCCGTGAAGCTCGGCCTCGACCTCGGCTGTGGCGGCGGGATCCAGTCCATGCTGATGTCACGCCACTGCGAGCGGGTGATCGCGACCGACCTCAACCCCCGCGCCCTCGAGTTCACCCGGCTCAACGCCCGGATCAACGGCGTCGCCAATGTCGAAACCCGCCTCGGCAGCCTGTTCGAGCCGGTCGAGGGCCTCGCCTTCGACCTCATCCTCTGCAACCCGCCCTATGTGATCTCGCCCGATTCCCAATTCCTCTACCGCGACAGCGGGATGCCGGCGGACAGCCTCTGCCGGCAGCTCGTCGGCGAGGCGGGACTGCACCTGGCCGAGGGTGGCTTCGCCCAGTTCCTGGTCTGCTGGGCCCAGCCGGCGGACCAGCCCTGGCAGGGCGTGCTCGAAGGGTGGCTGGGCGGCGCACCGTGCGATGCCTGGTTCCTCCACTACGCCACTGAGGACCCACTCACCTACGCCTGGAAATGGAACCGGCCGCTGCGCTTCTCCGAGCTCGCCGGCTTCGGCGCGGTGATCGACCGCTGGACGGCCTACTGCCGGGAGCAGTCGATCGATGCGGTCGGCTTCGGATCCGTGACCCTCCGCCGCCGTTCGCTCGCGGAAAACTGGCGCCGTGCCGACGAGCTGCGCGAAGGCCACAACTCCGCCAGCGACCACATCCAGCGCGTCTTCGCCGCCGAGGACCTACTCCGCTCGCTTCCGGACGAGGACGGCCTGTTCGATACGCGCTGCCGGCTGGCGCCTGGCCATCGCCTCGAACAGACGATGGTCGAAGGGCCGGAAGGCGGCTGGCAGCCGCTCGAGACACGGCTCGTGATGACGCAGGGGCTCGGCTTCCAGGGCTCGCTCGACCTGGCCCTGGCGCAGGTACTCCAGCACCTCGACGGCCGGCGGACGCTGGCCGAGGCGACCGCCGCCGCCGCCGCCGAGATGGGGATCGGCCCGGATGAGATGGCGGAGTTCCGGCGGGCGGCGGCCGCCACCGTACGGCGGCTCCTCGAGCTCGGCTTCCTCGAACCGGAATAGACGTCGCCCGAACGGGCTTGGACCTTGCGTGATCAAGGTTTACGCCACAGCGTGGTGCGGCGACTGCCGGATGGCCAAGCACGTGCTCGACTCCCGCGAGATCGCCTACGAGTACATCGACATCGACCTCACGCCGGAGGCGGCGGCGCTGGTGCAGCAGCTCAACGGCGGCTTCCGCACCGTCCCCACCATCCTCTTCCCCGACGGCCGGGTGCTGGTCGAACCAACCCGGGTCGAGCTCGAAGAGGCGCTCGCCGCGTAGCCGCATCCCGCGTTCGAGGGCGACTGCGCGGTATCCCAGGTCACGGGTTCACGCATTCGAGGGCGACTGCGCCTTATCCGACCAGGAGTTCTCCTTCGCGACCGTGGCCCTAGCAGGCGCTTTGCGGAGAGGGAAGGGTGAGGACGGATGGTGGCCTACGTACGTCCCCACGCTGCCCTCCCCATGAATGGGGAGGGTGCCCTTTTGTAGCTAGTCTCGGTAGCGGTACACGATCCGGCCGCGGGTCAGGTCGTAGGGGGAGAGCTCGACCCGGATCCGGTCGCCGGGCGTGATCCGGATGAAGAAGCGGCGCATCCGGCCGGCGGCGTAGGCGATCAGCTTGTGGCCGTTTTCGAGCTCGACCTCGAACATCGCGTTGGGCAGCGCCTGGGTGACGGTGGCCTCCATCGCGATCGCCTCTTCCTTCTGGTCCTCCGGCGCGACCACGGTCGGGCGCGCGCGAGCCGGCTTTCGCCCGCGGGAGTTCGGTCGAGATGATCTTGCCAAGTAACCGAAGTCTACTTGAGCGCCAACCCGGCGCCGCCGTCAGCGGCGCGTCGCCCGCGGCCGGGTGGCGTTCCAGCGGTCGACCCAGGACCCCGTCACCTCGACCGGCTCGGTCCCCTCGGCCAATGCGTGGACCGCTTTCTCGACCCGGTCGGCGAACGTCCGCGAGGTTTCCCCCGCGGCGACCTTGAGAGGCTTGCCGATCCGGATCGTGGCCTTCGCCGGGAGCGGGATGTCGCGGCCCTTGGGCATGATCCGGTGGGCGCCCCGGATGTGCATCGGGATCACGTCGACCCGGTTCTCGGTCGCCAGGTGGCCGACACCCGGCGTGAACTCCCGCAGCGTGCCATTGGGCGAGCGGGTGCCTTCCGGGAAGACGAGCAGGTTCCAGCCCGACTTGAGCAGCTGGCTGGAACGGTGGAGCACCTCACGGGGGCTGCCCGTGCGCGCGAAGGGGAAGGTGTTCAGCCAGAGGCTGGTCAGGAAGCCGATCAGCCGGCGGTCGTAGAAGTAGTCCGCCGCCGCGGCGACGACCGTCTTCTCGCGGACCCGGTCGCCGAGCGCGTAGAGCAGCAACGGCGTGTCGGCATGGCTGGTGTGGTTGGAGGCGATGATCACCGGCCGGTCGAGGTCCTGCACCCACTCCTCGCCCTCGACCGTCGGGTGTGCCATCGCCTCGGTGAAGGGGATCAGCATCCCCTTCTGAAGGGCGTAGCGGATGCTCCGGAAGGGCTCCGTTCGGGCCCAGCCGAGGTCGGTCGGCCGATCCGGCACCGCGTTCGAGCGCTCCGGCCAGGAAGCCGGCCGGGGCATGCCCTGCCGGAAGCCGCGGCTCAGCTTGCGGTAGTCCGCGACCATGCCCCCGACGCCGGCCGCGAGCGCGGAGAGGCCGACCCTGCCCGAGTACCAGGCGGGGCCGCTCACTCGACCTGGGCGAGGAAGAGCGGCGGCGTGCGGAGGTGGCTCACGCTCGGGTAGCGGCCGACCGTCTGCTCGGCCATCTCGAGCGCGTCCTCCAGCGTCGTCGCCGCCTTGAAGCCGAGCCGGTGCACGGTGCTCCGCTCGCCGCCGACCACGATCACGTCGCCGAGGTATTTGAGCGCATGGGCCGCCCAGTACCAGGCGTAGAACGGGTGGACGCCGTGGTAGGCATGGGACTGCTGGTACATCTGCCGGTACCAAGGGTCCTCAGCGAACCGTGTCTCGTACTTCTTCTCGATCTCGTGGGAGTCCAGGGTGTCGGCCAGCACCTCGTCGAAGAAGTCGATGTAGCTCGGGTGGTGGATGGAGTGGAACTCGTAGCGGCAGGGATGGGACATGATCACGACCCCGCCCTCGCGGACCACCGGCTTGTTCTGGTAGAGGTTGAACAGGTAGCCCAACCCGAGGCAGACGACGAGGACCGGGTTCAGGATCGAGTTCGGGTTGTAGGGCCCGAGGTAGGGCACGCCCATGGTCACGATGTCGGTCTGGCCCTCGACCTGCACCAGCATCTGGGAGTGCACCGCCTCCAGCGTCTTGTCGTGCACCCTGTCGACCTGCCCGGCGTTGACGCCGGTCATCCCGTAGGGCGCCAGCATGGAGTGGAAGATCGCCCGCTTGAGGTCGGGCGGCGCGAGGTCGGTTGCCTGCTTCATCGCGTAGAAGGAGGCCTGGTCTGAAGTCGTCCAATCGGTCTCCCGCTTCTGGAGGAAGTTGGCCACGGCCGGGAAGGCGTGGTTGTTGACGCTGGTCTCGATGTGGAAGACGCGGACGGCGGCCTCGATCAGCTGGCCCTGCCGGATGCAGGAGTGGTGGAGGGCCGAGTTGGGCGGGTCCATGTAGCTGTTGGAGTGGAGCAGGGTGTCCACGGTGTGGTGGACCTTGATGCTCCGGTAGCAGCCGAGGCCGGTCGACATCGACTTCTGGCCGCCGTCCATCGGGACCAGCGTCAGGTTGACGTAGACGACCAGGTCCGACTCGAGCGCCCGGCGGTTGAGCCAGGTCTCCTCGCCCTGGGCCGTCTTGCCGATCAGCACGTTGGCCTCCGGGTCCTCGGCGTCGTGGTTGTAGAGCCGGTCCGGCCAGAAGGTCGTGAAAACCCGGTCGCCGACGATGTGGCGGATCTCGTCGGCGGTCATCTTGCGGTGGAGCCCGATGGCGGCGATCAGCACGATGTCCTCGATGCCAGCGTGGGCCGCCATGTCGACGACCTCCTCGATCACCAGCTGCCGGACGTCGGGGGAGGCCATCGGGGGCAGCGGCAGGCTGATGTCGTCGAAGGCGATCGTCAGCTTCATGCCGGCCCGCAGCAGGTCCTTCAGCGGGTCGTCCTCCAGCGGGCTGGTCAGCGCGCGGCGGATCGCCCGCTCGGGATGCGCGATCGGCTCCAGCGGGTCGGCCGGATAGAGGATCCGCGAGCCCAGTGGCAGCCGCTCGAGCCGGAACCCCTCGCCGTAGTGGAAGAGCGTCGGCGGCGAGTTGCGGTCGACCTCGACCACCGCTCCCGGCCTAGCCATGGGACGCTCCCGTTGGCCGCTTTGTCAGCTTCACTTCGGATCCCGCTGGTCGAAGGCCACCCGGACGGCGTTCATACGGCCCGAGGACATGGCGTACTCGAGCGCCTCCCGGTAGTCGTCGAGCGGGAAGAAGGGACCGGCGAGGCGGTCGAGCCCCAGGGCGGGAGCTGCCTCGAGGGCAAGGTCGAAGGTCCGCTTTCCGTTCGCTTCCACGCCATAAGCGTATGCGCCCGTCACCTGCAGCTCCCGCTGCCAGATGGGCGCCCAATCGACCTCCTCCTTGCCCGGCATGCCGACCAGGACGACCTTCCCGCCGCCCCGCGCGAGCCGCACCGAGTCGGCCAGGCTGGAGGCGCTGCCGGCGCACTCGAAGACGATGTCGGCTCCACCCAGGAGCACGGGCCGCTTCTCGAGCAGGTTGTCGACGGTGTCGACGCGGCGGGCCTGGGTCGCGAAACGGACCCGCTGGTAGACCTCGGAGGGAGTGATCACCTGGTCGGCGCCGAAGCTCCGCGCCAGCGCCGCCTGGTGGGGGTACTTGGCGACGCAGATCAGCTTGCGCGGCGGCGTGAAGTTCTTGACCGCGGCCACGGTCAGCAGACCGAGGCAGCCGGCGCCCATGACGAGCACCGTGTCCTCCGGCTGGGCGCCCGTCCGGAGCGCCGCGTGGATCGCGCAGGCGAGCGGCTCGGTGAGCATCGCCGCCTCGTCGCTGATCTTGTCCGGGATCTCGTAGAGCTGCGATTCGTGGGCCACCAGCAGCTCGCCCCAGCCGCCGCCGGTGTCGTGGCAGTAGCCGGTCTGGAGGCCGACCTCGATCGGCCCCTCGGTGACGTTCTCGCACAGGCCGATCCGTCCCTCGGCGCACATCCGGCAGGGCGGGTCGACGCCCCGCACGGCGCAGCCCAGCACCGGCTGGACGACGACCCGGGTGCCGTCCTCGAGCCGGCCGCTCAGCTCGTGGCCGGGGATGAACGGGAAGCTCGTCAGGGGGTCGAGGTAGAAGGAGGCGTGGCCGGTGATGGCGGCGATGTCCGAGCCGCAGATGCCGCTGACCTGGGGGTAGACGACCTGCCAGCCCGGGCCCGGAAGGTGGGGCGCCTCGACGTCGTCGAGGTGGATCAGGGCGAGCGGGCTGGTCGCCACCGAGGGCCGTCCGCCCGCCGCCTTGACGAGCGCGAAGGCGGGGATGTTGCGGTCGTAGGTGAGGGCAAGCATCAGGTCGGCATCAGGCGAACTGGGACCTGTATTCCTTGGAGCGGGGGTCGGGAATCGGCAGCCGCCAGTTGCCCGGCGGCATCGTCCAGCGCTCTACCCGCCAGCCGCGCTGGCCGGCAACCGTCGAGAGGCGGGCGTCGGGGTTGATCGCGACCGGCGTGCCGACCAGCTCCAGCATCGGCAGGTCGCTCAGGGAGTCGGCGTAGGCGAAGCTGTCGGCGAGGGCGATTCCGTTCCGCGCCGCGTACGCCTCGAGCAGCGTGCCCCGCGCCTCGCCGGCGGGTGGCGGAGCCTCCAGGTCGCCGGTCAGGTTGCCGTCCTTCACGAGCAGGTGGGCGCAGTCGACCTCGACCTCGAGCAGCTCGGCCAGCGGCTCGACGACGACGTCGAGGGCGCCGGTGAGGAGCAGGACCCGGTGCCCGGCGCTCTTGTGCTGGCGGATCCGGCGGACGCCATCCGGGTAGAGGCGGCGGAGCGTCACCTCGTTCATCGCCTCCCGGCCGAGCAGCTTCATGTCCTCGTACTCGAGGCCCTCGTACTCGCGGTAGAAGCTGCGCTGGAACTCGGCCCGCGAGCGCCGCTCCAGCGTCAGCCAGCGAGGCGCCTCACGGAGCAGCCCGGCCAGGAAGTCGGGCCAGTCGCGGAGCGGCTGCGCCTTGAGCCGCATCCAGATGAAGTACTCGATCACGTTGGTCTCGACCAGCGTCCCGTCGACGTCGAAGACGGCGAGCACGTCGGACCGTCCGGCCCGCTTGCGGATCGCTTGGAGGGCGAGGTCGCGCGCCTCGCCGGGCGCCGTGCTGCCCGTAGGCTGCTTGCCCTTGCGGACGCCGGTCTCGGCACGCGCCATCCGGATCACGGTCGGCATGTGGACGTCCTGGAAGTAGTGCGTCCAGTCGTAGAGTGCGGGGTCGAAGGGGAACACCTTCCGCTCGCCGTCGGGCAGCCGCTCCCAGACCGACATCGTGTTCCGGGTGTCGTAGATGCAGTCGACCTCGGTGTAGACGCCGTAGAGCTCGGAGAGGTTGAGCCCGCGCTCGATCTTGGCCTTCGTCTCGTTGAGGTCGTCGGAGACGCCGGCGATGCCGGTGACCGGGATACGCTCGACCACCCACTGCATCGCCTCGACCACCTTCATGGCGGCGCGCGCCTTTGCCTCCAGCTCCTGCCGGGGCGGGAACGTCCACTTCGGGGCGCCGATCGCCTGGCCGTAACGATCGCGCAGCGGGTGCTTCTCGAAGTAGGCCTCCGACTCCTCCTGCATCCGGCGCAGCCGGAGCGGGTTGCGGCTTCCCGAGGCGGAGTGGTAGATCCGGTACTCGCCCTTGGGGGGCGGCGCGGCGGCGACCGCCAGCACGGTGTTGACGACATAGTCGGCGGGGATGATGTCGAGCAGCGCGTCAGGGAGGCCGGAGAAGTCCTCGAGGACCCGGCGGCCGTAGGCGAGGATGATCGGCTCCGCCATCCGGAAGCCTTCCAGCCAGCCCGGGAAGGGCTCGGCGAGGGCGCTCTCGATGATCGAGGGCCGGACGATCGAGAGCGGAAGGTTGCCGTGCAGCTCGACGACGGCACGCTCCGCCATCGCCTTGGTGAAGGAGTAGATGTCGCTGAAGCCCATCGCCCGGGCGTGGACTCGGCCGCGCTCGACCAGCCGGTCCTTGACCCAGCGGTCGCGCAGACGCTCGACGGTGCGGGCGACGGCGGGCGTCCCCGCCGGTCCCATCCTGGAGCGCGCTTCCTTGCTGAGCTTGTCGAGAACCTCGGGGCTGCGCGACTCCTCCTCCACCACCGGCCGGAGGGTGCTAAGGATCTGCGCCTCGTGGCGCCAGTTGAGGCCCGGGTCGAGGGGGAGCTCCTCCCGGACGATGCCCCGCAGCATGCCGCCGACGTAGGCGGTCGAGATGTGAACGAGGTGCGGGTCGGTGCCGCCCTTGGCGAGAGTGTCGACCAGCCGGGACGCGCCCAGCAGGTTGGTCTGCGCGCTCAGGTCGGCAGGGTTGTCGAACTCGACCGCCGCCGCCGACGCGATGACGATGTCGGAGCCCAGAAGGACGCTGCGGGTGGCGTCGGTCAGGCCGAGGCCGTCGCGACCGAGGTCGAGCTCGACGACCGCCACCTTCTCCTTGACGAGGGCGGCGAAGGCCTCCTCACCGAGGCTCTCCCGAAGCGGCTTGAAGGCGGGGCTGGAGAGCACCTCCCTGTCCAGCCGCTCGGCCGCGGACCGGCGCTGGCTGGAGCGGATGGCGAGGTTGATCCGCCCCACCTCCGGCACCGAGCGGAGCAGCTTCTCGACGATCGATTTACCGAGAAAGCCCGTCGATCCGGTGATCAGGAGCGTCTTACCGGCGAGGCCTTCGGCTATCAAGGAGACCAATTCTAGGTTTAAGCCTCCGATCGCCTCTTCGGGCACGTGTAGCTTTGGGTTCGTATGCCGGCGGAAACCCTTCTCCTCACCCATACCGACCTCGACGGAGTCGGCTGCGGCGTCCTCTTCAGCGGCGCCCGGCCGGGCCAGGGCCGTCTCGAGCTGGTCGAGAACGGGTCGATCGACGCCCGGGTGCGGCAGTCGCTGGCGGACTCGCACGCGATCCTGGTGACCGACCACGGCATCGACGCCGAGACCGCCGACCGTGTGGATGACTACATCGCGGCCGGCGGGCACTTCACGCTGCTCGACCACCACCGCTCCTCCCAGCACTTGGCTGATCGGCAGTGGGCGACCATCGACGAGGCGCGGAGCGCGACCGGGATGCTCTTCGACCACCTCGGCGAGCCGGCCGCCTTCGCCGAGTTCGCCCGGCTGGTCGAGGACCACGACCTCTGGCTCCACCGTGATCCCCGTTCGGCGCGCCTGGCCGCCCTCGTCGGGCTCCTCGGCCACGAGCGCTTCCTGGCCCGCTTCAGCGCCAATCCCCGGGTCGACTTCGGCGAGGGCGAGCTGCTCCTCCTCGACAACGAGGACTCCCGCCGGGAGGACTACCTGGCCAAGAAGCTGGAGCAGGCGCGGGTGTTCGAGCGGGCCGGCGTCCGCTGGGCGGTCTGCTACGCCGAGCAGTACCAGTCGGACGTGGCCGAGCGCCTGATGACCGGTCTCGGCGTCGCCGCGACCGCGATCGTCAACCCGGCCCGCCGGACCGTGTCACTCCGCGGCCGGGACCTCGACGTCTCCGCGGTGGCCCAGCGCCGGGGCGGCGGCGGCCACGCCAGGGCGGCCGCCTTCTCGTTCGCGGGCAGCGACCTGGAGAAGGACCTGGAGCGCTTCGAATCAGCCTTAAATGACCTGTTGGCGCATCCCTAGCCGATAGCCGTCCCGATGGGCAGCTTTCCCCCTCCCCGCTCTGCGGGGAGGGCAGGGTGGGGACGAGCACTGCCTCTAGATGCAGCCCCGTCGCCTACCGCGCCGATCCTTGACTCCAATGGCCGGCAAAGCAGGTATAGGCGTCCTGTCGGCCCCACCCGGCCCTCCCCATGAAATGGGGAGGGTGATCAATCCAGCTCAGCGGTTCGGTGAGCCCGCCCCGAAGACCGTCACCGGGGCGGTCGCGTTGGCGTCCAGCTCACCCAGCGAGGTGAGGGCGGTGACCAGGAACCAGTAGCTGTGGCCCGCCTCGCCGTGGACCAGGGTGCTCGTGGCCGTGCTCCGAGCGAGGAGAGACGTGCCGGCCTCCTCGTCGCGGTACTGGGTCACGTCGTAGGTGACGCCCGGGCCCGGGCTCGACCAGCTGACCGAGACGTCGGCCGCGGCGTCGCCCACCGTTTCCGCCTTCGCCGCGACCTTGGGGAGCGCGAGCACCGGGCTCTTCGCGGTGCCGTTCAGCCAGAGGTTGCCGACGTCCTCCGGCCAGGGGTCCCGACCGGGGCCCGTCCAGCCGAAGGGGTCGACCGGGCTCCAGGTCGCGTGGCGGTAGACGCCGAAGTGGAGGTGCTCGCCCGTGCTCTGCCCGCTGGAGCCCGAGATGCCGATCACCTGGCCCCGGCTGACGTGCTGCCCGCGGCTGACCTCGATCCGCCATAGATGGCCGTAGAGGGTGTCGAAGCCGTTGCCGTGGTCGATCCGGATGCCCTGACCGAAGCTGCAGGTCGTGCAGCCCGGGGTGCTCCAGTCGGCGTAGGTGACGACGCCGTCGGCGGCGGCGACGACCTGCTCGTAGTAGAGCCCGAGGTCCCAGCCATCGTGGCCGTCGTACCACAGGAAGTTGGTCCCCCCGGGGATCATCGCGTACTTGTTCGCAGCGTAGGCGACCGTCCCGTCGAAGCGGCAGATGACCCCGTCCACGACATAGGTGGGTCCGCAGTGGTCGAAGGTCGAGCTCACGAAGTGGCCGTCACCGAGGTAGGGCAGGGTCAGGAAGCCGCCGCCCGTCGGGCCGTACTGCCCGCCGATGCCGGCCGCCGGCATCTGGGGCGGGTAGGGATCGACGATGCGGTCCTTCGGCTTCGGATCAGGAAGCGGCAGCGGCGCCGCGCCGGCCGGGACGGCGGTGGCGATGGCGAGGACGAACAGGAGCGCCGCCACCAGCATGCCCCGGACCATGCCCGCGAAGCCTAAGTCCGGGGCGAAGCATTCCGACGACGAAATGCCGCAGATGCGTAACGCATCGCCTCCATAAGTACGATACGAAGGCAGATGGCGCCGAGCAGCGAAGGGTTTTCAGCGGAGTACCGGGAGCCCCTCGGCCCGGCCGGCGTGAAGCTCCGGGAACGTCCCCGACTCCCCCTCCAGGCCGGCCACGTGGCGATCTCCATGAAGACCGCCGGGCTGAACCACATCGACCTCTGGATGGCCCATGGGATGCAGCGGATCGACCCCCCGCGGGTGATCTGCGCCGACGGCGCGGGCGTCGTCGAGGAGTCCGCCGACCCCCGTTGGCAGATCGGCGACGAGGTCGTCATCTACCCCACCTTCTCGGACGGGACCTGTGAATACTGTCGGGCCGGCCAGGAGGTCTTCTGCCCCGCCTTCGGCATCCTCGGCGAGCACACCGACGGCACCGCCTGTGAGCGCCTCCAGGTACCCGGCCGGATGGTCTGCGCGAAGCCGCCCGGGATCAGCTGGGAGGAGGCCGCGGCCTTCCCGCTGACCTTCCTCACCGCGTACCGGATGCTGACCACCCGCGCGCGCCTTCAGCCGGGCGAGACCCTCCTCGTGGTCGGGGCCGGCGCCGGCGTCGGGGTGGCGGCGATCCGGATCGGCAAATTTCTCGGCGCCAAGGTCTACGCGACCAGCCGCTCGGAGGCCAAGCAGGCACAGGCGCGCGAGATCGGCGCCGACGAGGCGTTCGACAGTGAGGGGTTCTCCGGGCCGGTGCGCGAGCTGACGGCCAAGCGCGGCGTCGACGTCGTCTTCGACTCCGTCGGGGCGGCCACCATCGACGAGGAGCTGAAGGCGGTCCGGATGGGCGGCCGGATCGTCACCTGCGGGTCGACCAGCGGCCCGAAGGTGACGATCCTCTGGCCACGCCTCTTCTTTCGCCACGTCGACATCCTGGGCTCGACGATGGGCACCTCGACCGAGTTCGAGGCGGTCCTCGAGATGGTCGGGCAGGGCGTGAAACCGGTCGTCGACCGCACCTTTCCCCTCGCCGAGGTCGAGGCGGCCCTTGCCCACCTCGATGCCGGCGAGCAGTTCGGCAAGGTCATTCTCAGGATCTCCGACTGACCCACATCCTCGTAACCAACGACGACGGGATAACCGCGCCCGGCCTGCACGCGCTCTGCGCGGCGATGGCGAAGCTCGGCCGGGTCAGCGTGGTCGCGCCCGATGCCGAGCGTTCGGCGGTCGGCCACGCGATCACGACCCTCACCCCGCTCCGGGTCAAGGAGGTCACCCTCGAGGACGGGCTGGTCGGCCTGGCGGTCAGCGGCACGCCGGCGGACTCGGTGAAGCTGGCGGTCGGGGCCCTCCTGAAAGAGCGGCCGGACCTGGTCGTATCGGGCATCAACCTCGGCCCCAACACGGCGACCAACGTCATCTACTCGGGGACGGTTTCGGCGGCAACCGAGGCCCGCATCCTCGGCATCCCCTCCATCGCGATCTCGATCGGCTCCTACGAGGACCCGCTCTGGGCGACCGCCGCGGGGTTCGCCATCCAGGTCGCGGAGCAGGTCCTCGCCCATGGCTTACCGCCCAAGGTCCTCCTCAACGTCAACGTCCCCAACCTGCCGGCGGCCGAGGTCAAGGGTGTGGTCGTCACCCGGCAGGGCGACTCCTCTTACGAGGAGCGCTTCGACATCCGTTCCGACCCGCGCGGCGCGCCCTACTACTGGGCAGCGGGCACCTACCGGATGAGCGACGTCGAGGAGGGCACCGACGCGCTGGCCCTCGACCGCGGCTACGTCAGCGTAACCCCGATCTCCTTCGACCTGACCGCTTACGAGGAGCTGGTCGAGCTCGAAAGGTGGTTCGCCTAGCCAGGATGTCCGCCACCGCGTAGACCGGTCCGGCCACCGGGACGAAGGTCGGCACCCCCGGCACCGCCAGCGCCTCCGGTGCCCGGCTGTGCACCGGCAGCACTACCCGCGGATTGACGTTCAGGACCATCCGGACGATGTCCGCCACGCGGGAGTGGCCGGAGGAGGTGAGGACCCGGTACTCCAGCCCGAAGCGCGCCAGCCAGGCCTCGAGGACCGCCTGCGCCGGGTCCATCGGTCCCATCGGAGCTCCGCCCGAGTGGAGATAGACCGACCCGGGCGGTGGCTGGAGGTCGATGAGCAGCGGCAGCGACTCGAAGCCGAGCTGGAGGCAGAAGTCCCGGGGCCGCTCGCGGATCTCGCCCAGCGAGCCCAACCGCCCGGGCCACCCGGCGATCGCGCCCATCCGGGGCTCCATCAGCAGGGTCCGGCCGGCCGCTGCGCAGCCCTCGGCGAGGCCGGCCACGCGCTCCCGGTTCATCCCGTAGCAGTTGACGATCAGCAAGCCCGGCGCGTCGCGCGCGGCCCTTCCCAGCTCGGCGATCACCTCAGCTTCGCTCAGCTGGGGCTGCGCCGGAAGGGTCGGCAGATAACCGAGCGACACCCCTTCCTGGATCAGCAGGTCGGCACCTCGCGCCTGCTCCGCGAAGCGGGCCGTCAGCTCGGGGTGGAGGCCGTGCCAGCGATGGTCGCCGGTGAAGGCGATGGTCGCCTCGGGCGTGGTGATGAGGAAGCCGCTGGAGCCGGGCACGTCGTGGTCGACAGCGACGAAGCGGACCCCGATGTCGCCAACCTGGATCGCGTCCCCGTCACCGACAGCCACACCGGCCGGAATGCGCCAGGGCAGGTAGCCGGAGCTGTCGGCGGCCGCGCGGATCGGCTCCATCGCCGCTGGGTAGTAGAGCGGCACCTCGGGGCCCAGGTAGGGGATGAGGCCGGTGTGGTCGAGGTGGAGGTGGCTGATCAGGACGTGGGTTCGGCCGTCCCAGCGATCGCCGGCGTAGACCCCGGGCAGCGGCTGCGCTTCGCCGACCGCGATCAGGTCCGCCAGCTCCCTTCCCGGGCGCGGACGGAGCCCGAGCGAGAAGGGGACGCGGCCGGGAGCGTGCTCCCGCCCGAAGTCGAAGAGACAGCGCGAATCGCCGTGCTCGACCAGGAACTTGAGGCCGGTCGGGTTGCCGGTGTGCAGGAAGCTGAGTGTCGTTCTTGCGCCGGCCATGTCGAGCCGACGATCATAGCCGCCTGAAGTGATGGCGGCAGGCCGGCGAAGACAGGCGCGCGGCGACCTCGTCTCCGGCTACCTCCTCATCTCCCCGGCGATGGCGCTGCTGATCGTCTTCATCCTGGTCCCCGCGCTCTGGATCTTCTGGCTCTCCTTCCAGCGCTGGGACCTGATCAGCGGCACCAGCGACTACATCGCCACCGCCAACTACGAGCGCCTCCTGCTCCGCGACGACGTGTTCCACAAGGCGTTCTGGCAGACGTTCTACTTCGTCGCCGGCACCGTCCCGACGAGCATGGCACTGGGTCTCTTCCTCGCCGTCCTGCTCAACCGCACGATGCCTTTCCGAGACTTCCTGCGCACCCTGATCTTCACGCCCTACGTGATGCCGATCGTCTCCACCGCGATCATCTTCAGCTTCATCTACCAGCCCGACGTCGGGGTGCTCAACGCCGCCCTCCACGGGCTCGGTCTGCCCAAGGTCGCCTGGCTCGACTCGCCCCGGGCGATCATGCCCGCGATCATCCTCTACAGCGTCTGGCAGCACACCGGCTACAACACGGTGATCTTCCTGGCCGGGCTCGCCAACCTGCCGCCGGAGCTCGACGAGGCGGCCCGCGTCGACGGGGCTCGGGCCTGGACCCGGTTCTGGCAGCTGACCTGGCCGCTGCTCAGCCCGACCACCTACTTCGTGCTGCTGATCAACATGATCGCGTCCTTCAAGGTCGTCCAGCCGATCCTCATCTTCACCAGCGGGGTCGGGGGCGCGACCTCGGGCGGAGGCGGGCCCGACAAGGCCGCGGAGACGATCGGCTACTACCTCTACGTCCAGGCCTTCTCTTTCTTCCACGCCGGCTACGCGGCCGCCATCTCGGTG
>WNFM01234573.1_pt5 | contig 37303 bp, 41 predicted proteins | sample 5400271 | NCBI WGS metagenome assembly WNFM01 (sample SAMN13153352, study PRJNA577476) | soil metagenome | isolation source: 60 cm saprolite on Douglas fir-dominated hillslope | place: USA:California | collected 2013-09-17 | reverse complement strand
TTACAATCGCGGGCAGCGTGCGCAAGAACTCGTCGGCCCCGCCCACGCCCTACGGCCGTGCCTTGACCCGGCTTGCCCGCCGCGACCACTCCGAGCACGAGATCCGGCGCGCCCTCGCGCGCGACGGATTCGCGGACGACGAGATCGAGGAGACAGTCCGGCGCCTGCGGCGCGAGCGCTACCTCGACGACGCGGGCTTCGCGGCACGTCTGGCCCGATCGCGGATGGCGCACTCGGGCGTGGGACGCAATCGCGTGCGCATGGAGCTGCGCAAGAAGGGCGTGCGACGCGCGGTCGCCGAGGCGGGCCTCGAGGAGGCCCTGGCCGAGGTGCCGGAGGCCGAGACCGTGGACGATCTGGCGCGTCGATTCTGGAAATCGCGGGACCGCGACGAACCCGCGCACCGCCTGCGCAAACTCTGGGCTTTCCTCATCCGGCGCGGCTTCCCCGCCGGCCTGGTGAGCGACCGGCTTCGCGCGCTCTGGCCGCGCTGGTCGGACGCGCTCGAGGGACTGGAACCCGCCGAGGATTGAGCCCAAAGGAGCCGAAAAAGGGCCTCCGGGCGGCGGGCTTGGAGGTGGCGGAGATCCAGGCGAAAATGGAGGATCGTGAGCGAGGTCCAGACCGTGCCCGGTGAGAAGCAGAAAGCGATGACAGGGGACCAGATACGGTCCGCCTTCCTGCTCTATTTCGAGCAGCGGAGCCACCGCGTGGTGCCGAGCTCGTCGCTCGTCCCCCACAGCGACCCCACCCTGCTCTTCGCCAATGCCGGGATGAACCAGTTCAAGGACGTGTTCCTGGGCAAGGAGAAGCGCGACTACAAGCGCGCGACCTCGTCCCAGAAGTGCGTGCGCGCGGGGGGCAAGCACAACGACCTCGAGAACGTCGGGCGCACCGCGCGGCACCACACGTTCTTCGAGATGCTGGGCAACTTCTCCTTCGGCGACTACTTCAAGAAGGAAGCCGTCGCCTACGCCTGGGAGTTGCTCACGCGCGACCTCGGGCTGCCCAAGGACCGCCTGAAGGTCACGATCTTCAAGGGCGAGGGCGGCGTGCCGCGCGACGCGGAGGCGCACGGGTTCTGGCTCACGCACGTCGGCGCGGACCGCATCCTGGAGCTGGGCGCGAAAGAGAACTTCTGGGCCATGGGCGAGACGGGGCCCTGCGGCCCGTGCTCGGAGATCCACTTCTTCCAGGGCGACGACCTGCCCTGTGCGGAGGTCGAGGCGGGTCGAGAGTGTCTCGGCGTCGAATGCGAGTGCGACCGCTGGCTCGAGGTCTGGAACCTCGTGTTCATGCAGTACGACCGCGACGCGTCGGGCAAGCTCAATCCCCTTCCCGCGGCCTGCGTCGACACGGGCATGGGCCTGGAGCGAATCACCGCCGTCGTCCAGGGGAAGCGCTCCAACTACGACACCGATCTTTTCCAGCCGATCATCCAGGCCGTGGCACGACGCGCGGGCACGTCCTACGGGGTGAGCGCGGAGGGTGACGTCTCGCTGCGCGTGGTCGCGGATCACTTGCGCGCGATGACGTTCCTCGTCGGCGACGGCGTGATGCCCGGCAACGAAGGCCGCGGCTACGTGCTGCGCAAGATCATGCGGCGCGCGATGCGTCATGGAAAGAAGCTCGGCGTCGAGGAGCCGTTCCTCCACGAGCTCGTCTCCGCGGTGGTGGACCGCATGGCGGGCGCCTATCCGGAGCTGGGCGCACAGGCCCCGTCCGTCGCGCGCGTCGTGCGCTCCGAGGAAGAGCGCTTCGGGTCCACCCTCAAGCAGGCGATGGTGGAGTTTGGCAAGACCGTCGAGAAGCTGCGCCGCGCGGGCAAGGGTGGTGTCATTCCCGGCCCGGACGCCTTCCGCCTCTACGACACCTACGGCCTGCCCATCGACTTCCTGGAGGAGCTGGCCCAGGACTACGAGCTCACGGTCGACCGCGAAGGGTTCGAGCGCGAGCTGGAGGGCCAGCGCGAGCGGGCCCGGCAGTCCTCGAGGATGGGGGCGGTCACGGGCGATCCGCTCTACATGGGCCTGCTCGAGAAGGGCGCGACGCAGTTCATCGGGTACGAGTCGCTCGCGCACGAAGACGTGCGCGTCCTGGCCGTCCTCAAGGACGGCCAGCTCGCCCCGCGCCTCGACGAGGGGGAAGCGGGTCAGATCGTCCTCGACGAGACGCCGTTCTACGCGCAGGCGGGCGGGCAGGTCGGCGACCACGGGATCATCGCCGCGCAGGGCTCGGCCGCGGACGTGGTGGACACCCATCAGCCCGTGCCCGGCCTCTACGTGCACGACGTCCAGGTGACGGCCGGCGGTTTCGAGAGCGGCATGACCGTCCGCGTCCATGTGGACGAGGGCCTGCGCGCGGGCGCCACGCGCAACCACACCGGCACCCACCTTCTGCACGCCGCCCTGCGCGAGACGCTGGGCACGCACGTCAAGCAGGCGGGCAGCCTGGTGGCGCCGGACCGCCTCCGCTTCGACTTCAGCCACTACCAGGGGGTCGGGCCGCGCGAGCTGACCCACATCCAGAACCGCGTGAACGAGCAGATCCTTCGCAACGCGCCCGTGCAGACGCGCGTCATGGGCCGCGAGGAGGCGCTCGCCGCCGGCGCGCTCGCCTTCTTCGGCGACAAGTACGGCGAGCGCGTACGCGTGGTCGAGATCCCCGGATTCTCGAAGGAGTTCTGCGGCGGCACGCACGTGCGCCAGACCGGTGACATCGGCCTCTTCCTCGTCACCGCCGAGCAGGGCATCTCGGCCGGCACGCGGCGCGTGGAAGCCCTCACGGGCGAGGCGGCCATCACCCGCGCACGCGAGGACCAGGGCATCCTGGAAGAGCTCGAGGAATCGGCGAAGACGGACCGTAAGGGCCTGGTCGACGAGTACGCGAAGATGCGCGAGAAAATCCGCGCACTCGAGCGCGAGCGCGATCAGTTGAAGATGAAACTGGCTACGGGTGGCACGGGACCTGCAACGGGGGACGTCCAGGAGGTCGGCGACGTCCAGGTCTGGACGCCCCGCTTCGAGGGACTCGACCGCAAGGCTCACGCGGCCGTCGTGGACGAGTACCGGAACAAGAACCGCAACCGGCCGTTCACATTGGTGTCGTCGTCGTCCTCGGACGAGGGCGTCAACGTCATCAGCGCCGTGTCGGAGTCGCTGAAGGACCGCGTCAAGGCCCCGGAGATCCTCAAGCGCCTGGGCCTGCGCGGCGGCGGGCGGCCCGACTTCGCCCAGGGGGGCGGAGTGGCCGCGGGCGACGTCGACGACCTCCGCCGGAAGGCGGTAGAGGTCATCCGCCAGATGCTCACGGCATAGGGGCGATCATGGAACAGCCGAGCGAGAGACGGCAGGGCGACCGGCGCAGCGGGAAAGACCGCCGCACGGGCGAGCGCGCGGGGCCGGGCCGCCGGCGCGGCGATCGCCGCAGCGCGGGCTTCGCCGCCGCGAGCGCGGTGGCGCTGGCCGTGGCCTTCGCCTCCGTGCCCGACGCGGACGCGCAGATCTACACGCGCAAGAACGAGCACGGCGTCATCGAGGCCACCAACGTCCCCGCCGAGCGCGGCTACCAGCTCACCTATCCCGGCAAGGGCACGCTCATCCATTCGGCGGCCTGGCGCTTGCGCCCCAACTACAACGGGGAGTACGACCACCACATCGCCGCCGCCGCCAGCCTCCACAACGTGAGCACGCAGCTCGTGCGCGCGGTCATCCAGGTGGAATCCGACTTCGACTCGCTGGCCCGCTCCTCCAAGGGCGCGCAGGGGCTGATGCAGCTCATGCCCGACACCGCCCGCCAGCTCGGGGTGAGCAACGCCTTCGATCCGCGCCAGAACATCTTCGCGGGCGTGCGCTACCTGCGCATCCTCCTCGACATGTTCTCGGGCGACGTGGCTCTCGCCACCGCCGCCTACAACGGGGGGGCCTCGAACGTGCAGCGCTACGGCGGCGTGCCTCCGTTCAAGGAGACCCGCAACTACGTGGCCAAGATCCAGTCCCTGCTCTCTGGCCTGGGCCTGCCCATGGCGACCACCGCCTCGCCCAGCATGACGTCGTACGCCCCCAGCGACAACCCGTTCGGCGTGAAGGCGGTCGCGGCCGCCACCACCGCCACCGCGACCAAGCGGCCGGGGAAGCTCACGCCCGCACGGCCGCACACGTACTATCGCTGGAAGGACGCGTCCGGAGTGACCCACGTCGGGCAGGAGCCGCCCGCGGAGGGGATCGCCTACGCGACGATCCGCGCTCTCGACTAGGAGCGTGTCCAAGGCGAGTGAGTTAGACTAGCCCGCCATATGCGCGATCCCTCTCCGAGGGCGCCTTTCGACCAGGGTCTCTTCCTCAAGCACTTCAACAAGGGCAAGGCCTTGTATGACGAGAAGCGCTACGAGGAGGCGGAGCGCGAGCTCGAAGAGGCGTACCTGCTGCGCCCGCGCGACCAGAAGGTGTTGAACCTCCTGGGCCTCGTCTATTTCAAGCAGGACAAGTACGAGAAGGCCGAGGAGGTCTACCGCAAGCTGGCCGCGGAAAGCCCCGAGGCCCACACCCTCTTCTACAACCTCGGTCTCATCTGCTTCAAGCTCGGGCGCCTCGAGGAGGCGGAGACGGCCTTCTTGAAGGCCCTGGAGCTCAACCGGGACAACCCCAAGATCAACTTCTACCTCGGGTCCATCTACGAGCGGCTGCACCGGTTCCAGGACGCGATCTACCAATACCGTCAAGCCGGCGCGAACCTCATGGTGCGCCGCGTCGAGGACAAGATCGCGGCCGGCCGGCCGGGGACGTCTGCGAAGTCGCCCGCGGCGTCGGGCGACACGAAGCCGGTGCTGGGCCGCCCGGGGGCGAAGGTCAAGCCGGATGACACGGCGGAATTCCTGGCCAAGGACGTGGCGCGCGGGCTGGAGGAGATGGAATACACCCTGCCGCCCAACCGGACGCTACGTCCGGTGAGCGACATCCTGCTCTCCCCGAACGCCCCGCGGCGCAAGGTCGACACCGACACCGCGCGCTTCCGCCTGCCGCCGGGACTCACCTCGGCCCGGTCCCCGGCCGTCGGCGACGGCTCGGCCTCGTCCGACGCGCCGCCGAGCGAGCACACGCTGCCGCCCCGCCGCCCCGAGAGCTTCCGCTTCCTCGAGAACAACCTCATGGAGATCGAGTTCTCGGGAAAGGTCTTCATCAAGCAGGGCACGATCTACTCGTACGGCGGAAACCTGACCTTCTGGGTGAAGGACCGCCGGCCGGGCGGGCAGCCCGCCCTCGTCATCATCACCGGTACCGGCAAGGTGATCCTGACCGACAAGGACCGCGAGGTGACGTTCATGCAGGTCCAGGACGAGTCGGTCTTCATCGAGCCCGGACACCTCCTCGCCTGCGAGGAGAGCCTCACGCCCCGGTACATCCCGGTGGGCGCGGAGACCTCGGGGCTCGAAGTGCTGGCCCTCGAGGGAAGCGGCATGGTCGCGCTCTCGGTGGCGAGCAAGCCCCTCGCCCTTCCCGTGACGCCCGACCTGCCCGTCTCCGTGCCCGCGTCGTCGGTGATCACCTGGAGTGGAGGGCTGACGGCGCAGATCATCGACGACCAGCAGATCTACGCGGTGATGGCTCCGTCGGCCGGTGCGCGCCCCGGCCCCGTCATCCGGCTCGAAGGAACGGGCCGCGTGCTCGTCGAGCAGGGGAAGGCGTGAACCCACCTCCCATCGGAGAGGCGCTCGACGCCGCCTGGGCTGTCTTCAAGAAGGACTACGCGGCGATCCTCGTCGCGACCCTGTGCGCTCTGCTCCTCGGCCTCATCCCCTTCGTGGGCGGCGGGCTGGCCATGGCCGGCCTCTTTCGGGTCAGCCTGAAAGCGCTGCGCGGCCAGACGCCGGAGCCCGAGGATGGATTCATCGGGCTCAAGGCTCCCGTGGACCACATCGTGATGGGCCTCCTGCAGATCGCGGGGCTGCTCGCCTGTTGCGTCGGCGTCTACGTGAGCCATGCCGTCTTCTTCCCCGGGACCGCGCTGATCCTCGAGAAGGGGATGGACTGGAGGCGCGCGAAGGACGTGTGCATCGCCCGGATCTGGCCCAACTGGGGGCCCTGGACGTTGTACACGCTGGTGGCGGGGCTGGTCGGCGCCTCGGGTGCCATCGCGTGCGGAATCGGGGCCATCGCGACCATTCCCCTCGCCGGCCTCATGCTCGCGTACGCGTACGACCGCGTCATCGCCCCCGCCGTCTAACCTCCGTCCTTCGCGAAGTGAGATGGCACGGCACCCGCAATGCGCCTGATCCTGGCCGCCGGTGTCGGCGTGATCACCCTCGCGGGGACGCTCCGGCGCGCTGGAGCTCATTACCGCGGGTCCAGTGCGCGCCTACGCTCCGGTGTCGCGCCTCATCCCGAAATGGCCTGCAGCGACACAGGCCCCGCTATGGGTGACGCACGCCACCGCCGGCGGCCAGGATCAAGCGCCCGTCGAGTCGTCGCGCTAGCGCACCACGCGCGTGCCGGCGATCTGATCCCCGTAGCGGACGCCGTCCGAGCGCTGCGTGATCTGGATCAGCTCGTAGATGGCCGCGGCCAGCCCGATCAGGAGGCCGAGGACCCACACCGGCAGCAGCAGGCACCTCACCGCGTCTCCGAGGCACGGCACGAGTCCGAGGGTGGCGGAGATGACCCCGCAGGCGGCGCCGATGGCGAAGATGCCGTTCCGCTTCGCGGACTCCATGAACCCGATGGGCGTCCCCGTCACCGTGACCACGCGGATGTTCTGGAGCGCCTTGCCGATGCTCCGATCGCCCGCGGTGAGATCGCGGCCCAGGATGTAGGCCAGGGTCACCAGCGCCCCCAGGAAGCTGATCACCCGCGGCAGGTAGACACCCACCATCGAGCTGGAGGTGGCGCTCGTGAAGACGAACCCCAGTATGGCGCCCACGATGGCGAAGACGATGCCGATCGCGATGAACACGGCGATGTCGATGCCGGCGGCGATGTAGCGCTTCTGCTGCAGGTCACGATCCGTCATCGGTTCTCCCCCTCATGCGTTGCGTCTTCGCAAGATCGAACGAGCCACACGGCACGCCTAGCGCAGCGCGCCCGGAGGCAGCGACATCCACCACACGACTGCATTGACCACGAACGCGACCGGCAGCAGGACGAGCACGACGGCTCCCATCCGGCGCAGCCATTCCACGCCCGCCCCCGTCAGGGTCAGCAGGCTGGCCGCGGCCAGGGCCCACGCGGCCAGGCCCGTGAAAGCGCCGAGCGGATTGGCGGCGGCGGCCGCGCCGAAGCGGCCCCGCGACGCGTCGCCGAACGCCTCCGTTCCGCCGCAGCCCAGGCAGGGCTGGCCGGTCTGGCGCCTGAAAGAGCACACGTAGGGCGCCGGCTCTCCCCGGCCCAGGGACACCGCCTCCATCCGCTGCGCGGCCTGCAAGGACCCCGCGCCTCCCAGCCAGAGCGCACCGCCGGACACCACGAGCACGAAGCCGGCGAGCCCGCGCCAGGCGGCGTCGCGAGCCGTCATGCGCCCCCGCCGACCGCCTTGAGGGCGACGGGCAGGAGGGCGGGATCGTCGGACGAGACGAGGGTCACCGCGTCTCCGCGGGCGATCACCGCCATGAGCCAGCCCGACCGTGCGAAGAGGGCCGCGCCCTCCAGGTTCTTCCGCGCCCCGTGCGTCCGCTCGAGGCGCCGAAGGGCCGTCTCCTGGAACTCCCGCGCGTCCTCCACGCGATCCCACTCCGTCCGCCACACGAGCAGGGTCCGGCCGCCGACGTCCCAGGCCCGATAGGCGTCACCGCCCCATCCGGCCGCGGCGCGCTCGACTTCCTCGCCGGTCGGCGGCGGCGCCGTGCCCGCCGGGGCCGCCGGCGCATCCTCTTCCGAGCCCCCGGCGAGGAAGGTGCGCGTGAACAGCTCCCCCAGCACGCCTTCGTCGAGCACGCGGCCGTGGGGCGGCGCGTAGCGGATGCTCACGGTCCGTGGCGGCTCGTGGGCGAAGAACTTCTCGGGGTGGAGCACCTGCTCCATCGACGCGGGCGGAGCGCTCCAGGCCGCCTTGAGGGCGTCCCAACCTCCGCGCTCCTGCAACGCGCGCGCGAAGTCACGTCCGACCACGTACGGGAGCACGAGCTGGTCGCGAACGACGGCGGGCACTCCGGGGACGGGCGGGGTCGGCCAGGAGAGCTGCGACATGTCGCCCGCGCTCCCCAGCGCGCTGCCCGCGAGCCGTTTCATCAGGAAGCGCTCCATCACGAGGGTGGCGTCTCCTTCGAGCAGGCTCACGAAGGCCAGCCGCCGGTCGTCGAAGTCTCCCACCGCGTCCGGGAGGATGCGGTGCACGTCGGCGTACTGGTCCTGCAGCGCGTGGCGCAGCTCGTGGGAGAGGACGAGCTGGTTGGCCGGCGTGAGCGTGCGGTCCTCGCTGACCGCATAGAGGCGCTTCTTGCCCGGACGCTCGTCGTAGAAGCCGGCGATGTTCTCCTCCAGGACGCGCGCGCGCACGGCGCGCAGGTCCGTCCCCGCGGGCAGCAGGTCGAAGGCCATGAGGGTGCGCTGATCGGCCAGCGCCCGCGCCGGAGGATACTCGTCGTCGAGCACGTCCTTCAGGTACTTGCTGAGCTCGCCTGGATTCAAGTAGTCGAGAGGCACGGGAGCGCGGAAGGTCACCCCGCCCGCTTCCGCGACTTCGTCCTGCAGCTCCGGGGCCGTGACCTCCTTGAAGCCGAGGAGGCCGCCCAGCACGGCATTGATGAGGTCGGTGGGATCGGGAGGGCGCTCCTGCGCCGCCGCCGCCGCGGGGCCAACGAAGGGCAGGGCGACGAGGCATGCGATGAGCGACCACGCCCCCGCGCGACGCCATGCTCGCCGGGCGCTCAGGACCGCACCAGCGCCGGCAGCGCGGCCATCAGCCCGCGCGCGGAATAGAGTCCCTCGATCTCGCCGCGCGACGAGTACCAGCAGGAGCGGCAGGTATTGGCGTCGCTCACCCCACGCAGCCGCGGCGCGACCTGGCTCCAACCCTCTCGCGTGAGATCGCCCACGCGGTCCCCTTCTCCCTGGAACTCCACGCATTTCGAGATGCGCCCGCGATGGTCGACGTTCACGAAGGCCCGCCCCGCCTGGCAGCCACCCACTCCGGACGCCAGCGCTTCGTCGAAGCGCGAGAGATAGCGCGCGCTGCTGCGCAGGTTGCGGTGCTGGCCCTTCAAGGCCAGGAGGCGCGCGGACAGCCCCGTCTCCTTGCCGCCCAGGGGGAAACCAGGTTCCACCGTCACCGAGGCGCCTCGCTCCGCGGCCGTGCGGAGGAGGGCCTCGAGCCCGTCGAGGTCGTCGACCGACCACACCCGTACCTTGACGTTGACGCGCTGCGTGCCGCGCGGACGCTCGGCGGCGAAGGCGGCCACCGCCTCCATGGCACGGGCATGCGCGCGCGGGAGGCCGGCCGCCTCGTCGTGCCGATCGGGGAGGGCGTGATGCAGGCGCACGGTCGCGCCCTCCAGCCCGGCCGCCCAGACCGCCCGCGCCTTCTCGCGCGTGACGAGCCATCCATGCGTGGTCAGCAGGGGATAGTGACGCACGGCCACGATGCGCACGATCTCCGCGAGGTCGGCGCGCAGGAAGGGCTCGCCCCCGGTCAGGCTGACCAGGAGGGCGCCGGCGCTGGAGAGCGCCTCTGCCACGCGCGCGCAGCCGGCGAGGTCGAGCTCCTCGTCCGCTCCCTCCAGACGGTGCTCGCAGAACATGCAGTACGAGGCACACCGCCGCGTGAGCTGCCACGAGCACCAGATGGGACGCCGCTTGAGGAAGGCGCTCGCCAAGCGCAGGGCCTTGCGGCTCATTTCACCTCGACCACGTCCTTCGGGAGCTTGAGCTCGAAGGCCGTCGAAGGCAGCGGACGGTTCACGACCACGTCGTCGAAGCGGATGGTCGAGTAGTCTCCGGTCGGCTCGGTGAGGCGCGTCTGCACCGGAATGACCCGCGTCTTGTCCACCCAGAGCCGGATGGCGGAGAAGAGACCGCCGCCGGAGCGGGGCCTCAGGTCGAGGACGTAGGCCGGGATCGCTCCCACCTTCTCCTCCGGCAGCAGCGTCACCTCGTACTTCTTGCCGAGGTCGGCCGCCCCCGGTCCGAAGCCCACGAGCAGGTCCGCGTCGCCGCGCGCGGCGCCACGGAAGACCTGCTTGGTCTGCGGCACGTAGCGCTCGAACGTGCCGTCCCGGATCATCATCACGCCCGGCTGGGGCGAGACGTAGTCCCAGCGCATGCGCCCCGGGATCTGCAGCGAGACGTTTCCGCGCGTCTCCTGCTTCTCGCTGAGCAGGGTGAGGACCTTCGTCTCCACGAAGGCCGCCTGCATGGTCTTCAGCGCGCGGCCCGCCGTCTCCAGTGCCCTGAGCACGGCGGACGCGTCCGCGGCCCCGGCCGGAACCGCCGCCAGCAGCAGCGAAAGGGCGAGGGCGGTCATGGTCCGGTCACCATGGGATCGCCCAGCCAGCCCTGCGGGACGAGGAAGATGAAGAGGAGGAAGAACACGCAGAGGACATCGTACGGCAAAGACCCGCGTCCCTTCATGTCCCCGCCCCCGTCACGAGCTGGGGCAGGATCCCGTGGCTCAGCACGCGGCCGTCCTTCATCTCGATGATGCGGTGGGCGACCCCTGCCGCCTCCGGGTTGTGCGTGATCATCATGATCGTCTGGCCGAGGCGCCGGTTCAGGTCCTGGAAGAGCTCGAGGATCATCGTGCTGTTGACGGAGTCGAGGTTGCCAGTGGGCTCGTCCGCGAGCACGATCGCGGGATGGTTGACGAGGGCGCGCGCGATCGCGATGCGCTGCTGCTCCCCCGCGGAGAGGTCGAGCGGCTTCATGTCCATCTTGTGCGGCAGCCCGACCATCTCGAGCAGGCCCACCAGCTCGTCGCGCGGGGGCACGCCGTTGCCCTGGATCTGACGCGCGATCTCCAGGTTGCCGCGAACGGTGAGGGTCGGGAACAGGTTGAATCGCTGGAAGACGAACCCGATCTTCTGGCGGCGTACGGCCGTGCGCTCGAAGTCACCCGCCGCCGACACCTCGACGCCATCCACCACGATGCGGCCGGACGTCGGGCGCGCCAGGCCGCCCAGGAGATGCAGCAGCGTGGACTTGCCGCAGCCGGAGGGGCCGATGATGGCGACGAACTCGCCCTTCTGGACCTGGATGGTGGCGCCGCGCAGCGCCTGCACCTCCACGTGCCCGACGTGGTAGACCATCCGCAGGTCGATCGTCTCGAGGATGGGCGGGTTCATCGCACCTCGACCACGGTGTAGCCCTCGGGCGTGCGCGGGACGAAGGCGCGTTCCGGCGCGGGCACGTTGCGCTCGACCTTGTCGAGGCGCAGCGAGGCCTCGTAGCCCTGTGCCGGACGGCGGATGTCGATCTGGTGGGGCTGGCCGGCCGTCCAGGCGGACAGGGTCACGTCCGTCTCGACGTCCCCGCGTTCGTCATAGCGGCGCAGCCGGATCGGTTCGAGGGTGTCACGATCCACGGAGACGCGCCGGCGGGCGACGCCGCGTCCCTGCGCGGGGGCGCCCAGCGTGAGCGTGAACGACTCGCGGTCCGCGTCGAGGAGCACCGTCTCGCCCGCGCGCGGGGCCAGCGGCTCCGGGAGCAGCGCCGAAGTGACGTCGGACGGGCGCAGCGCCTGATAGGGCGCGTCCTCGGTGCCCGCATCGCGCGCCTCGCCCGTGGCGGCCCCGGTCCAGACCGTCTTCTTCGAGGGCACCTGGAACCAGAATCGCTTGCCGTCGGACACCACTTCGATGGCCGTGATCACCGATACCGAGCCCTTCAAGTACAGTCGTCCCCCGCGAGTGGCGATCACCCGCACGCCGAGGGCACGGCCCTTTCCCGTCCGCCGGTCGCGCACGTCGAGGTTTCCGGAAGCGCTCAGGGTCGTCCCACTCTCGCAGTACGAGTCGTACGCGGCCAGGACCTCGTCGAGGGTCGCCGCCCGCAGCGGCTTGAGAGGGGCGGCAGGAGGCGCCGGCCTCGCGGCGGTGCAGGCGGCGGCGCCCAGGCCCAGGATTGGCAGCACGACCCGGAAGGCAATGCTAGCCGCCGACTTGCGGGGGGTCAACACGCGTCCACCTCGAGCCCCCCAGGGCCGCCGCGCCGACCCCAGGTGCGCGCCCCGATGCCGAACTGGGTGACCACCGCCGCCACCGTCTCGAGGTGCGCGGTCACGACGTTCGTGCTCACGCGTCCGCCGCCGCCGGAGATGGCGAGCGGCACGGCGAGCTGATCGGCCAGGTGCGGGTCGACCGCCGCGTCGGTTTCGAGGAACGCGAGCAGTGTGCGCGCGGCGCGGTCTCCCAGCACCTCCGCCCGAACCCCGCGCTCGCCGAGGAACCCGAAAGCGGCGCGGCTGTGCTCGAACACGGCCTCGAGGAGCAGGAACGATCCGGGAGACGCGGCGGGGACGTCGAGGACTTCCCACCGGCTCTCCAGGCGGCGCGCCTCCCACAGCCGCTCGTGCGCGGCGTCCGCCTGCCGCCGCGCGACCGCGCCCTTGATCTTCCCCGCTCCCGAAGTCCCGATGATCTCCACCAGCGCTCCACGATGCTCGAGGCTCGAGGCCGCCGGACGCGGCCAGGGCGGCACCTCCGCCCGGATCTCGCCGCCTCCCGGCGGATAGAAGCCCGCGCGCGCAAGCTCGAATCGGGGGCGGAGTCCGAGGCGCGAGACCGCCGCCGCCCAGTGGCGCGCAAGGTAATGGTAGGACGGACTGCTGGGGACGTGCGTCCCGCCCGTGACTTCGACGTGGCCTCCTTCCGCGGTGGTGGCGAGAGGCGCCACGATCGTCTGCAGCACGAGGGTGGCCGCCCCGGCGGTGGCGATCTCGAATCGGAAGCGGCCGGAGGTGAGCGCTCCCGGCTCGAACCGCAGGTCCGGCGACCCGTCATAGGCGCCGCCGACCTTGGCCTGGCAGACCAGCGCGGCCGCGCGCACGGCGGCCAGGTGCTGGGGCCGCAGCCCGGGCCGGGCGCGGCGCTCGCGGATCTTGGCGATCTCGAAGCCCTGGCCGGTGACCGCCGAGAGGGCGAGCGCGGTGCGAAGGACCTGTCCGCCACCTTCGCCCTGCGCGCCGTCGATCGCGATCAGACGCGACATGGCCGCCGCGCGAAGAAGCGACCACGCCCGAGGCGCGAAGCGCTCAGCCCAGAACGAAGTCGGTGTCGAGCGCGCCGGCTCTGGACTCGGCGGGAACGAAGTAGCCCGGAGTCGCTTCCAGGCTGCGGCCGCAGCGCGGATCGGCGTGGGCGAGCAGCGCGGCCTTCGCCGTCAGGTAGGTCTCGGCGGCCAGGAAGCGCTCGACGGGCACCACCATGCCCCGCGGTCCTGGCTTCTCGAAGCGCACGCGGAGCACCGGCTGCAGCGCCTCCGCGTCGAGGTCCTCGCTCCAGGCCTCGGCCGTCTCCGGCACCCACACCGAGATGTCTTCCACCGTCACCGTCCGGGCGTGCCTCGTCTCCATGAAATGGCGCCAGAGCTCGAATTCGGCGGCAGGGATGTAGCGGAGCGCGAGGGCAGGATCCTCGTTCCCGCCCTCGAGATGGCACCTCACCATCGGGACCTTGCTGTCCACGCTCATGCGGCCCCGGAAGTGCACGGCCCATGCCGGTCACGGCCCCCCGTCACATCTGTTGAAAACAGGCATGTTGGTGGTGCGCCATCGACAAGGGCCGCCGGAGGCGGGCGTCTTTCCTGTTACGTTTCGGAACGGCCCGTACCAGGCTGCTCCGTGGCCACCATCGGGATCGGTGGCTGGAAGCAGCGCCGGCAACGCGCTTCGTACTCCTCGGCCCCGCCCACGACGACCCGGTCCGTGGCCTCGGTGAGGCGCTGGGTGCGATTGGCAGGGGCGCCGCATTGCATGCAGATGGCCAGGATCTTGTCGACGTACTCCGCGACGGCCAGGATCTGCGGCATGGGATCGAAGGGCCGGCCCATGTAGTCCTGATCGAGGCCGGCCACGATCACGCGCACGCCCCGATCGGCGAGCCCGTTCACGACCGACACGAGCCCGGCGTCGAAGAACTGGCCCTCGTCGATGCCGACCACTTCCGTGCGGTCGTCCATGTGCTGCAGGATCTCCTGCGAGCACTTCACCACCTGCGACGGCATCTTCATGTCGCTGTGGCTGACGATGTGGTCGGTCGCGTAGCGGTCGTCCACCTTCGGCTTGAAGATCTGGACCCTCTGGCGCGCGATCTGCGCGCGGCGCACGCGGCGGATCAGCTCCTCGCTCTTCCCGCTGAACATGCTGCCCGTCACCACCTCGATCCACCCCGACCCCGGCCGCGAGAACCGGTTCATTCGTAGGCGGCCTCGTTGTAGAACGGCGCCAGCGCGTTGATGAGCGCGATCTCGAAGGACCGGGTGCGGTCGAAGAGGCCGCCGGTCAGCACGCCCCACGCGCCCTGGCGGCTGCGCACGTCGTGCTCGCGCGCGAAGGCGTCGATCACTTCCGCCAGCTCGACGCCGTCCGTCACCACCCGGTCCAGCAACGGACGAGGCACTTCGATGGCGCCCCCGCAGCCGTGCGACCCGCGCCGGCCGTCGGTGACGTAGGCCCACGACATCAGGAAGCCGCGGCGGCCCAGGGGATCCGACCGCCGCAGGTCGATGCCGCCTTCCATGCCGATCGCCATGTCCGCGGTCCGGCCCTGGGTCTGGAGCGCTTCCACGGCCAGATGGGCGCGCGAGCGGGCTCCGTCGAGCAGCTCGTCGAGGGAGAGCGGCATGGGCGGCGTCCCCCCGGCGGTGACGTCCACGGCGACGATCTCGGCGCGCGCGAGCTCGCTCGCCCGCTCACCGAGCTGGGCGAGGACGCGCCGCACCGCTTCCACCTTGGGCCCGCGGGTGCTGCCGACGGCGACGATCACCGGCTACCTCACCCGCTCGACGTACGACCCGGTGCTGGTGTCGATCTTGATGCGCTCGCCCTCGGAGATGAACGCGGGCACCTGCACGATGAGGCCGGTCTCCATCTTGGCCGGCTTGCCCACGTTCGAAACCGAGCCTCCCTTGATGGACGGCTCCGTCTCCATGACCGTCATGTCGACGGTCTGCGGCAGCTCGATGCCCACGGGCCGCTCCTCGTACATCTCGATCTTGAGCTTGATGTTCGGGATCAGGTAGGGCACGGCATCGCCGAGCACCTCGTCCGAGAGGCCGATCTGCTCGAAGGTCTCGTTGTTCATGAAGTGGAACATGGAGCCGTCCTGGTAGAGGAACTCCATCTCCGTCTCGTCCAGGATGGCCCGCTCGACCATGTCCACGGAACGGAAGCGGTGGTCGCTGATGGCCCCCGTCTTGAGGCTCTTGATCTTCGCTTGCACGAGGCCGCGCAGGTTGCCCGGCGTCTTGTGCTGGGCTTCCACGACCCGATAGAGGTCGTTGTCGTGCTTGATGCACATCCCGCGCTTGAGCTGTGTGGCCTGAATCATTACGCTGTCCTCCGCGCCTGACGGAAACCCTCATTATAAAGGGGTTGCGCGGCGCGGAACAAGCCCGGGCTAGACGCTGCGATCGATTTCGAGGCCGCGCAGGTCGAGACGGAAGGGAACGGGCTTGAACCCCGCCGCGTGCAGCGCGGCCTCGACGCCGCCGCGCCGGCCCGGGGTGGCCCAGACCGACACCATGCCCCCGCCGCCCGCGCCGCAGACCTTGGCCGCTCCACCGGCGGACGCCGCGGCCTCCCGGATGCGATCGATCTCCGGCGAGGACACCCCGGGGGCCAGCCGGACGCGCGACTGCATCTCCGCGGACATGAACGCGCCGACCTCGTCGTAGCGTCCCGTGACCAGCGCCTCGCGCGCCCCCTTGGCCGCGGCGACGATCTCGCCCAGGCACTGGCGGACGTTCTCCTGCCCGTCGATCTGGCCCTTGAAGACCTCCCAGTTGTTGAGGCCGGAGAAGTGGCTGACGCCGGAATCCACGAGTACCAGGCACTCCTCGACCCGGGCGGGGTCGGTGGCCAGCTTCTCGACGCGCAGCTCGCCCGGCTCGAGATGGATGCCGAGCACGCCGCCGTGGATCGCGGCCAGATAGTCCTGGACGCCGGTCGGCACGCCGATCGTCTGGGCTTCCGCGTCCCGCACCACCGGCCAGAGTCCGTCGGGGTCGATCTTCCGGTCGAAGGCCGCGCACAGGGCGCCGGCCACGGCCACGGACAAGGCGGAGGATCCGCCCAGGCCGGATCCCGAGGGTACGCGCGACTGCGTCACGACCTTCACGCCCCGCTCGATGTCCAGCGCACGGAGGATGTGGGCCACCAGGGACAGCTCGCCCCCGACGAGGACCTCCGAGACGTCTCGGCCTTCCGCCTTGCGCAGCGTGTCCTTGGATTCGATGCGCACGCCCTCGTGATTCGTCTCGACCCGGCACCAGGCCCGGCGATCGATGGCCGCGTTGACGGTCACCGCGCCCGGATGGAACAGGTACAGGGGCCAGATGTCGAGGGTTCCGCCGGCCAGGTCGATACGGGTGGGCGCCGTCGCCTCGACCGTGCGCGGGCTCATGGAAGGCGCTTCGTCCCCGCTGTTACCATTGGCACCCATGAATCCTCCCATGGACTGCCCTCGTTGTGGCCAGAAGGCAGTCACGGAGGCCGCCTGTCCGCGCTGCGGCGTGATCGTGGCCAAGGCGCGCACGCCCCGCACGCCGCCCGGCGAGCGTCCGCCCGCCGCGATCTCCAGCGAGGCCACGTCGCCGCCGCGGGGAGGCATCGGAGGGCTCGGGCTCGGGCTGATGGCCGCGCTGCTCGTTCTCGCGGGCGCGATCGGCTCGCGGCTGTGGGAGCGTTCGCATCGGCCGGCCGTGCGCGCCAGTGAGCCCGCGGCCGCGCTCCCGGTGGCCGCGTCGGGTCCCGTCGATGTTCCGCCGCCCAGCCTGGGGATCCCCTCCGCGCCTCCCATTCGCGAGTTCCAGATGGATCGGGCCCAGGCGCCCGATCCCGACCGCGTGCGCGCCGATGCCCTCGTGCGGCGGCTCGCGAACCCGTCCTCCCTCACCACGGCCGACGTACAGGTGGCGGAGGACCTCCTCGCGCGCCATCCCGAGGAGCGCGCCTATCGCGACCTGCTCGAGGCGGCGCTGCTGGTCACGGCCGACCGGCATCATCACCAGCGGCAGTTCTCCCAGGCCATCGCCGATCTCCAGCGCGCCAAGGAGATCCAGCCCTCGTCGACGAGGCCCCTTCTGGGGCTCCTGCAGGTCTACAAGGACGTCGGCGACTGGGCGGGGGTAGAGGCGGCGGCGCGGGCCATCCTGAGCCTCGACGCGCGCAGCTTCGACGCCTGGGTCGGCCTGGGCTATGGCCTCATGAGGCAGGACCGCAACCGCGAGGCCCTGGAGGCCCTGCGCTCCGCCCTCGAGGTGCACGACGACACCACCGTCCGGCTCCTGATCGAGCGCATCCAGAAGGGCCTCGCGGACGAGCGCGGCATGGCCGAGCGCCACGTGTCCCATTTCAACGTGCGCTACGACGGCGAGGAGCACGAGGCGGTGGGCCGCGAGATCCTGCGCGCCCTCGAACGCCACTATGCCACCCTGGCCAGTGCCCTCGACTACGAGCCCGTGAACACCATTACCGTCATCCTGTTCACGAGCGCGGGGTACTACAACGCCAGCGGGGCCCCCGCCTGGTCGGGCGGCGAGTTCGACAACCTCGATGGCCGCATCCGCGTTCCCATCGGCGGGCTCACCACCAGCCTGACCCCCGACATGGATGGCACGCTCATCCACGAGCTCACGCACGCGTTCATCGCCGACCGCACCCGGGCGATGGCACCGCACGAGCTGCACGAGGGGCTCGCTCAGTACATGGAGGGCAAGCGCATCGAATCCATGCTCACGCGCCGACAGCTCACGGCGCTGGCCGACGGCCGCATTGGCGGCGTCGCGGGCTTCTATCTCGGCGCGCTGTCGTTCGTCGAGTACCTGATCGCGAACCGCGGGCTGGGCGGCATCAACGAGCTGCTGAAGGCGATGGGCGAGACCGGCAGCGTGGACGAGGCCTTCCGCCAGGTCCATGGCACGACCTTCCACGGTGCCTGGGAGGCGTGGCAGCAACGCTTCCGCCAGCAATACGGAAGTGGATAGCAGGCAGGCCGACCAGGAGCGCGGCGCCGCGCAGCGGCGGCGCAGCGGTGGGGGGCCCCTGAGATAAGACGGCGGTCAGAACACGCGCAGGTCGAACGGCAAGCGCGCGATGACGTCGCCGCGCGACATCGCCGCCACCCACCGCGCGAGCCGCCGGACGTCCAGGGGCAGGGCGATCCGCGCCTCCACGCCGTCTTCCTGGCGCTCCAGGATCGTCTCGATGAAACCCTTGCGCTCCGGGAGGACGACCAGGTTCACCTCCTGGTCCTTGTCGATACGCGCGCGTTCCTTGGCCAGGCCCACCGCCACGTCCAGGCCGCCCAGCCGATCGACGAGGCCGTGGCTGAGCGCCTCCGATCCCGTCCAGACACGGCCCTGGGCGACGGCGTCGATCTCGCCGAACGACTTCTTCCGTCCCTCGGCCACGCGCGTCACGAAGTCCTGGTAGAACGCGACCATCAGGGAGCGGAACTTCGCGCGCTCCTCGTCGTTCCAGGGCCGGTACTCGGAGAAGATGTCCGCGTGCTGGCCGCGCGTCAGGATCTCCTTGGTCATCCCGACCTTGTCGTAGAGGCCGTGCAGCGTGAACTTCCCACCGAACACGCCAATGGAGCCGGTGATCGTGGTGGGCTGGGCCACGATCGCGTCCGCGGCCATCGCGATGTAGTAGCCGCCGGACGCCCCCAGGTCCCCCATCGACACGATGACCGGCTTGGCCTTCTTGGCCAGGACCACCTCGCGCCAGATCACGTCGGACGCGGTCCCGGAGCCGCCGGGGCTGTCGACGCGCAGCACGATGGCCTTGATGTCCGAGTCCTTGCGCGCCTGGCGCAGGGCGGCGGCCACGGTGTCCGAGCCCGCGAACTGGCCGCCGAGGGGACTGCCCTGGCTCTCGCCGGGTACGATGTCGCCGACGGCGTACACGAGCGCGACCTTGGGCCGGCGGTCGAGCCCGAACCCCCGCCCCTGCCGCGCGTACCGGCCGGGCGCGAGCGGAGTCGCGTCCTTCAACCGGTCGCGGAGCTGGTCGTCGTAGACGAGCTCGTCGACGAGGCCCGCCTTGAGGGCCTGCTGGCCGTCATAGGGGCCGTTGTCGATCATGGCCTGGACCTGTTCCGCCGTCTTGTTGCGCCCGGACTGCAGGCCCGCCACGTAGCTTCCGTACAGGCTGTCGAGCAGCGCGTCCATCTGCTCGCGGTGCGGCGCCGTGAATCCGGTCTCCGTGAACTGGTTGGGAGCGTTCTTGTACTTCCCGACTCCCTCGAACTGCGCCTGGACGCCGAGCTTCTCGAGCGTGTTCTTGAAGAAGGTCGTCTCGCTGCGCAGACCCGTCACGTCCATGATGGCGGTGGGAACCGCGTAGATCTTCGTGCACGCGCTGGCGAGGTAGTACTCCTTGTTGCCGCAGAACTCGAGGTGCGCGTAGGCCGGCTTGCCCGACTTGCGGAAGCGCACGATCGCGTCGCGCAGCTCCTGGACGCGGCCCCAGCCCACGTCGAGGAGGCTCACGCGCAGCACGACGGAGGTCACCTTCGAATCGCCGGCGGCGCGATCCAGGCTCTCCACCAGCACGCGCAAGGGCGCGGGCCGCTTCTCCAGGAAGCTGGGCAGCTCCGCCGGGTTCTGCTCGGGAATCTCGTCGTTGAGGTTCAGGTAGAGGTAGCCGTTGCTGCCCGACGTCCAGGATGCGCTCTCGCCGCCCGCCCCTCGGAGCATCAAGGCGAGCGCCCCGACCGCCGCCGCGCCGATGGCCACCGCGGCCACGCCGGCGACGAGGATCCACGCTGTTCGCTTTTTCATCTCAGTTGGCCATGCTCTCCGCCTGCCGCGTCGGCCCGGCGTGGCCGGGGTCGAGGAAGTCGGCCCGCTTGCGCGCATCGGATGCATACACGCTGGCGGGGAACTCCTCGGAGAGCCGGCGATAGGCCTCCCCCGCCTCTTTCGTGCGGTGCTGCTCTTCCAGCACGGACGCGAGCCGCATCAAGGCATGATCGCGCGGAATGGGCGCCTTGGCGTCGTCGACGATCTGACGGTAGGCCGCGATGGCGGGGTCGAACTCCCCGCGCTGACGATGGGATTCGGCGAGGGCCAGGCGGGCCAGGCCCGGCACCAGCGCATCACCTTCACGCCGCCCCGCCAGGTCCTCGAGCTCCTTGTTCCCGGTGGCGGCGTTGCCGAGCTCGAGGCGGCTCAGGGCCGCGTAGTAGCGGGCGCGCTGTCCCACGCTGGACGATCCGTAGCGCTTGGCCACCGCGTCGAACGCCGCCTGTGCCTTCTGATACTTCTCGGCCGCCGTCGCGTAGACGGTGCCCGCCGGTGGCTCGGCCCCCGGAGCCTGCTCGGCGGCGACGGGCGCCTCGAAGATGGTCAGCGCCTCGCTCAGGGCGCGCTCGGACTCGCCGCGCCGGTGCGACTGCCAGGCCCACAGCCCGCCCGCCACCGCCGCCACCACGACCACCACGAGGGCCACGATCTTCACCTCGTCGGCATGCGTCCGCGTCCAGACGGCGGCGTGCTCGATCCCGGAGCGCAGCTCGTCTTCCTTGATCTTGTGCCTGGCCTTGCTTTTCATCTTCCTTGGCGTCCTCGCTCCGGCTTTTACTTCATCAAACGCGAGGGAAAGCCTCCGCTGCGGAAAACGCCCCCCCTAATCGCTCTCTGTCACCCAGCCTGCGCCCTCCGGTGGTGCGCCCGGCCCGACTCGAACGGGCGACCTGCGGTTTAGGAAACCGCTGCTCTATCCTGCTGAGCTACGGGCGCAAGAAGGCACTGTCGGCCAAGCCGACTGAGCCTATCATACGGCCACAGGACGGCGCTCAGTAGCGGATGAGGCTCAGCACGTCGCCCTCGAGCCGCGACCGCCCGTCCAGGAAGCTCAGCTCCACCAGGAAGGCATAGGCGGCCACGACGCCGCCCAGCTTCCCCACCAGCTCGCCCGCCGCGCGGGCGGTCCCGCCCGTCGCGATCACGTCGTCCACGATGAGCACGCGCTCGCCCGGCATCACCGCATCGTCGTGGATCTCGAGGCAATCCTCGCCGTACTCGAGCGTGTAGGTGTGGCGCATGGTCTTGCCCGGGAGCTTGCCCGGCTTCCGGAGGGGCACGAAGCCCAGGCCCAGGCGGTCGGCCAGCGGCGCCCCGACGATGAACCCGCGGCTCTCGATGGCCAGCACCTTGTCCGCGAGGTGATCGCCGCATAGGACGGTGAACAGGTCGAGCGCGCGCCGGAAGGCCTTCGGGTTCTTGAGCAGCGTCGTGATGTCCTTGAACATGATCCCGGGCTTCGGGAAGTCGGGCACGTCGCGAATGACGGCCTTGAGCGACGTCACGCTTTCTTCGACGTTCATGCTGTCCTCTATCGGATGTGAAAGCCCTGGTCCCCGCGGGCCGCGATCGCGGACCGGTCGAGCGCGCTCACCGCGGCGAACGACGGCCCCTCGCGCAGCCGGTCCTCGAAGCGCGCTAGCACGTCGTCCGGGCCCTCCGCGACCACCTCGACCGTTCCGTCGGGAAGGTTCCGGGCGAACCCGCGCACGCCGAGCCCACTGGCCTCCCGCATGACGAAGTACCGGTAGCCCACTCCCTGCACGCGGCCGCGGACGATGTATCGGTAGGAGGCCATCCGTTCGGGGCGAGAGTCTATCGTGGCCGGGGGCGAAAGCCGTGGGCGCAGCGCGGTCTCAGGACGGGTCTTGGGCGCGTTGCGCGCGGCGCGCGGCGCGCGCGGCCCGCCGGCGCGTGGGAGGCGGCGGCTCGCTGCCGCGGGCCATCCGGAACGTCCGCGAGTAGCCGTCGTCGTCGAGGACGGAGAGCGTCACCTCGAAGATACCCGCCGAAGTGCACCGATACCGCTCCTCGACCTCCGGCGCCGGTCCCTCCCGGCGCACCACCGGTACACCGACGAGGTCCGCGGCGTCGCGCAGGGCGGGATCGAACGCGAATCTCACCTCGTCCCAGGGCGTGACGTCGCCGTCCGGCCGGCCCTCGCGGATGCGGCCGCACTCCACGAACCGATAGTGGCCGAGGTTGTGGGCGGGCCGGTAGCGCCGCGTCGCCACCAGGGACGGCTCGCCCGCGCGGGGAAGGCGGCTGTCCTTGGCGAAGATCGGATCGAACGTGATCCCGTGCCCGGTCTCCGCCTCGCGCCAGACGCCGAAGTGGCGCGTGAGGCAGTCGGAAAGCTCGTAGCCGGCTTCGTCGTCGAGGAAGTTCGCGAGACCGATGGCGGTGGCCGCGAACGGATGGGGCGATCGCCGCACGCGATGCGGGCCGAACCGCTCGCGGAGCTGGCGATAGACGAGCGGGAAGCTGCTGGCGCCTCCCACCACGTAGATGCCGGCCAGCTCGTCCCCGCTCACGTCTTCCTCTTCGCGGCGCGGGTCGCGCATGACCTCGTCCATCGCCTCGATGGTCCGGGCGACGAGCGGCGCGCACGCCGCGTAGACGTCTTCCATGGGCAGCACGAGGGGAGCGCGGCCGAGCAGCTCCAGATCGACCACCAGGCGCCGCGTGTTGGGCCCGACGCCTTCCTTCTGGCGGCGGCAGTCGTCGAGCAGCCGCCGCCAGGTGTGCGCGTCGATGTCCGGCTGCCCCACGCTGTCGAGCACGACCTCGAGGATGGCCTCGTCGAGGTCGTCGCCACCCAGCCGCGACACCCCGGAGGTGGTGAGGACCTCGTTCACACGCCCGGCCATGTGGATCAGCGACGAGTCGAAGGTCCCTCCCCCGAGGTCGTAGACGAGCACGTACTCGCGGCGCGAGGTCACGGTGCTGCGGAAGCGGTGCGCGTACTCGAAGCCCGCCGCCGAGGGCTCGTTGAGGAGCGCGAGCACCTCGAAGCCGGCGCGGCGGAAGGCCTCCAGGGTGAGAAAGCGCTGGTCGTTCGAGGCGTTGGCGGGCACGCTGACCGCGATCTCGAGGGTCTCGCCGCGACCGACTCCGGCGTTGGATCGGTTCACGATGTCGTCGCGAACGCGCTCGAGGTAGGCGACGAGGAGGTCCAGGAGGGGCAACGTGCGGGCGCCGACCTGCACCTCCGTGAGCGGCCCCGCATCCGCGAGGAGCCGCTTGATCGACCGCACGACCGTCCAGCCGGGGTCTTCGGCCACCTGCAGAGCGTCCTGGCCCAGCTTCAGCGCGCCATCCGCCGCGCGCAGGGCGACGAGCGAGGGCTCGGCGTCGCCCCATTCATAGGAGACGACGGGATAGTTCCCGCGGTCGACGAGGGCGGCCACGGTGTGCGTCGTCCCGAAATCGATCCCCAGACGCATGGATCGATCTTATCAGACGGGTCCCGGCGGACCGGGACCAAAGCCTCAGGCCGCGCGGGGCTGCGGTCTCACCACGAGGCGCTGGCGCGCGCCTCCCCGGAGCACGTCGACGTCCACCGAGATCGGCCGCGCCAGCACCAGGACCCGCGCCAGGTCGTCCAGCGTGGCCACGGGCGCGTCGTTGGCCGCCAGCAGCAGGTCGCCTCCGCTGAGCCCGCCGTCCGCGGCCGGAGTGCCCGGCTCGACACCGACGACGCGCACGCCGCGCGCCTGCCCGGCGTCGCGCGCCAGAGCCGGATCCAGCTCCTCGCTGCGCGCGCGGATGCCCAGATAGGGGCGGCGCACCTCGCCGTGCTGGATCAGGACCGCGGCCACCCAGCTCGCGGTGTGCGCGGGCACGGCGAAGCCGATGCCCCCGGCCGTGGTGAGCATGGCCGTGTTGATCCCCACCACGCGGCCGTCCATGTCCAGGAGCGGCCCGCCGGAGTGGCCCGGGTTGACGGCGGCGTCGGTCTGGATCAGGCCCTCGAGGATCCCGCTCCGCGTCGGCAGCTCCCGGAACAGCGCGCTCACCACGCCAAGGCTGACCGAACGATCGAACCCGAATGGGTTGCCGATGGCCATCACGAGCTGTCCGACCCGCAACCGCCGGCTGTCCGCCAGGGCCAGCGGCGGCGGGCCGGCGTCCCGAGTGCGCACGACCGCGAGGTCCGTGCGCTCGTCGGCCCCGATCAGCTCGGCCGGCGCGGCGGGCGCGCCTCGCCGCCGCACCACCAGGGCGCCGCCGGCCCATGTATCCGTCCGGCGAAAGGACGATCCCCGACCCCTGACCCCGCCGATGCTCGAGGCCCACGACACCCGCCGCGCCCGCGGCGGCCAGGGCGGACAGCTCGCGCGACAGCTCGGACAGGAGGCTCACGCGCGGCCTCCTCGCGGCTCGCGCGCGCCGACGGCCACGGCGAGGTCGCGCGGCTCTCCGCCGCGCACGATCCGCAACGCGAGGCTCTGTCCGATGCGGTCCTCTTCCAGGAACGGAAGCAGGTCCCCCGGACTCGACACGCCCTTGCCCTCGACGCCGACGATCACGTCGCCGAGCAGGAGCCCGGCGCGTCCCGCTCCACTCTCGTCCGCCACGGAGGTGACGAGCAGGCCCGCCGGCTGGCCCGCCACCTTCTCGAGGCCGGCGGGTAGCCGGACCGGGATCGTGCCGATGCCGATGAAGCCGCGGCGCACGTGGCCGTGCGCGACGAGCGTCTCGACCACCCGGCGCAGCGTCGCGGGCGGCACGGCGAGACTGGTTCCGCGGACCAGGCCCGCGTTGTTCATGCCGATGGCCCGCCCGCCGAGATCCACGAGCAGGCTGCCCGAGAACCCCGGCTGCAGGCCGATGTCGGTCTGCAGGTAGTGATCCACGCGACCGCCCGCCGGCGTGCGCCACTCGTCGCCCAGCGCGTGCACGAGGCCAAGGCTGGCCCGCACGGTGCGTCCCGGCCGGGTCAGGGCGAGGGCGAGGTGGCCGACCCTGGGCAGCTCCGATGCCCAGTCGGGCACGGCGAGACCGGTGAGCGGTGCCCGCAGGACGACGACGTCGGTCGTGGCATCGCGCCCCACGACGTTCGCCCGGGCCGTGCTGCCGTCCGGCAGTCCCACCGCGATGTCCTCGTCCCATTCGAGGTTGTGATGCGCGGCCACGATCACGCCGTCGGCCGACCAGGCGATCCCGCTCGAAGGCCCGCGCCGGCGCCCTTCGATGCGCACGACCGCTCGGCCCGCTTTCTCGACCGCCGCCGCCGTTTCCGCCGACAGGTCCATCCCGATTGCGCTCATGCGTGCTCCTCCCGTGCTTCGTTCGATCCGAGGTCCACGGTAGAGGACTCGCGCGGGGCGCACATCCACCGAATGGTCAGCGGTCACCTGCCCGAACGGGCAGGTGAGCTGCGAGCCGGTCACCGATCAAAACAGTCCTGGGCAGATGGCCAGCAAGACAATGTCGGCTGGAGAACGCGACTCACTCGATTAACAGATAGAGGCTGTGCCCAGCTCGGTTGTCAGCTTCTAATCGTCGACCCGCCGAATCCACGGACGCCCGCCCAATTCAGCCTTCTCTACAGCAGCAGCAGGCCCAGCCGGACGCCCTGCGCCACCGCCTCCGCCCGCGTCTGCGCGCCCAGCTTGCCCAGGATCGCGTTGACGTGGAACTTGGCCGTGTGCTCGCTGATGGCGAGGCGCGACGCGATGGCTCGATTGGACAGCCCCTGGCCGATGAGGTGCAGGACCTCGAGCTCGCGCGGGGTGAGGGACTCGACCAGGGGCTCGGCCGCCGATCGCGTCCGCAGCGCGCCCGCCGACAGACGCGCGTCCACCACGAGCAACCCGAGGGCGACCGCCTGCAGGGCCGCGACCAGGCGCGGGCGGTCCGTCTCCCGCGCGAGGACGCCACGGGCGCCGGCGCCCAGAAGATCGGGCGCTCGGCTCTCGCCGCCGGTCAGGACGACGAGGGCGGGCCCGCGCCCTTCCGCGACGTCATGGAGCGTTTCCAGGTCCGCGGGGGTCTCGACGCCGGTGTCCCAGAGGACGACGTCCGCGTCCGCCGCGCGCAGGAGGGTGGCCGCTTCGTCGGGCGAGGCCTGCCCCGCGACGGCGACGTCGTCGCCGGCGGCGAGGAGGGCGACCAGCCCGCTGCGGGCCAGCGGATCCTCGCCGACGACGAGCACGCGAAGCGGCACCGCCATGCCGCGAGCATACGACAGCGTGCCGGGATTACTTCTTCCGGCCGCCCGCCGCCCGCGCCCGCGGGGCCGAGACACGAGCCGGGGACGCGGCCGTACGCGCGGGCATGGTCCGCACGGTCGCCGGTCCCCGCCGCGGCGCGCTCTTGCCGCCCGCGCGCCCACGCGTGCCGAGGCTCGCCTTGAGCGCTTCCATGAGGTCGATGACGGGAGCCGGAGGCCGCTCCGAGGGCGTGGCCGCCGTGATGTCCTTGCCCTTGAGCTTTTGCGCGATCAGCTTCTCGACGCGCTGGCGCACCTCGTCCTCGTACTTCTCGGGATGGAAGGTGTCGCTGCTGATCTGCTCGATGAGCTGCCGCGCCAGCTTCACTTCCGCCTCCGCGTTGCGCCGCGACTCCACCGGCACCTCGCCCAGATCGCGGACCTCGTCCGAGTGGTAGAGCTGTTGCATGAAGAGGCGGTCGCCGGTGGAGCGGATGAGCACGAGATAGCTCTTGCCCCGCGCCGCGTACTTGGCCAGCGCGATCTCGTCGGCGGTGGCCATGGCCTGCGCGAGCAGCGCGTAGCCCTTCTCGCCGCCCTTGTCCGGCCCGAGGTAGTAGGTCTTCTCGAAGTACACGGCGTCCACGGCGTCCTTGGGCAGGAACTCGGTGATCTCGAGGCCGTTGGTCGCCTTCTCGTCCAGGGCCTTGAGCTCTTCGTCCGTGAAGACGACGTACTGGCCCTTCTTGTACTCGAACCCCTTCACCATCTCCGCGCGCTCGACGATCTCCTCGTCCGCGGGACAGACGTACTGCTGCTTGAGGCGGACGTCGTCCTTGGCATGGAGGAGGTGGAAGGACAGTCCCGCGGACTGACGCACGGCGGGATAGATGCGGACGGGCACGGTGACCAGACCGAAGGAAATGGTGGCGGTGGCGATGGAGCGAGCGGCCATGTATCGAAGGTAACATCCGCCACGCGATCGCGGGCGGCGGCCGCTTACATCAGCTTGCCGAGCGGACCCAGGTCGAGGTTGAGCTCCTCGGGGCTCAGACCGAAGCGCGCGGCCAGGTCGGTCACCGTCTCCTCGAGGCGCATCAACGCGAGCCCCATGTCTTCGATCTGCTGGGGCTCGAGCGTCCCCGCCTCCATGCGGCGTATGGCCTGGCGCTCCATGAGCTTGCGCAGGAACTCCACCAGGGCCAGTACGAGGCGCACGACCGAGCGTTGCACGTCATCGGGATTGGCGTTCCATCGCGAGGGGCCGCCGCCGCCGGCGCGCGCGAGCTCGGCGCGCAGGCTCCTGAGCTCCCTCTTCGTCACGGGGCGGGTGCGCCCATTCTTCGAGCCCGAGGCCGTGGTCGAGCGCCGGCGTCCCCTCGCAGGCTTCCGGGGGACCGCCTTGGCCTTCAAGCGACCTCGTCGGGGGCGAAGGCGTAGGGTGGCCAGGGTCCGCTGCTCGTGACACGCACACCGGCGGCGCGGGCGGCGGACTCCACGGCCGATCGGTAACCCTCGAGCGAATCCCTCGCGACCAGGTGGTAGACGGAGGCGATGAGCGGCGCGCGGTCGTGCCGCTCCCTCCGTTCCCCCCGCACGAGCGGAGCCAGCGCGTCGAGGACGCGTCTCACCTCTGGGAGGGTCCGCGGGTCACCCAGGGAGGCGCGTCGCGCATCCAGATAACGGGTGCCAGGGCCTCCGCCGGCCGTGGGCGGCTCCGTGAGGGGCGCAGGCTCGGCCGGTGCCGAGGCGTCGAGACGCGAGAAGCGCAGCGTCATCTGCTCGCAGCCGCGCACGGCGCAGAGCCCATCGCGGAAGGCGGGGAGACGGGGACGCAGCGCCTCGCGGAGCTCCCGCTCGTCAAGGGCGACGGACCCGAAGCGCGCGGGAAGGAGCGCGGAGGAGGCCGCGGCCAGGCGACGGACGGCGGCGTCGTGCGCGCGGAGAGTTGCGGCGTCCAGCGCCGGCGGCGAGGTGACGTCGCCGATCGCGGCCAGGATGTCCGCGCAGGCGACCAGACGCATCGGCTCGCCCGCGAGGCCGGAGGGCAGCGCGCCCGCGGGGGCCTCCGCCAGCACGGCATACAGGTATACGGGACTCACCGCTTCGTCCCGGAGACCCAGATCCGATCGGCCGCACACAGGAGCGCGGAGAGGCGAAGGTAGACCAGATCGACGCCCGCGATGGACAACATGACGTCGCCGCTCACCACGACGCCCTTGTTGAGGACATGGTCGACGAGCTCGAGGAGCGTCTCGTCCGCTTCCGCGATCAGCGCCTGGCGCGACTCCTCGTTCATCGGGCGCTGGCCACGAAGTTGTAGGCCGGCCAGGGCCCGGTCAGCACGACGCGGTATCCCTGCGGGGCCAGGCGCTCCGCCTGCCGGCGCACGCTCTCTCGGAACGCGTTCACGCGCGTGGCCGGCACCAGGAAGGCGGCATCGAGCAGCAGGCGCAAGCCGGGCTCGGCCGCCGCCGGAGGACGGCGCTGCGTCTGGTCGGCGTGCCGGGCCACCGCCTCGAACACCTCGTCCGCGGCCGTGCGGCCCAGGTCGACGATGTCGCGGACCTCCTTGTGCTCTTGCCGCTTCCGGGTCAGGAACCCGGCGCCGGCGCCGAGCCCCTCCGTGGCCTGCTGCGCCCGCTCGCGCGCCCGCGTGCGCGCCACGCCTTCGTCCACGCTCACGCGCACGCCCCACTCCTGCCGCCCCTCGATGCGGCGCAGCACGGCCCGCAACCGCGTGCGCGCGCGGCCCAACTCGGCCGCCGCGCGCGCGTCGCTGGAGAACATCGTGAAGAGCTTCATCGGGATCGCGGCGCCGAGCCGCGAGACGTGCTCGACCACGCGCTCGTGGGCGACCGCGCAGGTGGACACCCACTCGAGGTCCTTCAAGCGCTTCTCGATGGCGGCCGGGCTGTATCGGGGCAGGGGCGCGTCCGCGACCGCGACCCAGAGTCCGTCGCCGACGGCCACCCATCGCAGGGCCCCCACCTCCGGCGGCCCGCTCGGGGCGTCGGACACGGCCGGCTCATGGGCGCTGGCCACGACGGCATACAGATAGGTCACAGCGCCGACGTGACGCTTCCGCGGCGCGGGCCGACGGCTCCGAGGCTTCACGGGCGCCCGGCCGGATCGAAGCGGCGCCAGGTGCGGCCCCAGTCCCGCAGCGCGCGGACCCCGCGTGGCTCGGGAGCGGTCATGGGAGCAAGAATCATCGGACGCCCGGCGCGTGTCAAGAAGCGCCGGGCCAGGGCGCGCACGTGCTTCTCTTCGCGAGCGGCGGCCCGGCGGCAGCGCGCGCAGCCGGGCGGGGTGATCGCATTCACGAGCAGCCCGGCCACCGGGATGCCCATCGCATCCAGCTCATCGAGCAGGCGCGCCGTCTCGCGCCGAGGCAGGTCGGCGGGACGCGCGACGGCGACGAAAGCCGTGCGCGCGGGATCGCGGAGGAGCTCCTCCAGGGCCCGGAGCTGCTTCGACATGTCGACGAGCTCCTGGGCCAGCTGGCCCAGGCCGACGACCTGGCGGTACTTCAGCAGCACGGAAAGGAGGGCCTGTATCCATTCGCGTGCCGCATCGGGCAGGGCGAGCAGGCGCAAAGCGTGGCCGGTGGGCGCGGTGTCGAGGACCACCGTCGACGGTGCCCTCGAGTTGCCCTGCTGGGTGAGCGCCTCCGTGACCGCCGCCAGCGCGAACAGCTCGTCGATGCCCGGAGGCGCCAGCGCGATGAGGTCCTGCATGACCGCGCGGTCGAAGGCCGGATCCAGGTTCGAGCTGCCCCGCAAGGCGTCGAAGAGCTGGTCTACCGCGCCGCGATAGCGCGCGCGCGCGGCGGCCAGGGCGCGGTCCGCGTCCAGCTCGCGCGCGCGCAGGCGGGCCGATGCCCCCGGGACCGCCCGCTCGTCGTCGCCGAGGCGGACGGAGAGGGCATCGCCCAGCGAATGCGCCGGGTCCGCGGAGAGGACCAGCACACGGCCGCCAGACCCCTCCGCCAGGGCGAGGGCGGCCGTGACCGCGGCCGTGGTCTTTCCCACGCCCCCCTTTCCCCCGAAGACGAGGAGCCGGCGCGACGGCGGCATCAGGTCGGAGAGCCACCAGGGCTCGGCGAGCGCACGGGGCGAGCGCCGGGTGGCCACCGCCGGCACGCGCTTCCTTGCCGATCCCGCCGAAGGTGCCGGCCGCGGCCGGCCCGGCGGCCCGACCAGGGCCCGTGCGAACGTGCGGAGCGAGCCGACCCCTTCCGGCTCCTCGTCCCGGGCCGCGACCACCCGCATCGGGAGCGGGCCCAACGCGCGCGCCGTCTCGGCCAGGATGCGGGCCTCCGACCGGCGGCGGCCCTCGCACAAGGCGCACGGTCCCGGCGGTGCCGGCGTGACGCGATTCACCACGATCTCGCCCACGCCGATGCCCGACCTCTGTAGGCCGGCCAGGGCATCACGGCTCTCCTCCAGGGAAAGCGCTTCCGGCAGCATCACCCACGAGAACGTGGTCCGCTCGGCGTCGCGAAGGAGGGCGAGGATTTCGGAGGATTCCTGCTCGATCTCCGCGATGAGCGCGTCGGCGGAGTCGGCGCGGTACCGCCCCCCCAGGCTGCGCGAGAGAAAGCGGTGCTTGGCCTGCATGTCGTCCAGCACGGAAGCGATCTGGCGGAGGGTCTCCGGCATCTGCAACAGGCGCAGCGTGTGGCCGGTGGGCGCGGTGTCGACGACCACTTCGTCCAGGGGCGAGGCCCGCGCCAGGCGGGCCAGCTCGAGCAGCCCGATCAGCTCGTCCGTGCCGGGCAGGGAGAGGGAGAGGAAGCGCTCGACGTCTTCGCGATCGAGGTACGTCCCGCGGAGGGCGATGGTGGCCAGGGCGTCGCGTCTCTGGCCGAGCCAGCGCGCCAGGGCCGCGTCCGCATCGAGCTCGACCGCCCGCAGGGTCCCCCGCCGCACCGGCACCGGCCGGGGCCGCGGGCCCAGGCGGCACCCCAGCGCGTCTCCGAGGGAATGGGCGGGATCTGTCGAGACGACGAGCACGCGGCGGCCGGATTCGGCCAGGGCCACCGCCAGCGCGGCCGAGCACGTCGTCTTCCCGACGCCGCCCTTGCCCCCGAAGAAGCGATAGAGCGGACGCCGGGGAAGAGAGGCGGGCCGGCCCTCAGCGCCGGCGACGGTGGTCCGCGCCTTCGCTTTCGTGGGCCTCGCCCGCGCTCTCCTCGTGCTCCTCGCCCGTGAAGGTGGCTTCGACACCTGCGATCCTCATCTCGCCCGGAGGCGGCGCGGGGGCCCGGTTGCGCTCGCGGATGTCGCGGATGCGGGCCAGCAGGTCGGCCTCGGTCCGCGCGAACTCCCCTTCGGTGATCTCCCCGAGCTCCCGCCGCATCTGCGCGGCCAGGAGCTCTTCCCGCAGGACGGTGTCGTCGCTCAGCTCCTTGTCCACCGCCTGCACGACCTTGTCGAGCACGAAGCGGACGCCGCCCACGATGAGTGAGTCAATAAGAATCACCACCGGCGTGGGCTCCTCGTCAATTCAGGGGGGTCGTCACCACCAATGCACCCCCCTGCGCCTTCGCCTACCCCCCCACACGCTCGCTCGGGAGTGAATCCCTCGCTCGCTGCTTGGGGTTCGAGCCCAATCGAACGTGTCATTCACCTTCTCGCGCGCGTTCCAGCTTGAGGCGGATGTTGACGAAGTTGTAAGGGGGCCAGGGGCCCGTGTACTTGAACGTGAGCGACCCGTGCCGCGCGCCGATCTGCTTCACCTTGGAATCGAAGGCGGACTCCTTCTCGCGCGCCACCAGGAAGGCGGCGTTCATGATCATCTTGTCGCCGATCGGCTTGTTGGCGCGGGAGGCCACCGACACCGGGCGCAGCTCTTCGAAGATGTCCCGCACGTAGCGCTCGGAGCGCGCCTCCAGGGCGGCGTCCATCAAGCGGCCGTACTGCATGCGCGCGAAGTAGGTCGAGCCCTTCTGCGAGGAGATCTCGCCCTTGAGGCGCCGCACGTCCTCGTCCTCGTCTTCGATCTCGCGGATCATGACGTCCCGGTCCCAGAGCACCTTGAGGCCGAACTCGAGCTTGTCCTGCATCTTGTTGAGCACGTCGTTGAAGGCCTCGTAGGCCGCCCGCAGCAGCTCGACGATGTCGTCGCGGGTCTTGAAGACGGTGCCGAACGACATGGGGATGACGGTGTGGTTGCGCATGACCGTCTCGTTGACGCGCTCGTGGGCCAGCACGTTCTCGCGCGTGGCGTCGAAGACCTCGACCGGGGTGTCGGAGACGACCGCGGCCAGTTCCTTGTAGTTGACGGTGTGCACGTCGGCGGGCTCGGTGCCGATCCCGACGGGTCCGAACTTCAGGGGGTCGTCGGAGCGGATGATGCAGTAGACGTACTTGCCGCGGCTCTCCGCCGCCGTGGCCCGTGTCGCGTGCACGGCCGGGGCGCGAGCGGGCGCCTCCGCCGACCGCGCCGCCTTGCGCTCCGCGGGCACGGGACGCGTCGCTTTTGCCGTCGAACGGGCGCCGCGAGCGGCGGACGCCCGAGCGGCCGTCCCTGCCTTTGGCGCCTGCTTCCCGCGCTGGGTCTTGGCCACCGCCTTCTACCTCCCTCCGCGCGCGCCCGGCCTTACGGCCAGGACACGGCGAATCTCGGCCTCGAGATCGGCCGGAATGCACGGCTTGGTCACGAACGAGTCGCAGCCGGCGTTGCGCGCGCCCTCCTCGTGACCGGCGAGCGCGTGGCCGGTGAGGGCCACGACCGGGATCTGGCTGGTGAGCGGATCCTTCTTCAGGCGGCGCGTCGCTTCCCACCCGTCCAGCCGCGGCAGCGAGAGGTCCATGACGATGAGGTCCGGACGCAGGGCCGCCGCCTTGGTGAGCGCGTCGAGGCCGTCGACCGCCTCCGCCACGCGGTAGCCGTTGAAGCGAAGGAACTGCGTGTACATCTCGCGGTTGTCCTCGAAATCGTCCACCACGAGGATGAGCGGACCGGGATCGCCGCGGGGAGGCCCTCCACGCGCGGCCTTCTTGTCCGGCATCACCGCCTCCGCAGCCGCACGGGAAGGGTCAGGGTGAACGTGGATCCCTGGCCGACCGCGCTCTGCAACTCGACACGCCCTTCCATCATGCTGGCCAGGCGGCGGCAGATGGCGAGGCCGAGGCCCGCCCCTCCGTACTCGCGCGCCGGCGAGTTGTCGGCCTGGCGGAAGTCCTCGAAGACGCGCTCGTGGTCTTCGGTCTTGATTCCGATCCCGGTGTCCCGGACCGCGATCTCGACTTCCTTGACGGAAGGATCGTGGCGCGCGGCAATGGTGACGACCCCGCTGGGGGTGAACTTGATCGCATTGGTGACCAGGTTCAAGACGATCTGCTTCACCTTGGCACGGTCGCTGGCAATCGGACGCAGCTTCCGGGCCGTCTCCACCCGCACGGAGAGCTTCGAGCGCTGGATGAGCGGCTCCAGCTCCGCCAGCACCTCCTGGACGAGGGCGGGGATGGGAAAGCTGCTCACGTGCAGCGGCATCTTCCCGGCCTCGATGCGCGAGATGTCGAGGATGTCGTTGATGATGGCGAGCAGGTGGCGCGCGTTGCTGTCCACGCGGCTGAGGTTCCTCTCCTGCTGCGCGCCCAGCTCGCCGGAGACGCCCTGCAGGAGAAGGCTCGTGTAGCCGAGGATCGCGTTGAGGGGCGTGCGGAACTCGTGCGACATGTTGGCCAGGAACTGCGACTTGGCCGCGGAGGCCTGCTCCAGCTCGATGCGCTGGCGGCGGAGCAGCTCGTTCTGTCCGACCAGCTCCGAGGTGGCCTGTCTGACGCGCTCCTCGAGGAGGGCGGAGGCCCTCTTGAGCTCCTCGTAGAGCCGCGCCCTCTCGATCTCCTCCGTGCGGTCGTGGAGGACGGTGACGATCGCCGTCACCTCTCCGTGCTCGGAGAAGATCTTCCCCGAGATGGCTTCCACGGGCAGGGGGAGGCCCGTCTCCGGGTCGACGAGGCCGATCTCCCCGCGCCTGCGCTCGCCCTCGGTGGCGAAGAGGAGGTTCGACACGAACGCGGAGAAGTGCGCGTCGTTGGCCTGGACCCGGACCCCGTGCTCGGGGACGAGGCTCCCTCGGACCGAGAAGAGCCGCTCCGCGGGCGCGTTCATCATGACCAGCGCGCCCGCGGGGTCGGTCACGAGGATGGGATCGGCCACGGAGTCGATGATGAGGTCGAGTCGGTCGCGCTCGGCGCGGACGTCCGCCTCCGCGATACGGAGCCGGCGGTAGTTCTCCTCGATCTCCTCGCTGGCCCGGCGGAGGTCGCTGATATTGCGCAGGATGGACACCAGGGCGGTGCCCTCGCGGGTGTCGGGGGCCGCCGTGCTGAGCAGCTCGAACAAGAGGTCGGAGCCCTCGACGGGATCGACGAGGAGCAGCTCGCGCCGGCCGCCCTCCTGGATCGCGGTCTGGGCCAGGGCGGAGGAGAAGAGCATGTTGTTGAGGGCGACCGCGCGGCGCCGCCCCTCGCTCTCGCCTTCGCCCGCGACGAGCAGCGCCTTGGCGCGCGCGTTGGCGATGAGCACGCGTCCCTCGGGATCCGTGAGCAGGATGGGGTCCGGCACCGCGTCGAGCAACGTACGCTCACGCCGGATGCGGCGGTCCGCCTCCGTCAGGGAACGGTTCCGCCCGAGACGGACGAGGGGCGAGGCCAGGACGCTCCCCACCCATTCCACGAGCGCGGAGTTCGCTTGGGGCGGGCTCACGACGAGGAGCCCGCCCGGAACGTTCTCGCGGCCGACGCGCGCGTACATGGGCTGGGCCAGGATGGGCACGCGCCCCAGCGGAACGGCGGTCCGGCCGTCGCTCCGCTGTTCGGTGAAAGTGACGGCCTCGCGCCCGAATGCGGCCGCGACCAACGGGTGGGCGCGGTCCTCCAGGTCCACCGAGAAGTCCGGGGGCATCCCCGGACCGTGGCTGGCGATCAGGGACAGCCTCGTGTGCTCCACGTCCACGGCCAGGCAGGCGCCCGCGCGTGCGCCCGCGTACTCGGCCAGCCACTCCAGGGACCGCCGCGCGCACTCCTCGAGGTCGTCGCAGGTGAGGAGGAACTCGGCCAGGCCCAGGCGCGCCTCTGCCTGCACGACGGCGCTCCGCGCGAGCGCCGTGGCGGCCATGGGCGCGGGCCGGGCCAAGGGGCCCTACCCTCGCCGGCGAGCGGCGGCGGCGCGGGCGCGGCGGGGCTTCTTGCTGCCCTCGCTGGCGGCGAGTTGCCGGCGCAGGGCGGCGTTCTCGGCGAGCACGGTCTCCGAAGCGCGCACGGGCTCCAGGACGGCCGGCTTCGACACCGAACCCACCTGCCCCACAGCCTCCGAATACTTCAGGTAGGTGTCGATCGACGCCACCACGATGCGGGCTTCCACCGTGATCAGGTCGATGCCGACCAGCGACACCCGGACCCAGGCGTCGATGACGATGCCTTTGTCGAGCACGCGGTCGAGAACGTCGATGAGGCTGGTTCCGCCTACGGTGCGTTCAACGGGCATCGCTCATGCTCCTGTCAGCGCGGCGCACCGCGCCGGGCACGCTTCAGTCTCGTGGCCGCGGGAGTTGCGCCTCCTCCCGACAGCACTTCGATGCGCCGCTCCAGCGCCCGAATGTGGCGCCGGAGCTCCTGGTTCTCCGCGGTGGTTTTTCCGAGATGGGCTCCCGAGAAATGCGGGTCGGTCCGCCACCAATCCATCCCGATCTCCTGGGCCTTGTCGATCGAGCACACGATGAGGCGGATACGGATGGTGAGGAGCTCGACCTCGGCCAGGGACACCCGGATGTCGCCGGCGATGAGCAGGCCCTTGTCGAGGACCCGATCCAGGACGTCCACGAGGCCGGTGGAGGTGCGGTGCTGATCGAACGGCATATCCGTTCTCATGCAAGGCTCCCCTGAGCGGCCCGTGCCCGATCAGGTAACAGGAGTGCGGAGAATACACCAGGACCTCGCGTCCCAAAAGACGTAGCCGGCCGCGCTCGATCGTCGCGAGGGGATTGAACCACAACCGGCCGCGCCGCGGAGGCGGGGCCTGCAGAATCCTGGCGTGCGCGCGGGGACTCCTGCTATCGTCCTCCTGCACGGAGGATGGATGCCACCTGAAAACCCGCCCGCGCGGGTCGCGGTCGAATGGATGCCCGGAGACGAGCGTCCGGAAGACCTGGACAAGTGGCAGCGGGTCGTAGACAGCGCCTACGGCGGGGGATACGGCCGGGTCCGCATCGTCCGCCAGGCCGACGGCAAATGGAAGGTCACGTCCGCCACCACGATGATGCCGACCCCTTCGGCGGAAGGCGAGACCCTGCCCATGAGCAAGGCCATGCGCGAGGCCGTCCGGGCGGCGCTGCGGGCCCGGGGCTTCCCCGTCCCCTGAACCCGGAGCCGGCCCCGCGCGGACGTCCTCAGAAGGCGGCCTCCGCGAAGTCGGGCACGGAATCCTCGGCGGCCTCGGCCGCCTCCGGCGCGGTCACGGGCACCGCCACGCGCGTGCGGGCCACCAGGACGTAGATCGACGGCACCACGAACAGCGTGAAGAGGGTGCCGATGACCATGCCGCTCACGAGCATGATGCCGATGCTGTTGCGCGCGCCCGCCCCCGGCCCCGTGGCCAGAACGAGCGGGAAGTGGCCGACGACGGTCGCGGCCGTGGTCATCAGGATCGGGCGCAGGCGCGTGCCCGAGGCCTCCACGATCGCACCCAGCTTGTCGAGCCCCGTCTCCTGGAGGTGGTTCGCGAACTCCACGATGAGGATCCCGTTCTTGGCCACGAGGCCCACCAGGGTGATGAGACCGACCTGGCTGTAGATGTTCAACGTGGTCAGGCCGAGGAACGAGAAGAGCAGCGCGCCCGAGATGGCCAACGGCACGGAGCCGGCCAGGATGATGAAGGGATCGCGGAAGCTCTCGAACTGGGCGGCCAGTACCAGGTAGATCAGGATCCCGGAGAGGAGGAACGTGCCGAGGAACTTGCTGCCCTCGACGCGAAGCTGGCGCGACTCCCCCGCGTAATCCACGGTGAAGCCCTTGGGGAGCATCGTCTTCGCCTCCCCCTCCAGGAAGGCCAGCGCCTTGTCGAGCGAGATGTGCGGCGGGATCACGCCCTGGATGCGCACGGCGTTGAGCTGCTGGAACCGCTTCAACTCGCGCGGCTCCGTCGACGTCTTCAGGGTGGCGAAGGTGGACAGCGGCACGAGCTT
>WNFM01124163.1_pt1 | contig 37401 bp, 32 predicted proteins | sample 5400271 | NCBI WGS metagenome assembly WNFM01 (sample SAMN13153352, study PRJNA577476) | soil metagenome | isolation source: 60 cm saprolite on Douglas fir-dominated hillslope | place: USA:California | collected 2013-09-17 | reverse complement strand
ACGGCGTCGAGGAGGCGCGCCAGGCGGTCGTTTTCGAGCCGGCCTCCGGCCGGGTCCGCTCCGGCGGGGTCCGCGCCGGTGACGCGCGCGAGCGCACGCTCGAGCCGCGCGGGCTCCACCGGCTTGAGCAGGTAATCGATCGCCTCTTCCTCGAACGCGCGCACCGCGAACTCGTCGTGCGCCGTGATGAAGATCACGCGGGGCCTCGTCCGCAGCCGCGCGAGCACGTCGAAGCCGGACATCCCTGGCATCTGAACGTCGAGAAGGACCAGGTCCGGTGAAAGGTCATCGATCGCGCGGCAGGCGGTCTCGCCATCGGCGGCCTCGCCGACCACCTCGATGGCCGGGTGCACGGCCAGCAGCCGTTTGAGGCGCGTCCGCGCGAGCGGCTCGTCGTCGACGATCACGGTACGCACGGTCATGGCGTCCTGACGGGGAACGTGACCCGCGCCTCCGTCGCGCCGGGAGCGGTCTTGAGCGTCAGGGAGCTGCGCGCGCCGAATGTCGCCCGCAGCCGGCGGCGGACGCTCTCGAGCCCTTCACCCGTGCCCTCGGGCTGACCCTCGCCGCTGCCGGTGTTGACGACCGTCACGTGGACGAGGTCGCCCTCGCGCCAGCCGCGCACGCGGACCGACCCGCCCGCCACGCCGGTGGCGATGCCGTGCTTGATCGCGTTCTCCACGAGGGGCTGGATGGTCAGCGCGGGAATCCGCTGATCGCGCAGCGCGGCGTCCACGTCGACGGCGGACGTCAGGCGGGGGCCCAGCCGCTCCTGCTCTATCGCGAGGTAGCCCTGCACGATGACGAGCTCCTCGCCGAGCGTGACGAGTCCGGCGCGCGGCGCCTGCAGCGTGTACCTGAACAGCGCGGAGAGCTGGAGCGTCATGGCTTCGGCGCGCGCCGGATCCTCGCGGATGAGCGCGGCGATCGAGTTGAGCGTATTAAAGAGGAAGTGCGGGTTGATCCGCGCCTGCAGCGCCTCGAGCTCCGTCGAGATCAAACGGGTGCGGAGCTGCCGCACCGTCATCATGATCCCGCCGACCAGGAGCGCGATGGTGGCGCCGATCGCCCAGCTCACGTACGGCGGGCCGGCGTTGAATCCGGAGCCGTAGATCAGGTAACAGGTCCGCCGCGCCATCTCCGCGCCGGCGACGCCGCACGCGAAGTACTGGGCCATCACCCCGGCCTGCCCGCGCCACGCTGTCTGGGCGTCCAGCCACTCGATCGTCAGCAGCGACGTGAGCCCGCAGCAGAGGGCAATCAGCTGCGAGTACACCGTCGCGACGACCAGCATCCCCACAAGATTGCCCCCGACCGAGGTCATCACGAGCGCCACGGGCACCGCGATCAGTTGGCCGATCGCCAGCGTTCTCAGGATGACGGCGCCGAGGTGCCGCCGCGTGGGCAGGAGGATCTCGAATCCGAGCGCGTCGGTTGGCGGAAATGCAGGCATCAGGCGTCAGAAACGCACGGTCGCGCCCACGGTGAGCGACGTCGACCACGGGGCCACGCCGGCGATGGACCGGCGCCCGCCAAAAAGCCGGGTCGCGCGCGCGTGTATCTGCACGCGACCTCGCGGCGTCCACGTGACGCCCGGCACCAGCGTCCGGCTCCCATCGTCCAGCCCGGCAATCAGGATCAGCTCCGGCGCCACTCTTGCCCCCGCGTCGGGCAGCGCCGCGCGTGCGAACAGGAACTGCTGCCGGCCGGGCATCGAGCCGGGCGCCCTGGACCCTCGAAGCATCGCGTTCCACTCGACGTCATCGAGACCGCGGCCGTTGCGATGGTACTCCAGGACGACATTGACGCCGGGCAGAAACGTGTATTGCACGCCGGCCACGGCGCTGAGGGCGCGCGAGCCTTTCGCGTCCTGCTCGATGACCTCCCCGTGCCACTCGAGCTGTCGACCGACGACGTGCGTGATGGTGCCGCCCCAGGAGGGTCCCGCGCCCGGCGCCGCGCTCGCAATGAGGGCGATCTCGACACCGCCAGGCAGCACCGTCCGCAACCGCGCCGCGGCGATGCGCGAGGGAGCCGTGACGAGCGCGGGGCGAGCGAGTCCGGGGACCGCCAGCGCCACGGTCAATGCCGAGTCGCGGCGGAACAGATCGACGCGGGCCATCGGCAGGCCCTCGTTCAGGCCCAGGCGGTCCGTCGGATCCGTGGCGACGCGCGGCGGATCGAGTACGCCGGTGGGCGAGAATCCGTACCCGACGCCCCAGCGCAGCAGCCGCTTGCCGGCTTCCACATCCATCCAGTCGGTCGCCGACACGCGCGCGTACGCCTCGCGCGCGCGGACGGTGAGATCGCCGCCACTCGAACCCGTCAGCGCCAGTCCGCCTGCGAGTTTCAGACGGCCGCCGCTCTCCCACGATCCGGCTCCAGTGGCAACGAACAAGCTGCCGCGCGTCCACCCGTCGGACGCGGCCGGCACCAGCGGGCTCGATTGATTGGCCTCGGTCGTCGTGGCCTCCGCCGTCACCTGCGCGCGGTAGGTCACGGTCGATTGCGCCGCCGCCGTCAGCGGCGCGGACAGGAGGACGCAGATGAAGAGGCCGGTGAGTCTTCGCATGCGGCGCTTAGCCTTCCGCGCGGCCGGGGCTGAACAGTTTGTCGGGCAGCGCGCGCGGCGTGATGCTGATGAAGTCGATGATCGTCTTCAACTCCGGCCGGGTCACGTCCAGGATCTCGATGCGCGTCAGCGTCGGCCTGCCTCCCATGTCGCGCAGCTCGCCGAACGCGGCGGTCTTGATGGGCTTGCCCGACGTGAGGAAGTACTCGGCGCGAACGGGGCGTCCGTCCGTCTTCCGCACGAAATACCGCACGCGCTGGTAGGTCGCCCCTGTTCGCTTCGCCCGCAGGTCGAGCACCGTGCACCGCGCGCCGCCGGCCTCTTCCTCGCCTTCGATCGACGCGTCGTAGTCGATCGCATAGCGCAGGCGCGCCAGATCGCCGTTCGAGACGTTGCCGAGCAGCCGCTGGATCGGCGTGATGCGTACGGGGCGCGCCACCGCGGGCAGGAAGAGCCACATGTCGTCCCCGCGCATCAGAAGCGACTGCCCCTTGCTCTTGAGCGAGAGGAATCGCACCAGGCTCTTGTCGCCCTTCACCGATACTTCGAAGTCCGCTTCTTCCACGACGCGCCCGGCGTCGTAGTTCGTCAGCCTCACGCCGACGACGCCGGAATCAAGGCTGCCGCGGAACCCATCGGCCAGCGCGAGCAGCCGGTCGGCATGGCCGTCCGCCCGCATCGACGCCCCGAGCGTCAAAATTACCGCTATCGTCAGAAAGGTCTTCATGCTGTTCTCCAATCGAAACTTCTAGACGTGTCCGAGCGCGTCGGCGATCCGGAGTCGCGCGGCTCGCGCCGCCGGCAGGACCGCCGCCACGCCGAGCGTGGCGATCATCAGGGCCAGGACCCCCGCGTACAGGACCGGCACGACGCTGATGACCAGCGGAAACCCCGTGGTGAACGTCGGCGGGGGAGGCATGCGGATGCCCGCCCGGGTCAGTCCTGTGGCCAAGGCATAGCCGACCATCAGGCCGAGCCCGCCGCCGATCATCCCGAGCCCGAGCCCCTCGACGACAAACATGCTCATGATCCGCAGGCGGCTGGTGCCGACGGCCATCAGCGTGCCGATCTCCTGCACGCGCTCCATCACCGTCATCGTCATCGCGTTCCCGGCGCTGAGCACGACGAGGACCGTGATGATCGCGCCGAGGAAGGTGAAGATGCCGCTGAACAGGCCTCGCACCTGGTGATAGAACGCGGCCAGGTCGGACCAGGTGAGGACGTCGACCGCGCGGCCTTCGGCGTTCAGCCGCGCGAGCAGCGCCGTGCGCGCCACCGCCGTGTCTTCAGTGTGGTTCAGCACGACGACGAGCTTCGACACGCGCGTCGTGTTGAGCAGCACCTGCGCGGTGTCGAGCCGGACGACGAGCGAGCGCTCGTCGAGCTCGCGAACGCCCGTGGTGTAGATGCCGACGACGACCGTGTCGAGGCCGTTGATGGCGCCGTCCATGGTGGCCGAGAGCAGCGTGAGACGGTCGCCCGGCTTCAGGTTGAGGTTCCGCGCGAGGCCGGCGGCGGCCATCGCCTCGTGTGCGACGCCGGCCATCACGCGGCGGCCGGCCACCATCTTCGGCGCGAAGCCCGCGCGCTCGTACTCCTCCCGCGGTTCCACGCCACGCCCGAGGACCGCGACCGAGCGATCGCCCGTGGACGCGAGGCCGGTGAACTCGATCCGGGCCGCGGCGGCACGCACGCGCGGGTCGGCCAGGACCGACCGGCGCAGCCCCTCGACGTCGTCCAGTCCGCGGCCGAGCGGCGTGTCCTCCTGATCGCCGAAGCCGCGGCCTCCAATCTGCAGATGCCCGACGCCGTTGCGGATCGTGACCTCGCGCAGGCCGGTGAAGTTGGCGGCCGCGTAGCCGCCGGCCAGGAGCAGGGCAGCGCTGCCGAGCGCGATCAGCGCCACGATCGCGGCCGAGCGGCGCTTGTTGCGGCCGATGTTGCGGACGGCGAACAGTGTCAGGCGCATGCGAGTGACTCCATGGAAACAACATCCTGTGTGAGGGCCCCGTCGCGGAGATGGATGACGCGATCCATCCGCTCGATCAGACGGGGATCGTGCGAGGCGAACAGGAACGCCACGTCCAGCCGATCGCGGAGGTCATCCATCAGGTCGAGGACCGCGCCGCCCGTGGCGGAGTCGAGGTTCGCCGTCGGCTCGTCGGCCAGGACGAGTGCCGGACGATTGACCAGCGCGCGCGCGATCGCGACGCGTTGGCGTTCGCCGCCGGAGAGCTCGCGCGGACGCCGGTCGTCCTTTGTCGCGAGACCGACGCGCTCCAGGAGCTCGTCCACCCGGGCGCGCCGTTCAGCCGATCCGACGGCCCCGAGCAGGAGGGGATACTCGACGTTCTCCCGCGCCGTCAGGACCGGCACGAGATTGAAGCTCTGAAAGATGAAGCCCAGGCGATCGCGCCGGACCGCCGCCAGCCGCCCGGCGGGCAGATGCGACACGCGCAGCTCGCCGAGATGGATGGCGCCCGTGTCGGGCCGATCGAGACAGCCGATCAGGTGCAGCAGCGTGGACTTGCCGCTGCCCGACGGCCCGGCGAGGGCCACGAGCTCACCCGGCTGGACCGTGAGGGAGACGTTGCGGACGGCCGGCACCGCGGCGGCGCCGAGCCGGTAACTCTTCGTGACGCCGATCGCCTCGGCGACTGGTCGTGCGGACATTCAACCTCCTCTGCCGCGCGCCGGATGGCCGCGACAAGAGCGAGGTTACGGGAGTGCGGCGAGCGTGGATCGCCGTCCCGACGAACGGACATCCACCGCCGACGAGCCGTCGCGGATCGGGCGCGGCTGACTATTCCGATCCATCCGCGCGGCCGACCGTGACGTCCGTTCCGCCGGCCGTTCGGCTCACCCGCACGAGCCAGGGGTTGCAGCACACTTCGCAATCCTGCACGAAGGTCCCGCGCACGTCCTCTTCGACGTGGATGTCCACCTCCTCGCCGCAGTACGGGCAGGTGACCGGAAAGGCGTCGACGTGCTCCATGGAGCCACCCTATCAAAGTCGGTCCGCCGCGCCCCCTCAATCCACTTGCATCCCCGCTCCGACGATGGCATCGTCGTCTCAGGGGTCAGAAATGGATCATGAACTGTGGGATTCTCTTACTGGGCGCCGAAGAAGCGGAGGAAGACACGCATGACTACCATCGAATACCTGGAGACGCCTGAAACGGTACTGCCGCGCGAGCTGGCGTTCGGCGTGCTGCGCGTCGCCGACTCGCCCGTGGTCGGACATCAACGGGTCGTCCGCGATCTCACGATCGCGCTGACGGCGTGCGCGCGCGATCGCCGGCTCGGCGAAGTGCTGCCCGCGCCGATGGACGTCATCCTGGATCGCGACGCCGACCTCATCGTGCAGCCCGACATCGTGTTCGTGTCCGCGGAGCGGGCGGAGATCGTCTCCGATCGCATCAACGGAGCGCCGGACCTCGTCGTCGAAGTGCTGTCGCCGCACCCGCGCATCGGGCGCCTGCACGAGAAAGTCGAGTGGTTCGCCCGGTATGGCGTCAAGGAGTGCTGGCTGGTCGATCTGCCGCGACGCCAGGTCGCGGTGCTGACGTTCGCCGGCGGCCGGATCGCCGGGCGCGGGCTGTTCGACGGCATCGACCGCATCGCGAGCCCGACCTTGCCGGGACTGCAACTGTCGCCCTCGGATATCTTCGGGTATCAGTAGGACCGGCCGGGCCCATGCTCATCCGGTGCGCCACGGGGGACGATGCGGATGCGCTCACGGACCTGGCGCACCGCGCCAAGGCGCACTGGGGCTACCCCGCGAGCTGGATGCGCGAGTGGGACCCGCAGCTCACGATCATCCCCGGGTACCTCGAGGCGCACGACGTGTGGGTCGCGGAGCGCGACGGCGCGATTGTCGGGATGTGCGCGCTCGAGGATCGCGGGACGCGGTGGAACCTGGAACACGTCTGGGTCGAGCCGTCCGCGCATGGCGCCGGCATCGGGCGGGCCCTGGTGACACGGGCGCTCGACGAAGCGCGCCGCCGGCGCCCGGGTGTCGTCGAGCTGCTCGCGGATCCCTACGCGACCGGCTTCTACGAACGGCTCGGGGCGCGGCACGCCGGCGACGTGCCCGCCCCGATGCCAGGAAAGAAGGATCGGACCCTGCTGCGGTTCGAGTTCGATCTGGAGGAGTGACGTGGACATCCTGATGCTGTTCGCCACGCTGTCGCTGCCGGCGGCCCGGCAACCTCGGCGTGTCGTCCCTGGTGACGCTCCGGTCGTGAAGCCCATTTACCGCGACATGAAGCCGGGTGAAGAGCGGACCCAGGGATTGCTGCAGCGTGTCGAATGCCCCCCGGGCCGCCCGGTGACCTTCGTCCTGAAGGTGAAGGATCGCGTGACGAAGTACCAGGCGCCGCGCCTCGACGCCGTCGAGTACATCGCGCACACGCCGGACTTCAAAGGCCCGATGACGTGCGGCGGCCGCATGCCCGGCGATCCCGTCTTCCTGACCTGGAAGACCGTGGGATCCGCCCCCCGTGTGATCGCCGTGGAATTCCTGCCGCGGAAATAGTCAGTCCGTCGCGCGTTCGGGCGCCGGCGCGGACGCGTGGAAGTCCCGGTAGAAGCGCGTCGCGTAGGACTCGAGGAGCTCCCGCACGCGCCCCTCGTCCGGCGCCGCGACGATGAGGCCGGCATGGTGGCGCTTCCGCACACGCGTGACGACCTCGGGGTCGTCGTACGCGCGCATGTCCGGCTCTTCCTGCCGCGCGAGCGACAGCACGATCCCGGCATAGCCCCACCTGGCCGGCGGCGGCGCGTAGGCGCCGTGCTCGCCGGCGATCTCGATCTTCGCCCACTCGCGCCACAGGTTGACCCCCGTGGCGGCCTCGACGACGTCCACGATGTAAGCGCCTCCGACGCGGGCCGAGGTCTCAAGGAAATACAACTCGCCGTCGCCGCTCTCGATGAACTCGGTGTGCGAGACGCCGCGCAGCAGCCCGAACGAGTCGAGCACCCGCGCGTTCATCGCCTTGAGCCGCCGGGCCGTCGCGTCTTCGTCGGACAGCGTGCGCGTGACGAAGATGCCCCCCTCGTGCGCCACGGCCATCGGCGGCGTGCCGTAGCGGCTGGCGGCGGCGAACACGACGCGGCGGTCGAACACCAGCGAGTCGACGTGGTACACGTCGCCGGGCACGAACCGCTCGAGCACGTATTCCGGCCGCGCGTCGCCGAGCGCGTCGAGGATCGTCCACAGCTCGCCGGCGGCCCCGATCTTCCTGATGCCGATCGCCGCCGCCTGCGAGCGCGGCTTCAGCACCCAGGGTGGGGCCACCCGCGCCGTCCACTCGTGAATCGCGTCGTGATTCACGGGGTGCACGAACTCCGGGCAGGGGATGGCCGCGGCCCGCGCCCGGGCGCGCATCGCGAGCTTGTCGCGGAAGGCGTGGCTGGTCGTCTCGCCCATCCCCGGCACGTGCAGGTACTCGCGCAGCATGGCGGCGGTCTCGACGTCGAAGTCGTCGAGCGCGACGATGCGGTCGAGGCGCTCGGTGCGGGCCAGAAACGCGGCGCCCTTCCGGATGTCGGCGGCGGGCATGTCACGACGGACGTAGTAGAACGCATCGATGGCGTCGCGCGGCCAGTCGGCGTCGCGGAGCTTCTCTTCGGTCAGGAGCAACACGCGGCACCCCTGCCGGCGGCACTCCCGCAGGAACTCGTCCCCTTTGCGGTACGTGGCGATGCACAGCAGCGTCAGGGGCATCGGCTTGGGGCCCAGCAGACGGCGTCCTGGCGCTTGGCGAAGTGCAGCAGCGGCGCGATCGACGGCAGCCGGACGCCCGCGGCGTCGGCCATCGTATTCAGCGTGATCGCCGCTTCGGCGGATTCGAGCGCCCACGGCGGGTGGTGCACGTCGAGGCGGTACCCGCGCTGGGCGTGGTCCACGGCGTACAGGCAGTAGCGCTCGGTCAGGAAATACTCGAGCGTGCCGCGCGGCGGCGGCGTCCGGTCCCCCAGGCCCCGATAGCGCGCGGCGAATGCCGCGGCCGGCGCGGACTGGCGGCGGCTCGCGTAGACGACGGCGTCGTCCCGCACGTCGACGGTGATCGCGGCGGAGTAGTACGGCAGATTCAGGAGGGCGCGCGCCGTCCCGACGGCGAGCGGACTGCCCGCGTCGAGGCTGAAGAAAAACACGCCGGGCTTACCCCCGAGCGTCACGTACGTCCGCACGTTGAGCTCGGGGAAGGCCGACACCCATGGCAGCGCGGGCACGAACCGCGGCGTCACGTTGGTCATGTGAAAGGGCACGATCCCGAGCCAGGCGGTGCCGTCGAAGAGATCGAGGTCGAAGCTCGGGGGGACTCGCGCGCGGAGCGCCGCCGTGTCCACCGGCCAGTGCGCGAACAGCAGATCGTTCCACGTCTGGGTCATGATCCACGGCCCGGACGGCGTCGGCCAGGGCCGGTGCGCGGTCTCCTCCAGGATCCCCCGGCGGAAGAGCGTGCGCATGCGGCCATCTTTTCACACTTCACATAGCCTGCCGTGTGATAATTCGCCCATCCCCGAGGGCATTGAATGCGCACGTGCGCCGGCTGCGCGACGTGCCGCCGCTCAATCGACAGCCCGCCATTCGCGCTGGACCGGCTGGAACGGGTAAACACACCGCGGGCGAGCGTCGTAAGCGGCGGCAACCGCCAAGAGATCGAAGGTGACGCGGAGGAGGCTGCATGACCGGAGTCAGTCGTCGGTGGATTCGGATCGCCCAGGCGGTGCTGGCGGCGCTGTTGTTAGTGACCGGAAGCGCGAGGGCGCAGTCGCAGGCCGCGAACGGCACGGTTGAAGGGACTATCAAGGACGCGTCGGGTGGCCTGCTGCCCGGCGTGACGGTCACCGTTCACAATACCGATACCGGCGCCGAACGCGTCGTCGTCACCGACGCCAACGGTCTGTACCGCGCGCCGCTGCTGTCCCTGGGTAATTACCAGGTGTCGGCGGAGCTGCAGGGCTTCAAGAAGCAGGTCCAGACCGCCATTCCGCTGACGGCGGGATCCACCGCCGTCATCAACATTTCGATGGAAGTCGGCGGCGTCAGCGAAGTGGTCTCCGTCCGGGCGGACGCCGCCGTCGTCGACCTCGGCAAAATCGACGTCGGCCGCAACCTGAACGACCGCGAAATCCACAACCTGCCGCTCGTGTCGCGCAACCCGTACAACTTCGCGCTGCTGCAGCCGGGCGTCAGCGGCTCGGAGAACACCGAGTTCGGCGTGCCGCGCTTCAGCGCGAACGGCTCCCTGCTGCGCATCAACTACCAGATGGACGGCAACACGAACACGCAGAAGGATCGCGCGGGCCTTCGCCTGATGCCGATGTCCGAAGTGGCCATCGGCGAAGTCAAAGTGACGACCAGCGGCTACGCGCCCGAGTTCGGCCAGACGATGGGGCTGGTGTACAACGCGATTACGCCGTCGGGCACGAACAAGATGCGCGGCGACATCAGCTATCGGTTCCGCCGCACGCCGTTCAGCGCCTATCCCTTCTACTCCACGATCACCCCCCGGACGCCGGCGAACAAGCCGGAGGACAAGGTTGACACCGTGACCGCGTCCGCGGGCGGCCCGATCGTGCGGGACAAGCTGCACTACTATGCCGGGTTCGAACGTACGTATCGCGACCTGACGGGTGTCTTCAATCTCGATCCCGCGCTGGTGGCGCAGGTCGGACAGCCGGCGCAGCCCAACACCGTGCCGGCGTTCCAGAGCGTCCGGTTTTTTCTTGGCAAGATCGACTACCAGCTCGGACAGGGGCATCGGCTGACGACCCGCGTCAACTGGTTCGAAAACAGCAATCCGTACAATGGCGGCGCCGGCGGCACGACGACGATTGAGCGCGGCTTCGACTACAAGGACGCGATGAGCTCCACCGCCGCGCAGCTCGTGTCGAACTGGGGATCGAACCGCCTGAACGAGCTCCGCACGCAGTACGCGCGGCGGCACTTCCACCGTCAGTCGCACGCGGGCGGACCCGAGGGCATCTCCGTCGGGATCACGAACGCGATTTCGTTCGGCCATCCGACGTCGGACGGCGAGGATTTCGTGCAGGGCATCAGTCAGGTCATCGACAACTTCACCCTGATCCGAGGCCGGCACAGCTTCAAGCAGGGTGTCGACTTCCAGTACGTGCACGATACGCGCGCCGTGCCGCTGACGGCGGTCTATACGTTTCCCACCGTGGCGTCCTATCTGGCCGCGAAAGCGGGCACCGCGCCGTTCGGCTACACGACGTTCGCCCAGGTGATCGGCGACCCGAACTTCAAGATGGACAGCAAGCTGTTCAGCGCATTCTGGCAGGATGACTGGCGCGTGGCGGAAAACCTGAAGATTCTGTACGGGTTCCGCTACGACGCGTATTTCTATCCGGCGGCCAACGCGAGCGCGCCGTTCTCGTACTCGCAGAATTACAAGGACGACACGAACAACTTCGGGCCGCGGCTCGGCGTCGCGTGGACCCTCGGCGCGAACAAGGACCAGGTCATTCGCGCGAGTACGGGCATCATGTACGACCAGCCACTCCTGGCCGTCTACGAGAACGCGATCCAGCAGAACGGCCTCCCCGCGCGGACGACGTTCAGTCTCAGCGGCACGAGCACGTGCGCCCCGGCCTTCCCGGCCGTCCTGTCGAATGCCCCAGGCGCGTGTCTGCCGGCGCAGACGATCTTCGCGCCGGATCCGAACCTGCGGCTGGCGTACAACGTCCAGAACAGCGCGCAGTACGCCCGGGGATTCGGCCGCAGGTACAACGGATCCATCGGCGTGGTCTACAACCGCGGATACAACCTGCCGGTCATCACGGATGTCAACCTGATCAACCCGATCGGGACGCTGGCCGACGGCCGCGGGATCTACAGCACGGTCGTCAGCGCGACGAGCCGCATGGACCCGCGCTTCAACCACATCAACGTCGTCCAGTCCCCAGGGGAATCGACCTACAAGGCGCTGCTGCTGACGTTCGGCCGGCGCTTCGACAACGGCATCCAGTACGACTTGAACTACACCCTCGGCAAGGGCATCGACACGGCCCCGCTCGCCGGCGCAATCCTTTCGGTGCAGGGCGATCAGCCGCGCTCGGATCCGGCAAACCTCGCGCGGGACAAAGGTCCCAACGCTCTCGACACCCGTCACTCGTTCAACGGCAGCATCGTCGCGACGTCGCATGTCAACCACGGTCCGGCAGCACTGCGTCAGCTGCTCAGCGACAACCAGGTGGGGGTCATCCTGCAGTTCAACAGCGGCCTTCCGTTTACACTCACCAGCAACCGCGACCTGAACGGGGACGGCAACAACGCCGACCGCCCGCTGAACATCGGGCGGAACTCGTATTACCTGCCGGCCCGATACAACGTCGACGCGCGCCTGTCACGCTTCATTCCGCTCGGCGGCACCCGTCGCGTGGAAGTCCTGGGCGAGTTCAAGAACATCTTCAACATCGTCCAGCCGTCGTCCATCCGGAACGGCGTCAACGTCGACACGGCGGGGAACATTCTGACGCCGCTGGTGTTCGGATCGACGGCTTCGACGCTGACCGCCCTGCCGGCGAGCAGCAAGGACTTCCTGCGGACGGGCGGCTACGAACAGCGCAAGTTCCAGCTCGGATTCAAGTTCGCGTTCTAACGATCGGAGGCTGACGGCGCACCCGCCGTCAGCCTCGTCATTGCGGGGTCTCCGATGAAACGTCTTGCTGTCTTCGCCCTCGCCACCGGCGCGATGGGCGTCACGCTGTCCTCCGATCTGTCCACGCGCCTGCTGGCCCAGAACCGGATGACCTACTCGGTCGTGTCGCCCGAGAGCGGCCACATCGCGCTCGGGCTGGCGATCCGCAAGTTGAACGTCTCCGGGACGTTCATGCAATCGGCTGCGCACCCCGACGACGAGCACAACGCGCTGTTCGTGCTGTACACGCACGGCATGGGGCTGCGGTCCATTGACCTGCAGACCAACCGCGGCGAGGGCGGGCAGAATGAAATCGGTCCGGAGCTGTTCCGCGACATCGGCGTGCTCCGTACGTCCGAGCTGCTCGCGGCGCACCGGATCGACGGCGCCGAGCAGTACTTCACGCGGGCCATCGACTATGGCTATTCGTTCAGCCCGCAGGAAGTGATCGACAAGTGGGGCCGGGATGAGACCATCGGCGACTTCGTCCGCCAGATCCGCACGTTCCGGCCCGAGGTCTTCCTCACCATGAACATCCAGGGGGGGGGCGGCGACCGCGCGCACGAAGCGACGACGATTCTCGCGCGCGAGGCCTACAAGGCCGCCGGCGATCCCACCAAATACCCCGAACAGATCGCGGAAGGCCTCCGTCCCTGGCAGCCGAAGAAGCTGTACTTCACCGGCGGCCGCGGCGGCGGTGGTGGACGCGGCGGTCCGGGACGTGGGGGGCCTCCGCCTTCGCCGGGGGCGCCTGCGCCTGCTCCGCAGGCTTCGGCGGCCCAAGGGCCTCCCGCTCATCTCGCGCGGATCAACACGGGTGCGTACGATGCGCTGCTGGGCCGCACGTATGCCGAGATCGGGAGCGACGCGCACAGCAGTCACAAATGCCAGGGCACCGGCGGGCTCCCGGGCATTCCCGGCGTCACGCAGGGCGGGCGCGGCGGCGGCGGACCGGGCGGCGCCGCGTACCAGTTGATGGACTCGACGATTCCCGGGGCGATGGACAAGGACGAGACGTCGTTCTTCGACGGCGTCGACATCACCCTCGCCGGGATCGCGCAATACGCCGGACCGAATCCGCCCGCGGCGCTCAAGACCGGGCTCGCGGCGATCGTCGAGCAGGCGCAGCGCGCGCAGAAGGCGTTTGACTCGGGGAACGACGCTGCGGCCGCCGAGCCGATCGAAGCCGGCCTCGCGGCCGTCCGGTCCCTGCGCAGCCAGCTCGACTCGATGGGATTGTCGGACGGCGCAAAGTACGAGATCGAATTCCGTCTGGCGCAGAAGGACCGCAACTACCAGGATGCGGTGATCGCCGCGCACGGCCTGACGTTCGAGGCGATCGCCGACGATGGCCTCATCATCGGCGGGCAGCCGGGGAAGCTCTCGCTGGTGACCATCAATCGCGGTCTCTCGGATGTGAACGTGACCGGCGTGGAGGTCACGGGCTTTGCGGGGCCGGCCGCGTGCACGCCTGGCGCGGCGCAGAAGAATGGGTTTTACGCCTGCGCCGCGGACGTCCAGGTGCCCAAGGACGCGAAGCTCACGGAGCCGTACTTCACCGACAAGTACTGGAAGCATCCGGAGAACCTCGCGCGGAACGACTTCGAACCGGCCGTGCCCTTCGGGATCGCGTTCGCCCCGTCGCCCTTCCGTGCCGTCTACCACGTCAAGGCCGGATCCGCGGACGTCACGAAGGAGATCGCGATCCAGTTCCGCTATGTCAAGGACATCTACAACGGCGACAAGCGCATGGAACTGAACGTCGTCCCGGCGTTTTCCGTGAGAGTCACGCCCGGCCTGGCCGTGATTCCCGCCGCGCACACCGCGGCCGAGGCGAAAGCGGTGGAGCGCGAGATCTTCGTCACCGTCACCAACGGCACCAAGGCCGCGGTGACGGCGACCGTCGCGCTGGAGGCGCCGGCCGGCTGGAGGGTGTCGCCCGCGGGCGCGCCCGTCGCGTTCGGGCACGAGGACGAGGCGCTGTCGGCGCGGTTCCGCGTGACGGCGCCGGCCTCGGTGAAGATCGGCGAGTACCCCGTGCGCGCGATCGTGACGTCCAGCGTCACGGGTGACCAGACATTCAGCAACGGGTACCAGGACATCGAATATCCGCACGTCCAGCGGCGGCAGGTCATCAAGCCCGCGATCGCGGCGGTGAAGGTCATCGACGTCAAGATCGCCGCCAATCTCAGCGTCGGCTACATCGTGGGGGTCGGGGATCAGGTCCCGCCGGCCATCGAGCAGCTCGGCGCGAAGCTCAGTTACATCGAGCCCGCCGATCTCGCGTGGGGCAACCTGTCGAAGTACGACGTCATCGTCACCGGCGTGCGCGCCTATGAGCGGCGCGACGATCTGCGCGCCTACAACCAGCGGCTGCTCGAGTACGCGGAGCGCGGCGGCACGGTGATCGTGCAGTACAACAAGATGGAGTTCAACCAGCAGCAGTACGGGCCGTATCCCGCGCGCGTCAGTGGAAATCGCGTGTCGGACGAGAACGTCCCGGTCGAGATCCTGCAGAAGGAGAACCCCGTCTTTACGCGCCCGAACAGACTCGGACCGATGGCCTGGAGCGGATGGGTGCAGGAACGTGGATTATATTTCCTCGGCGAGAAGGATCCGAAGTACGTCGATCTCGTCTCGATGGTCGATTCGTTCCCGGACAATCCGGGCGTGAAGGTCGGCGCGCTCGTGGAGGGGAAGGTTGGCAAGGGCCGCTGGCTCTACGTGGGCCTCGGGCTCTGGCGGCAGCTGCCGGCGGGGACTGACGGCGCGTATCAGCTGCTCGCCAACCTGATCAGTCTCGGCAAGACCCCGAGCGTGCCGGTGGGCATCACCTCACCCTCGAAGTAGGACCACATGAACCCTAGACGCTCCGCCGGACTGCTGGCCGTCCTGTCGCTCGTCGTGGCGGCCCTGACGACAGGGGCCCGCGCGCAGCAGCGATCGTCGCAGTTCTTCATCGAGCCGCTGTCGGACGCGACGGGACAGGTCGGCCTCGGCCTCGCGCTGCGCAAGCTGACGACGATCGGCGCGTTCATGCACACGACGGCGCACCCCGATGACGAGAACAACGCCGTGCTCGCGCTGTACGCGCGCGGCCAGGGGATGCGCGTCGCGCTCGTGACCGCCACGCGCGGCGACGGCGGGCAGAACGAGATCGGCCCGGAGCTCTTCGACGCGATCGGCGTGCTCAGGACGGAGGAGCTGCTCGCGGCGCACCGCTGGGACGGCGCCGAGCAGTACTTCACGCGCGCGGTCGACTTCGGCTTCTCGTTCAGCCCGCAGGAGACGATCCAGAAGTGGGGGCACGACGAGATCCTCGGCGACTTCGTGCGGATGCTGCGGACGATCCGTCCCGACGTCATGGTGACGCTGCCGCCGACCGGAACCGGCGGCGGACAGCATCACATGGTGTCGTCGACCCTGTCGTTCGAAGCGTTCACGGCCGCGGCGGATCCGGCGAAGTTCCCCGAGCAGCTGCGCCAGGGGCTGCGGCCGTGGCAGGTGAAGAAGCTGTATCAGCCGGGCGGCGGCGGCTTCGGCCGGTTCGGCGGTCCTCCGGGAGGGCCCGGCGGGCCGGGAGGTCGAGGCGGCCGCGGTGGTCGTGGCGGTGGGCCGCCTTCGCCCGCTGGAACAGGACGGGCGACGGCGGGACAGCCTGCGGCTGGCGGCGATCTCCCTCCACCACCTCCGACTGATCCGAACGCCAAATACGCGACGATCGACACGTCCGGCTACGATGCGCTCCTCGGCTGCACGATCGGTGAAGTGGGCGGCGTGGCCGCCAGCATGCACAAGTGCCAGGGACGATCGCCGATCCAGAACTTCGGCGGCGCGAGCGGCGCCCGCTACAAGCTCGCCGCCACCGTGATCGAGTCGCAGAAAAACAAGGACGAGACGTCGCTGTTCGAGGGCATCGACACGTCGGTCGCGAGCCTGCTGCAGTATGCCGGCGCCAACCCGCCGGCGGCGCTCCGCGACGGCCTCGCGGCCGTGACGGCCCACGCGGTCGGCGCGCAGAAAGCCTTCCAGGGCTCCCAGAACCCCGCGAACACGCTGCCGGAGCTCCTGGCCGGCCTGACCACCGTTCGCACGCTGCGCACCGCCCTCGCCTCGTACGGATTGACCGACAGCGCCCGGTACGAGATCGACTTTCGCCTGAAGCAGAAGCACGACCAGTTCCAGGAGGCGATCCTCCTCGCGCACGGCTTGCGAATCGACGCGACGGCCGACGACGGCCTCGTGATGGGCAACCAGCCGATCCGCATCACCACCAACGTGGCGAATCGCGGGCCCGAGGACGTCAGCATCCGGGCCGTCACGCTGTTCGGATTCGACGGCGACGCCGCGTGCACGGCCGGTCCGATCAGGAACACGGCCGCGTTCATCTGCTTCTCGGACGTGAAAATCCCGGCCACCGCGAAGTTGACCAGTCCTTACTGGGTGCGCCTGCCGGACTCCGGGCGCGCCGAGCTCGAGGCGGATCCGCCGTACGGGCTGCCGTTCCGTCCGTCGCCGTTCCGCGCGCGCTTCGACTTCGACATCAACGGCGTGTTCGTCTCGTCGGAGATGCCGGTCCAGTACCGCTATGCGGGCGACCTGGCCACCGGCGAGAAGCGGATGGAGCTGAACGTCGTCCCCGGGCTTTCCCTGCACGTGGAGCCATCCGTCATGATCGTGCCGTTGAAGGTCGCCGCCGGTGTGGATCGACGCAAGGACGTCCGCGTGACGGTGGAGAACAACACGAAAGGCGCGGCGACCGCGAACATCCGCCTGAAGGTGCCGGCCGGCTGGAAAGTGCTGCCGGGGACCGTGCCGATCTCGCTCGCCGCGGAAGGCGAGACCACGACCGTGCGGTTCACGATCACGCCGCCCGCCGCGCCCGCGACCGGCCAGCTCGCGCTCAAGGCGGAAGCGACGGGAGCGAAGGCTCCGGACCTCACGGGATCCGAGCGATTCACCCAGGGCTACCAGGTGATCGAGTACCCGCACATCCAGCGGCGCCACAAGGTGATTCCGGCGGAGACGACGGTGAAAGTCGTCGACGTGGGCGTGGCGCCGGGCATCAGGCTGGGCTACGTCATGGGTGTCGGCGATCTCGTCCCCCAGGCGCTCGATCAGCTCGGCGTCAAGGCGTCGATGATCGGCGCCGATGAACTGGCCTCTGGCAACCTCGCGAAGTACGACACCATCATGCTCGGCATCCGGGCGTACGAGCGCCGCGAGGACCTGAAGGCGTATAACCATCGTCTCATCAAGTACGTGAACGACGGCGGAACCCTGATCGTCCAGTACAACAAGACGGGGGAGTTCAACCAGGCGCAGTACGGACCGTATCCGGCGCTGGTCAGCAGCAATCGCGTGACGGATGAAACGGCGCCGGTGGAGATTCTCGAAAAGGAGCATCACGCGTTCACGTATCCAAACCGAATCCGCCAGGACGCGTGGGACGGGTGGGTGCAGGAGCGCGGGCTGTATTTCCTGGGTGAAAAGGACGCGAAGTACACCGATCTCGTGCAGCTCCAGGATCCCTTCGAATACAACCCTGGGATGAAAGGCGGGGCGCTTGTCGAAGCCCGCTACGGCAAGGGCCGGTGGATTTATGTCGGCCTCGGCCTCTGGCGTCAGCTCCCGTACGGGACGGTCGGCGCGTACCAATTGATGGCCAATCTGATCAGTCTCGGCAAGCTCCCGAAGAGCACCCCTGCCGGGACGAGATAGAATCGAGAGGCGCTAGCACCACTAGCACCTCCAGCACCTCATGAAGGCACTCGGATCGACCGTCGTCGTGCTCCTGCTCGCCTTTGGTGTCGTCCTGATCGGGTACGCGCGGTGGACGCGCCCGCTCGCCGACGCCGACGCAGCCCTCGCGGCCGGCCGTCTCGAGCAGGCGGTGGCCGCCTATCAGATCGCCGAAGCGCGATTCGATGCGGTGCCGGCCGCGAAGCAGATCGTGCCGCTCGAGTACGACCGCGCCGTGGCCAACCATCTGCTGGCGCTCTATCGGTTGAAGCGCTACGACGCCGTCATCGACGTCGCGCAGAACGCGCCCCCCGCCGCGTCGCCAGGTTTCTGGTCCGCGTGCGCGTTCTTTCAGAAAGCGGCCGTTGAAGACGCCCCCGAAGCGCGACTCGGCTGGCTGAGCCGGGCGGAAGAAGAGTTCCGCAAAGCGATCGAGGCCGCGCCCGAGGACTGGGACACGAAGTTCGACTTCGAGCTCACCACGCGGCTCGCGGCCGAGCTCCGCAAGCAGCCCAACACTCCCCCGAAGCAGTTGATGCAGCTGCTTCGGCCACCCACCGCCGGCGCGAAGCCTCCGCGCCGTACCGGCTAGTGCGGTTCCTCCGGCCGGAGCTCGCGGTGTGGTGGCAGATCCTGCCGGTCCTGCTCGCGGCCTGTACCGTCCGCTATCTCTACCTGCGGCGCCAGCGGCGGCTGACGCCGGTCGCCGTGCGCTTCCGCGCGCTGTCGCGACGATCCACGTGGGCGCGGGAGGCGGCGATCGGGACTCTCACGCTCATCGCCGGCGGCGCGCTCGTGTTCGCCCTGGCGCGCCCGCAGGCGCCGTTGACGACAAGGATCCCCCAGTTCGAGCGCGAGGATCTCGTCATCATGCTCGATCGATCCGCGTCGATGCGCGCGCACGACGTCACCCCGTCGAGGTTCTCGCGCGCGACGGAGGAGATCCGCACGTTCCTCAGGAACAAGCCCGAGAACATCGATCGGGTCGGGCTCGTCGGGTTCGCGGGCAGTTCGCTCGTCCTGTCGTACCTGACGCACGATCTCGACACCGTCGCGTTCTACCTGGATTGGATCGAGCAGGACCCGCAGACGTTCCTGGGCACGAACATCGGCGCGGCCCTGAAGAACGCGCTCGAGGTCGCCCGGAAAGACGATCGGAAGACGCGCAAGATCTTCGTGCTGCTCTCCGACGGTGAGGACTATGGCGGCGAGCTCAACCGGCAGCTGGCCGTCTACCGGCAGGAAGGGCGCCACATCAACAGCATCGGCATCGGCTCGGACGACGAGGTGCCGGTGCCCGAGATGCAGCCCGACGGGCGCGAGACGCCCTTGCGCGACGAAAGCGGACGTATCGTCCGGACCCGCTTCGAGGAATCCACCTTGCGGGAGCTCGCGAGCAACACCGGCGGGCGTTACCTGCGCTCGCGCACCGGCGGGGACCTCACGCGCGCGCTGCAGGAGATCGAGCAGGGAGAGCGCACGCTCGTCGGCTGGCGCACGACGACCGAATACCGCGATCTGTATCCGGCGGCGCTCGCGCTCGCGGCGGCGGCGATCGCCGGCCTCTGGTTGTTCTTATGATGGAGCAGCCGGCGATGAACGCCCAGGCGGCCGGGGACATCATCACCGGCCTCGAACACGAGATCGGCAAGGTCATCGTCGGGCAGCACACGCTGATCCGCCGCATGCTGACGGCGCTCTTCGCCGCGATTCCGTTCGCGGTGTCCAAAGGGCGCGCCCGCTCCGGCTGCGGCCATCTGCTGCTCGAGGGGGTGCCGGGCGTCGCCAAGACCCTGACGGCGACGACGCTGGCGCAGGCGATCTCGGCGAAGTTCCAGCGCGTGCAGCTGACGCCGGACCTGCTGCCCGCCGACATCCTGGGCACGCGCGTGTACGACGCGAAGACGTCGACGTTCCGAATCGAGCAGGGGCCCGTCTTCACGAACATCCTGCTGGCGGACGAGATCAACCGCGCGACGCCGAAGACGCAGAGCGCGCTGCTGGAAGCGATGCAGGAACGGCAAGTCACGCTTGCCGACACGACCTTCGCGCTGGACGATCCCTTCTGGGTGCTGGCGACGCAGAACCCGGTCGAGCAGGAAGGGGTCTACACCCTGCCTGAGGCGCAGCTGGACCGCTTCTCGATGATGCTGCGGGTCGGCTATCCGAGCGCCGGCGAAGAAGTCGAGATGCTCCAGCTGCGGTTCAACCAGACGACGATCGAACGGCGGGTCTCGCCATCGGACGTGACCGTGCTGCGGGAGCTCATCTACTCGACGGTGTACATCGACAACAAGATCCTCGAGTACATCGTCCGGCTCGGGCGGGCGACCCGCGATCCCGGCAGCGTCGATCGGGCGGATTTGCGGGACATGCTCCAGCTGGGCATCTCCCCGCGCTCCTATCAGCACCTGCTGGCGCTGAGCCGCGTGACGGCGTTCCTGCACGGGCGGGCGTGGGTGCTGCCCGCCGACGTGAAGGAGATTTTCTGCGACGCGACACGCCATCGCATCGCCCGGACGGTGCGCGCGCAGGCCGAGAACGTGGACGCGGATGCGATCCTCCAGGATCTGCTGGCGGCGGTGCCGATCCCATGATTCCCGAGCACGTGATGCAGGAGCTCCGGTACATCGAGGTCTTCACCGGCCGGAAGATTCGCAACCAGCGCGTCGGCACGTACCAGAGCCCGCTGCGCGGCCCCGGGTTCGATTTCGACGAGCACCAGCCGTACCGGCCCGGCGATGACGTCCGCCGCATCGACTGGAACGTGACGGCCCGGATGGGCGCCCCGTTCGTCCGCCACACGCACGCGGAGCGGGAGATGAACGTGATGGTCGCGATGGACGTGTCCCGATCCATGGCGCTCGGCACGACGACGCACTCGAAGCGCGAGACGATGACGTTCATCACGGGGTCGATTCTCTTCTCCGCGCTGTCGGATCAGATCAACACCGGGTTTGTGGCCTTCGGGGACAAGGTGCTGCTATCGACGCAGCCCAGGCGCACGCGCGCCGCGGCCTGGTCGGTCCTGGAACAGGCGTGGGCCCTGAAGCCGTCCTCGTCGAAAACGCTGATGCGGCCGCTGGTCCGGCACCTCGCGCTGACGCTCAAGCGCATGAGCCTCGTGTTCATCGTGTCCGATTTCGTGACGAGCGACGACGTGCTCGGGAGCCCCGAGCTGGCGCACCTGGCTCACAAACACGACGTCGTCGCCGTCGTGCCCGAAGACCGCGCGGAAACCGCGCTGCCGGCGGGCGGCGGCTACCTGCACCTGCGCGATCTCGAGTCGGGCCGGCGCGTCTCGGTCGGGCTCGGCCGGCAGGCCCGCGTGCAGTACGCCGAGGCCGTCCGCGAGCGGCGCGAAGCCCTGGCCCGCGCGTTTTACCGCGTCCCGATGGACCACGTGTTCGTGCCGACGACCGGCAGTCCCGTGCTGCCGGTGCTGTCGCTCTTTGCCAGGAGAAAAATGTGATTCGCCGGTGTCCGCCGCGCGCCCTCATATTCGCGGCCCTTCTGGTCGCGTGCCGTCCTGCGGAAGCCCGGACCGGGCAGGCGACGCGCCAAGAGCCCCCGACGCCTCCGGTGCGTGTCCACGCGTCCGTCGACCGCACGGCGATCTGGGCCGGCGATCGCATCACCTATGCGGTCGATCTTGTCTGCGCCCGCGGGGTTGAGGTCCTTCTGGACGATCTGGCGAAGGAAAAGCTGCGCGTCAACGGCCTGGACGTGGTGAGCAGCGACACGACGACGACGACCGATGCGTCGGAGCGGACGACGTATCGGCTGCGCTACGTGCTGACCACGTATCGCGTCGATGTGCCGTCGCTGTCGATCGAGCCGCTCTCGGCGCGGTACTACGAGCGCCGGCCGGGCCAGCGGCTGCAGGACATCGCGCCGGCGGGGGAAGTGGCGATCCCGGGTGCGGCGATCGCGTTCCGCAGCACACTGCCGGATCAGCCGGCCTACGAGTTGCGCGATGGCCGCGCTCCGGCTGCCCGTCACGCCGTGCCGGCGCGCGCCAACGCGATCGGGCTCGCGCTGGTGGTGGTCTCGCTCGCGCCGGCCGCCTTGCTGGCGGTCGCGCTGCTGCGCCGCCGCCCCCGAAAGACCGGCCGTCGCTCGGCTCGCCAGGTCCGTCTCGATCATCGAGCCACCCTGGAGCGCCTGCGCGCGCTCGACGTCACGACGGAGGACGACCGCCGCCGCGCCTACGACGAGATCAGCGCCGCCGTGCGCCAGCATCTCGCGGCGACGTCGGGCGTGCCGGCGCCGAGCCTCACGGCCGAGGAGGTCGATGCGGCGCTGGCGAGCGCGGGGAGCCGCGCGCCGCGGCAATCCGTCACCACGCTGCTCGTCTCATGCGACGAGGCGCGATACGGCCCGATCCAGGCGCTGCCGCCGGCGCAGGCCTGCCGCGAGGCGCTCGCCACCGCCGAACAGGTGATCGGCGGGCGGTAGGCCTTCGATGCGGTTCCTGCACCCGGAGTACGCGTGGTGGCTGCTGGCGGCGTTCGCCGCGGTGGCGCTCCTGAAGTGGCGCGTGCGCTGGCGCTTCGCCGCGTTCACATCGGTCCTGCCGGGACGGCGGTTTCCGTTCCGGGCGTCGACGTTCCGCCGCCTGCCGTTCGCGGTCCTCGCGGCCGCCGCCGCGCTGGCGGGCTTCGCGCTGATGCAGCCGGTCATCCCGTACTCGCAGGCGGATCTCCAGTCGAAAGGACTCGACATCGTGCTGCTGCTCGACCTGTCGTCGAGCATGCAGGAGGAAATGGGCTCGGGCCAGGCGCTCAAGACCACCACGGTCGCCGGGGGGCGCACGCGCATGCAGGCGGTGAAGGACGCCGTGAAAACCTTCATCCGCACCCGCCGCGACGATCGCATCGGGCTCGTCGTCTTTTCCGACAACCCCTACGTGATCAGTCCGCTGACCTTCGATCACGAGTACCTGATGCACTACGTCGATTTCGTGGACGATAAGCTGCTACAGGGGGAAGGGCAGACCGCGATCGGCGACGGGCTGGCGCTCTCCGATTACGTGCTGTCGCGGCAGGCGACCCCGACCTCGCGCGGCCACCAGGTCGTGGTGCTCTTCACCGACGGCGAGAACAACCGCGGGCGCGAGCCGGTGGACGTGCTGAAGGAGGCCAAGGACGCCGGCATCCGCGTCCACGTCGTCGGCGTCGATCTCGAGATGGACGTGAAGGAGAAGCCGGCCGTCCAGATGCTGGTGGCCGCCGTCGAGGACGCCGGCGGGCGGTACTTCAGCGCCGACTCGGAGCGCGACCTGATCGCGGCGTCGCGCACGATCGATGCGATGGAGAAAGGTCTGCTGACCAGCCGCGTCTACGTGCGCGACGTTCCGGTCTACCAGTGGTTCGCGATTCCGGCGCTCGTGGCGCTGGCGCTCGCGCTGGGCCTGCGGGCGATTCCCTACTTCGTCGATCAGACCTGACGTGCTACCATCGCGCCACTTTTCCCGTGGACCTGCGGCCCCTCACCCTCGCCGAGCTGCTCGACCGGTCGTTCTCCACTTATAAGCGGCACCTGTGGCTGTTTGTCGGGATCATGGCGGTCCCGGCGATCTTCGCGACGCTGTACGCCGTGGTGGCGCAGTTTTTCAACCGCCAGATCGTCCCGGGCCTCCCGCCCGACCAGATCCTTCGGCGCATGGCCCCCGTCTTTGCCGGGGCGATGGTGTTCAGCGTGACCTACCTGATGGTGTACGCGTGCGCCCTCGGCGCGACGACCATCGCGGTGGCGCACCTTTATAAGGAGCAGGCGATCACCGTCGGGGCCGCCTACCGTGAGGTCCGGCGGCACGGCTGGCGCATGGTCCTGTTGCTCTTGTGGGGCACGCTGCGCGTCGGCGGCGCGTGGCTGGGTCTCGTGGTTCTCACCGGAATCGTGTCCGCGATCGCCGCATTCGCGTCTCCGGTGGCCAGCGGGCTGTTCTTTGTGCTCGGGATGTTCGGCGGCGCGGCGATTTGCGGGTACCTCGCGGTGCGGTATGGCCTGGCCGTCCCTGCCGTCGTGCTGGAGGACCTGTCAGCCGGGAGGGCGCTGTCGCGCAGCGTCGAGCTGACCGAGGGTTATCGCGGGCGTGTCTTTCTGATCATTCTCTGCGCGATGATGATCAGCTACGCGTCCGCGGCGTTGCTCCAGGGCCCGTTCATGGTCGGCGCGTTTCTCGCGGGCCCCGGCACCCCGACGGCGGTCGCGCTGACGATCGTCGGCGCCATCCTGGGCGGCATCGGCGGCATGTTCAGCGGGCCGATCATGATCATCGGACTCGCAATGGAGTACTACGACCTGCGCATCCGCAAGGAAGCGCTGGACCTCCAGATGATGCTGGACTCTCTCGACGTTCCCGTGAAATGACTCGCCGCCTTGCGCTTGGCTGCTGCCTTCTGGTCGCGCTGGACCGGCCCGCGGCAGCCGCGCCGCAGGCCGAAGCGTCCTCTCCCCGCCTCACAGCTCCGCAGTTCGTCGCGCAGATCGAAGGCCTGGCGTCCGCCGTCGAGACTGCGGATGCGGCCGCGGCGGCGCGGCTGGCGCCGTCGATTCCGGTGGTGGAGCGGGTCGTGACGGGCGGGGGGACCTATGAGGTCAGGCTCGAGTGGCTGCGCAGCGCCGTGCGTGCGCCCGACGCCGGACCCGGCGCCTGGACGTTGCGCCGCGATGACCTCGCCGCGCGCTTGCGCGCGATCGCGCGGGAAGCGGGCTCAGCTGGCGTTCCCCGCGATAGGACGGACGCGCGGGGCGCGCTGACGGCCGTGCTGGCCCAGAAGGGTTTTCAGCGCGTGCGGGCGCGATCGTGGCCGGCCGATCTGCAGCGGCGGATCGCGCGATGGGTGACCGACCTCCTGAACCGGACGTTCGCCCGCCGCCTGGGGCAGCGGACCCTCGCACTCGTGGTGACGTGGACCGCGGCGATCGCCGCCGTCCTGGTCCTCGTCGGCTGGCTGGCGCGGCTGTCGTCGCGCCGGCGGCAGGATCGGCCGTTGACGGTCGGCCCGCTCCATGTGCTTCGGCCGCCGGGGCGCGTGCTCGGCCTGGAAGCGGCGTCGTTGATTCGAGCCGGACGGATTCGCGAGGGGGCCCGCGTCGCGTACCGGGCCGCGGTCAACCGCCTGGAGGAGGAAGGGACGCTCCGCGTCGACGAGGCGCGCACGCCGCGCGAGTATCTGCGCCTGCTGCCGCCGGTGCACCGCCGCCACGCGACGTTGTCCGCGCTCACCGCAACCTTCGAACGTACCTGGTACGGCTCGCGCGCGGCCGCGCCGGACGAGGGTGACAAGATCCTTGCGCTTTTGCAGGACCTGGGATGTCTCTCTTTCGATCGCGCGAAGTAGCGGTCGCGGCTTCGGGGCTGGCGCTCGTGGTCGCTCTCTCGGCGACGGCCGCGGTGCTCTCGCCGCCGGCGTCCGAGGGGCTGGCGCCTGGCTCGAGCTTCTCCAACGAGGCCGACGGGTCCGCGGCGGCGTACTTGACGCTCCAGTCGCTCGGCTACCAGGTCAGTCGATCGCTCGAAGCGGTGGCGTCCCTGACGACGAATCCGTCCTCCACCGTCCTGATCCTCGCCGACCCGAAGGAGCCGGCGTCGAACGGCGATCGCCGCGCGGTGCAGGCGTTCGTGGCCGCCGGCGGCACGGTCCTGGTCGCCGGCTGTCTCGGTGGGTCGTTCCTGTCGGATCACGAGACTGGCGCCGGCGGCGGCTTCCTCGAGCCGCGGCCGTTTGCGGCCGCGTTCCCGTCACCCTTGTCGGCCGGTGCGCCGAAGATTTCGATGGAGCCGGACTGCGTCCGGCCCGATCTCGGGGCCCGCTACATCGTGCTGTACGGCGACGATCGCGCGGCTGTCGTGCGGTTCGCGAGGGTCGGACAGGGACTCGCGGTGTGGTGGGCCGGCAACACGCCGATCGCCAACGAGACGATCGACGCGCCGGGACACCTCGAACTGTTGCTGAACATCGTCGGCCCGCCCGACCGGACCATCCTGTGGGACGAGTTCTATCACGGCCAGAGACGATCGCTGTACTCGTACGCGAAGCGGACGCCGCTGCCCTGGCTGTTCGCCCAGACGGGACTCATTGCGCTCGTCGCGGCTTCGATGTACGTCCGGAGGCGCGCTCCGGTGCTCGATCGCGCCGTCGACACGCGCGCGGCGCCGCTGGAGTTCGTCGACACGATGGCCGGGCTGTACGCCCGCGCGAGCACGGCCGGCGACGCCGTGGAGACGGCGCGGGCGCGCCTGCGCCGGTTGCTGCGCGACGCGACGGGGCTGGCGGCGTCGGTGGACGACGCGCGGCTTGCGGCCGCCGCGGCCGGGCGCGCGGGGGTGGACGCGTCGGAGCTGGATGCCGCCCTGCGCGCGGCGGACGGCCGGAACACGGACGGCGTGGTGACGGCGGGCGAGGCGCTGCCGCTGGTGCGGCGGCTGCAGGCGCTCGCCGCCGCGCTCGATCGCAGAGGAGGCTGACAGCATGTCGAAACCGCTCGCGCAGCTCGCGCAAGATGCGCGCACCGAGCTTGGCAAGGCGATCGTGGGGCACGCCGAGGCGCTCGAGACGCTGTTCCTGACGTTGGTGTGCGGCGGGCACGCGCTGCTCGAGGGCGTGCCGGGTCTCGGCAAGACGCTGGCCGTCCGCACGCTCGCGCGGATCCTCAGCGTGCGGTATCGGCGCGTCCAGTGCACCCCCGACCTCATGCCGGCGGACATCACGGGATCCCGCGTGCTGAACATGGCCACCGGCGAATTCCGGCTGCACGAGGGACCCATCTTCACGGACCTGCTGCTCGTGGACGAGATCAACCGCATGCCGCCCCGGACGCAGGCTGCGCTCCTCGAGGCGATGGAAGAGCGGCAGGTGACGATCGACGGCGTCCCGCGGGCGCTCTCGCCGCTGTTCACCGTCGTGGCGACGCAGAACCCCGTCGAGTTCGAGGGCACCTATCCGCTGCCGGAAGCCGAGCTGGACCGGTTCGCGGTGAAGATCACGATGGCCTATCCGGACGCCGGCGACGAGGAGACCATCCTCGCGCGACACAGCGGGGCGATCGGCGGCCAGCCGGTATCGGAGGTCGATCGCGGGGCGATCGGGCCGGAGGATCTGGCGGAGGCGCGCGCCGAGGCGTCCCGGGTGCGCGTCGAGCCCGCCCTGCTCGGCTATGTCGCGACGATTGCGCGGCGGACGCGCGAATGGCCCGCGATCGCGCTCGGCGCGAGCCCGCGCGCCGCGATTCACCTGATGCAGATCGCCAAGGCGGTCGCCGCCGTCGAAGGGCGAGACTACCTGTTGCCGGACGATGTGAAGCGCGTGGCGCCGGCGGTGCTGCGTCATCGGCTCGTGGTGCGCCCCGAAGCGGATCTCGAAGGCGTCACGCCGGATCAGGTGATCGCCGGCGTGCTCTCGAGCGTGGCGGTGCCCAAGTGACCTCCACGCGCCTCGTGCCCGCGCGCGTCGAGGCGCGCGCCGCGCCACGGGGACGGTTCCCGTGGACGTTCGGTCCGCTGACGCTGCGGCTCCTGCTCCTGGGCCTGCTCCTGCTGGTGCCGGTCTGGATCGATCGACGGGCGATCGTGGCGGTGATCGCGTGGGATGCGGTCGTGCTCGCCGCGTGGGCGATGGACCTGCACCGGCTTCCGCGTCCTGGCGCGGTGATCGTGTCGCGGTCGTGGACCGATCCCGTGACGCTCGGCGTTCCGCAGGTCGTGCGCCTGGACCTCAGGAACGAGGGCGGCGCGACGCTGCTTGCGCACGTGACGGATTTCGCGAGCGCCGTGCTGCGGCCCGTGCCGCCGGAGCTGTCGCTCACGGTTCCCGCGGGAGGAGAGGCGCGGGCCGAATACGAGATCCTGCCAGGCGCCCGCGGCGACGCGACGCTGGGGTTCGTGGCGCTCCGCTATCGGAGCGCCACCGGCCTCGCGGAGCGCTGGGCCGGCGCGTCGCTGCCGCAGACCGTTCGCGTGTACCCGGACATCGGCGACGCGCGGCGCCAGGCGTTCGCGTTGATCCGGGCGCGCCAGATCGTCGTGGAGAAACGCCGCGCCAGCGCCCACGGTCTCGGCCGCGACTTCGAGAGCCTGCGCGAGTTTCAGCAGGGAGACGAGGTGCGCGACGTCTGCTGGACCGCGACGGCGCGCCGCGGCCGGCTCGTGACGAGAACGTATCGGCCCGAACGCAGCCAGACGGTCTGGATCGTCGTGGATGCGGGGCGGCTGATGCGCGCGCGGGACGGACGGCATACCGGCCTGGATCGCGCCGTCAACGCGGCGTTTGCGCTCGCGCAGGTCGCGTCGGGCGCCGGGGATCGGGTGGCGCTGCACGCCTACGGGCGCGGCACGCAGCAGCGCGTGCCTCCTGGCCGTGGCGGCCCCCATCTCCGCGTCTTCCTCGAGGCGCTGGCGCTCACCCGCGGTGAGCCGGCCGAGGCGGACCATGCGCGCGCGGCGGCGGCCGTGATGTCCGCGCAGAAGCGCCGCGCCCTGGTCGTGTGGCTCACCGACGTCGCGGAGAGCGCGGCCGTCCCCGAAGTCATCGAGAGCGCCGCGCGGATGGTGCCGCGGCACGTGTTGGTGCTGGCCGTCACGCGGCCTCCCGAGCTGACGGCCCTGGCGGGACGCGTCCCCGACACCGAACGGGATCTCTACCGCGTGATGGCGGCGCAGGAAATGGTCGAGCGCCGCGCGGTGCTGCTGGGGCACCTGCGCCAGCGCGGCGCGATGGCGATCGAAGTGCCGTCGGCGGAACTGACCGGCGCCGTCGTGGACCGTTACCTGGGCGTCAAGGAACGGAATCTGCTGTAGACGCCGGCCTCACGAGGAGGGTGTATCCCGCAAGGAGCACCAGGGCCGAGGCCCCGAGCGCGAATTTCATCGCGACCGGGATGTCGGTGGGCGAGATGAATCCTTCGATGCCCCCCGCGACGACCAGCATGGGGATGACGCCCAGGAGCAGCCGCACGGCGACCGCGGCGGCGTCCGTGAGCGAGTCCCGGCGGCTGAGGAAGCCCGGCGCCAGGAGCCCCCGGGCCAGCAGCAGCCCGGCGCCGCCCGCGATGAAGATCGCCGGCAGCTCGAGCGCGCCGTGCGGCGCGATGAAGCTCCACAAGGAGACGCTGAGTCCCGCGCGGTGGCAGGCGACGGCGACGGTGCCGATCAGCACGCCGTTGAAGATCATCATGTAGGCCGTGCCGACGCCGGCCAGAATCCCGCCCGCGAACGCGGCGAACGAGACCGACAGGTTGTTCGTCATGATCGCGCTCGACGCCAGGGGCTTGACGCTGACGATCGAATGCGTCCACATCTGTCCGCGCTCGATGGTGTCGATCATCGGGCCGCCGAGCAGGAGCCGCTCGAAACCGGGATCCGCCCAGGCCATCAGCGCACCGGCGGCGAGGCCGGCGGCAAAGAGCGCCGTGGCGGCGAGCGTGTACGGCAGCGTCAGCCGGAAGACGCCGGGAAACACGCGCGTGTAGAAGTGGAGGATGCCGCGCGCGGCCGGCGCGTGGCCGGAGTAGATCAGGTTGTGCGCGCGGCCGAGCAGCGTGTTCAGGTATCGCGCGAGCGGGGCGCCGGCGGGGTCCTCGCGCGCGACCGAGAGATCCGCCGCCGTCTGGCGGTACAATAGCGCCAGTTCCCGCAGATCCGCGCGCCCGAGCGCGCCGACTCCGCGGCGGGCGCAGGCGTTCACGAGCGTCTCCAGCTTGTCCCAGGAAGGCTTCCGCTTCTCCACCCATCGCGCGGAGACACCGAGTGCCGGCACCGGAAAATCTTATCATCGACACGCCCGAGCAGATTCCACTCGAGTTCGTGCTGGCCGGCGTCGGCAGCCGGTTCCTCGCGCTCGCGTTCGACACGGTGCTGCAGGCCGGGACGATCGCGCTGCTCGTGGTGATGCTCTTCGCCGTGCGCCGGCTCGTCGCGTTCGCCCTGCCGGGCCCCGCGCTCGGCGCCTGGGCGATCGCGGCGCTGATCGCCGCGGGCTTCGTCGTGTACAGCGGGTACTTCGCGATCTTCGAATCGGTCTGGAGGGGGCAGACGCCGGGCAAGCGGCTGGTGGGACTCCGCGTCATCGACGTGTCGGGCCGGCCGGTGACCGTTTACGCCGCGCTGATCCGGAATCTCATCCGGATCGTCGATCAGATGCCGGGCGTCTATGGCATCGCGATCGTGAGCGTGCTGGTCACGCGCCGCCAGCAGCGGCTCGGCGATCTCGCCGCCGGGACGGTGGTCGTCCATGAGCGCCTCGAGACGCAGGCGCCGTCCGCGCCGACGGTCACGTCCACGTCCCGGCACGGTGCCCACCGGCTCGGGCCTGAGGAGATCGTCCTGATTGAGAGCTTCCTCCGTCGTCGCGACGACCTGGACGCCTGGGTCCGGCTGGAGACCGCACGGCGCATCGCGCGCCGGATGGCGAGGACGCTCGAGCTCGGGGCCGTCGAGGATGAAGAGCGGCTGCTCGAGCAATTAGCCGCCGAGTATCGCGCCGCCGAGCGGTATCGGTGACGATCGCTTATCGCGAGGCCGGCTCGCGGTAGACCTTCCCGCCCTTCATCACGAACACGACCCGGCGAAGCGCGGTGATGTCGCTCAGGGGATCGCCGTCGACGGCCACGAGATCGGCCTGGAGGCCCGGCGCGAGGGCACCGATTGTGTCCGTCATGTGCATCGCCTCCGCCGATAGCGACGTCAGCGAGACGATCGCGTCCATGGGCTTCTGGCCGCCGTCCTTCACGCGGACGATCGCCTCCTCGACGTTGCGCCCGTGCGCGCCAGCGACCGCGTCGGTGCCGTAGACGATCTTCAGGTTCGGCGTCTTGAGCGCGCGCCTGAACGTGTCGGTGACGATGGGGATGGCCTTCTCCATGTAGGCGAAGCCTTCTTCGTTGTAGTTGCCGATGCCCATGAACTTCGCTTTGTTCTCGATGTAATTCTGGAGGACGAGGCCGATGTTGGGGTCGAAGTAGACGCCGCGATCCGCCATCAGCTTCAGCACCTCGTCGCTCGCGAACGTGCCGTGCTCCATCTGGGTGCAGCCGGCAAGGACGGCGGCCTTCATCGACTCGGCGCTGTGCGCGTGGACGAGCGTCCGCAGGCCGAGCGCCCTGGCCTCGCCGCAGGCGGCCTGCAGCTGCTCGTCGGTCATCGTCTGCTTGCCGCCGTCGCGGATGCTCGCCGAGGCGAAGATCTTGATGACGTCCGCGCCCGCGGTCTTCGCCTCACGGACGGCCTCGCGCAGTTGATCCGGCGTGCCGAGCACCGGAGGCGCACCGCGCTGGCCACGCTGCGCGCCCGAGCGTTCGTTCAGTTGGCGCACCGACGTCAGGATTCGCGGTCCCGGCACGTTGTCCTTCTCGAGCGCCGCGCGCAGGTCGAGGTCGGCGCGCTCGCCGACCGACTGCACCGTGGTGAACCCGCTCATCACCGTCACGCGGGCGTTCTCGATCCCGGCCTTGATGCGGTCCTCGGGCGTTTCGCCCGTGTTGTCGAAGCGGCCGTCCTTGCCGAAGTGCCAGAGGATATGGACGTGCGTGTCGATGAAGCCCGGCAGGAGCGTGTACTTCGACAGGTCATGGGTCACGCGCCCCGTGGCCTTGCCGATGCCAGCGATCTTCGCGCCGTCCAGGCGGACGACGACGTTCTGCTGCGATCCGCCGCGGCCGTCGAGGAGCCTGCCGGCCCGGATGGTCACCCCCTGGGGTGCCTGGGCGGTGACGAGGATGGCGGCAGTGGATACCAGGAGGACGAGCGAGAGGAGGAGGCGCATCATGGCGCGGCCATCCTATCAGGAGAGGTGGGAGGTCAGAGGCCCGAGCTCAGAAAGCCCCGGCCGCCTAACTGTCGCGCTTCAGGGCCACCACGGGATCCACCGATGCGGCGCGCCTGGCCGGGACGTAAGCGGCCGCGGAGACGGCGGCGAGGAGGACGGCGCTTGCGATGCCCAGCGCGACCGGATCGTCGGGCGTGACTTGGAAGAGCATCGACCGGACGAATCGGCCGAGCGCCAGCGCGCCGCCGAGGCCCACGGCGATCCCGAGGCCCGCGAGTACGAGCGATTCTCGCTGCACCATCCACAACACCGACGCCGGCCGAGCGCCGAGCGCGATGCGGAGTCCGATCTCGCGGCTGTGACGGGCAATCGTATACGCGAACAGCCCGTAGAGTCCCGCGCACGCCAGGGCGAGCGCGGCGGCGCCGAGCGCGCCCGCGAGGATCGCGACGAGCCGCTCGGTGAGCGTCGACTCGCGAATGCGGTCGGCCACGGCTTCCGTGCGCACGGGAACACGCGGATCGATCGTCCGGACCGCCTGCCTGGCCGCCGCCCCGGCGGCCGGCAGGCTCGCGGCGCGCACCTCGGCGAAGAGATCGCGGCCCGTCGTCACATCCTCGACCTGCACGAGCGACAGATACGCGACGGCTCGCGCCGGCTCCTGGAGCGTCCGGTACTTCGCGTCCTGGACGATGCCGACGATTTCAAGATCCGTTCGCGACGCGGCCTTCCCGATGCCGATCCGATGTCCGATCGGATCCTGTCCGGGAAAGAACTGCCGCGCCAGCGTCTCGTTCACAATCACGATCTTCGGCGCCGCCGCGGTATCGGTGTCCCTAACGTCGCGGCCGCGGCGCAGGCTCATCCCCACCGTCTCGAAGTAGTCGGGAGACATGCCGTTGAAGTACACGGACCGGCTCTGATCCTGCGGTTGGACGCCGTCGATCGTGATGCTCTGGGTCCAGTTGCCCATCGTGTTGCTGATTGGCGGCATCCATGAGAGCGCCGCCGTTTCGACGCCTGGAAGGGCGCGCAGCTTCTCGAGCAACTGGAAATCGAATGCGCGCAGCGCGGGCCCGTGGTATCCGGCCGCCGCCGCGTCCGTGGACACGACGAGCACGCGGTCCGCGTCGAGGCCTGTGTCCTGTGCGAGGACGCGCCCCAGGCTGCGCCCGAAGACGGCGGCGCCGGCCAGCAGCACGAGCGCCAGCGCGACCTGCAGGGCGACCAGGACCTTGCCGGCCGACCATTGGCGAAGGAACCCCGAGCCCGGCTGGCCGATCGCTTTGAGGCCGCCGGTCATGTCGCCGCGCGACGCGTCGATCGCCGGCAGCAGCGCTGACAGGAGGGAGACGACCAGCGCGAGCCCGAGGCTGAAGCCGGCCGTCCGCCAGCCCGGCGCCGTGTCGAGCGCGAACTGTTCACGGCTCGTCGTGAGGAACGCGACGAGCAGGCCGCCGGCCCACGACGCGAGCACGAGCCCGATCGCGGCGCCCGCGAGCGTGAGGACGAGCGATTCGGTGACGAGCTGTCTGAAGACCCGCGCGCGTCCGGCGCCGATGGCCAGGCGCACGGCGATTTCCTTCCGCCTGGCGATCCCGCGCGCGAGCAGCAGATTGGCGACGCTCGCGCACGCGATCGCCAGCAACAGGCCGACGAGCGCCATCAACAGCCGGAGCGGATCGCCATACTGATTCCGGACGGGCGAGAACCCCGTCCGCCCGGGTTCGAGAGACGTCGTGCGCCCCAGGTAGATGGCTTGCCGGTTGGCCGGCATGCCGGGGTTGACGGTGGACTCCATCACGCGAGGCCAGACGGCCTGAACAACGGCCTCGGCCTGCGGCAGGCCCACGCCATCTTTCAGTCGGCCCATCAAATGGAGCCACGACGAGGTGGTCGCCCTGAAGTCCGAGGCGGCGTGCCTGGCGGCAATCGGGACGATCACTTCGGGCTCGAGGCCTGGCGTCACGCCGAAGAACCCCGCGGGCGCGACACCCACGATTGTGAGCGGGACATCGCCGACATGGATCGCGCGGCCGACGGCGGACGCGTCCGATCCGAAATGGCGCTTCCAGGCGGTGTGGCTGAGCACGGCGACCGCCACATCGCGGGAGTCGAACGTCCGGCCGAGCGCCGTGCGGACGCGAAGCGTCGAAAAGAATTCGCCGGTGGTTTCGAGAACGTCGGCGGGCGCCAGCTCTCTTCCCTGGCCGGTCCAGTCGACGTACGCCCGATCGATGTTCCATCCGAAGATACCGTCGAAGACCGGCATCCGCGCGTACACCTCACGAAAGATCGGGTATGAAAATGACGGCTTGCTGAACCATACCAGCCGGTCCGGCCGCTCGACGGGAAGGCTCCTGACGACCAGCGCATCCAGGAGGCCGAACACGCACGTCGTCGCGCCCGCGCCGAGCGCCACGATGGCGATCGCCGCCAGCGCGAATCCCGGCTGCCTGAGCATCGACCGCACGGTGAACCGCGCGTCCTGCCACGCCTCCTCGACCCACCGCCAGACCCAGATGCCGCGCGCGTCCTCGCGCGCGAGCGTGACGTTCCCGAATGCGCGTGCGCCGGTCATCGATCGGTGAAAGTCCATCTCCTCAGCGAGCTCGCGCAGGTGCCGGCCCCGCCCGAGCAGATAGCCGAGCCGGCGAACAAGTCTGCCGATCATTCGCATCTCAGCGCGACGATAGGATCGACGCGTGCCGCGCGGCTGGCAGGAACATAGCCGGCGGTGACCGCCACGGCGAGCATGAGGACGACGACCGCTGCGAGCGTCACCGGATCCGCAACGCCGATGCCGAAGAGCAGATTGGACAGGCCCCGGGCCGAGGCGATCGACAGCGGGATGCCGATCGCGAAGCCGATCGCCACCATCACGGTGGATTCCCGAAGCACCATGATGAGCATGTCCGCCCGCGAGGCGCCGAGGGAGATGCGGATGCCCAGTTCCTTCGACCGGCGCGCCACGGCCTGCGACATGGTCCCGTACAAGCCGATGGCGACGAGCACGAGCGCGAGGAGCGCGCAGACGCCCAACAACGTCGCGGTCGCCCGGTGCGCGTCGACCGAGCCCTCGAGCTCGCGCGACAACGGCTCCAGGTTCAGCAGCGCCAGGTCCGGTTCAACCGATCGCACGGCGCGGCGCGCGGCAGGTGCCATCGACGCGGGCTCCTGTCGGGTACGAATGAACAGGTTGGCCTGGCCCAGGTCCTCAGCCGGCGCCAGCGTGTAGGGCGCGTACACGGCGGGCCGCGGCGGCGGCCGGCGATAAGAGGTGCTGACGTTCCGCACGATACCGACGATCTGCAAGGGCGCGACACCCCGACTGAACTGAGCGGGCACCTGACGGCCTATGGCCGATTCGCCCGGATAGAATTCGTTCGCCGCAGCCTCATTGATGACGGCGACTCGCGCGGCGGATGCGACGTCCGCCGCGGAGACATCGCGCCCTCCGGCGAGGGGCACGCCCAGCGTCGTAAACAGCCGGGGGGCGACGAAATTGAGTCCGTCGCGCCCGATCGCGTAGCGCGCCACGGCCGCCGATTCGATGCCGGGCGTGGCCGCCAGCGTTTCGAGAAGCTGGCGATACAGCAGGATCTCGCGCGCCCGGTCGTAGCTCAGCAGCGCGGGATACACTCCCGCGGTCAGGATGCGCTCCGCATCGATGCCTGGATTGACGCGGTGGAGCCGACTGAGGCTGCGCACCAGCAAACCGGTGGCCACGAGCAGCGTCACCGACAGCGCGACCTGCGCGATGACCAGGGACGTTGCCGCACGATGCCGGCGCACGCCCGACGTGCGCCCGGCGTCACTGCCTTTCAGCATGGCGCTCACGTCGATCCGCAGGGCCGCCGCCGCCGGCGCCAGGCCGAACAACAACCCGGTCAGGACACTCAGGCCGCCCGTGAAGAGCAGGGCGCCGGCGTCGCGCGCGGGATTGAACGTCAGCTCCGGGATCGGCAGCACATGGGTCAGGACGTCAGCGGTGGAACGCGCGACGAGCAGCGCCACGCCGCCGCCGAGCGCCGCGAGCAACATGCTCTCGGTCAGCAACTGGCGCGTCAACCGGAGCCGGCCGGCGCCGATCGAGAGGCGCACCGCAATCTCGCGGCCGCGCGCAGTGGCTCGCGCCAGCAACAGGGTGGCGACGTTGACGCACGCCATGAGCAGGAGCATGCCGACGATCGCGATCACCGTGAGCACCTGCCGGGAGTCGGCCGGCCCCAGCGAGCCGCCGACCTCGCCGTACGCCCCGGACGCCGCGTCAAGGCGCCGGCGCCCTCTGTCGAGCGCGGCTGCCGCGGGCTCTTCGTCGAGCGCATGGCGGTAGATGGCCTCCAGATCGGCCCCGGCCTGCCCGCGGCTGACGCCCGGCCGCAGTCTCGCGACGAGCTCGAACGTCGTATGGTCGCGCAGCGCGAGCTGGGCGTGCGCCGCCATCGGCAAGGTGACGTCCGCGGCGGGCCCACTTGGACGGCGGCCGTGGAACTCCGCCGGCGTGACGCCGACGATTATGAACGGCATCCGCCCGAGCAGGAGCCTTCGACCCGCCACCAGCGGGTCGCGCCCGAAGCGGTGCCGCCAGTAGGCATCGCTGATGACGGCCACGGGCGCACTGTCGGGCCGGTCGTCGGACGGAACGAGCGTCCGGCCGATCGCCGCTCTTACGCCCATCACCTCGAAATAGTGCGCGGTGACGAAATCCCCGAGGACCATCTCGGGGTTGCCGTCAACCGTGGCGCTGATGCGGCTGCCATCGTAAGCGGCGAGACCGGCCAGCGTCCGGTTGCCGTCGCGCAGCCGTTCGAAGGTCTGCATCGTGACACTCCGCGTGTCCACGCCGTACGTCGTCGTCTCGGTGAAGAACACCAGGCGATCGGGATCCGGGACCGGCATGAGCCTGAACATCGCGCCGTCAACCAGGCTGTACACCGCCGTGTTCGCGCCGATGCCGAGCGCCATCGTCAGCACCGCGACTGTCGTGGAGACCGGAGACCGGCAGAGCAGTCGCGCGCCGACGCGCAGATCCTGCCAGACGGATTCGAGCCACGGCGAGAGCCACACGCCTCGGGCGTCTTCGCGCGCCAGCGTCGCGTTGCCGAACGCGCGTGCACCGGTCATCGACCGGTGGAACTCCATCTCCTCGGCCAGTTCGCGCGCGTGGTGTTTCTGCTGAACGAGATACCGCAAACGCCGGATCAGCTTCCGCATGGCTCTGACCTCCGATCCCGCCTTCGACCTCCGCTACGCCATGTGCAGGACGCGCTGGATCGCCCCGACGAGGCGCTCGAACTCCGCGCGTTCCGCGCTGAGCTGCTTCCTGCCCGCCGCGGTCAGCGTGTAGTATCGCGCGCGGCGATTGTTCTCTGACGCGCCCCATTCGCCCTTGACCCATCCATTCAGCAGCAGCCGCTGCAGTGCGGGGTAGAGCGAGCTCTCGCCGACCTGCAGGACGTCCTGCGACAGGATCTTCAATCGCTCCGCGATGCCGTAGCCGTGGAGCGACCCCGCGGCCAGCGTGCGCAGAATCAGGAGGTCGAGGGTGCCGGGCAGCAGATCCGGCGGCTGATTCGTGAGGCCCATGAATGTCCTTCTACTCGTTTCTCAACGCAATGAGAGGATCGATCCGCGTCGCCTGCCG